>Ga0209201_1002056_pt1 | contig 20840 bp, 10 predicted proteins | sample AD_UKC055_MetaG_FD_184411 | JGI IMG/M metagenome (GOLD analysis project Ga0209201, IMG submission 184411) | Active sludge microbial communities of municipal wastewater-treating anaerobic digesters from USA - AD_UKC055_MetaG (SPAdes) (version 2) | ecosystem: Engineered > Bioreactor > Anaerobic >...
TTTGAATATATCTAAAATCCCTTTGGACAGTGATTTTTCTCCAAATATTCCAAGCAATCTTGTTAACTCATCTTCAAATGTACGTGAAGAATCTGTTGCGCCACTAATTGCATGTGCTATTTCATGTCACTAGTGGCCAAATAAATTATGGCCTATTTTTAAGTTAATAAACAAAGTCAAATTTCAGTTGGGAGCAGTCTTCTATATATCTATCGTCAAGGGATTCAGAGTTCGAAAAAAGATCTCTGATAGATGTCTTGTCAAGCAGCGAGTGACTCAACACACGGAGGACGTTGAATGTACTCCTATTAAGTTGGCAGTCATGCTCGACAATGGCCACGAGACAATATGTAGCAATTGCTGTATATATCTGGATTCTAACGGCATTCTCAGTATTTCCCCAAAAAGATTTTACCCTGAGATGCAATTTTATCCAACGAAAAAACAGTTCGACCTGCCATCTTTCCTTATAAAGCAAGGCAATGTCTTTCGCCTTGAGCTCGCGGTTGTTGGTCAGGAACGTGAACGTTCTCTTAAGGTCAGGAGCATAGTACACTATTCTCCGCAGTTCAGCAGGATACTTCTTTTTAGTATGATAGCCCACAGGTCGTATCATCTGATCCAGAAGCACATTATCTGCGCCGTCCAGAACATCCTCGCCATCAATCACCTCGTAATTAAAGCTGGACTTCTGTCGTATGATAAAATGCGAACCTATTGTTGCAATTGTGTACAACCTGGCAAGGTCATAATACCCTTTATCGAAAATATAAAACGCATATGGTTCATAAGGGATATCATCCATTGCATTCATATCGTGTATTTTAGCTTCTGTGATATGTATATAAACAGGTATCTGAGTGACTACATCAAACAACGTATGCACCTTGATACCCCCTTTGGTTTTTCTAAAGCGCGCCCATTCATAAAGACTCAGGCAGAGATCGATTGTTGTGGAGTCAAATGCGTAAAATTTCCCATTTATAACGAACTCCCTGTCAATTCGCTTGCTCTGCGCAAGGTTTATCATGTAATAGGCAAACTCCTCAAAAATTTTGTAGTCTCGGTTTGCGTTGGCGTATTCCAGGGTACTTCTGGCAAACGGTCCTTTACCAAATCCGAGATGGTAACTCTTACTTTGATGGGCAGCAATGACACAGGCAAGTTCTCTGAGACTGTCGCAACCAGACAGTTGTCCAAACATCATCAAAAGCAATTGGTTCCAACAGGACATCGCTTTTGTCCACTTGTCCCCACTGTGCCGCTTCACTATTCCATCAAATATTCTTTTAGGCAAAAACTCGATAAGCTGACTGAATACGTATTTTCCTGTGTTCATGCTTGCCTGGGTTATAATCAGGCTGTAATGATACGAAATCAATTCAAATCGACACCGAATACTTTTGCTTATAATTAATTATATATTAACAATTTATAACGACCAATCAAAAATTTATTTGGCCACTAGTGATATAAATAAAGAATTGATTGAAATACTAAAAAAATAATGAACATCCCATTTCAGACCATTGATTGGTCAATCATTCCAAAGACAGAACATAAAGGAGAAACCGGCATGGCTTATTGGCAGACCTTACAATTTGAAGGGCTGAGGATAAGAATGGTTGAATATTCAAAAGGTTATGTTGCAGACCACTGGTGTACAAAAGGACATATTGTACATTGTCTGGAAGGTGATTTTGTGAGTGAACTTAGCAATGGTCAGCAATTTATCCTGACAAAAGGAATGACCTACGTGGTGTCGGATGAGCTGAGTTCTCACCGTTCCACTACAGTTGACGGCGTAAAACTATTGATTATCGATGGCGATTTCCTCAAATTGAGTAATCAATGATCCAATGTTATAAACACAGTAAAAGTTCAAACAAATTGGAGCTGAAGGCCGAGTCCGGTGCGTTTCGCTAAAACGTGTTGGTAAGATATTTAGAACAGGTTTTGTGGATTCATGCGGGCAGAGTTCCATTTGCAAATCACCACGGGTTAGGTGTTGCCGTCAATTGAAGAAGAAAAAAATCTTCCCAATGCAGGGAAACTTATTGGTATAACAGAACGTTTTCCTGCTTTAGTCAATTCTAAGATTTAATGCAACCCAGAAAAGTGAATATGTTTTGGTATTGCTGCTTTTACAGGAATAGTTATTAATTTAATTAACGGTATTTAAGCCGATAAATGTACTTTATCGGTAAATTAACAGATAGATATTTACTGTCAGGAACATTGGCAAAACGTACTGAGTTAACAAATATTACCATGGACCAACCCAAACTGGAAAGGCTGCTTAGATTAATGAAAATGCTGACAGCCAACAACTCGTTGACCATAGATGAAATTGCTTATAAGTTAGACATTTCGTCCCGTTCGGTTTATCGCTACATTGACACCTTCCGAGATGCCGGGTTTGTGATTAAAAAGACAAACAATTGCCCCAAACTCGACAAATCTTCCCCCTATTTCAAAGAAATTAGCGAGCTAATCCATTTCACAGAAGAAGAAGCCTATATCCTTAAGTCGGCCATCGAAAGTATTGACGAAAACAACCTGCTCAAACAAAACCTCAAGAAGAAACTATATACCGTTTACGATTACAACATTCTGGCCGAGACTATTGTAAGCGGGAAAAACGGACGTAACGTCCAGCGATTGGTACAGGCCATTGAAAATAAGAATCGTGTAGTGTTGAAAAATTATGCCTCGGCACACGGTAACGATATCAGAGACAGAGAAGTAGAGGCTTATGCCTTTACAACCAATTATGTACAGGTATGGTGTTACTGCCCCGATGAACATCAAAATAAGCTCTTTAAAGTATCCCGGATAGGAAATGTAGAAGTACTGCCCCACCCCTGGCAAAACGAATTGGACCATCAGTCGGGTTATATAGATGTTTTCAGAATGCACAGCAACCAGACCAGTCCCGTAAAACTCAAACTCGGCTTGCGTGCCGCTAATCTTTTGATGGAAGAATTTCCGCTTGCCTCTAAACACCTCACGAAACTTTCCAACAGTGAATGGATGTTCAGTGCCGGGGTTTGTTCCTTTGACGGCGTGGGACGGTTTGTAATGGGATTGTTAGACGATATTGAGATTGTTGAATCGCCCGAACTGGAAAAATACATAGCCGATCGTATAAAAAATATTCAAACAAAATTTTCATTGTCATAAGTTGTCAAATACCGGCCGTTTCTTTGTACCGTAATCATTTATTATTAGCGTTATGAAGACAAAGAAAAGGCATTACATGAATTTTGATATCGCGGGGTTCTCCTATTGGGAAGGGTGTTTAGTTTTCGGCGAGTTAAAAATTGGGACTGAACTTACCCTGGTTCGCGAGGAAGACAACAAATTTGACCCCTATGCGGTTGCCGTTTATTACAAAGAATCCAAACTCGGATTTATTCCCCGCTCGGCAAACCACGAAATCAGCAAGTTTCTCGAACTCGGACACACCAGCTTATTTGAAGTAAGGATTAACCGTATTACACCCGATGCACACACAGAAAATCAGATTGGTGTAATTGTGTATATCAAGTGAGAAGTGAGAAGTGGAAAATCGCGCCGGCACCGCACCCAGGTGCCGGAGAATTTGGCCGAATATGACCCTAAACCTGTTTCTGTTAATTTGGTTCGTGAAGTATATAAGGTGTTAGGGTGCGTAAAAAAGATCGTGTAAACTAAAACTCTATAATAATGAAACTTTTAAAATGTTTATCCCTTGCGGGTATTGTTTGTGTATTATGTATTATCGGATGTGATTCAAAAGAAGAACCAAATCCAACGCCCGAACCGACAGAGCAAAGCTCAATTTCATTCAGCTCTACATCTATTACTGCTAAGGCAGAAGCCGGATCAATGTCATTTTCTGTCACAGCATCAGGTAGCTGGACAATAACTGGTGGTACAGAATGGTGTTCTGTTTCTCCTTCCAGCGGTTCGTCCGGGACAACAAATATTACTTTAACTTTTACAGAGAATACTACAAGTCAGGATAAATCAACCAGCTTAGTAGGTAAATGTGGATCTGCATCAGCAACGATTGTTGTTACTCAAAAAGAAAAAAATTCCCTGACGATCACTTCAAATAAATATGAAGTAAGCCAAAGTGGCGGTAATATTGAGGTGGAAGTTAAAACTAATATCGATTTTGATGTAAATATTCCTTCTCAATACAATTGGATCAAATACATTTCAACCAAAGCGATTTCCACCAAAACGGTCACATTTGCTATTGACGCTAATACCGATTATGACAAAAGAGATGGTTATGTAATAATAAAAGACAAATCCAGTAGTTTGGCAGACACAGTACATATTTTTCAAGCCCAAAAAGACGTGATTGTACTTTCTCAGAACGTATACAATGTCCCTGCTGCTGGTAGCAATATCAAAATTGAGATAAAAAGTAATGTAGAATACGAGGTTAAGATGCCGGAAGCGGACTGGCTTTCTTTAATATCTACCAAAGCTTTGTCTTCTCATACCGTAGAAGTAGCTGTCAAAGCTAATGAGACTTATGACGAAAGAGAAGCAGTTATTTCTTTTACTAACCAAAATGCGTCAGTGACTGAAGAGGTAATCGTACGTCAGTCTCCTGTAGGTGTTCTGATAATTGGACAGACAGAGTACAAGACAGGCGCAGAAGGCGGGTTAGTGACAGTGCCATTGCAACGAAATGTCGATATGGAAATAGACATTAAAAACGATTGGATTCATCTGATTAATACAAAAGGAGTTATTAAAGATTCTTTGGTATTTCAAATTGACGCCAATCCTACGTATAATGAGCGCAAAGGAGAAGTTATTATTAGCGGGACAGGAACTGACCTCAGGGAGACGTTGAACATCACTCAGGACCAAAAGATTTATGTTAATGCAGAGGAACAAGAGCTCACTGTTTCCGATAAGGGAGGTGTTTTCACCATTACCGTTGAGTCTAATGATGAAGTTAAAATCTTTATTCAGGATGAATATTCTTCCTGGTTACGCCAAAATGCGACAAAAACAACTATTTCTCAAAATTTCACGTTTCAGGCCGATGTAAATCCCGAGTTCGAAACACGCAGAGGTGTCATATATTTTTACCATGAAAAATTGGAGGATGGAGATACGGTATATGTTAATCAACAAGGGAATACCGGGATAAAAATATCAAACGAAACAGTGAACATCGACTCCCCTGCGGGAAATACAAAGTACTCTTTTATTGCAGGTGCCAATTGGAGTATTTCGGTTGATCGGGAATGGTGCACCATAGATCCTGTGTCCGGAACATCAGGATCCATAGAAATTGCCATTAATTATCAGGAAAATAAACAGTTTGCTTCCAGGAAAGCCAATGTTACAATAAAAACTTCTGAAGTATCTGAAACATTTGTTGTTATTCAAAATGCCCGGCCGGGGGCTCCAAAAAACGGTATAAGCACATACGAAGGGCTTAAGGCCTTCCGTAATGCAGCCAATGCAGGGCAAGACATATCTCAATGGCAGGATGATAACGGGGTGGTAAACCTCATAGCAGACATTGTAATGCCTTATAACAAAGAAAGCTGGACACCCGTTAAATCTTTCGGTGGCGTTTTTGATGGCAACGGTTTCTCGATTGACAGCATGTATGTAAGGCAAGATTTGGATGCCGGATTGTTTGGCACAATAAAAAGTGGCGGTGTTGTCAGGAATATCATTATGAAAAGAGGATGTTATATTGCATCCAAGACGTCAGCAAATGATGACTATTATATTCTTAAAATGAGTGGTGCCATATGCGGGTATAATAGCGGAGGGACTATCAGTAATTGTGAGAATGAAGCCTTTTTACTATACGGACGTCTTGTTGGTGGCATATGCGGTTGTAACCTGGGAACGGTCGAAGGCTGTAGAAACAGAGGGCCTATCCTTTCTTATTATTGTGAAGAAGACTATTTATTTGGTGGTATATGCGGTTATAATGGTTCAACCATTCGTAATTGTACCAACGAAAGTGCAGCGTATGCCCGCGGAACTGCAGCCGAAATAGGTGGAATAGCAGGACGAAATGAAGGTGGAATTTATAATTGCACAAACTATGCTAATTTGGAATGTACATACTCCGGAAGCGCTTATAAAACATCTATTGGTGGTATTGCATCGGCTTTAGTGGGTGATGACGCTTTAATAGAAAATTGCGTTAACCATGGGCAGATTACCGGGTACAGATATCCTGGTGGAGTTGCCGGTTACAACGGAGGGGGAGACAGCGGGTATGGGACTATCTCAAACTCTACAAATACAGGAAAAATAATTGGAAATGGTAAGCAGGGCGGCGGGATTACTGCAATGAACTATTGCGGTGACATTGTTAATTGTATAAATAAGGGACAAGTAACCGAAGCTATGTATGCAGGTGGAATTGTTGGCTATGGCGATGGATCAACGGCAAAAATCGGCAAGATAGATAAGTGCACCAATGAAGGCCACATTTTAGCCTCTTCTGCAGGTGGCGGTATTTGCGGGTATAACAGAAATTACAGCCGGATAACTGACTCTTCAAACAGTGGGAAGGTTGAATCTATGGGTGATTATGCCGGAGGTGTCTGTGGCTATAACGAAACCAATGGGATAGTGTATAACTGTACTAATACAGGATCTATAAAGAGCAATAAATACACGGGAAATATTATTGGCAACGATTCATCTGCTTCAGCTCCAAAGGCAACTTCAGGTACCGGTAATTCATTAGCCATTAAAAGTTTGAAAGACCTTTTTAAGTAGCGGATGAGATTTGTAAGTGAGCAGCTCTAACCTGTCAGGACAGATTTATAAATGTTTGCCGAGGCAAGGCCCATCAGGAAACTCATCCCTTCGATCCTTTACATCTATGATGAAAAAGATGTGATATATCCTGGTAACAACTCGACTGGCGCTACTTTAATTGAAGAATTTACAATTGAACATATACTCCCTTATGCATTAGGAAGAAAAAATAAACGAGATTTGCATGAATAAACCCCTCAATGAAAAGCGTGCATTATACATGGAATCGAGTTTTAAAAGCGTAAGAGACTTTGTCAGCAAATGCGATGTTGAGCCCTTTGATCCAGAAAGTAGAGCAGTATATATGGCAAACATTATTCATGATGAACTTATAAACAGTTCGAAGAAGATTAACTGATGTAGTAGTCTAAAACAACTGGACAGAAAAATGTTTAAATATTAGTTTTCTGTTGTATGAAAAGATCAATATGAGCATTTATAACCTGAACTGAGCTTTTTATCGGATACATAAGTTATTTTCAAAATTTTAGAGTAACTTCGTCAAAGAGACTGTACAAAACCAAACATATTGATCCAAAGTAAAAAGTCTCTCCTGACAGGTTAGAACAGCTCAGCATAGTAAGTTCCCACTAGTCGTTGTTTGCAGCAATGCTATTTTTTTGGCATAAGTTAGATTATGCAAGTAAGCCTTTTGTATCAATAAAAGTATAAAAATGGAATCTGATTTGATTAAGGTTGAGTTTATTTACCTTCCGGTTATCAATTTTTCGTTGCAACAAAATCGTGTTTCTCTCACACGTGTATTCACCATTGAAAATTGTTCGGAAAAGGCACTTAATAATGTTCGAATTAGCTTGAATGTTGAACCGATGTTCGGAGTTGCAGAGAAATACGCTATTGAAACCATTCCTGTAAACGAAACGGTTCGGGTGAATAATCTGAAACTCAATTTATCAACAGATTTCTTTATTCAACTGACTGAGAGATTAGCTGGCAATTTGTTTTTAGAAATAACAGCTGACGATGTGGTCATTTTTCAAGAGAAGTATCCCATTGATATTTTGGCATTTGATCAGTGGAGTGGAATCTCTGTTTTACCAGAGATGTTGGCGGCATTTGTCACACCCAATCATCCAGCCATTTTTTCAATTCAGAGAAAAGCCGCCGATATTTTGGGGCAAATGACTGGAAATCCGTCACTTGATGAATATCAAAGTAGAAATCCTAACCGGGTTAAAAGCCAGATGGCTGCACTGTATAGTGCCATTGTGGAATGTGGTATTATTTATAGCTCAGTACCTGCTAGCTTTGAAAATACAGGCCAGAGAGTAAGGCTGGTCGATTCTGTCCTGTCGCAAAAGCTTGGAACTTGCCTGGATATGTCATTATTGTACGCCTCTTGCCTGGAAGCTATAGGCATTCATCCATTAATCATTATTTCGAAAGGACATGCTTATGCCGGTGCATGGCTCATACCCGATACGTTTCCAGATAGTGTCATTGATGATAGTTCATTCCTGACAAAACGTACGGCAGCGGGTATCAACGAGATAATATTGGTTGAGACGACCTGTATGAACAAGGGTAAAGATATGTTATTTGACGAGGCCATTAGTTTTGCAAATGATAACATTAGCCATATCGGTGATTTTGTCTTTGCGTTGGATGTCAAACGATCCAGATTCTCAGGTATTAGGCCCCTGCCGCAGAGGATTTTGAATGGTGAAAATTGGGTGATAAAAGAAAGTGAGGAAGAGGCCTCAAAAACTAAGATAGATGCAACGGAGCAGATTAATCCATTTGATCTGTCGAATCTTTCTACGAACATTCAGGTCACCAAACAACTGATGTGGGAGCGCAAACTATTGGACTTGAGCTTGCGAAATAATTTATTAAATACACGTATTACCCAAAACACTATTCAACTAATTTCTGCCAATCTTGATAAGTTTGAAGATGCGTTAGCCGATGGTAGTGAATTTAGGCTTATGCCGAAACCCACCGATTGGGATAACCCATTATATAATTTTGGCATTTATAATTCGGTGCCTTCAACAGATCCAATTACGGAACTTATCAAATCAGAGATATCCCAGAAAAGGTTACGAACCTACCTGACAGAAGCGGACCTGGAAAAATCGTTAAAGAACCTATATCGTGCCTCCCGTCTTTCTTTAGAAGAAAATGGGGCCAATACCTTGTATTTGGCACTTGGTATGTTGCGTTGGTATGAAACACCGAGCAGCGAACGGCATCGTTATGCACCGATTTTGTTGTTTCCGGTTGAAATCATTCGAAAATCGGCATCAAAGGGCTACGTGATTCGCTCTCGAGAAGAAGATACCATACTCAATATTACCCTCCTTGAGATGCTGAGACAGAATTTTGGAATTAATGTACCTGGTCTCGAGACTCTTCCGCTTGACGAAAGTGGAGTGAATGTTCGCCTAATTTATTCCATCTTCAGAAATAGCATTAAAAATCAACCAAAATGGGATGTTGAGGAGCAAGCAATTTTAGGAATTTTCTCTTTCAATAAATTTATCATGTGGAATGATATCCATAACAACGCTGATAAATTGATAGAGAATAAATTGGTGAGAAGCATTGTCAATGGCAAGATTGAATTTGATGTGGAGAACACCAAAACAGATGCGTCTGAGCTTGATAAAGTATTGACTCCGGCGGATATTGTGTTACCCATCAGTGCTGATTCATCTCAGCTGGAGGCTATTTATGAGTCAATTAACGACAAAACCTATGTGTTACATGGTCCTCCAGGAACCGGGAAATCCCAAACTATTACTAATATTATAGCCAATGCACTCTATAAAGGGAAAAGGGTGCTTTTTGTTGCAGAGAAGATGGCAGCCTTGGAAGTGGTAAAGAACCGTCTTGATTCAATCGGGTTGGGCCCGTTTTGCCTGGAGTTGCATTCTAATAAGGCTAAAAAGACTTCAGTGCTTTCTCAACTTAAAGTGACAACTGAAATCAATAAAAAGTATACTTCCGAAAATTTCAAACGTGATGCGATACGTTTATTTGAACTTCGTAAGGAACTGAATGTTTATATTGAGGCCTTGCACAGGGAATATCCGTTTGGCCTAACATTATACCAGGCAATTACCAGATACTTGTACCTGCAAACTGATAATGAACTGAAATTCCCCCACTCATTATTTACTGATCTTACAAAGGATAAAGTTTATAAATGGGAGGAATCAATAGACCGACTTATAAGTGTTTGCAATGCATGTGGCCATCCATATAACAACCCATTAACAGGAATCAATATTACCAGCTATTCGACCGAAATAAAGGAACAAATTTCGAATGACATAAAACGTTTGATTGAAATCCTTTTGGAATTGAAATCATCTATTCAATCTTTGTCTTTCTTATTCGGTGGTGAACATTACTCAAAAGAAGAAATAGACGTTGCTGTAACGCTTATTTCAATTTTACGAACAATTCCTGAGCTAACTCCGGCTTTGCTTTGTGAAAAACAATTGGAAAGAACGCTGGAAGAATGCAAAGAGATTATTGCGTTTGGTGAAGATCGTGATCGTAACAAGACAAATATTACTCGTGTATTCACCGATGGATTTTTATCACTAGATGCGCGAGTAATTTTGAATAAATGGGATCTGGCTTGCAGGAAGTGGTTTATTCCCAGAATGATTGGTCAAAGGAAAATGCATAAGCAACTGGCAGCATTTATCTACAACGGTTCTATCAGACAAGTTGACATAAAACAGGTATTGGAAGAATTAATTAAATACCAGGATAACCGAAATATTGTCAATTCAAATTCAGATAATTTACAATCCCTGTTTGGAAAATTTGCAAAGCCAGAAAAAGAAAAATGGGAATCAATTCGGCAAATAATGGAGGCTTTCTCTCAATTCAATAAAGCCGTTCTTGATTTTAAGAAAGGTATTAATGAAGCTGTCCTTTTTAAAGAAAATCTTTCAAATCAGCTAGTTAACGGAATAGATGCTTTTAATTATGTATATGGCACAACATTTTCTCATTTTGTTGAGCTGATTTCAACATATAAAGACATATCGAATAAACTATCCAGTACATTGAATGCTAATATTTCTGAAATTGCTAACAATGAAGCATACTGGATTGATGCAGAAGTATCCCTATTAAATATTTGGGGTTCAAATATGGATAAACTTAAGGACTGGTATCAGTGGCTTCTTGTCAGTCAAAAGCTAAATGACCTTCAGATTGGATATGTTGCAAATGAATTTGCCTCTCAGAATATACCAACAAACCAATTGAGAGATAGTTTTCTTAAGGGTTTTTATCGGGCTGCAATTGATTATATAATTTCTAAAGAGCACAATCTTGAACTATTCAAAGGAAAAATATTCAATGATGTTATTTCAAAATACCAGGAGCTAACAAGGAATTTCACAGAAATAACTCAGAAAGAATTATATGCCAAGCTGGCCGCAACCATTCCTTCCTTTACAATAGAAGCCGCACAGAATTCCGAAGTGGGTATCTTGCAACGGAGTATAAAGAATAACGGCAGGGGGCTGTCAATTCGTAGTTTGTTTGATCAAATACCCAACTTGTTATATCGTCTCTGTCCGTGTATGCTCATGAGTCCAATTTCTGTAGCTCAATACATCAGTCAAGACGCAGAGCAATTTGATTTGATCATATTTGATGAAGCTTCACAAATGCCAACATACGAGGCGATTGGTGCTATTTCAAGAGGGAAAAACATCATAATTGTAGGCGATCCAAAACAAATGCCACCAACGAACTTCTTTAAAGCAAACACGTTGGATGAAGATAACTTAGACAAGGAAGATTTGGAAAGTATATTAGATGACTGTTTGGCCTTGTCCATTCCTTCTCATTATCTATTATGGCATTACCGCAGCAAGCATGAAAGTTTGATTGCATTCAGTAATTCGGAATACTATGGCAATAAGCTCCTTACTTTCCCCTCTCCAGATAATATTGAATCGAAGGTACGATTAGTCCATATAGATGGGGTTTATGATAAAGGAAAAAGCCGTCAAAATAGACAAGAGGCAGAATTAGTAATAAAAGAAATATGTCGCCGATTATCAAACAGTGAATTAAGAAAGAGGAGTATAGGCATTGTTACATTTAGTTCAGCCCAACAATCTTTGATTGAAGACTTATTGTCTGATTTATTTAAATCAAGGCCAGACTTGGAGACAATAGCATTGGAATGTCAAGAACCATTGTTTATTAAGAATCTTGAAAATGTTCAAGGTGATGAACGTGATGTTATCTTGTTTTCGGTTGGTTATGGTCCTGATGCCTATGGCCGGGTAAGTATGAATTTTGGGCCTCTTAATCGAGAGGGTGGAGAGCGACGTTTGAATGTGGCAGTTTCACGTGCCCGGTATGAAATGATAATTTTTTCTACTCTTCGTTCGGATCAAATAGATTTGAATAGAACCTCTGCCACAGGTGTGGCTGGATTGAAACGTTTTCTAGAATTTGCAGAAAAAGGAGGAACATTGATTAGGGGTAAGAGATTATTATCAAATGAAGACTCATCATCCATTGAGATAATTATTGCATCAAAACTTAGGGAATTGGGTTACGATGTTCACACCAATATTGGTGCTTCTGGATATAAGATTGATATTGCTATTGTCGATAAAGACAATCTCCGCAATTATCTGTTGGGTATAATCTGTGATGGAGAAAACTATAAGAGAACAAAAACGACCAGAGACAGGGAAATTGTACAAAGCAGTGTGCTGAGATTGTTGGGATGGAAAATTTGCCGTGTTTGGACGCTTGATTGGTGGGAAAATCCGACTGAGGTATTGGAATCAATTGAACGTTCTATTGAAAAAGCAAGGAATGTTACGTTTAATCAACTTATTGCCAATAATCAGACCGAAAGTAAAAATGGTGTTGAAAATGAGATTATTAAGAAATCTACTGATAAGTTTGATTATTCGGCACCAATTGAACAATCTAATGATGAGATAATTGGCGAACCATATATTTATGCAAATCTTCCATTTTCCAGATTTCCATCAGAAGATTTTTTGTCTTACTTCCACAAAAAGTTCATTCTGGATCAAATAAAAAGCGTCATTCAAATTGAGGCTCCAATAAGTCGATCATTATTGTGTAAGCGAGTTCTCAATTCATGGAGTATTTCTCGTCTTGGTTCGAGAATAGACTCCTTTTTTGACGAACTGTTTAGAGACTCCGACTGTTATCAAACAACTGATGGAGTTCATTGTTTCTGGATAAACAAGGAGCAGATGAACTCGTATACGATATTTAGACCAAAATCAGAACGCGACGTTGTTGACTTACCTCCAAGAGAAATTGCAAACGGGATAAAACACATATTGGCGTCACAAATAGGTCTTCCAAGCAAAGATCTGATACGTATTACAGCTCAACTATTCGGCTTTGTCAGAACTGGAAACAATGTTGAGTCCGCTATGATGAATGGCATTAAAATGGCGGTGAAGTTGGGGTATGTTAAGATTGAAAACGATAAAGTGGTTATATTGTAATTTTTTTGGCGTCCATTTTTCCGGAGTAAACCCGTTCAACAATAGGTATCTGATAAAATACATATTGTACTCTTAGCGGAAGTAACCACCTGGCAGTGATTCCTGACGTGTCGGCTTACACCTCGGCTTTCCAAAAGATCCTCTTTATCGAAAATCCGGCGAACTCGTTTACCGAAGTCAAAAGCATTCCGACCGGAATCAAAGAATGACTCAAAGAAATTAAAAAGTAATATAACTGACCTAGACATAGATAACCTGATCAAAAAAAAATATTGCTACATCAGTATTATTACTGGAAACGAAAAGCCAAGGCCCCCAACTCAGCCAATAGTTGTTTTCTCAAAAATATACTTTTACAGCAACGGTAAAGCGAATCTGAAACTGCTGCCTGTTGAGTGGGCCAAAACAAGAAAGAATAAGCAACTTTACATCAACTTGTATAAGTTCATGCCAATTTCATTGAAGTTCTTCTAACTTTTTTAAAAATCGTACGAATTTATGTGTGTGATTGACAAAGTCAGGTCGAAGTTGGTAACTTTATAGGGGTTTTATTGGATGCTTATAAACTAATTAGATAATAAAATAATGAACCCCAGCCCATAACACGCTTTTGAGCGAATGAGACTAATAGCTAAATATGCTGACGAAAAGCCAAGTTGCACACACAAATACAATCTTGCCCTTTTTCAATAAAACAATCGAAAACTCACTGCAATGATCAAACCAAACATATTAGAAGAAAAATTTGCCATATTTTCTGACTTCATAAAAGTCAAAGACGGCAAACCATTTGTGGCTTTTAAAGAATCTCGCTATATCATTGGCGAAGAGAATTATAAATATGATGTGTATGGCAATGCACGCCGAGTTTTAGAAGTTGATAAATGGACACAAGAGGATGTTGGAAGTGGAACAATATTTCAAGCGGTAAATGCTGCTGTACATGCAAAGATCAACATTTGGGGAAAAGCTGTAGATCATAATCTTATTGATTGGAGGGTCAAGGATAAATTTAGTCAATACACTAATGATAGGCAAATAGAACAATTGCTGTTTGACTTCTATACAAATGAACGGCAAGACAGTGAAAGTTTCCTAATGTTTCAACGTGAAGGGCTACCCTATCAACTCATTTCTTTCTTATTTTTCATTAAGGATAAAACCATATACTTACCCATTTCTCAGAAAATTTTTGATGAAGTTTTCAGTAAATTGGGAATCAGCGACTTTAAAACAAGTGGAAACGCTTCCTGGGAGAATTATTCCACCTTTCTAGAAATTCTCAAGCAAGTAAAAGACTTTATTAATAAAAAAGACCCAGACGCTACTTTAATAGATGCACATAGCTTTCTATGGATATTACAACATATAGATATGGAAGAAAATAACAGCTTTTTTCAGCAACTGATAATGTTTCTTGAGCAAGCAAAAACGGATAATCTTAAAACAAATCACTATGTTTCAAAATATCAAGGAACAAAGGTTAAAGTTAGCTTTGGGATTGGAGGAAAGGCCACAATTCCGTGGATTTCCTTTCTTAAAGGGGAGAATACAACAAGTAAAGGTATCTATCCTGTCTATCTTTATTATAAAGAATTTGAACAGCTTATCCTAGCTTACGGAATTAGCGAAACTAATACTCCAAAGTTATCATGGAATGTTCCTGATAAAAGAACCATAAGAGAGTTTTATCAAACAAATTACTCCAAGTATCCGTTTCGTTATGGAGCATCTTATGTATTCAAGGTATATGATGTGAACCATCTACCTTCAGCAAAAACCATAAACGATGATTTAAACAAAATCATCGGCCAATACCAAAGGATAATTGACAACAGTGATGGCATTACTCCTGAACCGGGACCAATCATACCACTCAATTTTGAAACAGCGGGTTTTATTGACACACTTGATAAATCTGGCCTCCAATACTCTAAAAAATTAATCACCCGCTTCATCGCTTCCCTACTCACCAAACCTTTCCTGATCCTTACGGGACTTTCAGGTTCTGGGAAGACCAAATTGGCACAAGCTTTTGCACAATGGATCTGTGGAGATGAGACTCAGTACAGGCTCATTCCTGTGGGAGCCGACTGGACCAATCGTGAACCGTTGCTGGGGTATCCCAATGCATTGAAGCCAGAAGAATATGTTAAGCCCGATAGTGGTGTGCTGGATCTGATCATTCAGGCAAATGATCACCCGGAGCTACCGCATTTTCTGATTCTGGATGAAATGAATCTTAGCATCGTTGAAAGGTACTTTGCCGATTTCCTGAGTGTGATGGAATCTAAAAAAGAGATTCCGCTGTTTCCAGAAGGCAGCGTCAACAACGGAGTGCCAGCCAAATTGGGTATTCCGCAGAATCTTTTCATCATCGGCACCGTAAACATTGATGAGACCACCAACATGTTCAGCCCCAAGGTCCTGGACAGAGCTAATTCTATCGAATTCAGGGTTACCAGTAAGGAAATGCAGACGTTCCTGAACGAAGCGAGCGAAGTCAACATGGACGCACTAACAGGCAAAGGAGCAGCCTCGGCAAAAAGTTTTCTGAACATGGCCGCCAATCAGTTATCCAATCCGGCAGACATGGATAATATCAAAGAAACTCTGATAAAATTCTTTGGTGAATTGAAGAAAACCGGAGCCGAGTTTGGTTACCGCAGTGCCCTTGAAATCCTCAGGTTGATTCATCATCTAAGTGTATTGGACCAGAGCCTCGGGACCAATGAAATGATTGACATCGCCATCATGCAAAAGTTATTGCCCAAATTGCATGGATCCAGAAGGAAAATTTGTCCCGTTCTGGAAACATTGGGTGGTTTCTGCCTAAAAGAAAATGGAAACATAATAAAAGACGTATTTGATAAACCCGAGTTTGACTTTGAGGCACCCGAAGTGCTGTATCCCCTTTCCCTGGAAAAAATTACCCGCATGTACAGAGGTGCCACTGAAAACGGTTTTGCCAGTTTTGCCGAGGCTTAATTATGGAAAAATTATCGACCGTAAAAATCCCACTTGATTCCGTTGAGGAAGGCCTATGTCTCTGGATTGATGCTCGGTCACCGGAAACGCTTTACGATGCTCAAGGAGACCCGGAGGCCAATCTTGAAGCCCGCTTTCAACTGGTTGAAGGGTGCTTTTACGATTATAAAATCAGCAGTGACAAATACATTCTAAAAGATCCTTTTGATAACATAGTCAAGCCACATAAACGACTCACCCACTCCGGAACCATTGCCCCCAATATTTACGTGGGGACCCTGGAAATTGCACTTCATGAGAAAGACACCAATAAATCCAAAGGAGTTGTCCAGCTGGAAGTTCAGTCGTACAAGACCGGTTACCGGAACGATTACCGGTCCATGTTGACGCTCATTACCGAGAAATGCACCGATTTGTTGTTGCAGGCCGATTCACCTGTCGCGCATTATTTTGATATTGATTACACCAAAGACAGTCAAACGCTTTACCAGCGTTTTGCCTTAATCCAATCTGTCCTGGGAACGGATGAATTTGCCGAGGCGGTGCACCGCATTGTTTCAATGCCTGTTACCCGTTGGACTTTAGCCACCGAAGACAAAGATATTCGAAATGTTAGAAGGTTTTCCAATGACAATCTCAGGCAATTTTTACAACGACAAAAAAGGACAGAACTACCAGAAGACCATTTTTTAAGGCAATACGGCGTTGCTACTCTCCCGGAAAGGATTTCTACTACCCGCAAAATCGACTCTGTAGATACGCCTGAAAACCGCTTTATTAAGCATGCCCTTGAATCCTTCCTGAAACTTTGTTCAGATATTCACAAGGCAGCCGAAAATGGGAAACACACCAAATTGCAAGATGAATCCAAATCGCTCATTCATAAGCTGGAGAATCAATTGCATCATACCGTTTTCAAGAACATCTCCCGTCCCGCCATACTGAAACTAAATAGCCCCGTACTTCAACGTAAAGAAGGTTATCGGGAGGTTTTACGCGTTTGGTTGATGTTTGATCTGGCAGCCAAGCTCATCTGGAAAGGAGGCGATGATGTGTATAGCGGAGGCAAAAAAGACGTGGCTGTTTTATATGAATATTGGCTCTTCTTTGTATTGTTGGATTTATTGCAGGAAATCTTCCACATAGCACCCAAAGACCTCTCGGAACTCATTCAACTGACCTCAGACGATTTGAATCTGCAAATAAAACAAGGTAAATTCATTGCTTTAAGTGGTATTTATAAAAAAGGCCCCAGAAAACTTAACGTTCGCTTTAGTTACAACCGTTCGTTTAGTGGCAAACAGGAATATCCAAAAGCCGGAAGCTGGACTGTCACCTTGAGACCGGATTACACGCTGTCTTTCTGGCCTTCTGGCATAGACGAAGAAGAAGCAGAGAGACAGGAACTGATAGTCCATGTTCATTTTGATGCTAAATACAAGATCGAGAACTTATTGAATTTCCAGGAGCAGAAGAACGAAGAGGCACTCAATGATGAAAAAACGGACAATCGGAAAGGGATCTACAAAAATGCCGATTTGCTCAAAATGCATGCGTACAAAGATGCCATCCGCAGAACCAGCGGAGCTTATGTTTTATACCCGGGCGAAGAGGCTCTTAAGCAAAAAGGATTTCATGAGATTATTCCCGGCTTGGGAGCCTTTCCTGTAAAACCTTCCAATACCAACAGTGTTACTGGTGAATTGAAAGCCTTCATACAAGAAATTGTGCAACACCTGATCAATCTTTGCACACAAAGAGAAAAGATGGCATTCAGAAATTATGACATTTACAAAACGCCCCCTACCCTTCATTCTGTTAAAGAGCCATACCCCGAAATTTACAACGAAAATCGTGATCTGATCCCCGATGAAACGTTTGTATTGGTGTGTTTATGCAAATCGGAAGCGCATTACCAATGGATAAAAAACAACATGCTCTACAACATCGGATTAGGATCCAGGAACAATCCAATACCCATAACCAAAGAAATGATCAATGCCAGATTTCTCCTGCTATTCTCACTGGAACAAGACACTTCACTCCATCTATGGAAAATCTCTCAAAACAACGTCGAAACCTATTCCCGTCAAGATCTTCTGGATCTTAACTATCCCACCCCAAGACACGACAGCTATCTGGTATTTCAGCTACAAGAAGTAACCGAACCAGAACTAAAAAACATCTCTGTGGATTTTTCAAAATTGAAGTTTGATGTGAACAAGCATTCCTTGGTTATCACACTGGCAGAGGTGGTTAAATACAAGGAAATTGGCTGGTTAATTGATTAATTGTTAATATCACTCCCTTTTTCAGCAGTAGCCAAGAATTCCTTCTTCCATGAGGTAATCAGAGACAGCCCTTCGTCTTGAACTCACCATAAAATACTCTCTTAGGAAATTTTGTTTATCTTATTCTTTTATACAATCTGGGGTTTAGATATAATTGTCCATGAACTCTTGTATTTCTTGAATTTTTTTCATTATATCATCTGGTAAAGGCTGTTTTTTGTTTTCGATTGAATTTCTGAAATAGAAAAGATTATAGTCTAATCTTTTTATTTTATGAATCTGGTCCAATAAAACTTCTTTCATTTTCTTTTCTTCTGGAGTTAGGTTATACTCAACGTAATATTCTTGAGCAAAACTAATGTATCGTCCAAGTTCTCTTTGTGGCCTTTCATTTTGCAGCGAATTGTATTCTCTGAAATCTTTATCGGAAAATAACCTCTTCGCGATTGTTGTTAATGTCTGTGGTTCAAGAATGTTATAGATACTAGAAAACTCATTATTATATTTCTTTTTTATAAACGCATCAACGTGATTGGGAATTATCCCTAACCGACTTACAACTGTACCATAGGAATAAGTGGTTGTATGTAAATAACTACGATATGCTTCTTTATGACTTGGACAATCTTTATGCGTCTGCGTTACCTCTTGTATAAAGTTATTAAAATCTTCTTTTTTATTTAGAATGTCATCTGAAGTTGTGGAGTGTATGAGCTCCATTTCTTCATCTCCTTCATCAAATGTTTTAATCAAGTTGACCTCCCGGTTTTCATCATTATGTTTCTTAGGAGACTCATCAGGTGGATCATTTTTATCAAATCCGTTGAAATATATCTTCCACTGACGCTTTGTGGATGGGAATCCGAAAAGATTATACAACCCCACATTATCCAAGAATAGCACCTTTTCTTTTCCTGCTGCGGATCTTAAACCACGTCCTACTTGTTGTAAAAATAGAGCTAATGATTTTGTGGGTCTCGCGAGTTGTATGAATTCAACATCTGGACAATCGAAGCCTTCACTAAAAATATTAACGTTACACAACACCTCAATTTCCCCATCCCGGAATTGTTGGACAATTTCTGATCGTCTTTCCGGATTAGTTCTACTATCAATAGCTTCTGCCTTAATGTTAGCTGCTAAAAACTGACTACAAACATGTCTATTATGGGTTTGGTTGATCGTATAAACAATTCCCTTTTTACCTTTTGCGTATTTATGGTAAGTGTCAACAATCCCAGCCAAAACGTGTTGAGTGTCCATTATTTTGATCATTTCCTCATCCAAATAATCACCTTCAATGTCAAAATGAATAATATTATTAATCTGTTTTTGAAGTGAAGCGGACGGTGAAATGGAATAGTATTCATAATCACATAAATACTTTTGCTTAATAAAATCGTTAACCGGTTGCGATTCTATCAATTCATCAAAAATATAACTAAATCCGTCTCCATTCATTCGATAGGGCGTTGCTGTTACACCTAATAGTTTTGCCTTAGGAAATGTTCTTATAATCCTTTTGTAGCTATCCGCTTTTATGTGATGTGCCTCGTCAACTATTATGAATTCGAACCCAAAACTATTCCATTTATCAAGTCGTTTTCTCCGATTTAATGTTTGTACGGAAGCTACCTGTACGTTAACAGCATTCGATTCGAAGTTGCCTGCCATAATAGTGCAGCATGGGATCTTATAATGTCCGCTAATTTCATTGAATATCTGCTCGATAAGTTCTTTGCGATGTGCCAATATTAAAACTCTTGGCTCATGAAAAATTGCTGCTCGTTGCAAGTCATTAATGATTGAAACAAATAATCTAGTCTTGCCTGTGCCTGTTGGCATTTGAAGCATTGCACTTTTTTTCGTTTGCCAAGTTTGATAGATTCTCTTTTTGTATTTAACTTGATAATCCCTTAGACCTTTGTCTTCAGAAGGATTAATTTCTTGAAAATTTATATTCATTATTAAGATACTAGCTTATCTATGAAATTACACTGTAATTCTTAAAAGTACATAGTTTTTCCTTCAAGATGCTGATTTATATACAATCTAAGGTGTTTTGTCTGCGAACGAGGAGTAGTCTCTTTTGGAGTTTTAGTAACTGATAAACTCCATGCAGGCAGGTAGGCAGGCATGCCTGACCTATTCTCCGGTTCTCAACTCTACAAATGGATCTCATCATATCGGATGGTGAGGCAAAACTGCTCTATAAACACGTTGTCAATGGCTCTGTCTTCTATATAAA
>Ga0209201_1002059_pt1 | contig 20829 bp, 15 predicted proteins | sample AD_UKC055_MetaG_FD_184411 | JGI IMG/M metagenome (GOLD analysis project Ga0209201, IMG submission 184411) | Active sludge microbial communities of municipal wastewater-treating anaerobic digesters from USA - AD_UKC055_MetaG (SPAdes) (version 2) | ecosystem: Engineered > Bioreactor > Anaerobic >...
GAGCGCGGTCAACGTCGCCGACGGATGCCGCGCAGACGGGCAGCGGCCAGCAGCGGACCTCCGCCCGTCCCCACCAGAGAACATCGCTCACCCGCCAAGGACGGTATCCACGGGATTAAGATTGACGTTCAGGCGTGATCACAATTGCGGATTGGGGATTGCGGATTGGGAAATCATTGAGAGGTTTGAAACATGGCGATTGTTGAACGCGGCATCGTGCAGGGACCGAACATCGTTTTTCCGAAAACACTCTCCTTGCCGGTGGACACCGAGGTTATCGTCCATATCGAGCCGGTGAGTGCGACTCAGTCCAAAGAAACGCCACTCGATGAAGCGGATTTCATGCGGCAACCTTGCTTCGGGATATGGAAAGACCGCGCGGACATGGCTGACGCAGTTGCCTGGGTTAGAAAGGAGCGTGACTCTTGGAATCATCGACCGGGAAGCGGGGACTGATCGATACGGACATTCTACTTGATGCGCCCAAGGGAAACGAACGCTCAAAACACCTCCTGTATCAGCAACAAACAAGGGGAGCCATTCAAATCAGCGTCATCACTGCCATGGAGTTGATCCGCGGATGCCGGAATGCCGGCGAATTGCGATCCCTGCTGGATTTCATGGACACGTTCAGTGTGTTGCCGATCGGCCCGGTGGCCTCACAAAAAGCCTACCAATGGCCAGTCTCGTATTCCCTGAGCCATGGCCTCCAGATTCCCGATGCCCTCATAGCCGGGACGGCGGTTGAGTACGGTTTGACCCTGTTTACCGGCAATACATGCCATTTTCGGATGATCCCGGAAGTGATTGTTGAGCAACCCTACTGATTGCCAGGGAGCAGAACAGGCGGACAGCCGTCCGCCCTTACGCATGACGTGCATTCCACGGGTGGCCCCGGCATCTTGCCGGTGAATCGGGATAGCCGAATCAACCGTTCGACAGAAGCGGCACTCCCAGCAGTCCCTCAATAATCAGATTCGTGGCGTCCTCTTCGTTAAGTCCCCGGCTCATCAGGGTATCCAGCTGCTTGGAGTCCACGCTTCCGATAGCGGCCTCGTGGGTGACATGCGCCTTGGGGTGATAAACCTCTACAATCGGCACGGCTTTCGCCACCGCATTTCCCTTAACGATTTCCTTGCAATCCACATGTCCCCGTGCGTAAGCGGCATGGGCGGTCAGGGTGTTATAGATTTCTGCCCGTGCGGTGTCCTGAAGAGCGATATTCGTGGTGAGTACGCCGCGAGCATACTCGCCGACCAAATGGGCGGTCTCTCGAATGGAGATCCGGTCATCCTTGATCGCGCTGACACGGGCGGTGACCTCCGTAACACTCTTTGTCATTCCTGTGACCTCGACATCCATTTGAATCTCGCCGACTCGTCCGCGAATCAGCTCGAAATCCGTCTGGTACCGTGCGCCCTCACAGACCTCCACCCTGGACTTCGGTACCACAACCACGCCGCCCTCTCCGCCGTGTATATGGCGCTCAAAATAGGCATACTGCGCACCCGGACCGACCTTGATAACCGCATCCATTTCATGTCGAATCTGCCGGGCGAACGGGAATGTGCAATGGGCGAAGATACCCGCGCGGGCGTTCTCCTCCAACTCGATATCCAGAATGATCTCTTGCAGGCCCGTTTCCGGGATCATGCCGAAACACATTTGCACCGGCTTTTCGATCACCGTGTCCTTTTTCACAAGGAGCTTGGCGTCGATGCCGTTCTTGGTTTCCCTGGCATTCACCTCCAGCCCCGGCACCAGGTGAACACCGAGAACCTTGTTGTGGTGAATTTCGATATGAGCGATATTCGGGTCCTGGCGCAGACTGTGAGGATTTACGCCGATGGATTCGTACAGAGTTTCAATCAAACTGCTATTGGACACGGGAACCCTCCGCAACAAGCTTTTCCGGATTCGGGTGGAGGCAGGGAATGCACTTGTTCTCGAAATAGCGGGCGATTTTGTCCGTGGACCCTTTATCGACCAAATGCCCGCAGCACAGAAGAAACGCGTGTTCCGCCTGGCGAAGCACAGTCAGGCTGTGCGTGATCAGAATGACGGTTACACGGTTCTCGCGAAGTTTCTGCAATGCCTGAAAGATCCGTTCGAGCGCCTCGATATCGATCCCGCTGTCGGGTTCGTCCATCAGAACCAGTTTCGGTTCCATGGCCAGGATTCCCGCCAGTTCGATGCGCTTGCGCTCTCCACCGGAGAGGGTCTTATCCACGGCGCGATGGATGTATTCATCCGGCTCCAGGCCGACATCCTCCAAGACCGCGCGGACCCGTTCCTCGCTCTTGTCTTTCGCGCCGGACTGGATAAACCGTCGAACGGAAAGTCCCTCGAATCGTGCCGGTTCCTGCCAGGCCAGCGTGATGCCTCTCCGGGCGCGTTCGTAAACCGGAAGCCCCTTGATGGATGCGCCTTCGAACAGGATGTCTCCATCGAAATCGGTATAGCCGGAGATGCCCATGATGACATTCGCCGTTGTGGATTTCCCTGCGCCGTTCAGACCGATCAACGCGTGGATGTGTCCTTGCCAGAAATCCACGGATAATTCGTGGAGAATCTTTTTACCGCCGAGACTCAAACTTACGTTTTGCAATTGTAGAATCGTCATTCGATTCCCTCCTGATCCCTATCGGATCACGACGATAAGGATACACGAGTCGGGGAGATTTCAAACAGATTCGTGGGAGGGAAACTCCCCATTTTGGTCAAGACGATCTCCGTGAGAGAGAATTGGGCGAAGATGGAGGGAGACGCAATCCCACCTCACATCCCCCATAGATAGAGTCAAACACGAGCCGCCGGTTATGATCTGTTTACCGTCGGGCGAGAATGCAGCAACGGGGTACGTTCCCATGGGCTCAGGCGCTGTCCAAAATCAACCTGATGAACTTTGTGGTCGTTTCCACCGGTCAACCCGGAATCGAAATCACAGCGGAAAGTACCCCGGCGGGCGCTTCAGCAGATCGAAACGGGAAATTCCGGTTTTTCGGGAGTTCCCGCTTTTCTTTTCTGCAAGAATCCCTAAAATAGCGGCTGAACAAACAGAAAAAAGTCGAATAGAAGGAAACAAAAATGAAGATCCGACAGATGACATCGCTCGTGCTGTGCAGTGGATTGTTTCTTTTAACGATGACTGCACGTGCTCAGGAAACAGAATCCTACTTGCAGGCGAAACCGGAAGATATGCGGTGGTTCCGGGATGCGAAATTCGGCCTCTTCATCCACTGGGGGCCGGTCAGCCTGAAAGGGACGGAGATCGGGTGGTCCCGGGGCGGCGAACGGCGGGGTATCAAAGGGGTCGGCCCCGTTCCCGTGGAAGAATACGATAATCTCTATAAGAAATTCAATCCGGTGAAATTCGATGCGAAGGAATGGGTACAGATCGCAAAAGACGCCGGAATGAAATACCTCGTGTTTACCGCCAAACATCACGATGGTTTCTCCATGTTCGATACCAAACTGAGCGAATATAAAATTACGAATTCCCCGTTCCAGCGGGATGTTGTGGCGGAGCTGGCCAAAGCCTGCCACGAAGGGGGATTGAAATTGGGATTCTATTATTCCCCGGTGGATTGGTATCACCCGGATTATCGTACGGAAAACCACAAACGCTACATTGAATTCCTGCATGGCCAGATTCGTGAATTGTGTACCAATTACGGCCAGGTAGACATTCTATGGTTTGACGGATTGGGGGGAACCGCGGAGGACTGGGACTCCAACAATCTGTTCAAAATGATTCGGGAACTACAACCGCATATTATTATTAACGATCGCGCCGGATTACCGGGGGACTTCGCGACACCGGAACAGACCATCGGCACGTTTCAAACAGAGAGACCCTGGGAGAGCTGCATTACCATCGGTACACAATGGGCCTGGAAACCCGCGGATGAGATTAAATCCGTAAGCGAGTGTATACATACATTGGTCCGTTGCGTGGGCGGAGACGGAAATCTTCTGTTGAACGTAGGCCCCATGCCGGATGGGCGTATCGAGCCGCGCCAGGCCGCCCGCCTGCAGAAAATCGGCGAGTTTCTGAACCAGTGCGGCGAAAGCATTTACGGCACACGGGGCGGGCCGTTCCCGCCGGATTCCTGGGGAGCCGGTACGCATAAAGAAAAGAACATTTATGTTCATGTACTGAATTGGGACTCTGATAAACTGATCCTTCCACCGATCAAGAAACGAATCGTGAGAAACTCGATCCTGAACGGCGGGGTGTGTTTTGTGAAACAGACCGCGGAAGGAATTGAGATCTCAACGCGTGAAGCCAACAAGAAGAAGATTGACACCGTCATTGTATTGGAACTGGACGGCCCGGTAACGGATGCGATGAAGTAAACCCTGGAGTGCGGGAGCGTCAGCTCCCGCCTTCCTTTTCAACCGACGAAGGCGGGAGCTGACGCTCCCGCACTCCATAATTAAAAATCATCGCGAACATTGACCCTCTCAAATCCGAACGACTCTACCTTGCGCCGGAATGAATCCTCTGCTTCATTCTTGAACCAGTTCGCCGAGCAGAACGGATATTGTTCTGCGACTGCCACAATACCGTGCTTCACCGGATTATTGTGCACGTAGTTCAGTCGGGCATAATAACTCTTTTCATACGTCAGGCATGTGTCCCAATACTGAAACCACACCTGCCTCCCTTTTGTTCCATCGAATTGATTGAGCCGAATAGCCGTGACAGAATGCAGTCTTCGCACCATCCGGCGCAGCGAGTCAATTTCTTCCGATGATTGCGCAACAAAATGGTAGTGATTTGAAAAGATCGCCCACGCCTCCACTTGCCAGCCATACTTATCCGTGACCTCAAACAAAGACTCCTCCAACAGCCTCAAACGCTCATCGTCTCGAAATAGGCGCTCTTTATGCAAGGTTCCTGCTGTGACGATGAAAGTGGCACCCGGCCGAAACACGTGCAGCGGACTATGGTGCCAATCTGTACGAGATTCTGTCGCCATTTCAGATGATCTCCTTCCTTGGAGTGCGGGAGCGTCAGCTCCCGCCTTCCTTTTCAACCGACGAAGGCGGGAGCTGACGCTCCCGCCTTACTTCAACCTTTTCAACCGACGAAGGCGGGAGCTGACGCTCCCGCCTTACTTCAACCTTTTCAACCGACGAAGGCGGGAGCTGACGCTCCCGCCTTACTTCAACCTCTTCAACCGACGAAGGCGGGAGCTGACGCTCCCGCCTTACTTCAACCTTTTCAACCGACGAAGGCGGGAGCTGACGCTCCCGCCTTGCTTCAACCTCTTCAACCGACAAAGGCGGGAGCTGACGCTCCCGCCTTGCTTCAACCTCTTCAACCGACAAAGGCGGGAGCTGACGCTCCCGCACTCCATAATTCATCTCTGAACTTCCGGCGCCTGTAACTGCCGCGGCGTGTTTTCGATTTGCGACAGTTCCTTAATCTCATCCTTGCTTTGAATACCCAGTTCGGTGAACTTACGTGCCGTAACCAGTACTCGCGATTCCAGCGATCCCGCCGCGGCGTTGTACTTTTCCACCGCTCTTCGCAGATGACTGCCGACATCATCAAAATGGTCGGTAAATACACGTATTCGATCATACAATTCTTTTCCGAGGTCACTGACTTTCTGCGCGCTTTCGGCAATCTGTTCTTGCCGCCAGCCGTAGGCTACCGCTCGAAGCAAAGCTATTAGCGTAGTCGGGCTTGCCGGAATCACCCGTTGACTGACCCCCTCTTCGATCAGCTCCGGCTCCTGCTCCAATGCGGCGCTGAAAAAACTCTCGCCGGGCAGAAACATCACGACAAATTCCGGTGTGGGGACAAACTGGTCCCAGTAGGCCTTCGCGCTGAGTTGTTTAATATGTTGCCGAATCTGTCTCGCATGATCTGTTAATCGTTCCCGTCGTCTGTCTTCGTCAACAGCTTCCGCGGCATCCAAATATGCCTCTAACGGTGTTTTGGCATCCACGACAACGTTCCTTCCGCCCGGCAGCCGGACTATAAGGTCCGGGCGAAGTCGCTCGGTGCCGCCGGTTGACTCCTGCTCTACAAAATCACAGTAATTGACCATTCCCGCCATTTCGACTACCCGTCTCAGCTGGATTTCGCCCCAGCGGCCGCGCACGGTCGGCGCGCGAAGGGCGCGGGTGAGATTCCCCGCTTCCTTGCGGAGTAGTTCCTGGGTTGTAATCAGGTTCTTTACCTGTTCTTGCAGGCCCCCATAAGCATTCTCGCGCAGCAGTTCCATTTGCCCGATTTCCTGCCTTACTTTGTCCAAAGACTCTTTGATCGGACCCACCAGCTCCCCAATTGCCTTCTGTCGTTGTTCAAGATCGCCTTTCGCCTGGACTTGGAATTTCTCGAGAGTCTCTTTGGCTAATTGCAGAAACGATTGATTATTGCTTTTCAGCGCCTCTGAAGAGAGCGCTTTGAAGGCGTTACTCAATTCTTCCCTGGCCCGATTCAGCAACTCCAGTTGTTCCTGGGCCACGCGTCTCTCATTCGCCAGATTGGTTTCCAATCGAGCATTTGCCTCCGAGATCTCGGTTACTTTTTGAGATTTCCCATCGAGATCCTTTCGCGCGTTTTGTAAGTCCTCCTGTGCCTGTCTCAGGGTTGCCTCCAAAGCAGCGGCTGTACGATCCCGTTCCGACAGTCTACTCTCCTGTTCGTTTGCTTTCTCTCGCACGGCTTGTAAATCGGCTTCTGCCTGCCGAAGACGTTCGCGGGTTGCCGTCGCCCGGGAATACATCAGCAGCCACACGAAGCCGGCGCCCACAGCCACTCCGAGAGCAAAGATTAGAAGAATCATGCCTGTTTCCATCATCGATTCCTCCGTAGTAATCGGATATTCGGTCGTTAATGCCCCATCTATGAATAACGTCTGATCTTGTCTATAAGCAAGACGTTGGCGATCATTCTCGTTGCAGAGCAACAATTTCTCTCGGCGGAATTGCGATTGCGTACGTTCCGGCGGGGGTCTGCGGAATGATCTCGATGTGATGAAGAATCTCTTTCCAGACTCCATCCAGTCGAAGATGAGCGCGGACTCCACCATCACGGAAGTTCTCGATAACAATCGTATCCTTTCCCAGAAGGTACGAGGAAACTCGCGTGGGAGCGCTCATCAGAAACGGATCACGGTGAACAATATCGGAGCGAATCCGGGAAACGGCGAGCTCCGGCATGTCGAGAAAGGAAACCGGAGCAGGAGGCAGAAACCGCTCGTTTACCGCATCGAAATCTTCCTGGGAAAAAGTAGACAAATTGAGCACCATCGCCCTCCCGCCTTCGGAAGTCGCCCGTTCGGTAAACAGGGGAATCTCTCGGTCGTCTGCGAGCAATCGCACGGGTATTTCTGTATCCGGCAGCGCATGAAGGTCAAACGAAACACGAATCGGCTGATCCGAACGAATCTCTTTCGTCTCGCCGGGTTGGGAAAGCGGGGAATCGAAGACCCTCAGACGATTACTTTCGAATTTCTTCCGAGAAATCGGTTCTTCCTGGTAGCCGAATCGTGTGCGCACTTCGCGCTCACACGCCAGCGACTCCAGCAAGGCCGGCGTGAGAACGACACTTCCGCCCTTTTGAAAGTGGCCTGCCATACGATCCAGGAGATACGGGTCTTTCAAGGCATGAGAGGAAAGAAACACCGTGCCGTTCTCTTTGGGGAACTCGTGACATGGAACCACAGGAAATCCAAGCATTCCCAGGTAATCAAAAATAAAATATTCACCCTTGTTCCCTCTACTCTCCAGTGGTTTGTACACATATACGCCATGCAGGTTTCGAACTTTACGCAATTCGCGCAGCGTGCGCAATGTCGGTATAGATTGGACAAAGGCTTCCTGTACCTCGCCGAATTCCAGCAGATTATGCAGATGAAACAGAGTGAGATGTTGCGCGCCGGCAAGGACACTCTGGTAGCCCTGTTCGACAAAGACTTCCGCCGGAGTATCGCCATGATCATACCAGGCGCCGAGTGTGTTTTCCGGATGAAAACTTGCAATCCAGGCAAAATTCATGAAGCCCTGGAATTGTTGTACAAACCCATATTGCAGCGTATTGGGATCGCGGGTTTCCGTACCCACCCAGGCTGCGTCGAAGTCCCGTCCTTCCCGGTCCGGGTTGTAGCCGAATTCGTGAAACTTATCATACCATTGCGGGTATTTAATGATGACTCGGCATTGGGGATTTGCCTCGTGCGCGGGGCGGACAATTCGATTCCTTCCGACATGAGCCATCAGGGCGGCTCTGTATTCCTCCCAGGTTCTGGCGCCGCGCGCGCGTTCACACAGTGGGCAGGTACAGAAGGTCATAAAGAAATCATCTACAATGATCTCGTCAAAATCTTCCGCCGCCCGTCGGCACAGATCCGCAAGGTCCGTCTGCGTTTTCTCGTGGGTATAGCAGAAACAATGGCCGGTAGGGGACAGGTGGCCCCAACCGCCCTCTCCCGGTGCGGTGGTAACCCCGGCCGCAACCTCGAATCCCTGCGAAGCGAAATAATCCCGGCAGGTTCTCGCCAGATCCGGGTCCACCAGGTGTCCGCTGCGCAGCAGATCGATCACGATTTTTGTTGCCTCCAAGCGGCGCAGAACGGCCACGGCTTTTTCGCGGCCTTCGGGCGTATCCAAGTGATTTTCCACATCCGAGGTCACAGCGAAAACCTCAATACGAAGGTCGCTCTCTGTGGCGGTCGCTCGAGCCGCAACACCGAAAAACGAGGAAATGATCAGACTGACAGTCAAAAGGAGATTCATCACGCTGCAAACCTCTCATTCAAGGGTGACATAAGGCGCGCGACATACCGTGCCGACGCCCAATGCCGCACTATGCACCAGGGTTCGCACAAACTCCAGTGAGGCCCTCATCACTCGCATCCGGCACGGAGCGGGATTATCATGGAACATTTGAATGAATCTTCGCCGCGGATGTACCGAGAATGACTCGCGCGGATATTTCGAAACAAGTCAACCTGTATGTAAATCGAAGGACGGCGGCTATCTTTACATTTGTCTGCCTTTGCCTGCTCGGAATTCGTATGTGTGACGAAAGCCGAAGGGGACTGATTCGGACAATAATCCCGGAATTCGACGGCCAGGCCGGGGAACCTGCAATCTTCCGTGACTCGACAGTTCATTTCGTAGATTGGACACTTCGCCGCGATGCGTCAACGGCTCGCAAGTTCACGGCACAATGGGATGGATTTATCTGGGTGGATCATACCGACCGTTACACGCTGGTGATTTTCAGCGACGGCGATAGTCATGTCGCGATAGACGGCGACATGGTTTTGCACAAACCTCCGAGTTGGGATTTTATCCCGAAAGAGCAGACCGTTGTTTTGACAAGAGGCTCTCACACTATTTCGATTCGCTACATGGACCAATCCGGTCACAGCGCCGTCTCGTTCTGTTTAAAAGAAGGCGACCAAACCCAACCCTGCCCGTCACAGATTCTCTCCCCCTTTCCAATAACAAAGCGAGAGGCCATTTTCCGGAGCTGGTCGGATCGTGTGTGGCCCGTTGTTTCGGTAATGATCCTGTGCGCGGTGATCTTCTGGAGCCATCTGCTGATCCGCCGTTATGCGAACAGTAATCGACCTCCGCTCGACAGTAACGTGTGGACAATTATCCGTACCCTGTTCGTGTTGGGCTTCGCCTTTCGGGCTTACGTGGCCGCGCAATCCGAATGGCTATTACTCGCCGACGAATCCGTAGTGGGAATTGCCGGACAGCGGATCAGCCGGGGGGATTCGTTCCCGTTGATGTACTACGGGCAGCCCTATGGTGGACCATTCGAGGCGTACCTGATTGCGCCCTTCTTTTTTCTGTTCGGTTCATCCGAGATCCTTCTGCGCATGATGCCCGTTGTCCTTTCCGCGCTGGGGATACCGCTGATCGGCTGGGCGGCCGGACGGGCCTTTGGAGACCGGGCCGGTCTTGTGGCGGCCGCATTGTGGTGTATCCCACCGCTTATGCCGTTAGTCTACAGCATGTATGTAATGGTAGGCCCAGTAGAGAACTTGTTGGTAGTCGTGTTGGCTGTGGGTTTCTGGGCAAGGCTGTCCGATCGGGTACGATCCCCGTCTCGCACGTTCGTTTTCTTAACGGGAACCGCAGCAGGCGCGGCGTTATGGGTAAATGCACAGATCCTGTATGTTCTGGTTCCCCTTAGTCTGTTTCTTCTCACACCGATGAATCACTACCGCAGTCGGGGATTTTTTTCCCTCTTCTTCGGCGGATTGTTTGTCGGCTGCTTCCCGCTATTGATCTACAACATTCAATATCCCTTCGCCACACTTCATTGTCTCCTTCTGTCCGATGGAAAAGGTACTCTATTCTCTAATTTCCGAGGCGATTTTCTTCGGGGCGCCGCACCTGTTCTTCTCGGAATGAACAATGCCTGGCGACTCATGGATTACCTTTCTCTCTGGCCCACTACATTCGGCCCCGCTTTGTTCGCGATAGGCGTCATCCTCTGTGCCGTATGGAAATTGGCGACCCATTGGAAACGAGATCGCAACGAGGACCCTGGCAGACATTTTCGGCTACTGTTTCTGATGGCGTGCTTTCTTTTCGGGATTGTTGTATTTTCGATGTCGAATTTCCCGGGAAAAGCGCCTCGCCACCTTTTCCTTATTTATCCGGTCTATCTGTTTCTTCTGGCTTGGGCGATCGCGGCTTTGTGGCGTCACTCAGCAACGGCGGCGTGTGTCCTGCTCGGATTGCAGCTGTTCTGGAATATCCAGGGAATCGCGCAATCAGATCCGCGTTATTATTTTCAGCCGATCCATCGGATGGCTCAGGGAGAGTTCATACCTGCCGATTTGCGCGAGGCGGTTGCACAAATTCGCCGGTTTGGTGTAGACGGCGTTTATAGCGATTACTGGATCGGAGAGAATCTTGCATTCGCTCTGGAGGAAAGCATTCCGGTATCCTGTACGCCGTATCGGCGACTTGACCAGACACAAGCCGCCCTGCAAGGGATTTCACCCGGATATGTGCTTCATGTGAACCAACCCGACGAGCCGGTCTACGACCTCCTATTCCGGGAAATGGGGTGGAATCGAGCCGTGGCCTTGCCGCTGCTCCTCTATTCCCCACGGGAATGTTTGCCGTCGGCGAAATCGGAGTGGCACATCGGTACAGAGAATACATCCGTGGGTTGTGCTGCGTGGGATGGGTCTCTGGAGACAGCCTGGCTCCCGTCTCGTGGACAAGATTCCTTGCTCCTTTCTTTTCCGAATCCAATCTTCTTTCGACAGGTAGCCGTTCTGTCGGAAAACTTATCGAATACCGATGGGCTTTCCGTTCTGTACCGGGATCGCCAATTGTCCGCGTCGAAAACAAAGCATCTTCGGAATTGGTCCGTTACAATCCTTGACGTTCCGGAAACCGATGTTCGTGAGTTGAAGATACTGCTTCCCAGGAACAAACAAACCGTGCCGAATATCTACGAGATATTTCTGTTCTAATCCCCAATTCGCCCATCGACAGGCACAGAGGCCTGTCCCACCAGTAGGCCGGGCGTCTCTGCCTGGTTGTCCCTGCTCGCTACGGCCTGGCTCTGCAAAGGCCATTCGGTTGCGGTATTCTATGAAACAGCTCTACTTCGCAGAAGATTTCTTGAAAAGAATATCTCGTCTTTCCACCTCGTCAATCTCTCTGCAGAACTCGACAAAACGGGCGTAGTCTTTGGGTTCGATCCGCTGGACGGGAACAAGTGCGCTTCTGCGAACATACAGTTCATCTCCCTTCCGACGGTACGTTAACGAATAGTAGCCGTACGCGCTGATGCACAGGTAGTCTTGCGGAAGAACGATGACGTCGTAACCGGCGTCGATCATCGGGCGAAGCAATACCCGCAGCTGGATAGGTTCGGTCACCGGAGGACTGTTGAAATCTACGGGCGTTTCCCGCGTGACCTCGCCGACCAGGCCGGATATTTCCAACGGACTCGGTACCGCAGGTAACCGAAGCATGTCGTTTTCACCTGGCTGCAAGTAACTGGGAATTCGACCGGCGAAATAAAGCTGCGGCGTTCCGTAAGGGGAATCCGCATTCCGAAGTTCCGTGCGGTCGAGTACAATTCCGCGGAGATCGCCGCTGACTTGGGAATCCCTGAATCGTCGCTCCGCATCTTTATCTACAACCAGTGTGAGAAGAGCGCGTCGGTGCATCCCGCGATATCCGTATGTGCCCGTAGCAAGAACGGATCGGTCGGATTGCGGGGTGAAGTCAAACGTTCGCTCGATCCACCCGCGAGGCCAGACCGTCCAATCGACCGGCTCGATGTACTCCCCCGTCGCCGAGAGTACAAATGCTGCCTGCGAGCGGCTTTTCCCGTCGACCTCGCCCATCGCGATGTGCCGGGAGTTGAAGTCCAGCCAAATCGGATTCTCCCCACCTGTCTCCACACGAAGAAGAAGTTGGCCGGAAACTGTGGAACCCGGTTGCGGCGCAAAGCCGTCTTCGGGTTTGTTCGTAATGACAAGACTGGGGTCACTCTGTTTTCCAAGTCGCGTCAGGATGGTTTGCGCGAGCAGGGTTTTTTCCTGCGCGGATCCTGTTCGCAGAATCGCCGTATCGAGTGTTGTATACGAACCCGCCGCGGGTTCGATTTCTTTCTGTACCCAATCATAGACCTTGCGAACCAGGTCGGGATCGGACGGATCGAACAGACCGATCATCTCATCCAATTCCGAACCGTCTTCTGTACGCCCCAGGAGCTGTTCGCGCCAATTCTCAAGGAAAAATCGCCAATCGACCCACGTGCTGAACCGCAGACAGGGAACCACTTCGGAGACGGGCGGCATGTGCGATTCCTCGCGAACCCCATCCTGTAAACGTTTTTCCCACATCAGGGCAACGCGGCCGTCTCCCAAAATCTCTCTTGTTCCGAATTCCTCCGGTTTGACCTGTAACACGTAATTCATATTTTCCGGCAGGATGATCGTTAATTTCGACACGAGCATCGGCTCGTCGATTCCACCGAAAAAGTAGCCGCCGGCATAATGGTTGTACCCGGGATAGAGGTTCCCCGACACGGATTCGAGATAGGCGTATTCAATAATAGTTCCAGGCTCTACCCCGTACATCGAGAGAGCTTGTTTCCCGCCCAATTCGGCTACATGTTGTACCGGCCATTCCGTTCCATCCGGAAGGATAGAGCGGGCCTGACGAATTTCCACGCCGTCGCCTCTCGGAATAACTGTCTCGGCCCAGCGCTGTCGGCCCTCGGAATTGAGAATCTTAACAGCCTGGTGGACGTATTGGCGATATGTGCCCTGGGAATCAAGGACCAGTACCATGACATCAATCAAAAGAATGTCGGGCGCACGGCTGTTTTTCCAGCGGTCGGCTTGAGACAGATCGAGTTCCTCCAGGCGGACATCATATCGCTCAATCCGTTCATCCTCGCCGTATCCGAATTGGCGAAGAGTCTTGCGGGCTTCCTCGTTTTGGGGAGCCACCTCCAGCGCCTTTCGATACAGATCGATTGCCGTGTTCGGAAGGCGGGTAGACGGCTTTTCAGCCTCCAGGCGGGCGGATTCCGTTAACGGTTCCGGGCGATACGGATAAAGTTCCCGTATCTTGGCGCACAACGTGCCTGCCTGTTCCCGCAGGCCCGCCGAACGCAACGCTTGCACCATCCGCAAGTGATCTCCCAGGGAAAACGGATGAATTTGCAGGGTCTGCTCAAATGTGGCGGAAACGGACGGGTCCAACGGACCGCCGCTCAGAACCGCGATCGCCTCCTCCAGTAACGATCCGTTATGGGGATAGGCTGTCAACCCCTTTTTCAGCGTCTCCAATGCTTCCACTCGATTTCCCCAGTCCGCCTGTATCCGGGCAATCCGGCGGAAAATTTCAGCGGACGGTGGTAGAGATTCCGATGCACGTTGCAGCGCGCCGAGCGATTCGTCCATCCAGTTCTTTCTATAGTACAACAGACCGTAAGCGTAGTCGATTCCTGCCCGGTACTCGATGTTTGCCTCTTTGAGTATCGGTTCGACTTTTTTGAGAGATTCCAATGCCTGGTCGGTATTATCTCGGTCAAGTAAATAAGTGATGAGGCCGATATGCGCGCCGAGCGTGGCCGGGTAGAGTTCAATGGCCTTCCGATAGGCCGTTTCCGCTTCACGCTGGAGACGGGAACGGGAAGGCGGTCGATAGGCGGCCTCCCGCATTTTCAGATCGCCCAGAAGGCTGTAAGCCTGCGCAATGTTCGCTTTCAATGCAGGGGAAAGTCTCTGCTGCGCCGGGGAAAATTCTCCTTTCCGAAAATCGGCTAACGCTCCGTACAATGATGCAAGAACATTCTCATAAGGGCGGGCCGCCATTTCCCCGGAACCGATAACAATCATCGGCGGCCGGTAGCGTTTCGGTGTCCTGTTGTCTATCGGATAGAAAACCAGGTTTTTCAAAATCGATTCGTCTTTTTCGGCAATCGACCAATTCGGAAGTGTATTGGCATCGATGGGACGTAGAGACACGCGCACCCACCATTCCGAACCACGCCGGCAACTCTTGACAAGAATCGGAATCAAGCCCGCGCGGAGGCGGACTTGGACTGTGGTTTCCACCTGGAAATCGCGCCGTTGAAGACAACGGATCGCTAATGGTTTGCCGTCCCACCACACAACATAATTACTGGGGGATTCGATGGTCAAAAGAGCGTCGGCTTCGCCTTCCGACAGAACAGCCGTAAATGCATAAGCCGTTCCACGCGAGGGGTAGATCAGCGAATCGAGGTCCAGCATCCCGGCGGGATCGGGTACCGGAATCTCCGTGCGCGTGACGGAAGAAATCCAGCCGGGAAAAGACAGGGGAGACAGGTCGGTTTCAGGTGGGAACGGTTCCCAGAGGTCCATCGTGCCGTAAGCGCCGAACGGCCCTGCAACAAACCACCAGTCCGAGACAACGCCGCTGCGTTCCACCGCCCGTTTGGCTTGAACCGGATCGGCCCATTTTTCCGCCCATTCCAGGTATTCGCGCCATGCCTGGACCCGGCGATCCCCCGAAAGCGGGCCGGATTCGGAGGTAAGGTCCTTCAGCAATCTCTCCCGGTTTTTGACAGGAATCCCCTGCAATTCCGGCAAGGCCAAGGCCGCCATGTATCCTGACCACCAGGGCCGCGATGCTCCCTTTACGGCCAGCTCCATCCAGAGGTCGGCGGCTCTCGGCATGTTGCCCCTTGTCCACTGCACCAGCGCCATCCCATCCAGCGCATCCAGGTCCGCGGGATTCTCATGCAGAGCCTTGTCAAACAGTATCTCTGCCTGGACCAAGTCGTTTTTCAGCAGCGCGTCCCACCCTTCACCCGTCAATGCGGACCATCCCGGAAGCGAAAGCCCCCACGCAAGCGCGAGGACAAAAAACGGTTGCAGGTAAAAACAGATACCACAGCAATTTGTATCGATCCGCATCATGTCCCAAGACCCTTTCGATCCGTTGACGGTCATCGCCCGCAATGCAGGACGGTTCGTTCCATTGTGACGGGAAGGGTGCGCGGAATCAACATTTCAGGCATATACGGTGTAGTCTATCTCCTGAAAAATACTGTCTTTCGATTCGTAATCGTTCAGGAGAGATTCCTCGATCGTCCTCGCCATCGCCTGTTCGTAGAGCCGTGTAAAACGATGGATGTGTTCCCGGGTTCTTCGGACGGCATACGAGACCACCGTCCCGGTCGTCATAATAAAGGCCCAGTCGCTGCTTTGCGCCAACAACAATTCACGGGCCGCCTGGTTCAAGGCTCTGCGGAGAATCCCGTCGGAAACGGGAAATCGCTGCGCCAGTTCGATCATGCGGCTTTCCGCCAGGTGCAGGTGTCGGTAAATCCAGTCGTTAGAGGCATTGAGCCACACCTCGTTGTATCCCTTGTCCCCCCACGACGAGGCTGTCGGTTCAATCACCTGAAGAGACTTGTTTTTCTCCAGATATTCGCTGGGCGTAATCATTTTTATGTCGGACTGATCAAAATGAATCTTCCGGCAAAGGAACTCAATGAAATCCGGTCCCTCGTACCACCAATGCCCGAAGAGTTCCGCATCGTATGGCGCTACAAGAATCGGAGGTCTCTTGAACACACCGAATAGATGTCTGCATTGATGCTGACGATTGAACATGAAATTGCCTGCGTGGGTAGCCGCTCGTTCCAGTGCAATATCCGGCAAGTAAGGTTCTTTTTTCCCCAAGTCGATTCCGGCGCCCGTAATTCGGTGGTATTTGAGGCCGACATTCCGGCGGACTCCATCGCTGTGAAGATAGGGCCGAATGTAATCGTAGGGAGCATCATACCCGATGTCCCGGTAGAACTCGCGATAGTCGAAATCCCCCGGATACCCCTCTTCTCGACTCCAGACTTGGCGCGACGACTGGATATCCCGCGCGAACGCCGCCACTCTGTTCGGTGTGTAGACCGGCGCAAATACCCCATATCGCGGGTACGGTTTTCCGTAGAGAAGCCCGTGGGCATCCATGAAAAAGAAGCGGACCCCCTGGTCCGCCAGGTGACGGTCCACACCCGGGGCATAGCCGCATTCCGCGAGCCAGATCCCGCGTGGCAATCGCCCGAAATGCTTTTCGTAATTGGTTTTTGCGATTTGTATTTGCGCCCTTTTCGCGTTCTCCGTCTTGATTAACGGCATGAAACCGTGAGTGGCGCCACACGTGATGATTTCCAGAACACCGTGGTCCTGAAATGCGCGGAATCCTGCAACCAGATTTCGATGGTACCGATTTTGAAACAGGTCCATGGCAAGAGTCAGTTTGCGCTCGTACATACAGGCTGCATCATGAAACTTGCGCATGTCCCCCCGTGAAGTACGATGCACCTCTTTTTCAGCGAGTTCGAGCAGCGATTCCAGGCGACGTTCCGCCCGTTCTTGCAAAAGGGGATCCACCAGCATTTCACACAGAGGCGGAGTCAGGGACATCGTGATCCGAAAGTTGACATTATCATTGACTAACCGCTCGTACACCGCAAGAAGAGGGAGATAGGTCTCGATCATGGCCTCAAACAGCCAATCCTCTTCCAGAAACTCAGGATGTTCCGGGTGACGGACAAAGGGAAGATGCGCGTGCAGCACCAGACACAAATAGCCACGCGGATGCGCCATTATGGATATCATACCTCCAACAGGATGAACCGTAGAATGCAGAGGCAAGCATCTGTAGGGGCGACGCATGCGTCGCCCCTACGGGTGCGTCGTCTCTACAGATGCCTCACCCCTACGGGTGTGTCGCCCCTACGGATGCGTCGCCCCCTTTTGCACAATTCCATCGGTTAAAGAGGGTCTCATCTCGGACGACCGCTCCGGGATGAAATAGGGGCCAACCCCGACCAGATCATTCTCGCCGCTTCCCGTTTGAAATGCTGTTCCCCCCGTGGAGAGCCTGGGAGCGACCCCGGAACGAACTCGCCGTAAATATCAAGCAATTCCCGGTATCGTTCCTCCATCGCCAACCATTCTTCCTCTTCGAGAAAGCTTGGTTCGGCGGCAGGGGTCCGGACCGGCTCCGAGGCCGCGACCGATATGTACCGGCCATCCGGGGTCATCAGCCCCAATTCGAATTGATAGACACGATCCGGATGAACGGGCAGGTACCAGTTCTTGGCATCCAATAGGATCGGGATATCACAATGCTCCCCGTTTTCTTGCTCACGGATTCTCAGAACCGACAAAGAGCGTTCAAACACCCACTGCCCATGTTCCGTCCGGATCTTCTTCCGGTCCTCATCTGCAATGTCCCAGTACAGGAAGATCCAATGGGGATCGCGGGGCATGGCTTGCAGGACCGTCACCGGAAGCCGATCCGGAAGCGGCGGGCCTTCTTCTCCACGATAGACCTCCGTGGGGGGCGGCGTGAGGTATTGCGGCGCTTTCGGGTGCGGGGGCGGCAGCACGGCGGTAGAAGAGACCTCGGCAGGTTTCACTTCCGGTTCGGCCGTGGGCGAAACCGGTTTGTCGGACTTGTGAACCATACGAGTCGAGGTTGGGTGCTCTTCCCGACTCAAATCGGACAAAGCCTTAATCAGGGCCGCCTTGGTCATCTTGCTTCGACCCGCAATATTCCGGCGCTGAGCTTCTTCATACAATTCGGCCTTTGTCATTGTGTCAATCTTTTTCTTCATGGCCTTCTTCCTTTTCACCGAATTAACCCCGTTTTGTTTTCCACGAGGGGCCTGATTGTAAAACCTCTCTCGGTCGCTAATGTACCCGTAAATTCGATTTTCTGCAAATACGGTCAATTCGGCCTTCCGGCAACGCGCATCCCCCAATAAGACTTACCTCCGCAATGGGCAGCGAACATGGACGGGGAATCCGGATTCACACCATTCCCAAGTCCGGGGAGATACGGAGCAGATTGAATTCGCTCAACTTATCCACACCTTTTGACGCTCTGCAAGACTTGGCCGGGACAGACCCGACTGCATCTGAAACAAGTTTGACAGTGGAGCTCTTGCATAAGGCCAATTTATCGATTAGAATCTCAAATCGTAGTATTATAGGAATTCACGACGACGGGAGGAATGAAAAGATTCGCCATGTTCTCTCGTAAGATTGTCAAAAGTCACCAGTGGAAACCAGGTGATCTTGCGTTCACGCTGATTGAGCTTCTGATCGTTGTCGCCATTATCGGCATTCTAGCGGCCATTGCGGTCCCGAACTTCCTGAATGCCCAAACCCGGGCAAAAGTCGCGCGGGCCGAAGCCGACCTTCGGTCCCTCACGAACGCGCTGGAGATGTATCGACTCGACAATAACAAGTATATACCCTTGTTTCACACAAAAGACTGGCCCGGCAACTATAACCCGAACTCCGTCAATTCCCACCGTCTTCTTCCGTTGAGTACACCCATTGCCTATATCTCGTCCATTCCACCGGAAGTGTTCGAATTGACAAATCCGGACCCAACTTACAGATACGACACCTATGCGTACGGGGACCGGCCGACCTACGACGAGCTAACCTGGAAAAGCTGGTTCGAGAGAGATGGGAAGTACCAGTATTCGATTCGCAGTTGTGGGCCAGACCGGATCTCCAACATCATCGAACCGGTTTTCCCGGAACACATCCTCCCTTATGCTCCGTCGAATGGACTGGTCAGCCGGGGGGATATCAACCGATTCGGCCCGTAACGAAATCAATACACGCGCGCTTCTTGCGCAGTCTTGCAAAGCGCCACACTGTTTTCCACCGCAACCTCCGTCCGGATGTTGCGGTTTGTGAAAATTCATTCATTATTGTTTTTATTTTTATTTCTTCATCCCCCCGCGGCATTTCCCGACGGTTTCTCCCTCTTGCAGAACAGGCATTTCGATATAGACCTGCCCATCCATGTTTTCCCCCTTTACTACCCGGCTCAGCAATTCGAAGGCTTTCCGACCCAAGCCGGCATGGTCGTGATACATGCCTGAGTATCGAGGACGCCATTTGAGTTTGGAGAGGTCCTGCTCCAGGATAAAAAGGGAGACATCCTGTGGTACTTGAAGGCCGTACCCGGTCAACACATCCCAAACTTGGGAAATGCGAAACTCCCCGGTCACCATGAAAGCGGTAACACCGTCGTCGATCAGACGCGCGACCCTGGGTTCGATGTCTTCCTCGTCTTCGCTGACCTCCACCTTCCATTCTTCCCTCCATGAAAGAGTATGCTTGAGAAATGCGGCCTCGTAACCCTGAATAAGTTTCCTTCGCCCGACATTTTTCAGGTCACCTGCCAGCACGGCAATACGGGAATGCCCCAGATTAACGAGGTATTCCACTGCCTCAAAAGCCATCTGGAAGGTATGCAAAGCTACTGAAGGAAGCGTTACGCTTTCATGCCGACTTCCGATGAGAACCGTGGGGACAGGGGCATTTTTGAAACGTCGCTGAAGGGAAACAGGCGGACTGATCAGGATCAGGCCATCCCATTCCACATTGGGCATGGCGCCTTTCTGCTGTCGTTCCGCCGACATCAATATGATCTGTCCCCCCAACGGTTCAATGGCCGCTCGGATTCCCTGAATCACCATCAGGCATCCGGTGGTGCGTGAAGGATGCAATTCCACATCAATTTCGGTAATCACGCCGACAGTGCGCAGAACCGGTCCCTCGGAGGCCGGCTGTCGATCTCGCACATAAGACCCTTTTCCCGGCAATCGAACCACCAGCCCCTGCTCGATCAGCTCCTCAACAGCCAATCGTGCCGTCGTTCGTGAAACCTGGAACTCTCGGCAGATCTCATGTTCCGACGGCAATTTGCCGCTTGGATCGACTCGTCCTTCCTTGATACGCTCAATCAGGTGGTCACGAACCTGCAAATAAAGCGGTGAATGTTTTTGGAGAACAGCGGTCATGGCGAGCCTCTATCCGGATGCGCGACCCCGCATATCGAGCTGGTTTGCTTTTCGCAGCCGATGATGTCAAAAGGTAAATTCTTTCAGGCCCATTCGTGTGAAACCGGGTTCGACATTCAGGTGATAGCACATTACGAGTACCGGTCACCACCGGTATTTGTAGTGCATGTATACAGCAAAGGCAAGATTGCCCCTGGAACCGGGGCCAAGAGGTGTTTTGAAGCCCTGGAAAGGAGATATCCGCCGGCAATCGGAGGGTCAAAAGGTTGATCCCGGCATCTCTGGGCGAATTCGGTTCATATTGTCAGGGCAAAGAAAACAGATTGCGCGGTTATTACTCCGAACCCTAAATAGTAGGCATACTGTAGTAATGTGGCTTACTCCATCGCGTAGCGAACCGAAGGTGCGTGAAAGAAATTTCGGACGACGTCGGGCCGTTTCTGTGTACTCCGGAGATAGCCGCGCACATTGGCCACCAT
>Ga0209201_1002060_pt1 | contig 20827 bp, 18 predicted proteins | sample AD_UKC055_MetaG_FD_184411 | JGI IMG/M metagenome (GOLD analysis project Ga0209201, IMG submission 184411) | Active sludge microbial communities of municipal wastewater-treating anaerobic digesters from USA - AD_UKC055_MetaG (SPAdes) (version 2) | ecosystem: Engineered > Bioreactor > Anaerobic >...
GATTGAGAAGTACACAGTGCGCGAATTACTCCTTGAGATGGAGCCGCTCACTCAGATTCGCTATACAGGGAAATATGGCTCGATCATTACTGAAGTCACAAAGCCTCAACGCGAGATTCTTTCATTATTAGGTATTGAAATTCCCTCGTCGACCTAGTTACAAAAAGCGGGAAATCAGGTTATTCTGCCATTTGCCACACTGTGTCGATTATGCTGCCATCGCGCCATTCAACAAGGGCAACCGGCAGCTCGGTAAATCGAGGTTTTTCTGGTTTGCCCGTGATCCGATATACGTCGTTCATCTGCTGAGCAATATCAACGCATGGCAAATCAAACTTTTTTGCGCGCCAGATGAGGTCTTCGCGGTTGGGGTTTATGGAAATTCCGCGCTCGGTTATCAATACATCGACCGCTTCCCCAGGACAGGTTATTGTCGTGACTTGCTCTTTAATGATTGGAATTCTCTTGCGAAAAGATGGCGCCGTGATAATGGTGCATCCCGCGGAACTGCATACGTCGCTATGACCGCCAATACCATGCAAGAGCATGCCGTCAGAGTGCGTAACGACATTGACGTTGAAATCAAGATCGATTTCAGTTGCGCCTAGAACAGCGACATCTAACATATTGGCCACACAGCCGCGCGCATAGGGACCATACGAGCTGTATGGGTCGGACTCAATGTGTCTTGCGTTTTCTGCGCAGGATCGAACTGCATCAAGATCGAAGCTTTGAAGATCGACGATCGAACCCAACAATCCCTCTTTAAGAAGATCGACAAGAACCTTTGTTGCCCCACCATGTGCAAATGATGCTTTAACGCCGGCCTTTCGCATTCTTTCGGCAAGAAAGACGATCGTCGCAAGTGATATGCTTCCCGCTCCCGCTTGGAACGAAAAACCCTCTTGCATAATACCTGCGGCCTCGATAAATCGCGCGGCAAGCCGAGCGATAACGAGCTGTGTGGGACTTTTTGTCAGCAGTGTTGTCCCCGACACGATTTGCGAACTGTCGCCGATACTCTCAACTTGGAGGACATAATCGACATTGCCGCCGAAAATCGACCATGAGCTGCATGGATACGGTACCAAGTTGTCGGTGATAACCACGACCTGATGAGCATATTCAGAGTCGGGTTTTGCATAGCCAAGCGGTCCACAAGCCGAAGGACCATAAAGCCCATTTGCATTGCCGAACGAATCGGCACAAGGCGCTGCTATAAACGCAACGTCGATAGGAAGGTCCCCCTCTTGGATAGCCCTTTGACGCCCGCCATGAGAGCGCAAAACGCAGGTTTTGGGTATTTCGCCGCGCGAGCAAGCGGCCCCGATGGTACCATTCATAGAGCCTTCGATTTTGGTAATGACGCCAGATCTTATGTACGGCAAAAGGGCGTTGTGTACAGGAAAAAGCGCCGATGGCGCCAGTGTTAGGTCACAGACACCCTTTGCAGCGAGCCGACCAACTACTTCGTTGACTATTCTGTCGCCATTTCTTAGGTGATGATGAAAAGAAATGGTGGCGCCGTCTTGAATATTGAGACGTTCGAAGAGTTCATCCCACGAAGCAACGAGCTTGTTGGGTTTTTGACGTTGAGTCATTCCGCTTGATCGTCGCAACTGTCCATTTTTCGTCTTTTCATGTTTGGCTTGGGTACTGTCGATGAACGCACCCAGAAAGGACCTACACGGTTTGCCAGCTATGCGAGATGGTACCTTTCTGCCGAGCGCGTTATCCGTCCATGTTGTATCATTCCCCATAGTCAAACTCCTCTATGATGCGTCTTGCTTTTTCCACGACAGGAATGTCGACCATTTGCCCATCGACGACGATCGCTCCCTTGCCGGTCGAGAACGACTCCTCGTATGCCGCCACGATAGCCTGTGCCTGATGTAACTCTTCGGCGGTGGGCATAAAAGCCTTTCTTACATAAGGAATTTGCGAAGGATGGATGACCGATTTTCCGGCAAAACCAAGTGCTCGCGCCTCGTAGCAAGACATAAGAAGCCCTTCGGTGTTGTCTATGTCACCGTAAGAGGAATCGTAGGGCTCTATACCTGCTGCCCGTGCAGCGAGCACGATTGTTTCCCGCGCGAGAAGCGAATCTATTTGATGCATAGAACCGGAGTGCATCAATAAGGCCTTCCCTAGTATGTCGCTACTGGATTGGATGTCGCGCGAAAAATCTTCATAACCAAAACAAAGCCCACTAGTTCGTTTTGATGCACAGGCAATTCCCCTGGCTGCAAGCACCCCTTTTGCGGTCTCGATGATCGGCATAATCTGAATGCCGCCAGGCATTGTTCCGCACCGATTCTCGTGCTCAGAAAGGAGCGCATCTAGGCGCTTTATATCATCGGCCGTTTCGCACTTTGGCAACAGAACAATATCAGGCTTTGCAGGGACAATCTCCGCGAGATCGAGCATCGATTCTTCGGTTGATAGTGGATTTATCCTTACAGCCCGTGCGCTCTTCCTAAAGAGAAAAGAATTCTCCAGGAATCGCCGTACAAGTATGCGGGCTTCGCACTTCCTAGATTGCGCCACCGAATCCTCGAGATCGAATATCAAGATGTCCGCACCATAGAAATCGGCATTTACCGCAAAATGCGGTTGATCTCCAGGCATGTACAACCGCACGCGCCTACTCGATTGAGTAAAACCGGCACCATTCGAGGAGACAAGAGAAACGCCATATTTTCCCTTCTCAGGTGACATTGTTTTCATTTGCGACAGGTACCCGGCTTGTCGAAGCACCGCCTCAACTCTTGCGCTTATGACAAGGTCGAGAGCACCATCGTCTTCTATCGCAATTCTTCCTTTTGTTACGTCGAATTCTTGGAATATTCTTAAGACGCACTGTCTGATTTGCGTCTCAAAAAGTGCCCGAACACTCGAACGAACTTCAATCGACAAAGGTTCTTGGGAAGGTTCGTACCGAACGATACAATCCGATTTTGAAAGAAAGCCCGCTTCGGACTGTTCTGAATTACTCATATTGTCCTGAATTACTCATAGTTCTTCAATCGCAAACGGACCCCAGAGGGTTCGCGATCCCCTCAGACTACCGCACCCGACCATTCCGCTTCGCAATTCATTATCGCGCACTTCTAGCAGTTTTTCGTCGTCGATACGAACGGAGATTCTGTCGCCTATCGCCGACAGCGTCATTTGGATGTCCGTATCGTGATCCCATGCAAAATCAGTCTCGGCCAGCTTCTCAAATCCAAAGTTTTGCCGATAAACTGCAAGTTTCCCTTTATCGTCGATGCCGCCCCAATACGCCTGTTGTGCGCCCTTTGCCCTTACCAATAGCATGTGAGAATCCCCTGCAAGAGGAGTGACCGTTGCTTCAACCTTTTGGTTTGCCACTCTGTAACCGCCTGTATACGCGGCTGCTCTTGTAGGCGTCATAAGATGGAGCCTATTGTTCTCAATTGACCATGTCCCGCCTTCATGAGAAAACGGCGTCACAGAACCAAACTCTATCGTCTGCTTCGAAAAATCGATGTCGTAGCTTGCTTTTCCACTCAAGGTAAATTGGAGAACGAATAACCTCCCACTGTCACGCTTACCCTTGCCCGAAAAACTCGTGACCTTAAGACCAACTTCGTCAGGGAAGGACCCTTGCATCGACGGAATATCGAAAGAAACTCTATATTCCTCTTTCGGTTGGCCAGTCATATCTTTTCCCATATCGAAAAAGAGAGTAGGCGTCGTGATGATTTCTTTGCGAGACCAGGTGTCGCGCACATAGCCCTCTATTCCAATACGTTGACCTTCCCATTGTTCGAGGCAAAAACTTATATCTACGTGCTGACCTGGCCTTGCCAGCGGAGAAAAAACAGGGCTGTAACGTTCGTCATCAAAATCGGATCGTCTATAATACGGCTTGAAATAACAAGTTCCACTTTCTTCGCGTGTAAGCCGTTCAAAGCGAAATTCCAAGGCCCCTCGGTTTATACCATTGTGTTCTATCTCTCGATGCCCAGTTGCAAACCGAATTGCATCGGAGGCTCGCATGCCATGAGTCGAACCAGGAAGCTGGAAATCAAAGCAAAGCGCTTGCTCGCCATCGCCCTTCCACAACGACTCCACAAGGTAATTCGGGATGCTCTCTCCGGACATGGCATAGCCAACCCTTGCGAGCCGATCTGCAAATGTAGGAATATCGAGAACATTCAAAACACCAGGCAGCCCAGACAGCACGATGCTATCGTTTATTGGCTTACGATAATGTTCAGGCAACGAATCGAGGCCGTAAAGCACTCCTGCAATAGTACCCACATTACCTGCATTACAGTCCGTATCCCAACCGCACATCGTCGCGATTTCAACGGTGCGCGCAAAACTACCCTCGCCATAAAGAAGTGCAAGAGCACAAACTCCTGCGTTGGGAATTATGTGACAGAGCCCCGGCCATCGATCGTATCCCCATTCGGAGATGAGATATTCTTGACATTGTCGCCAATCTGCCGGGTACAAGGAATGGAATTGTTTTACGGCTTGAACAACCGAAGCATAGGCCGAGTCTTGCGGTATAAGGCCAAGGCCAGTGTCCACAATAGAGAGCACATCAGCTGCATCAAAAGCGGCGGCAATACTCGCTGCAATAAAACGGGCACCATTCAGGCCTTCTCCGTCGTGAGAGACCGAGGCTGCGCGCGCGGCAAATTCCGAGGCCTTCTTTGGATTACCAGGCCAGATCAAACCCCAGGTGTCTACAAAAATTTGGCCACCGATTTGTTCGGCAACGACCTTTCCGTTCCTGCGTACCGATCCAGATTCAGGGGCAGGGATTCCGTTCTTGAGATTTAGATAGGCGGTGTGTTCGGTACTGCGCCCATATCCTCCCCACCAAAACATTCCAACGCCTTCGCGGGCATAATTGAGCCACGCTCTTCCTTCTTCTTGCGCTTCGAGCTGCATGTCGCCTAGTCGAGCTTCCTGCGGTTCATGCTTTAGCATCTCTTCTACCTTTTCCAGGAAGGGGCGAACAAAATATACCGGCCCATTTGCATCGTCATCGGCGGCAAAATTCCGATAAGCCTTCAGGTACGATGTAATGTCGCCATAAATTTCACCGATACGCTGGTATGTCCAAATTGCCGGTTCAACAGGCGCACCAAGACGAATCCCGATATTCTTACCAAGCAAACCTGCGTAAACGCGCTCAACATAATCATCTGGGATAAACGAGGCCATAAATGTAGATACCTGCCTTATTTAATAGCGGCACAGAGCATCTTCGTGCTTTTTGGCTCTTGCTACTCAATCGCGGCGATGCCTGTGCCCCAAAACTCATACTCTCAATTCTGTTAAACGATTCTTCATTATATCGGACATGACGATGTGCTATTTCAGCACAGTCTGGGCATACTTCGTCAATTCAGTACCGCCAGCTCGATTCCATTTTTGAGCAAACTCATCGAATGCTGAGATTGGCTTTTTGCCAGTAATGATATCCGCTTCATATTCCTTGTAGAGATTGCTCATCGCATCCCAATTTGTAATATATTGTTCTGGAATAAGGAATGTTTTGTCAGGCATCATATACATGACCGCGAGCTTTCCTGCTTCTACTGCAGCATCGGTCATAATAGGACGGGAAAGAGGTTTATCAGGATTAAAACCATTGAATGAATCGCCAAACCAGCCATTCACCCATTCAGGATATCTGTCTGTCAATACATACCGATTTGGCTCCTCAATATAATGGACACCTGGAATACCAAGCTTAGCAATCTTAAGACCAGCGGGACCCCACATAAAGTCCAAAACTTCAAACGCTACATCTTTTACCTTTGAAGTAACTGGTATTGCAAAACCACGGGATTCCTTAATCACATCCACAAATGGCCCAAGACCTTGCGACTTACCGGTCGGGGGAGGGAGAGGAACTATCGTTGTATTTTGGGTTTTCATCATCTTATTTGCATAGACATCAACGCTTGATGGCGCGACACCAGCGACCATTCCTGCCTTCCCTTCATAAAACGCTTGCTCCTTTGTGTCCCATTTCTTGGTCAGATATTCCGGATCAAGTAGACCTTCCTTATAAAGCTTTGCATAAAATGTAAGCTTTTCTTTTTCATTGGGTGTTACTCTACAATAAACCCACTGACCATCGCTCCCCTTCATCCAAGTAGAAGTGATACCAAAGGCTGCATCAAAAATGGAATCGAGTTCTTCTGCACCATTGGTTGCGCCTGTTATAGAAATGCCATACTGTGCACCCTTCTTTTGTACGAGATCTTTGAAAAGCGCATAATAGGCATCTATAGTAGGTTTTGCAACGAGCGCTTTTGCAGAAGGCAGCGAGTCGTACCAATCTTTTCTTATCACTGGTACGCGTACGCGTGGAGGAGCAACCCATACAAGGTAAGGATAATTTTCAAGCCTTGTTTTACTATGAGGATCGAGTACATTCTTTATGTACTTCGACTTGTTCACGTATGGTCTTAAATCTTCAAGCAAGCCCTGCATGGCAATTTTCTCATCGCTGCCTTGGAAATAAATGAGGTCTGGAATATCTCCCGACGTGATCATTAGGCTCACCTTCTCCGCATAGCTACCAGATGGTACCTTGACTACTTCGATCTTCACAGGCGTGCCCGCTGCAGCCATGCCCTTTTCGATAAGTTGAATGAACTGTGGTGTATTTGGATCTGTATCGAGGTCTTTAAGGACCAAACGAACCTTTGGTTGTGCTCCCGCAACTGCACATCCGAGAATTGCTATTGCAACAGCAAACATTAACATAGATTTGTTCTTTTTCATAAGAACCTCCTATTCTTTTACTCCCCCCTCCATTACTCCTCGTGTGTAATATTTGAGGACTAGAGGGTAGATAATGAGAACCGGTAGAATTGCTACAATGATGGTACTCGCTTGTAGTGCATTGTAGCTAAGCCTTGCAGCTTCGTTGTAACTATATAGTGCTCCCGAACCGATTAACGACGCAGTATCATCAAGTACTACAAATTGCCGTAGAATAAGCTGAAGAGGATATTTCATTGGATCGGTGAGATATATGCTTGCGCGAAAATATTCGTTCCAATGGAAAACTCCGTAGAAAAGTCCTATTGTTGCAAATGCAGATTTTGATAATGGAAATACAATATTTCTTAGGATTGTCATATTGGTTGCACCATCGACTTCTGCAGCTTCTATAAGAGAAGAAGGAATTTCCTCAAAGTATCGCATCATAATAATGAGATAATACACATTGACAGTTTTATAGAGGATAACTGCCCATAAGCTGCCCATTAGCCCAATTTTTTTGATAACAAGATATTCTGCAACAAGAGGAGGTTCGAGAATCATAATGACAATAGTAAGCACCATGAAAAAGCGCTTAAATGGCAGTTTAGGTCTTGTCAATGCAAAAGCTGCCATGGAAGTCACAATAAGATTCAGCGCTGTTCCTACAATGGTGATAAAGACTGAATTTAAAATACTGCGCATAAAAAGTGGGTTTGCGTAGAGTACCTTATAGTTGATAAGCGAAAAGCCCTTAGGCACTATTGTAAGTCCTCTAACTTCTGAGACTCTTGAAGGATCAGAAAGAGAAAGCGCAAGCAAATTGAGCAACGGAACAAGCACCAAGATAGATGCCAATAGCAATAGGATTGTAAAGCACCATCTCGAAAAGAGCTCTGCTCGAGGTATTCGCACTTTTTTAGGGGGATATTTATCTTTTACCATAAACCTTTCCCAGTTATTTTTTTTGATCCACAATGTGCAGACACAATTAACATAAGGCCGATAACGCCCTTAAAAAGACTCGCTGCTGTTGAAAATGAATATTGCATATTGACAAGGCCAATTCTGTACACATAGGTATCAAGGATATCTATCACACTGATTACAGAATCATTCATCATATTGAAAACCTGATCGAACCCTGCATTCAAAAAAAAGCCCATATTGAGAATAAAGACAGTCACCATTGTTGGAAGGAGCTCAGGAAGTGTAATAAAACGCATTTTCTGCAAAGTACTTGCACCATCTAGATCAGCAGACTCATAGAGACTTGGGCTGATCGCAATCAATGCAGCTAGGTATATGATCGAGTCCCATCCCATGCTGCGCCATGCCTCAGAAGCAAACAGCACCCATCGGATAGCAGACTTGTCTGTCATGTAATCGTGTGGCGGAAGCCCAAAAAATCCTCTAAGTTGATTGAACCCACCATTTGTAGGTGAAAGAAAAGCTATCCATATACCAGCAATAACAACCCAAGAGAGAAAGTGGGGTAAATAGGTCGTGGACTGAATAAATTTGCGAATAAATCCTGAACGGACCTCATTCAGCATAAGTGCAAATATTATAGGTAAGGGGAAATACAATATAATTTTCATAAAGCTGATGATGAGGGTGTTGCGAAGGACCTGGAAGAATGCCGGTGACGAAAAAAGTATGCGAAAATGCTTAAGTCCAACAAAAGGGCTTTTGCCAATAATACGATAATCCTGAAAAGCCATTGACATCCCCAAAATGGGAATAATGTGGTATACAAGGAAATAAATCAGTGCGGGAGCAAGCAAAAGTACAAGGCCCCAATCTTTTTTCTTTGATAGCGAATGCATACTCTTATTCCTCTAGACTGCAAGATAAAGCAACTAAATCCTTTGCGAGCTGCACAATATCTTCTTCCATGGCAAATTCGAGACAGGTTCCAGACGGTTTTCTCAATCTTTCAATCCATTCATTTGGGAAAGCGGTATCGCCATGCATCGCGCCTGAGAATGAGCAAACCAGACCAGAAATTGTATCTGCATCCCTTCCAAAATTTGCGCTCCAAAGAAGACTATGGTGGGGCTCACCATTGCAAAGCTTGAAAATTGCAAACACTTGAGGAATTGCTTCAGCAGCGGTTGCATGCTCCGGAGTCCAAAGCTTTATATGCAAGTCCTCATATGCATCTTCTATATTTTGAGCGCGCTCGCAGATGCTCATGGCAATGTCCATTGCATGCGCAATCCAGCTCCCAAGTGGCAACATCGATCGCGCAGTATGTACAATTTCTTCTGTGGTTCCATCTGCAATGGCTACCGCTATCGCTGCAGCAACAGCTTGCGCTGCCCAAATACCATCGGCATCGTGACTAACACATGCATCAGCTACTGCGGAAGCAGCAGCGCGCGAAGGATTTCCTGCAAAGAGAATGCCATGTGGTATTGCTCGCATCGCTGCACCATCATCGATATTCATTACATTGAATCTGCCAGATAGAGGCGGTTCCATACCGCGACTGAGATTCTCTATTGCACCATAAAGCGGTCGCCCTGCTCTCTTCTTTGCTCCACCTCTTTCAAGAATGTAGTGGCGCCATGCATTTGCAGTTTTCTGGGGTGTGAGATTTGCTTTGGCATCGAGTAGCATACGTGCAGTAAGTACACCGAATTCGGTATCATCGGTGCTTTTTCCATCTTCAAACAGACGAGTAATAAGACCATATCGATTACGATATTCCTGATTTCTCCCAAGATCGCCAACCGCGTCTCCGACTGCCAGCCCAATAAAAGCTCCAATAGCTCTTGATTCAAATATCTCTCGTTGTGCAAGAATGTCTGCTCGTGATTTCATTTTCCTTTCCTTCTATTTATTACGCTATCTCTGATCACAAGTTCACCAGGGAAAAGATGTTTTTCTGTTGAGTCCTGCGGATTCGCGATCCGTTTTAACAATAAATGTGCAGCAGCAACACCAATGAGTTGGCGAGGCTTGCGTACGGTTGTCAGCGGAGGATATGTCTGGGAAGATGCAGGGATATCATCCATACCTATGATCGAAATATCCACTCCCGCAATAATGCCAAACTTCCTGAGCTCATTCATTGCAGAAATTGCAACAATGTCATTGCCACAGAACAAGCTGTCGATTTGATTTTTCCAGTTATTGATGGTGAGCAATTTTCTTGCTAGCTCCTTACCACCTTCTTCATTCAAATTCACAGAGAATAGAAGAGAGGGATCAAAAATAAGAGCTTTTTCGTGAAGAAAATCTTTATATGCTCGTGCTCTAAGAGAAAGATAGCGCTCGCTACCATGATCACTAGTTGCAAGGGCTATTTTTCTATGACCTGTTTCATAGAGGTATTCCATGCCAATCTTGGTTGCTTGAAGGGTATCGGTCCCTACCGTATCAATATGCTGTGCAGCAGTTCGCTCACCAATTAGGACTGAGGGTATACCCAGATTCTTGATAAGATCGATATTATCAGTAACGCTATTAAGAATGACCCCATCAAATCGAGACATTCGAGCGAGCTCATAGTAACGTGCTTCTCGCTCTTCACTAAAATCAGTGCTACCGATAACCACCGAATAACCTTCTGGTTCGAGCGAATCTTGGACCGCTCTCGCAATCTCTGACCAGAATGGATTTGCTACATCTGGAATCATGAGCAGGACCATATATGTTGTCTTTGTCCTTAAGCCTGCTGCTACGATATTCTTGCGATACCCAAGTTGATCGATTGCCGTATGTACACGCTTGGCTGTCTCTTGGCTGACAGATCCGCCCTTCTCCGAAATCACTCTAGAGACTGTGCTTTTCGAGACCCCTGCTAGACGCGCCACTTCATGAATACTAATCTTTTGCTTATTCATATTGGTATCGTTCCCATTAGTATTATAACACACCTTTCTGAAGATGCAAGTCATAATTGGGAACGTTCCCTATATTTATAGTACTAAGCTAATTATAAGAAAGAAATGAGGCATTCAATATTTTTTGAATTTTTGGATATATTAGAATCAAAATAAAAAGCTCAAGTTTAATGAATGTTTTAAGATAACAAACAATCTGAGCTCTTTTAAAGCTCTTTAAGTGAGACTACTTTAAATCTGAGGTTGAAAAGGGAGATTAAAGAAAACTTTTCTCGATATTATCTCCTCTCAGTCACCGAAGCTATTCTTCAAATTTACAATTTGAGCACATTCATCAATAAAGCACCGATTGTATATAACCACTCGTTTATATTTGTCTGACTGGCGTTTTCGATGTTCATTATTCCCCTGATGGAAGAGTGCTCGTTGAGAATCCTTTACTAAACCTTATGCATTAACTCTATATTCGCTCGTTTTATACTGAAGGTTGGTTTTAGTCGACGCTGTTGTGCTGTAGTGTATGCATGATGGGCGAAATGGTAGCCCTCTTTCTGGTTCCTTACGATCTCTCTGTAGCTATAAAAGACATGTTCCTCAAGTGTCCTAGCCATACCTCACTTTTATGGTTTGCCCGAGATCAGAACCTGAAACTGATCTTGCTCATGACTTGCAAAAACTGACATGTCATTTGTGACTTCCGGTATGGATGTCTGTGTGATATTCACATCCTACCAAATTCTCTAATGCCATTTTTCTACATTTATCCTTTTTGTACTTCAGACTTGAATTGGCAATTCTATAAAATTGTCATCAAACTGACTAAATTTGGCATAATTTGGTCAGTTTATCTACAGTTTTATGATAGTGTGCGATATTTACTCTATGCAATGGAATCTTCGGATGTACGAATTGGATCGTGACTTGCTTCGATTCTTGGCTCGCGAAAAGTAGAAGCATCTATCGATGCCTTCCCCTATATCGCTTTTAGAGCTGAGACAGGAACGAGCATGGGTGGATATTTATCGCGAGATCGAATCGTACCTCGTTTTTGGGCTCTATCCTGAGGTGCTGGGCTTGGGTAGCGCTGCAGAAAAGACTGAATACCTCGTAAATCTGCGCAACAGCTATCTTTTTAAGGACATTTTGGCGCTGGAACAGCTTCGAAATTCACAAAAATTGCAAGACATTGTGCGGCTGCTTGCATTCCAAGTCGGGAACGAAGTGTCCCTCAACGAGCTCGCAACGCAAACGGGTTTGAGCAAAAACACGGTGCAGCGCTATCTCGATCTACTTGAAAAGGCATTTATCATCAAAAAGCTCGGGGCTTTTTCGCGCAATCTCAGGAGCGAAATTAGCAAGAGTGCGAAATACTATTTCTGGGACGTTGGCGTGAGAAATGCAGTGATCAACGACTTTAGGCCTGTCGAGCTGCGCAACGATGTTGGCGCCTTTTGGGAAAATTTTGTCGTGATGGAACTCTTAAAGAAATATGAGTACGAGCACCACTACGCCAATTTCTATTTTTGGCGAACCTACGACCAGAAGGAGCTCGATCTCGTCATAGAGGAAAAAAGCTGTGCTCTCTGGCTACGAAATCAAATGGCGCGACAGCACAGCTAAAATTCCGAAGCTCTGGCTCGACACGTACAAGGGCGAGGTGAGCGTGATTACGAAGGAAACCCTGCCGCCGTTGCTGAAGTCCAAAAACAATCAGAACCTGGAAGCTGACGAAAGAACAAAATGACAAAATAATAAGATAACTCAGAATCAATGCGATGATTTCTTTTCTTTCAATTCTCTTTACCCTTTAGAAAATCCGGATCCTGGTATGCCGGATTGGGATAGGTATAAAAACCACGGCCCGTTTTTACACCTAGCCAACCTTTATCGACATACTCTTTTTTCAAGAATTCCGCATTTTTGTAGTTGCGCGAGTCATAATGGTCAGCATTCGATGATTCCGTAATGTGTAATGCTGTATCCAGGCCGACACTATCCAGCATGCCAAGGGGTCCGATGGGCATTTTCGTGATTGCCATCCAAGCGCGATCCACATCGTGCACCGACGCGACACCATCGGCGACTAGGGCAATCGCAGCACCGTTCAGGGAGCTGTACATGGCATTGAACACATACCCATGATTTTCCTTGTGGAGGACCATAGGTATCTGGTTGATAGAGCAGGCAAAGTCGCGCACGAGCTTCACAACTTCTGCTGAGGTTCCGGGATGGGGCATAACATCGGCTACATTTCCGATCCAGACCGGTTGGTGGAAATGGAACGCGAGGAATCGCTCGGGGCGACCGGTGGCTTCGGCGATAACCGACGGTAACAACATAGATGTATTGGTGGTGAAAACAGTCCGGCTGGGGCACAGGTCATTGAATCGGGCGAATACCTTTCTTTTCAAGGCAGGATCCTCAGGAACCGATTCACTAAGCAGGTCTGCCTCCCGGGCTGCCTCCGCCTCGTCTGTCGTGGTCGCAATATGAGCAAAGGCTTTTTCCGCAATCGACTTCTCTAGGTAGCCACCAGCGATGAGATCGTCGGCATAGGTGGTGAGCCGCTGTTGAGCTACTACCAAGGCAGCCTCATTCATGTCGTAGAGAATGACTTTATAGCCATGGGCTGCGCACTGGAAGGCGATCTGCTGGCCCATTGTCCCGGCACCGACAATTAGTACTTTCTTGATATCTTTCATTTCCATTGGATCGCTCCTTTTTATCAGAACAAATGGATGCAGTCAAACTGATTATCGATAATTCATTGATAAAACGGTACTTCTGATGATATTAAGTGTAGGAGCGCCATTTTGCTGTGTCAAGGAATATTCCTAACAAATATTCGCATTGATAACTTGGAACGACAATAGCTTTTCATAACAGCACACTTCGAAATAAGCTCTATTTGTTGTCGAGGGAACGAGGAGTACCTTATCAGAACCCGTGCGGGTGCAAAAGGCCGATTTTTCCTACGGTCAACGTGGAATTGTTTAGCACAATCATCGTCACGCTGTCGCCTTCCAAAGGATCGATCGTGTTGCACCAGGTGTCGATATTCTGAATGGCAATCGGCAAAAAGCTGGTTCAGGGAAAAGGAAGAACAAACGGCTCGTCGATATTTGTCTGCATCACACAGCGATACGCATCTTGGTGGCTGAAAAAGAAATCAACATAGGCTTGCTTGGTTGCTTCATCATGTAGTCGTATAGCTTTCGAGCAGAGGGAATCTTATAAAATGGGCAGGATAATCGTAAGTCTTTCATAGCTCTTTGGGCCTCACTTCGGCGATGTGCTACACCATATTTATTACAAGAAAAGAGTAGAGCTTGTTTTGTTTCTTGTCCGCATGCATGAGGTCCCTCTATAACGCAAGCCCGATTCCGATCAAGGGCTAAGCTATTCCATTACCTTCACAAAGCTGTTTCTATCAGTTGTGCCCCTGTACTAAGTTGGCCATGACGATTATCCCCTGTTGCCAGAGGCTTATCCCCTGTTGCCCAGAGGCTGCCATCACTTTTCAGCACCATGGTGTGAGAATAGCCGCCGGATGCTGCGTCCACCTTCAGTGGTGGCCACGTTCCAACCATGGGGCTACAACCCAAAAGCAAGGAAAGCATTAATATCCCAATTGATCCTGCATACAAGAAATTTCTTGCATATACGCCTCCTCTTGCCTTTTTGAAATCCACATACAATTCGATTATATTGTTGCTATCTCATTGCTTGCCAAGGAAAAATTGAAAATTGTGTTGCATGATAGATTACAAAGTCTCTACTATCTAAATTCCAAGACTCGGCATAAACTTCTGTATCGGGAGGGACCATCATTGATACCACTAGTATCGAATTGAATGAGCTTGAGATTGTGGGAAGAGGAGTGACCTCGGAGGTATATCGGCTCGACGACGAAAAAGTGCTCAAATTGTTCACCAAGGATTACTCCAAAGAGGTGGTGGATTACGAGGCAGGTATAGCGTACGAGGTCCAAAGACTCAATGTTTCCGCTCCCAAAATCTATGGCATAGTGACGATAGGGGAACGTTATGGCATCGTCTATGAATATATCAAGGGTATGTCGCTGGCCGACGAACTCTCGAACAATCGGCAAGATACAAAAGCAATAGAAGAAATAATAGACGAACTCGTACGCAAACAATTGGAAGTAGGTATAGTCGAAAGTCCGGCCCTCCCAAAACAAAAGACAAGATTTCGGCTCCAGCTCGATAGGACACATCTCGATGAAAAAACAAAGAACAAAATGAATGCCTACCTCGCCTCGATGCCTGAGAAAAACAACGTGTGCCACGGAGACTTTCATCCTGGCAACATACAAAGAGTGGGAGATCGCCTTGTCCTCCTCGATTGGATGAACTGCTATTCCGGAAACATAGAAGGCGACCTCATAAGAAGCATCTTGACGATGGAAACGCCGTATTTGCCCACACACGGGACTCAGGAGGAAGACTCGAATTTCAGGAGCTTTAAGCAATACCTCGCAAAGCTTTACAAGCAAACAGTCCTTTCAAAATATGACATCGAAAACTATGGAGCTTGGCTTGCAATTGGCGCAGGGCTAAAGCTGTCCGACAGTCTTGCGGACGAGCAGCCATGGCTGAATAATATCATAGAGGAAAATCTCAAGTACTTAGCAATAGTCTAGATTATACCGAATTCTATCGATCTTAAGTCTATAAATACTTTATTCATAATAAAATAGGAAAGAAAAACCATACGATGCTGCATATGGCTATGTCTTTTGGCTTTAAGCCAAATTTAGGCCAAATAGGTCAACTACCTTCGATTGCAGTACGTTAGGAGTTGAAAGTCTGTCAAAGACAGAACTTTCACCTATTCCGACTATCAAGGTCATTGTATTGAGCGTCAAGGTTGGCAGCTCGGCTGTCATATGCTCTTATTTCGTGACGATCTCATTTTGTTGGTAACTGACCATATGTCAGGTCATGAGCCGATCACACTCAAACTCATACACACAAAGGTGCTCGCCATAAACCTTCGTCCGTACCTTAGTTTTCCTTAGGATCTTCGGCACCGAGTATTTGCTGCTGAGATATGTGATATATCCAAGCTTGTCTACACTGCCGATAATGGAAATCCAAGAGAGTTCGGAATACTATAAAGCGGTAATGCAGCCTTAAATAACGTGCTTCTTCCTTAAGGTAGAGGGAAAGTCCTCTTTGAAAAGGCAGCATGAATTAGATAGGCTCGTACAAGAAAGAGGTAAGAGTTAGGCTCGATTTCTAGAGTTTGAATCGAGTATGCGAAAGGCTGCACTCAAGGTTGCCAACAAACTAATAGAAGCGAATCTCAATAAGGAAACAAGCGACTATCATAAACAGCCATGTCGCTGTTCCTGTGGAGGACGGCAGTCTATCGAGGGCAGCGATGGTGAGTTTTGAGAAGAGCCATACGCTCTTACATGAATTAGGAAGTCTTATCATGGAGACTAAAGAGATTGAAAGGGGTGCTGAAGCCTTAGGCAAGGGTATTGCAGAGGATGAATACTCATATATTTCTGTGACAGATACAGAGCGAAAACTATGTACCTTGGGCTTGATGGAACAGAGATATCTATAGGGATACCAATGTGCCATGAGGTAGTTGAAAGCCGAGTAGATATACAGCCCGATATAACGGCGAAGAGGCTATAAGTGAAGCTCGTCTTAGTATGAACCGCATACAGTAAAGACAAGTAAGGTAATCCAGTACGGGATAAGGGCTCCATGAACAATAATTCAGCAATTGAGATTGCTGCCTATGCTGAGAAAGATGAATGCCCTTCTGAGTTTGCCCTCAGAGTTGAATAAGGAGCGCGTCGGACTGGCTTTGAGAATGCCCATAGACAAGCGATCATTGACGATGGAGCGAAATGGATATGGGCACTCGCCGATGAGCTCTTTCTTCTTTGCATTCTGATTGTCGATCTCTGTCATGCTCTGGAAACGGTTTCTACAGTTGCAAATCAGCGTACTATTGCATCGCATCGCGCCACTTGGGCTTGTGCTAGGTACATATATTGTACTCGATGTGGTATAGGAAGTGCTCGCTAAAAATATGCCGATAAGCCTAGACACGAGGGCGCACATCAGTCGCTATGTGCCGATCTATATCGGGCTTCTTATCGGCTCTTGTCGTCATCGCAGTTCTGCCTTTTATTTCTGGGATTGTAACCGGTGTGGGGATTGGATATCTCGGCTTATCAATGCCTATCGTACTCGCGCTCATTGCATCGTTAGCACGCTATCTCGATCTACTGGAAAAGGCGTTCATCATAAAAAAATCGGTGCTTTTTCGCGCAATCTCAAAAGCGAAATCAACAAATCGGCAAGAGTGCTAAATACTATTTTTAGGATGTGAGAGTGACAAATGTGGCTACCAATTTGGAGTGAAGATTTGCAACGAAGCGCCTACTCTTTCCTCTAACTCATACAAGCCCTTGACAGAAATCCATGGTAGATGAGATACTAATTCGATATCAAAATGATATCAGCAATTTGAAAAATGGAGGCCCTTATGAATCAGAATCCCATAAATGAAGAGAAATCGGCGCCAAGCTTCAATGGCATGACGATGCTTATCCTCGATATCCTTCTTATGATCGTGACCATCGTTGGCTTTGTTATCGGAGCATCTTCAGGGAAAACGGATGCGGGTACTATTGTTCTCATGGTTATCTGCGGCCTTTACGCGTTTCTGATCGGACCTATCCTCTTCGCTGGGCTCAAGGTCCTAAAGCCTAACGAGGCAATGGTTCTAACACTCTTTGGTAACTATTATGGAACCCTAAAAGGACCAGGCTTCTTCTTTGTAAATCCCTTTGTGGCATCGGTTTGTCCTTCTATAGTACAGGTGACATCCGGATCCATCTCCGTTCCCATAAGCGAGACAAACGCAGGTGGTTCGGCGCACAAGGCTCAAGGTGCATCCTCCAAACAAGCTTTCAAAAAAATATCGCTCAAGGCCATGACTCTCAACAATGAGAAACAGAAGGTCAACGACGCCCTGGGCAATCCTGTAATAATCAGCATCGTGGTGATATGGAGAGTCGTCAACACCGCAAAAGCCGTATTCAATGTGGACAACTATTTCGAATTCCTCTCTATTCAGTGCGATTCGGCTGCACGCAATATCGTCAGGCTCTATCCCTACGATGCTTCCGAAGAAGAAGGCGAAAAGTCGCTTCGTGGAAGCAGTCAGGAGATAGCAGAAAGCCTCAAAGAAGAAGTCCAGGAGAAGGTTGACATGGCAGGGTTGGAAATATTGGAAGCGCGGATAACGCATCTCTCTTATGCTCCCGAAATTGCAGCTGCTATGCTTCAGCGCCAGCAAGCTTCCGCTATCATTGCAGCTCGTCAGATGATCGTAGAGGGTGCTGTGGGCATGGTAGAGATGGCGCTTGCCAAATTGAACGACAGAAATATCGTAGACTTGGACGAGGAGCGAAAAGCCGCCATGGTAAGCAATTTGCTCGTCGTATTGTGCGCCAATAAGGATCCGCAGCCCATAGTCAACAGTGGTTCTATATATTAGGAAAGCTTCGAAGCGGCCTTTGGAAGAATATTGGGGAACGGGCATGGAAAGAGTTGAAAAAGATAACGAAAAGAAACAGATCCTCCTAAGACTTTCTCCGACCCTATGGAAAGAGCTAGCTGCATGGGCAGCAGATGACTTTCGTTCCATAAATGGCCAGATCGAATATCTCCTCACGGAATGTGTGCGTCAACGCAAAAAGAAAAAAACAACTGAATAGGATATTGCAAGGAGGTCGACTACGATAACTGTCGAGAATATCTACAAAGCCTACGAAAGCATTCAGGCGGTAGCAGGTCTATCTTTCGAAGCGAAGCCCGGCGAGATCTTCGGTCTCATCGGCCCCAACGGGGCGGGCAAGACCACAACTATCCGCATGATAATGAACATAATCGCGCCTGATTCAGGCATGATTCGCTTCGATGGAGCGCCCTTATCCGAAGCAGATAAGGATCGCATAGGCTATCTGCCCGAAGAGCGGGGCCTATATCGCAAAGCCAAGCTGGGCGAGGTGCTCGAATACCTCGCCGCGATCAAGGGAGCTAAGCCATCCGATTTTCAGCCCGCGATCGATTCATGGCTCGCACGATTCGACCTTTCCGAGTGGAAAAATCGCAAAGTATCCGACCTGTCCAAAGGTATGGCTCAAAAGGCGCAATTCATCGCAGCAGTCGCCCATAACCCATCGGTCGTCCTATTCGATGAGCCATTCTCTGGCCTCGATCCAATGGCGCAGGACGAACTTTTGGCGGTGATGGTCGAACTCAAACAAAAAGGCGCAACTGTGCTCTTTTCCACCCATATCATGGAGCACGCGGAGAAGATCTGCGAGCGAATTCTTATTATGAATAAGGGCAAAGCAGTGGTCTATGGCTCAATGGCGGATATCAAGGCTCAATATGGTCGAAATGCGGTTCAGCTAGAATTCGATGGAGATGCTTCTTTTGTGCAGAGCCTTGACTTTGTCGACTCGGTTGTGTCCTATCCGCGCTGGATTGAGGTCGAACTCAAGGAAGGTACCGATTCAGACCTTCTATTCAAGGCTCTCGCAGGCAGGATCAAGGTTCGGCGCTTTGAAACAGTAGCCCCATCCTTGCACAAAATATTCATCCAACTGGTTGGGGGTGAGGAGGACGAAAATGCCTAAGCTAAAATATGTTATACGCCATGAGTTCAAGTTGACCGCGGCTAATAAGGTTTTTATAATCCTCACCATAATTGGGCCATTTCTCATCTTTGCGGTAACTGTCCTACCTACTTTGCTCGCTCAATCTCCAGGCACGGTGGCATCTGACAAGCCTCTTGCCCTCTTCGGAGCTCCACCTTCGGTCGAACAAGCTCTTTCAGCTGCCTTTTCCACAATGAAGCTCAAAGTCGAGCGAGTCGAAGATATAGAAGCGGCTAAAGCTTCGGTTGTCGATGGCTCTCGACTTGCTTTGCTGGAACTCGAAGCAGGATGGCCTGACACAGGGAAAGCCATCTGGTACTCAAAGAGCAGCACTGAAATAAATGTATATAGCACCGCTTCGGCCGTCTTAGAGGCTGTAGCGCGCGAAGAGCGAATAAAGGAAAGTGGAATTGACCCAGCTCTTGCTGCAAAACTGTTGTCCAAGCCTTCTTTCGAGGTAATAAAGCTGGAAAAAGGAGGTGAAGAGAAGGTTCAGGGCCAGGGAGACCAGGCCTTTATCGAGACACTTATGACAGTTCTCGTATTTATCATGCTGCTCTATATGACCATATTGCTCTATGGACAGATGATAGGACGCTCCGTTGTAACCGAGAAGACCTCGAAGACCGTGGAGATCATGCTCTCGAGCGTGACGAGTCGAGATCTCATGATAGGCAAGATATTGGGCTTAGGGCTTGCCGGAATCCTTCAGTATGCGGTTTGGATATCGATGGCATTTCTTCTCAATCGCTTTCTGGGGCCGCTCTTCGGTCTGGCTTTGCCTGTAGCGGTATCTATGCAGAATATGATATGGCTCTTCGTTTTCTTTATTCTAGGTTTTTTTCTATATTCTTCGGCATACGCCGCATTGGGAGCTGCAAGCGAGGATGAGCAAAACCTGGGGCAGGTCGCTTGGCCTCTATTGATTTTCTTGATCATACCTATGGTTATGCTCAATACGCTGGTTACGAGCCCAGATTCAACTATAGTGGTTATCATGTCTATCTTTCCGCTCACGAGCCCTATCGTGATGCTTTCCAGAATCCTTGTTTCGTCACCTCCAGCATGGCATCTGATGCTCTGTATTGGCATCCTTGTTGCCTCGGTCGCGGGCATGATGATATTCGCGGGAAGAGTTTTCCGGGTAGGCATACTCATGACGGGCAAAAGGCCTAAGCTCAAAGAGGTGTTGCGCTGGGCAAAGGTGAAATAGCTTAGGGCTTACACAAGGCACAAATGAGGTAAAGGATGGCCTATGATATCGTCGAGCCTCTAAAGCGCGTCGATGCCCAAACCCGTGCTGCGGCTACAACAGACCCTTCAATTGCAGAATTCGTCAAGAGCTTCTACTTTCAACCTATTTCATACACCATATCGGGATCGATTGGATATATTGGCCTATGTATTCGAGTAAAGGGGATGGATTCCAACACTTCATTCGAGCATCCTTTTGATGTAGCTAGAATGGCCTTGGCTGCTATCTCACTAAAGC
>Ga0209201_1002063_pt1 | contig 20775 bp, 14 predicted proteins | sample AD_UKC055_MetaG_FD_184411 | JGI IMG/M metagenome (GOLD analysis project Ga0209201, IMG submission 184411) | Active sludge microbial communities of municipal wastewater-treating anaerobic digesters from USA - AD_UKC055_MetaG (SPAdes) (version 2) | ecosystem: Engineered > Bioreactor > Anaerobic >...
CGGATTCCATCGCGGAGATTCGCCAATTTCTTGTCAGCAACCTGCATTTCAGTGCCGAGCAAACCCGTCAGCGCAACGCCAGCTACATCACGCAACGGATGTTCCCGAATGGCAAAGCGGATCAAGCGCTAAGACTTTTCGCCCGTAAATATGAAGGATTGCAGGAGCTGCGCGATGTTTGTTTCTACCGTTTCTGCAAGGCCGAACCTGTGATGATTGACGTGATATCAGAAGTTATTATTCCCGCCATAGGGATTGGGAAAATCAAGCGCCGCCGCATTCATGATTATCTCTCCGAACGTTTCCCGGAGTCGAAGAGCATTGCAGATTGCACAAAGGCGATCGTTGATGCCTTGTCCGCTGGCGCCATTGTCCACGCGGACCGCACACAGCTTTCTTTCGCCTATCGAGAGATATCGCCCCGATCTTTTGCTTTTGTGCTTCACAGCGAATTCCCTGAGCCGGGGATGCACGATTTGGCAAAACTTGAGCAGAACCGCCATATCGTGGCGATGCTGTGGAACCCGACGCGCATCCTGCCCACGCTTTACGAGCTGAGAAATTTAGAACTGATCAGCAAGATCTCAGAGATTGACAATGTCCGACAGTTCACAACCAAGTGGCGCCTGGAAGAGGCGGTGGCAAGGATTACTTCATGAAAGATACGGAAATTATCGAAGCTCTCATCAGCAAGCTGACGGTTCCGGGAGGGCGTCATCTCTATGGTGTGCTCGGCACGTATCAAGCCCTCAAGGAATTTTCGGTGAAATTGCAGGAAGCGAAAACGACCGACGGAAGAAGATTCAGGAAACCCTTATCCGTCAATCGGGGCATACTGGAGATGATTCCAGATGACGAATTCAAGCACCTGGCTGAAAACGAGGCGAAGCGACCCGAGCCGACAGCGGGTCATGTTGCCAAGGCCTTCGAGACGTTTCTCCGCTCAAAACTTCGCGGAAAGGGGCTCGTGGTCCTTGCCCACATGGAAATGCTTTTTGCCTACCATCTGGAGCTCAACCTACTGCGCACGATGGCCGCCGATGACGACAGGATTCTTCTCCTGCTTCCCGGAAGAAGAAGCGGCGGACGTATTATCATGTTTCCGGAGATCGAGGACGGCAATTACACGCTGCCGCCCAGCCTCATCGCCGAAAACCATCTATGGGAGTTGAAGTAACCGCCACAATGTCGAAGTACCGCCCTTTTAGAGATTATCTGGCCGTAAAGGGTCCCGACGAACGGGACTTGAGGTTGACGTTTGACAACATGGAATCAATCATGGGGTCCGTACTGCCCCGAACCGCGCGGGTTGACCGATGCTGGTGGGCAAACACCCTGAGTAGCAACCACGCGAAATCATGGCTTAATGCGGGATGGAAAGTCGATAAAGTGAACCTAGGCGAAGGCTTCGTTTTGTTTGTCCGCGCAACCACACCCAGAACGACAGAGGCTGCAAAGCCCGACAAACGCGGCAATTACCACTATCTCCAATCATTTTTTCAGGGTTTGCCGACGGATCAGCGGCAACTGGCTTTATCATTCGACGAAATTGGGGCCATCATTCAAAAGAAGCTGCCGCATATAGCCTTGGTCGATCGACCTTGGTGGGCCAATACAAAGTCAAGCCCACAGGGGGCTTCCTGGACCTCTGCGGGATGGCAAGTGGAAAATGTGTTTCTCAAGGCTCGGCTTATCGTTTTCCGCAAGCGCGGGGCAAATCCATTAGCCAGTATTCCCCGCTATGTCCGGTGTCTCCTGGAAGGCGCGGCAGCCATGGGCCGGCCTGACAATCATACCCTTATGCAATGGATCGGATTCTGCAGAAGGGTTGGCTGGTTCTTTGAAGGCGCCATGCTTTATGAAAGAAGCGGATTGTCATTCGACGCCCTCGATGACGTCGCGAAAGCGGAGGCGGAAGAGCATTATGCCGTCTGCAAACGTGAACTGACACGTTACCATCGATAGCTTTATCTACCGACATGAGGAGGTTTTAATGTCGAAAGAAGATCTCTTGACCACCCGAAAAACGCTGGATGAGATTTGCACCGTCCCGGACAAGATTATCTCTGTTTACTCACTGGAGAAGCATGTCTGGCAAGACTCAAATTCCGAGCCTGCACGCAAGGCGCGCAAGCCGGAATTGCAGACCATAGAAGAATTTCAGATCAATCCGGTCCGGCCCTTTCTCAATGATGTCTTTCGTCAGATCGCCGCGCCCTACAAGCCTGAACGCAAAGACAGTCCCATCGGCCAAGGATACTGGATTCAAGCCGAATTCGGTTCGGGCAAGTCTCATTTGCTCTGCTTGCTCGCGGCACTTGTCCTCGGAGACAAGAAATCGTGGGATGTCGTCAAGCAGAAGGAGGACAAAGCAGGTCGGGGCAAAAGGGAGTCCCTCTACCAGTTCTGGGAAGACGGCCTTCAAACGAAAAGCACCAAGCAGAAGGGGATATTCGTCATTGTCAAGACCCTTGTCGGTGCCGGGGGCGGCACTGTCGGTCTGACGGACAAGGGGCAACGGCTGTCTGAGTACATCCTCGATGCGGCAAACGAGCAAATCCAGGTCGAGCTGGGGAAAAACTTGTCTCTCTTTCCCACCGAGCTGCTTGCCGATCGCTTCATCAACGAAGATCTCGACCGCTATCGCGCCGATCTTCGAAAATTTCTCCGCGACCCTCGCTTCTTCGAGGAAGACGAATTTGAAGATGTCGATAGTTTTCTCAAAGACATCCAGGACAACAAATCCCCCGAGTACAAGCGGAGCTGCGGCAACAAGTTGTGGCGCTTCTATGACGAATATCTGAAGGTGAAGCCGAATATAGCAGCCGAGACCGAGGATATCCTCAAGAACATGGTCGAGGTTATCCTTGCGGAAGGATACAGCGGGGTATTGCTGGTCCTCGATGAGGTCTCGCTGTTTATGAAGAACCGCGACGATAACCAGCGCACCGATGACGAAAAAACCCTCGTCGTCCTTTCGAATCGTTTGGCCAAAGTCCACAACCTCCCCATCTGGACGGTCTGCGCGGCCCAGCAGGCAATCGAGAGCAAAATGGGGGTGAAGAATATCATCGCCGATGACCGTCTGAAGTTGGTGGAACTCCTGAAGGATGACAAGGACTACTACGACATCGTCCTGGCCAGGGTGCGGGAGATCAAGGATCTCGGAGCAATCAGCAATTACTATCTCTACTACAAGCGCGGCTTCACCTGGCCCAACAGCATCGGGGAAACGGAGTTCAGCCATTTCTTCCCCTTTCACAAACCGGCCATAGAGGTCCTCCGGCTTGTGACCCACGAATTGACCACGGCCCGGTCGGCCATTCACTTCATGCACCAGACCCTGAAACACCATATCAAAAACAAGGGGAATGAGCTGATCCGCCTCTGGGAGCTCTTCGATGAAGCCGTGCGGTATGAAGAGGACCCAAGCGGCGTCCATGCAGGCCTTGTGGCGATCAGGACCAAGAAGGAGGTCGAGTACAAGGCCTATGAAACCTGCAAGCGTCAGATAGACGGTCAGACCAAAGGCGCCTTGAAGGTTTATCGGGAAAAGGCCGTAAAGATCGTTCAGACCCTGTTCCTCTACCATGTCGCCAAATACAAACAGCAGGGCCTGTCGCCGGAAGAGATTTCTAATGCCGTGCTCGTCGAGCGTTCCTCTGATTCCACACCCGATGAAAACATCCAGCACTATGAAAATATCTCCGAAAATCTGAAAAAAGAGATGCGGCAGATCGTTCAGAATGCCGACGAGGATGGCAAACCGCTTTACCGGTTCGACCCCGTTTTTTCCGGCGTAGATCCTCGTGCTGAATTCAAGAAGGCGCGGGATGAGGCGGAGGCAAACAAGGTCATGCAAAGGGAGGCGTGGGATCATCTGGTCGGTCTCGATACCTGGCCCATCCGCACCCGTCAGATGACCATTGACCTGGCCAATGGCAACAGTTCCATCTTCAGGGAGATTTCGCCGTTCATCGGACCATGGGAGGATCACGCCAACGCCAAGGCTGGCGACCAGACCATCGACATCACCTGGCAGGGAAGGAACATCACAGGGCTCGTGGGGATGAGAAATATCGGGAAACTGGCCGCCGAGAATATCCCCTTGCCCTCCATCAATACCGATGAAACAGATAACGACTTCGAAGTGATTGTGGGCACTGCGCCGGTGGCCAACGATTCCGTGGTAAAGATGCTCACGCAGCGCAACGATCCGCGCATCATTGTCTGGACGCCCGCCGAACTCAATAGCGAGGAGCGGGACAAAGTGCTCGACTTCGCGGCCTATCGAAAGCTCGTGTCCGATTGGCAGGGCAAGGAAAGCGAGGACGCCGTAACCGTCATCAACTGGGTCGCCACCACCCTACAGACTGAATTGGGAAAGATTGTCAAAGTGGTCGGCAGCAGCTATGCCCGCGGCCGGATTGATTCGTCGAAGAACAACCAAATGGAGTTTCATGTGGCCGGGGAATTGACCAGCATCATCACCCCATTGGTCGATAAGGTCCTTGCCGGCACCTATGAATCGCGCGACATCAAATTTGATCCGCCATTCGTGTTCAATCGGGACGATGGCGTGAAGATCATCAATGGGATCGTCAAGACAGGGCTCATACCCAAGAACGCCAAGCCCAACAAGGATATCAGCGCCGCTCAGAACTTCGGCTTCGGCCTGAAGATTATGAAAAAGAGCGCGGAGAAGGAACTGGATTTAACGGACAACCGCTTTATCAAGGAGATGCAGGATTTTATCAACTCAAAACTGACGGAACCCGCCCAGACCATGAAGATCGAAACCATTTATAAAAACTTCATGGGGATCGGTGGACCGAAGGACTACGGCCTGAATCGGCGCATGGTCCAGATATTCCTGCTCTGCTTGGCCAGACACGGCAAGATCCGAATCGGCATTGGTCCGAAGGCCGGGCTGCCGTTCCCGATGATCGACTACTCTAATATGGGCGATACGGAATTCTCGGCAAAGATTCTGGATGCCTTCACGGAAATCCAGAAGATGGAGAAGCCTGAGAACTGGGAAGTACTGCGGCCCTATGCCGAGAAGATACTTGCACAAACGATTCCCTCCACCCATGACGATGCGGTGATCTCCGGCTATCGGACCAAGCTACAAGAAGAATTCGGCAGGCAAAAGGAGGCGACTGAGCGTCTGTCCGCTAAGGCAAAAGGGCTCTTTGAAACGCTGAAGTGCCCAAATCCTTACACCCATGAACTTTCCCAGGTCACGGCCTTGTTTGCCCATGACATTAGCAGCGGCAACGATATTCAGATGGCGCTGTATGCCCTCAAGCAGGCGTTTGGCTACAAGGCGTTCGACGACAACCAGGCTGACAAGGCGGAGGTCGATGATCTGGCAAACCGTCTGAAGAACTATCGCGACCTGCAGCGGTTCTTGGAGTATGAGACCGAATTGCGAGCCATTCAGTCCTACTGCGACACAACCCTGCCGGAGCTTCCCCAGCTTGCCAAGACGCGCAAAATCCAGCGAAAGATTGTGGAGAAAACAGCAAACCTTCAGCCCTACATCGATTCCGAGGTCAAGCTGAAGACCGAGCTGGTCGGCAAGATCCCGCCTGGACCGGAGGAGTCCAACACGTACGGACTCCTGGTGAAGGAGTACAGCACGGTATATCTGGCCCTGCACGATAATGTGCTCGACCGGGCGGAAGGCTGTCGGAACAAAATCAGTGAAATTCTCAACGGCGATGATCTGAAGGCTTTCAAGATCATGGAGAAGATCACGGCCTTGCTGCCGGCGGTGTCGGACGCACTGGAGGAAAGGCTGCAGCTCCTCGCAGATGGCGTGTTCGGTTGTCCCTCGCCGTCAAAGGCATCGGTGGAGGAACGCCTGCGGAACAATCCTGTCCATCACTGCAATCTCTCCTTCGAGAATTATGCCGCCATCCTTGATGAGATCGACGCAACCGCCGCAAGGGCTTACGGCGCACTCAATGGAACTATCAACGGCAAACTGGAAGTGTTCATCAATCCGGCGGTCCGTGCACGCCTGGAGCAGGGGAAAAAAGAACCGATCATTGCGAAACTCCTGGACTGCAAATCGGTCGCTGATGTGCGCAACCTGCTCATCAAAGCATGCCTGAAAGATCCCGCCATCGTGGATATCATCAACCGCTATCTGAAACGGATTGTGGTGAAGACCGTCTCTCTGGCGGAATTTGTCCCTAGTGTTTCCACGATTGAAAAAGAGCAGGTCGGCCAGCTTATGACGGAATTCGGTACCTTCCTGGAGAAACAGTTCGAGGATATGGAAGGAGACTTGGAGGCCCTGCCGATGCTGAAACTGGAAGGGGAAAAGAAGCATGCTGCAAAGCTGGATAATCAGTAAGCTTGAGCCCGTCAAGGAGTGCAATCGCGTCCTGGTCCGGGATTCGCTGCAACTGCTTGGCGAGGGCGACGGCACGATACACAGGTTTGCCTGCGAGAACGGCTATACAGTAGTAAAAGCCGCAACCAATCTGGCCTTTCGCGACCTATACGACCAGGTGTGCGCCGATCCGGAGATCGCCAAGGTCCTCGTCATCGATCGTGCGCCGGCGCGACGACGTGCCGCATCATCCGTTACCAAGGCGCCGCCGCCGTTCTATCCCGACCTACTTGCCCTTACCTCTCCCGAATGTCGAATCGATCTTGATCTGCGCCAGTTTCTCAAGGAGGCGACAGGCGATGACAACTGGCCGGCCGAGACCAACGATCCTCGTTATGCCCGGCTCATTGTGCGGAACCTTGAAGCGGTTCAACGCGCCCATAAGAATCTGCGGGCAGCCAATCCCACCCGTTTCGAAGACCACGACTTCAGGACCATTGTCGCCTTCGCCGCGCTCGGCGTTGCCGAGTCCGCCTTCAAGAAACCCAACGCCGAAGACTACTGGAAGATTGGGCTGCTCAGTTACGAAGCCCTGGAAGAATTGGAAACACTCACGCCGGAAATCACAAAACCGATCCGAGAAGAGTTGCGCAAGGCGCCTGCGCCATTCTGCCACTTTGCCAACCACAGCGCCGATCTGGTTGTGCGGGCCTTCTACCTTTCTGTGGTCCTGTCCCAGCACAGCGAGAACTGGAATCTGCTTCTGGCCAACATCGACCCCGATCTCAAGCCGTTGTCCGACATCAAGCCGGATATCCTCAAAGACGCCGCCATCCGTCTTGTCGGTCTTGATCGCGATCAGGCCCACCACGATCTGACCAACGTGGAGAAGGCTCTGAGCAAGGAGAACCTGCAGTTTCTCCTCCTCGATCAGCTAAAGCTGGACCAAGCGGCAGGTTTCGCCGCCGCACTGGAGAGGGAGAGATATTCGACGACCGTTGCCTCCCTCGCTCTGCTGATGGCTCTCAACAATCTTGTCTCTGCGACGCCGGCCAAACCGGAACAGCAAAGGATCATGCAGGCCCTCTTTCCTGAAGACGGTAAAAAAACGACCCGGTTCATCGACATCCGCCCCGGCTCCACATTCAACCAGCTAAAAGAAGCCTATCAGCTCGCCGACCAATGCAACCGGCTCCGGGACCAGCTTGCCCTGGCGATGAAGAACCTGAAGGTTACGAAACCGGAGGATCTCTCGTACAAGCATTTTCGTGAAATTTGGAATGATCAGAAAATCAATCGGCTTGAATACTACCTTTCGGCCCTCCAACGTCTCGCCCAGACGGGCAATTTGCTCATCCGCCACGAAGACGAGCTGCCGTCGCTTTTCAGTAACACGCTTGCTGCGCTCCAACAACGATTGAAGGCTATCAAGGAGGAGGTCAACCGGCAGTTGGACGACATGAATGCGCGTTTTCAGGAGCTGGTGGCGCGTGAGTATCCCAACTGGGCAAAAGAAATCGGAAAAGATGGCAGCAAGGCCGACGGCCTGCCGCTGTTTGCCTCCCAGATGCCTCCTATCCTGACCAGTCAGTTTCTCCGGCGCTGCCTCAAGCCATACTGGGATTTTCAGAAAGAAAAAGCGGTACTGCTGGTTTTTGACGGGATGCGGTACGACATTTGGGACGAACTGCTGCGGCCCCTCTTTGAGGATCGGATGGACATCATCGCCGATTTGCCCGCTTCATCCCTTCTTCCCTCGGAAACCCACATCACCCGCAAGGCGATATTCGCAGGAACATTTCCCGAATCCTTTGACACGCATGCAGCCGAGAACGTCCTGCTGAAAGAAGGCCTTGCTCGGGAGTTCGGATATGCGGGAGAGGTTGAGGTCGTCTCACCGGATACGGCCGGAACCGGCGAAACGGTCCGATACCGGGCAGGAAATCTGGATGTCTACATCTTCGAGTTATGCGACAAGGAACTGCACAAGATCGCCATGAAAACCCTTCCCGACGGGCGCCAGGTCCCTTCCCGGCCTCTGTCGTTTGTCTATGAGCAGCACCTGAAAAATATCGTCGATACGGAGGTCATGGCCATCATCCGCAATCTCGTGCCCGCTACCAAGGTCATCGTGACTGCCGATCACGGCTTCGGCCAGGTAGGCCGTGAACCCCTCTGGTTTTCTAATGAATGTCTTAACGAACCTACAGACTGTTCTTATCTGAATTGCTGGCTTAGAGTTCCGATATCGGATTCCGAAATCCCCGGCAAGGTGCGAAACAGCGTCGTGGCGTTTACTCCGGAACAGTTGCGGATGCCAGCCAAGGAGGTCCGTTTCAATAAGAAGCTTGGGCATGATGTTCACAAGGAATTCAAAGCCGTTGTTTTCCCCAAAACCGGTTTTTCCTTCAGCCGGCAGGGATCGCCTTACCATCCTGACGCCTATACCCACGGAGGCATATCCATCCAGGAGCTGATGATTCCAATGGTCGTCCTCAAGGTGAAAAAACACGAAGAAGGGCTTTTGATCCTTGATAACATTACCGGACCGCAGGAGGTCGTCGAAGGCGAGGAGGTTGAATTCCATCTTCCCATCAGCAAGTCGACGCACCTTGCGGCAAAGGAAAAGGAAATCCGCGCCGACGTAGATGCGACTTGGAGTTGCGATCCTGGCGAAAGACCACTGCCCCACCAGGTGCTTTATGTCTCAGCACAGGGAGGGGAAGCGATCATCCGGTTCAAACCCGATCCCAGTGATGCGACAGTCGAAGAGCGCAAAAATGGCCTTATGGAGCGTACGCTTACCGTCACGGTAAGCTATCGTGAGGGTTACCGGATCAGTCGGAAGATGCAATCCCGGAAGTTCGCTGTGCGCTTGAATTCGGAGCAGATCGTCCGGCGGATTCCACCCTCGTTGGGCAATATTTTAGGATTGACTCCCAAGAGCATGAGGTAAAGCGATGGCCAAGAAAAACGATACACAAACGGGAGACCTCTATAAAAAGAATATCCCCACGATGCCGGAAGGGTACTACTCCGGCGACAAGCCGAATCCGAACCTGAAATCTTTTGTTGAACAGCACATCAAGGAGAGGCCTTTCAATCCGGTGTCGGATGATTACGATGTGCCTGCATTCGACAAACCCATCGAGACCACCAAGGCCACGGCCATTTACAACATGCACACCTATTGGTCGAAGAAGCCTCATGATGCCATTCGCCAGTATATCCGGCATTATACCAAGCCTGGCGATCTCGTTCTTGATCCCTTCTGCGGGTCAGGCGGCACAGCCCTGGCTTCGCTCATGGAGGGACGAAAGGCCATCGCTATCGACCGGTCTCCCGCGGCGACGTTCATCACCAAGAACTACTGCACTCCGGTCGATGTAGACGAACTTCAGAAAGCTTTCGAGGGGCTCAAGCGCAAGGTAAAGCCAGAGATTGATTGGCTCTACGAGACTTGCTGCGATCGTTGCGGCGGTAAAGCGACTACGGCCTACACGGTATATTCCCAGGTATTTCAGTGTCCGCGGTGTTTGGAGAAGGTGCCACTATTTGATTGTGTAGAGATCGATGGAGAAACGGCCAAGGGAAAACCAAAAAAGATTAGTGCGTGCCCACAATGTCACAAGAGGGGCATCGTGGAGGAGATCAGCACACGGGCCAAGAAGTTCGGCGCGGTACCGGTACTGGTGAGCTATCTCTGCGAAGGTGGCTGTAAACCGGTGCGCGGCGAGCGGCGCCATAACGATCCGAACCATAAAAAGCGTGAGTACTTCGGGAAGTATGACCTTGCTAAAATTCGCGAGATTGAGGCCAAAGAGATTCCTCACTGGATTCCGCCAAACAAAATGATGAATGTCGCGGATGATTCTGTTCCGTGGGGTGACAACTGGAGGCTTGGGCGTAATTTCCGCAAAATCATTGAGTTGCATACAAAACGTAACCTGTGGGCGCTAGCATTGATTTTTTCAGAGATAGAAAAATTAAGCTGTAGCACGGATGCCAGAGACTGGCTTCGTGGATGTGTTACGGGAATTATACTTGGCGTCAGCAAGATGAATCAATACCGTCCTGGTGTCTCGTTCCCCCTAAACATAATGGTGGGGACTTATTACATGCCTCAAATAAGTAAGGAAGAATTTATACTAAAGCACTTTGAGAATAAGGTTGAACGTGTCAGCAAAGGAATAATAGAAATTTCAAGAATGCTTTCATCATCTGCTCTTTTGATTACAACTGATGACGCGGCACGCGCAGTTGCGCAAATTCCAAGTTCCTCGGTGGACCACATTTTTACAGATCCTCCCTATGCGGGGAAAATTCAATATGGTGAATTGAATTTTGTATGGGAGGCATGGCTGAACCTTGACACTAAATGGCATGCAGAGGAGATTATCGTAAATGAGTTACGCGATAAGTCCGAAGAAGATTGGACCTATGCTATGCGAAGAACTATGGCAGAGTGTATCCGGGTTATGAAGCCTGGCCGCTGGTTAGCGCTCTGCTATCACGATACTTCGGAGGGAACCTGGGCTTTGGTACAAGATATCATGGCAGAGACAGGATTCATTGTGGATCAAGCAGATCGGGCATTATTTATCGATACGGGTGGAAAGACCTATAATCAGACTCAATCCGACAAGGTCAACAAGCGCGACCTCGTCATTAATTTTCGCAAGCCAAAGCTCGGCGAGGTGACGGCAACCGTCGCACTCACCGGCGATGAAGATAAAACGACCTTCAATGAGAAGGTCCGCCAGATTATTCGCGATTACATCGGCGCGAATCCCGGCTGTTCCAAAGACCGGATATACGACGAGGTTGTCAGCAGGATGGTACGCAGCGGCCAAATGGAGGCGCATGACTTTGATGAGCTTCTACGGCAAGTGGCCGAGGAAGTCAAAACGCCGATCATGAAAAACCTGTTCGAGCAGAAAGATGCGGATCTGTTCGGCAGTCATGAGATCGGCAGATGGTATCTGAAAGAGGATGAACTGACCGTTGCCGACGCTGCTGAAACGGCAAGGGAGGATGCAGCAGCGGATAAGCTCGGTGCATTCATGAAAGAAATTCTAAAGAAGCGTCCCGGCGACCAAGGCGTCCACTACAGTGACCTTTTCGAACATTACATTTACGCAGTGAAAGATAAGCCTAGGCAGCAAATGGCCGATATCCTGCCGGATTATTTCTACAAGACCGAACAGGGAACTTGGCGTCTTCCGGAAACAGAGGAGGAGGAACGTGCCAAGGGCGAGGCACGGGTCAAGGGATTGGGACGGCGTATCAAACGCTACATCGCGCAGCTTGACCAGGGCGTGGTCATTCCCGATCACGAACGGCCTAATGATGCGACACTGTCGGAATGGATTCGCCACTGCAAGCGCTCCGGCCTATACGAACAGGGCAAGCTTCTTTACGAGAAAGGCGGTCTCAACCTGGACAATCTCACCGAAGAAGCAATGGTCAACGTTGAAGAGGACTATCAAGTTTGCGTACGGATGCTGGCACGTACCGGTGGCGTCGCCATTGATAGCAAGCCAAAACGAGGAAAGAAGGCATCTTCCTGATTTTCACCCTAAAGACTATTTTCAGCAAACGCTGAAAATGCCACAATCAGTGAAAATGCTACTTGACGGCTGACAATTTTCACTATAATATACCTTTTCAGCAAATGCTGAAAGGTTGCTTTTCAATGAAAATTGATGAGACAAATATAATCGGAAAGGTCGAGGACAGCTTAAGAGCCTGTCTGCAGCGGGTTCCTTTTCTGGAGATCGACTCCCTGGAAAGAGGGCTCAATCTCGGCGACGCGCCTATGGATATCGTTGCCGATGTGCGAGTCGCAGAGCAGCGGCAGCGTTTGGCGATCGAGGTGAAGAGCAATGGTCAGCCCCGCGTTGCCCGTACGGCAGCCTATCGGCTCGCCCGTGTACTGGAGAGCGACCCCGGCTTGTATGGCGTGTTTGCGGCCCCTTATATCTCACCCCGGACAGCCGAGATCTGCTTTCAGGAGAAGATCGGATATTTGGATCTTGCCGGAAACTGCCGCCTAGCCTTTGGCCAGGTCTATATCGAACAGCAGGGCAACCCCAATCCTTTTGCAGAAAAGCGGGACTTGCGTTCCCTCTACTCCCCGAAGGCGGCGCGGGTGTTGCGGGTGCTCCTGACTGATCCCAAGAGGCCGTGGAGGACCCAGGCATTGGCGGAGGAGGCGGATGTCAGCCTGGGGCAGGTTGCCAACGTCAAAAGCCTTCTTGAGGCTCGTGAGTGGCTGGGAAGTTCCGAGGCCGGATTGATGCTCAAGGATCCGGGGAGCCTTCTGACCGAATGGGCTGAAAACTCCAATTACCGGAAGAATGTACCCCGAAACTACTACACGTTGAAAAGCGTTGCCGAGATAGAGGCTGATTTGGCCAAGGCATGCGACGGAGAAGGCATCAAGTATGCTTTGACAGGTTTTTCCGGTGCTGCACGCTATGCCCCTTCGGTTCGTTACCAGCGCGCTATGGCCTATGTGTCGCGCGATGTGGAGCGGATTGCGAAGAATCTCTCCTTAAAGGAAGTCACCAGCGGCGCCAATGTCACTCTCCTTACCCCCTCTGACGAAGGTGTTTTATACGCTGCGCGATCTATCGAGGGGATCACTATCGCCTCGCCGGTGCAGGTTTACATCGATCTGCTGGGGATGAAGGGCCGCGGCGAGGAAGCGGCCAACGCTATATTGGATGAGGTGATCAAGCGCTCATGGTGACACGCAGGGATTACACGGTCGAGGCAGTGGAGGCGGCAAAATCGGTGCTCATCGAACTGACGCACCTCCTGGGAGAGTACCGCGACAATATCGTGCTCATCGGCGGCTGGGTGCCGGAACTCTTGATCCCCCAAGAACCGCGACCCCATGTGGGAAGCATCGATATCGATCTTGCCTTGAACCACATGAAAATCCGGGAAGAAGGCTACAGGCTGATCGAGGAATTGCTGACTTCCCGTGGTTATTACCAGGAGCCGGATAAGCAACCTTTCATCTTCTTCCGTGATGTGCCGTCCGGCGATTCGGTGATCAAAGTGCAGGTGGATCTGCTGTCAGGCGAATATGAGGGAACCGGCAAGGCGCACCGTACCCAGGCCATTCAGGGGATGAAGGCGCGCAAGGCCCGGGGCTGCGATTTGGCTTTTGAAATGGTCCGCGAGATCTTTGTGGAGGGAGAAATCCCCGGCGGTGGTGTGGATCGTGTGACCGTGAGAATCGCCTCCATCGTGCCGTTCCTCGTCATGAAGGGGATGGCGCTGGATGATCGGCTCAAGGAGAAAGACGCATGGGATATCTACTACTGTCTGCTTGCCTATCCCGGCGGGATTGACGCCCTCGTGGAGGAATTCCGTCCCCACCTGTCCCACGGTTTGGTCCGGGAGGGGCTGGGCAAGATTGCCACCCACTTTTCCTCCCTCAAATCCATCGGACCAAAATTCGTCGCTGATTTTGAAGAAGCCGGTGATCCGGAAGAGAGGGAACGAATCATCCGCGATGCCTTCGAGCGGACAAATGTCTTCTTGAACAGACTGGGGTTCGCATGAACGATAAACTGAAAGAAATATTCCGCGGCAAGGTCGTTAACAAATCCCATACAATCAATACCGGTGTGGACGAATTCCCCCGCTACGTTTTGGAGTATCTGATCGATAACTACTGTGCGGAGGAGACCTTCCATGAGGATATGGAAAAGGTCGTCCGGCGTCTGAAGGATTCTTTTGTCTATGGGGCCGAAACGGAGAAGATACGGCATTATATCCGTGAGAACCGGCGTCACTCGGTTATTGCCAATCTTGAAGTCCGGCTGGTGGAAACAGAGGATAAATACTGGGCGTCGATTGCGGCGCTGAATGAGAATTTTGTGAACATCCCTGAGGGTATTGTCCGCCAATACCCGATGCTGCTTGCCGGCGGCATGTGGGGAACGATCGAACTCACCTATGACGAGACGGAAGTCCACAACAAGAAGATTCGTCCCTTCAAGGTAACCGCCTTTACCCCGTTCCAGGTCAGCGTCATCAACCTTGATGAATACATCGAGAAGCGTAAGGAGTTCTCGACCGACGAGTGGATAGACATCTTGATCAATTCCTGCGGTCTTTCGCCGGACACGATGAGCAGGCGTCAGAAACTCCTTTATCTCTGCCGCTGCATCCCTCTCGTGGAAACGAACGTCAATATGGTGGAGCTGGCGCCACGGGAAACGGGTAAGACGTATCTCTATCGGAATATCTCCTATTACGCCCATGTCCTGTCCGGCGGCAAGGCCACCCCGGCCCAGCTTTTCATCAATCTCAATACCGGCAAGATAGGGGAGGTCGGCACCCGCGACGCAGTGGTTTTCGACGAAATAGCCAATACCGACTTCACTGACCCTAAGGCGTTTGTGAGCATTATGCAGGGCTACATGCAGGATGCCAAGTTCAGCCGGGGGAAGAAGGAGATGCTTGCCTTCGCAAGCCTCGTCTTTGTCGGCAATCTGGACGTACAAGGCAATCTTCCCCATGAGAAGTATTACCATCTGTTCGAGCCGCTCCCCGATTTCCTTCAGGTCATTGCCTTTCTGGACAGAGTTCATGCCTATCTGCCCGGCTGGGAGATCCCCAAGCTCACTCCCCATAGCTACTCACAGGATTACGGATTCATTACCGATTTCTTCTGCGAGATCATGCACGAACTTCGTCGGATCGATCTCCTCTCCTCGCTCCGTTCCCGTTTCGCGCTGATCGATGTCGCCAGAACATCACAGGGTCTCTCCGGTCGTGACCAGCGGGCCATCATGAAGACCGCATCCGGGCTGCTGAAGATTCTTTACCCCGACGGACGCATAACGGACGAAGAGTTGGCCGAAACGCTGCAACTGTCATGCGAGCTGAGACAGCGGGTCCGTGAGCAGCTTCACCTGATCGCGCCAGGTGAATACGATCGTTTGAAACTGGGGATACGAATCACGGCAACCGGCCAGGAAGTCGCGCCGGTGTTGCCGGACGCGGATCGCGTCCAGAAAGTGGCCCTGCCGGAGCAACCATCTGTCGGTGAGGTGATTGGCCTTGCCGTCGATGGCGATCATGGCTGCATCCTGCACTTTGAGATGCAGGCAACCAAGGGAAGCGGCCGGATCGTCCCGCTTGGTTCAATTCAGAGAGTCATGCGCGAGAGTATTGAGGCGGCGGCCCAGTACATCAAGGCAAAATATGAAGATTTGGGCATCGCTGCGGATTGGCGGCAGAACTATGATGTGGCCGTCCTCGCAACGTTTATGGGTATTCCCAAAGAAGGTTCTTCCGCGGGAGTAACGATAGCCGTGGGAATTGTCTCAGCGTTAAAAGGAATGCCGGTTCGTAATGACCTGGCCATGACCGGAGAGATCACCATCATGGGTAAAGTCCTACCGGTCAGCGGTATTCAACAGAAGATTCGGGCTGCTTTCGATGCCGGTGTGAAAGAAGTATTGTTGCCGGCGGATAACCTGAAGGATGCACAGGTATTGCCTGCCTATATCCTCGAAGCGGTCAAGTTGACGCCGATCGAGAGTATCGCGCAGGTACTGGAGCTGGCTTTGATTAAGGCTTAGCAAACGCCGGGAGAGACGGCATGGAAAAGACGCGAGATCAGATCAAAGAGGAGAAGGCAGCATTAAGAAAGTTAAAAGCAGCTTCAAAGAAGGAGAGCAGAGAACAAGCCAGAAGCCTATTAGAAGAAAAGGGAGCCCCCAAATCCTGTGAATATTGCGGCATAAATGAAGAAGATTTTCCCAGAGTATGGGGGAAATTTTACGACGGTAACCGCGGAAAGAGGTTGGAACCAGATCATAAAGATAATGATTACAGAAACAATGGCCTAGAAAATCTTTGCTGGGCTTGCTCTCTCTGCAATTGTGCCAAAAGTAATAAGCTGACCCATAAAGAAATGATAGAAGTTGGTGCAGTGATTAAAACAATATGGCAAAAAAAGTTGTCGGCTCATATAGCCTAACAGGTTAAAAATATGGACAAAGATGATCTTAAAAGTATATCAGACAGCTTGTCGGGCTTCATAGAGCATTTCGTTTCAGTCAACGGATATCTCTGCAGTCCCCCCAACGTCCTTCAGTTAAAGATCGATCTTCTCGAAAGAACCCTTGAAATTCTCCGCATACAACAGAGACATCTCGAAAACGAGCTCCCAATGGAGGAATTCGTTCAGGGAGACATTCAATTGAGCGGGGATAAAATCATATTTAGTGCTCCAGATAAGAGCAAGTTTTTGGGAAGCGGTACAAAACCAATCGCATTGCAGCCGAAGCTTTTGCTTTATCTCCTTTATCGGCATCAGCATGGTTATGAAGCGGTTTACGATATCATCGACAATTTCATCAAGCTTATTTGGGGCCATCTTGACCTTCTGGATTTTAAAAAGACCCGTACAGGCGTGTTTCGCTGTTTTACGAACACACGGTTCGCTGCACTCACTTTGAGGGATTATGGGTTGCTGCGTTTTACGAAGGAGGAAGCTTACAAGACGTGGGTACTTTCCCTGCCCGGCATTCTGGTAGCTTCCAAGGTTATGGAGGGAAACAACTGGGAGATACCGCCCGTCATCCAGGGTCAATATCATTTTGACCTTCATCCTGATATCCGCAATGCCTTCGATGATCTCAAGACTTACGATAAATTCGTTCAAAGGCTAACCTTGGTATGCAAACCAAACACAAAGATCTTTACCGACTTCAAGGAAGGCTCAAAAAGGTCTTATTCTTTGATGGCTGATTATTGGAAAATTCTTCAAGACACCTCAATATCCGCAGATGAGCGGAAGAAAAAAAGTACAGCCAAGTTGAAGCAAATTGACCAAGATCAGGAAATCCACGATTTCTTCTCCGCTTTTTCTACGTGTGTGAAAGTTGGAGATCTGTTGCACACAAAGATCCATTGATGACTGGGCGACGTTTTCTGGGAATTAACTGAGACCCTCTCATGCCCTCCGTCCACTTCGGCCGCAGAAAATCCGCTTGGCGGCTGTAGTTTTTGGTTTGTTATCTGAAGCGACCGCTTTTTGTCCGCAAAAAATCCGCTTTTTCGTGTTTTCCCATCGCAATAGGCCGGAACGGACATAATCTGGCCGCACATTAGCCGCTTGTCGGCCGAGCAACGGCCATAAATCCACCATAACCGCCGATCCACTCCCTCCCGGCGTCCGCAAAATAACCGCAAAAAGACCGCTTTTTGTCCGAAACTTTTATGATCCCTTTGGGGTATTGCTCTGGCGAAATGGAGACATGTGACGATTGATGACGTGTGGCGCTTTCCGGGTCTGGTCAGAGGTGTAAATGATTTTGTGACACGACATGCCGGGGGTTGCCTGTGCTCTTTGATCATATTCATTGTTTGTATTGTGATCAGACCATGTACGAATGCCGCTGCCCCCATGATGGAAAGAAACTGGCGGAATTGGCCCGGCCGCCTCTGGCCCTGGGCCACTACGACTACCCCTGTGAATGCGGGAGGTGGGTCCGGGGGCAGATCATCCTGGAGCAGGGGACGGACTGCATCCTGGCTGTCGATTCCTGCCCCTGCGGGAGACTGACTCGGAGGGTCGTCGGCCACCTGGTCGCCATCCAGTGTTCCAAGTGCAGAAGAATCATTAGCTTTTAGAGGCCCCCGAGGCCCGAAGTATCAATAACTCAAAAGGAGCAGGCTCCGAGGCTCCCGAAGCCCATGCCGCACGTGACGCATGGGCTTATCTTTTTCCGGCTACCGGAAGGAGCTTTCCTCCCGGGCATTCAGGCGGGCTTATGAGGCGGTGCAGTCGGAATGCCATGAGCTGATTCCCTTTGCCGATCCTCACGAACTGATCGCCTTCTTCCATGACCAGGCGGAGGATCTGGACCGGAAAGACACCATCCTCTTCGATCTCATCAAACGTTACCGGAACGATAACCGATACCGCGACATTGCCCCGCTTTTCATCGTGCTGTTCACCCCGGCCCTGGCGAGCATCTACACCTCTGTCCGGCGGAGCCATCCAGCCTTCGACCGGGAAGACTTCATCCAAGATCTCTGTCTTTTTCTCATTCATATCATCAGGGAAAGTGCCATCACCCCATACAAGGTCGCCTCCAGGATCGTCGGGGAGCTGAGAAACCGGATCCGGGGATTGCTGAAACTGATACCTGACGAAGATTTCGTCACGCTCAAAGGGGTCGGTTCTGACGAAATCGAAGCGGGACGGACCTGGGAACCCGCTGGCCACAGTGAAGAGTTACCTATCGACCGGATCGTACAAGAGATGGTCGCCTTCCTGGACCGCTTGATCCGGGCCGGAAAGATCAACATGAAGGACAAACGGATCCTTCTGGAGACTTTCATCAGGGGGAAGTCTCTGAAGGATCTCGCATCGCCGCGCGATTACGACCGCCTAAAACACCGACGGCGGCAGGTCATTGCCTTTATCAGGAACAATTCTGCAAGTGATTGAATCTATATGGTGAAAAAAGATTTTTTCGCCCCCGGAGCACTGTTTTTGACGTATCCAGGTAGGAGGGATTTTTTCGGGAGGAGGATTATGCACAGCCTTACACCGACCAGCACGACCCGCATCGTCAGGGATACCTTCATCGACATGGCTCTATACCTGGAGTGCCTGTTTCTGCTCCACGGCGTGAATGACATTCTTGTCGAGGACATCGTCCACTGCATGGAGGAAGGCTATGCCAAGGCCATGAAGAATCTAAAGAAGATCAACAGCCCGCGACCGAAGCCGAAAAGAACGACCGCCGTGGATCGCTTTCTCAAGAGGCTGGAACAGGAAGGAATCTGATCGGGGGCTGTCCGGGGGTGAATCTCCGCGTGATTGCGGCGACATCTTCGGAAAGGAGGATCGGTTATGCAAGCAAATGAAGTTGCCGTTTCCCCAGAGACGGCATTGGACCGGATGGTTCTGGGGAGAATGGTTTTGGGGATCGGGGAATCCGGCAGGGTGGTTTCGCAAAGCGGGGTGTCGGAAGCCGGGGCTTCTTACGGCGCGGCGCCGGGAAGCACGGCGCCTCCTTCGGCCGCACCGGCTCCATGTCCGTCTCCGGGAAGTGCTGACTTGGATCAAGGCAGCCCGCAGGTCACTTCCGTCCCGGATGCAAACCCATTCAAGAGTGATGACAGCAACGGTTTCTACCTCTCCAAGAGCCGCCTGAACCGTTACATCGCCTGCCCCCGCAGTTATCAACTCCATTATGATCTGGGGATTGTCCCTCTCCGGCCGGACAGGGATCTCCTCATCGGCCGGTCCACCCACCGCCTCATTGCGGCCCATCATCTGGCCCGGAAGAAGGAAGAGTTCATCGATGCCCAGGGCGTTCTCGACAGCTTCTGGTCGAAGTACATGCAGAAAGAAGAGCCGCCGGAGGCTCGGCAGGATCTGGAAGCGGCACGAACGGAATCCCTTCGGTATGCGCAGTTGTTCCTCCGGGAGGCACCCCTCGATCCCCTGGAGATCGAGCGGGATTTCTCCCTTCCCTTGGTCGATCTGGAAAACGGTGACACCCTGCCTGCGCCCCTGGTCGGCGTCATCGATCTGGTGGATCAGCCGAACGGCGTCCTGCGGCCCCTGGAGATCAAGACCCGCGCCCGCAAGGCCGACGCCTGGCAGGTCCGCGTGGCGCTGGAGCTGACCTGTTACGCCTGGTGGGTCCGACAGCGGATCATGGAAACCGGTGCCCGCGAACCCGAAGAAATTCCTGTTGGCTACGTCAACATCATCAAGACCAAAACCCCCACGATCCAGTGGCAGACGGACCACCGTACTATCGCCGATTTTCTCGATCTCTACCGTACCGCCCGGGCCGTCTATGAGAACATCATGGACCGGAGGTTCTACCTGAATCCGGGCACACACTGCAACTGGTGCGATTTCCCGGCAGTCTGCGGGAAGGACAAAGACGCGATCGTGAGGAACTTCGGCGAGGCCGCCTGTCTGCGCCTCTGGGAAGCGGATCTGATCTGAGGCTGTCAGGGGGCGAAAGGAGGACGAGAGGTGAAAGAGCTGCCGTCAGTGCTGCAAAAGATGAGAGCGGAAAAATCCGGAATGTCTATCACGAAATTTTTCAGAAACAGATTCCCTGTACTATTCGGAAGGCCTCGCATCGGGGCGGCGGCCAACGGGCCAGCCGGTCCCGCGCCGATCGCGCCAAAGGCAGCGGCGAATCCGACCATACTCTGCATCGGCCGGATCCACCGGGGACGGATGACCATGGTTGCCACATTTCCCAGGAAAGGGGCCGAAGGGGACGGGAAACAGATCCGCAAGGATCAAGGAGGTCAGGACCATGACAGAGTTTCATAAGGCAGAACGGAAGAAGGGAAAGCTCAGGCTGGCCATCGCCGGTCCCGCGGGATCGGGGAAGACCTACTCGGCGCTCCTG
>Ga0209201_1002065_pt1 | contig 20764 bp, 5 predicted proteins | sample AD_UKC055_MetaG_FD_184411 | JGI IMG/M metagenome (GOLD analysis project Ga0209201, IMG submission 184411) | Active sludge microbial communities of municipal wastewater-treating anaerobic digesters from USA - AD_UKC055_MetaG (SPAdes) (version 2) | ecosystem: Engineered > Bioreactor > Anaerobic >...
AGAGTTGGATCAAGGTCCCCAGCATCTGTGGTAAAGAAATCAAAATTCCAATTAGAGTATTGCTCATTCCGAGCAAAAGGGCATACGGAGTAATGTAACGCAAGCCAAATCCGTCGAACAAACCATAAGCGGCGCCCTCACGGATGCTGATCCGACTGGCTTTTTTCTTAAGATATTCAATTTTACGAGCGTGGTTTCCAGTCATCAGGCGCAAATTTATTGAGTAGCCAAATTGTATCCAAGCCACTTGTAAACAATAAAAATTTATACGTCATATCCCTAAAATGGTCTATTGATAGACAGATTTTGTATAGTACAAGGACATGGTATCCACTCAGTAGAGATAAATAGGATTAGTGTAGAGCAGTTATCTGAAATTAAAAGGCTTGTTGAGCGTAGCGAAACAAGCCTTTGAACTATGGAGGATTATCGCAACCTACGCGAAATGCTTAATAAAGCATTTACATATTGCATTTATTTTAATTACTAACGTAAATCCTGATACAAATATATGAAAACTCCAATCGAAATCCTTTAGTAAGTTTATCGAACTATCATTACCGGTCACCACCTAAAAATAATCACTAAGGGTGGATACCATGTCCCTAGATCAAACAATTTGGGTTTAAAAATTTGTATAGTAGTTTTAAAATTCATAAGCCAAATAGCTATTTTCTGAATTTTGAGGAATATGTGATTCGCATCATTTACTTTATACTAATCAGCTTATAATTATAACTAATAAGTAGAAGAAGGTGAGATTATGAAAAATAAAATACTAGTTCAAAAACATATCTGGATTGGTTATCTCTTGCTACTTATTTTCATTCTTCCTCAATATTTGTCTGCACAGCAGTTTACGATGCAACTTATTATTCCGTCGCCTGGCTCACCTTATTTCAGTGATTGGGAAAGTAATCCCAATATTGCAACGCTTATTGTCGACAATGCGACTGGCCAATCCCAGAACATTATTTTTTCGCTGAACTTAACACATTCGAGATATGGGCAAGTGCTTACAGTTCAAAGTGATCCTAAAACTATTACGCCCGGTCAAAATATTTTCAACAATACTGATTTTATAAATTGGGAAACGGTGGAATACAATCACGCTTTAGAAAGAACAATTGTTCAAACGGGCCGACTTCCTGAAGGGGCATTCACATTGTGTGTTGATCTTCAAAACTTTGCAGGTACATCGGTATTTGCTACTACCTGTGCCAGTGTTGATATTATGTACCCTGAACCACCTCGTTTAGTATTTCCCATGAACAACGATGTAATAACATCTGAATATCCAACATTTCAATGGACACCGGTGGTTGTTCCTCCTGATTATCAGTTAAGATATATTTTAAAGATAGTTGAGATTTTACCTGGTCAATCGCCGGTGCAGGCGCTGAGAGCGAATATCCCTCACTATGAGAATAACAATTTAATGGCATCGTATTTTACTTATTCTGTAGAGGCGCTTCCGTTAGAACAAGGCAAGACATACGCCTGGCAGGTACAGGCGCTTGACCAGAATGGATTACCTCCCGCATCCAATGAAGGAAAGAGTGAAATATGGACATTTTCTCTTGGAGGTAGAGTTACATCCGAGGGATTTCCACAGGATTCTCTTGAACTTGTAGATGGTGTGGCTCGATTGATAAATCTTGAAGATGTTTCGATTACAGAAACACCCTTTTCCTATATTCTCAATGGACAAGCCGAAATTAAAATTATGGCAGGCATCAATATCAGGAAGTCGGCGATGCTCAATTCTCTTGAAGTTCAAAAATTTGATCTCGACCACCCTGTCTATGTTGGTGGATTTTTAACGAGCGAACTTCGTCCTGATGATATCCCCGATTTATTTTCTGGACCATTTATTACATTTTATTCAATCCAATTTGAACCTGGAAGAGGATTAACATTTCAAGGAGAGGTTTCGTTTCCAGGTATTGAGGGCAATTATGATCTGGGTTCTAGTATTCAACTGACATCTCTTGGGCTTTCTGGAACAGCTCATATAACAGGCGATCCTCTTTTTACCATTGGCGATGATTTACTGCAACTTAAAGTAAATAATTTATCGGTTCACTTCTCTGAACCGACTATAACAATCGCTGGTCAATTTTCTTTATTCGACGGCGACATTCTCTGCGATGTTAGTGATTTATCAATCTCAGAAGATGGTATGAGCGGAATGGTAAGTTGCTCTCCGGGGATAGATGTTTCACTGGGAACAGCAGGGGGTCTTTTACAACTTCGAGTGAATACTGTAGATGGAAATTTTGGTTACTCTTTTCTTTCGAGTAAGATAGATTATGATTTGGCTCTTACCGGCAATTTACATTTTGCATCCTCTGAGGTTGGCGAATGTTCAGGGTCCTTAACAGCTCGGGTGACTTCAGAGACTGGATTTAGTGTTACTGAATTTTCACCATCTTGTTCACCTGAATTCAGTCGAGTTAATCTTGGTTGGCTGAATTTTGCTTTCAACACTTTGCAAATTGATTCACTGATATATAAACATGGAACAGGATGGGATTTTTCATTAAATGTTAATCTTGACATTGATTTCCTGGACCTTCCCGGTTTTACTTTCCCGGGTTTCGAGAATGTCAAAATAACACAAGCTGGACTTTCAATACCAGCGCTTAACTTCTCAAGCAGGTCATTGCCTACTATTGATTTTGGTGGCTTTGGTATTAAGCCTTTGTCAATCCAACTGCCTGCTTTTACCTTCCAATGGAGCGATTGGTTATCCGGCAATACGACTCCGTGGGCTTTTGATATAAGTTTTAAACTTACATTACCGAACCTTCCAATTGGAACTGCAGATTGTCTAATCGACCCTGAGATAACCGTTGAGCATGCTTCTTTTAGCGGAGGCAATTTTTCAGCTTCGATTCCTGTAAGATTATTTGGCGAGCCTGGATGTTCGCTACCGCTTGGCGGCGGTATAATTCTGAATGTTACAGAACTATCGGGCAGTTTGAATGCTGTTTCAGCAGGAGCAGGTTTAAATGTAACCCCAAATATTAGTATAAAAGGGAAATTTACTCTACCATCGTATTTTGCCTGTACATCAGGTCAACAGGTTGATCTTGGAACCACGGCTCTTTCAATATCTGGAGATGGTCTTATTACAGGTACTATTGAAAATATTATTCCTCCCTGCCCATTGAATTTATCAATCTTTGATATTACGATAGCAAATTCTACTTTAGTGTTCAGGATTATTGATGGGAATCAGTCAATAGTTCTTAATGGAAGCGGATCGCTTTCTCTTCCTGCACCTGGCGGTGGAACTGTCTCGGCGCGGGGAACTATTGTCATTGATCTAATGCAGGGGAAAATGATTGATGGAAGGTTTGCGATCAATGAGCAATTTGTCTTAGAGATTCCGACTGATGAACCGGTAATGTCTTTCCGGATCAATAGAGCTGTACTCGATACAAGTGGATTGGAAATTGATGGACGGAATCGGTTGTTAATATCCGAGGGAGCTGAAATTGGCTGTACCTTTGACCATCTCCTTATAAATCCAACGAACCTTTCAATAATCAGTGGGAAAGTATTATTTGACTTTCCATTTGCTTTCAAAGTTGGCATAGATGATGGTTCACTTAATTGGGCAGTTGTTCGACGGAATGAATTATTACCTGAACCGACAGGAATTATCCTCAACTTGCCGGATACTTTATTGATTAATTCATCAGGGTTACAGACACATGGTAACGCTTCTATTCATTTAAAATATGATGGAAGAGACCTTGATAGTTTGCTTGCTAACTTTTCACCTGATTTTGGTTTTTCTCTATCGCCTTTTAGAGTTGAATCTGGTCAGGTAGAGTTTTTCTATGAGGGACAACGTGTTGCTGTTATAAATCGTACTGGGTTTTTCCCTGATCCACTATTTTTCGGGCGACCGCTTCTGCCTGCAAAACTTGGTCTCCCTGATACCACTATTGCCTATCTCAAACTGAAAGAGGGTGAAAGATTTCTTATCAATACTGAGATTGAACCAGATGGTGATATTCGTATCTCGACGATTCCTGGTCAGCCAATTGCACTTGTCTTTCCAATCTTGAAATTTGATTTGCCAATATCTCCTCAATTGAATGTGGAATTTAATCTAACAATTGATGCAATGGGTCTCTCGGTTAAAGGTGGAAGTTTTACAACCAGTATCCCGGAAGACCAGCTTGACAACTTTGATCTTACAAGGATAGGAATTCCATTTCAGATTCAGAATCTTGACTACAATAAAATTTCGGACCTTTATGCATTTACTCTTGGTGGTAAGCTTAAACTTTTCAATGAAGAACTCGGCGGAGATGCTATCTCTCTTACCTTTACACCAGATTCAAGAATCACTGGTGATATATCAATTTCAGTGAATGATTCGCTTCCAATGATTCCGGGAAGCGACCGGCTCATGCTCAAGATTGGTAATGTCAATGGCTCCTTTAATAGCGTGATACTTGGACCATCTATTGATTTCGAGCTTAATATTGATGGGGGATTGATTATTCACACCTCTGAATCAAGTTCACGGAGTATAGATGCTTCACTCAGAATTACTAAGACAGGATTGGAAGTTCTAAGTGTAACAACTGATCCATTAATGACAAGTTTTTCACTCCCTCTTGGTGCTGTGACTCTAAATGTTTCTAATCTTGGAATATCAGAACTCACCTATTCAGGCTCAACTGGATGGGACTTTGATTTTAATATGGACCTTGGCTTCTCCTTCCCGGAGCTTGGGAATATAAATTTGCCATCGTTCGCCGGTACCCATCTCCGACCGTCAGGATTTACAATTCCTGATATTTCCATTCCTGAGATAGATAGGGAGCCATTCACATTTTCTGGAGTATCCCTAAAGCCACTTGCATTCCGAATGGATGGAATTACTTTTAATTGGTTTACCTGGAATGGAACAGATATTAGTGATTGGGGATTCTCTTTCGATTTTCAGATTGACCTCCCCGAACTCCCCTCGTCATTCCCTGCGGGATTGAGGAATCCTCGATTGACGGTTCTAAATGCCGGTTACAGAAATGGCAGAATTACCGGCTCAATTGAACCACGACCTATAGACCCACCTTTAACAATTTCTCTAGCTGAGGACTTCGGTTTAAATGTTCGACATCTTGCAGGAGCACTTAAGGATACACTCGGTTCTCAGCATATTGAAGTTACTTTGAAGGCAAATCTTACACCACCGCCTTTTATGAGATGTGCTGAAAGCGATACTCTTGGTTTATTGAATACCGAACTCACCCTGAGTACTGACGGTCATATCAAAGGAACAATCAGTCCAATAATTCCACACTGCCCTCTGATGCTGGGTCCTATTAGACTTGATATTGTAACCTCTGACCTAAGATTTGATTATATAAATGGTGAGCAAAATGCAAAACTGGCGCTTCAAGGGAATGTCCGCCTTCCAAGTCCAACACCCGGAGACACTATATCCGCTGGTGGTCACCTCGTTGTCGATCTCATCCACGCAAAGATAGACAGTGGGGAAATTGGTATTACCGAACCCTTTGTATTTGGTATCCCAAGAGACGAACAGATACTTCGCTTCCAGATTAACGAAGCGACCCTAAACAAGGAGGGACTGCAGATTAATGGTTCAAGCCAACTTCTACTTTCCGAAGGTGCTACAGTAGGAGTAACATTTAACAATTTGCTTATTGGTATTCCTGATTTTGAAATTGTCTCAGGCTCAGTTGACTTCACCAGTTCCTTTGCATTCCGAGTTGGTCTTGGCGACGGTGGACATCTGGATTGGGGAGCAGTTGCTCTCGATGCGTCAACCGGTATCTCTGATGGATTTGTGTTAAACTTACCGCCAACAATTGGAATTAATGCTGATGGATTCAGAGCATCAGGAGAAGCGAGCGCTTCTATTCGGCTTAATGATAGTACCTACGAATCCCTTAATGCTAACTTTTCATCGACTTTTATGCTGCAATTTTCACCCTTTAAAGTTGCTCACGGGCGAGTAGATTTCTTTATTGGTGAAACGAATATTGCGCATCTGGATAGTACAGGCTTCTGGCCCGGAGATTTCTTTGGTATTTTGCCTATCCCAGCTCGCATTCCTCTTCCAAATGAATCCATTGCCTATATTCAACTAAAAGATAACGATAATAATCTCCTTATCCATTCTGAAATGACAGGAGGTAATCTCAGACTCTTTACCAGTGGACGCGAGAGAATTCAACTTGTCATTCCGGCTCTTGCGTACAGTACACCCGATACTCCCAGGGTCAGTATCCAATTCGATGTTACTGTCAACCCAACGACATTTGATTTTGTTTCGGGGAGTATAGATGTTAAACCGCCTTCAGGTACTGACACGCTATTTTCACTGGTATCCCGCGGTATCCCACTTGTAATTGATAGTTTAAAGTATGCAGATATTGGGGCTTCCTATGGCTTAATAGCTTCAGCTTCTTTTGCACTTCCAAAAGCGATTGCTGAAGGAAGCCTTACACTTGACAGTCTGATGATCTCTGAACATGGGATTTCCGGGCGGGTGAGCCTCGGGCAATATTCAGAAACTTATATTGAGGATATTACTCCAGTTAAATCGTTCGACATTGGCGATGCGATGACATTTACGGTTGATGGTGCAACTGCCGATTTTACCGGATCATCATTCCAAATAAATTTTTCTGGTAATTTCTTGGTTAACCTCTTTGCAGCGGAAGATGGAACTCCAGAACCAATTCACTACGCAGCTGAACTTGGAACTGATAGTATAGATTTTTCTATTGATTTATCACATCTCACAGATGCTCAGTTGCCATTATATCTGGCGAATTTCAGGCCAGTGAGTATTGAGGGCGCTCCGCCTATAGCTATCTCGGTCTCTAACTCTGAATTTACTGCCACCATTAATGGTATTCTTAGTATGCCGAGTTTAAGTCCTGAATTTGCAGTTACAATTCGCGATTTTAAGGTTGGTACCGGAGGCATTGACATTCCAGATGTTAGCATTACGCTTCCTCGTGATATTATGAGCTTTGAGCTTTTCGGCGCTGAATTCGCACTAATTGATACAACGATAGGAACGACAACACACAAGGCGATTGATTTTAAGGAAGAAGGAAACAGACTCCACCTTATCACTACTGGAAGAATAACTATTTTTGATCACACGATTCGCTATTACGGTTTAAATATAGGAACAGACGGCTCAGTTTCAATTGACAGGGTGGATTTTCTTGATGAGTCAATATGGCTTGTTGATGATGTCCTATCAATAGATACCTTGAGCATTGTCAGTAAAAATCTTCAGATAAGAGGAGGAATTACACTACCAGAGCCATTTGATACAACAGGCAGACAGGGATTTAGTTTTGATATAGGCACGGATGGGTCGATTGCTGGCGGAGCACAAATTAATATCATCAATGAAACTCCAGGACTTGGGAGAGGTGACAGAAGTGAATTTGGTATTTGGCTAGCAACTTTTGACCTGACTTATCTCGGGTTGAATCTAAATATTGAAGATTTGGGGGAGAGCAGCGTTAAGATGGTAGCTGATGCCTACTGGGATAATAACATTAATAAACGAGTTGAAATTGGTGAGAAAAATGGGACAAATGTGACAAGTCCTGGACTTGAAATTACATTTGATGGTGATGTTAACTGGGGTAATGTTTCACTTCCTTCAAGCTTTGATTTTAATTTTGAAGCGCTTACTTGTTCGCTTAATGGTATTAGTTTACCTAATGGTGAAAGATTTGGTCTGGAATTTTCTGGCAGCCTGAGTATCAATTTAGGAGGAGTTTCCGGAGGGATAGATTATACCCAGTTCAAGATTGGAACTGATGGTTTTCACTGGGGAAGTATTACAGGCGTCAACCTAAGAATCATTGATGTAGTAACAATTGAAGTCGATTCGATCGGATACAGTACTACACCGACAACTATAAATGTGCGTGGAGGAGATATCGGTAGCGGGAGTGGCTCGCCTTCGTCGGATTCAACTGAAATTTCTGTTGATAGTTATTTTAGCTTTGGGGCTGCTATTACTATTGCAGGCATTGGTAGCGGTGGAATTGATCAGTTCCTGACTTACCGTAAGGACGACTCAAATAACCTCATCATCCGAAATGCGCATCTCGAAATAGAGAGCATCCTTAAATTTGGAATTGACCTGAAATATCATTCGCAGGGCAACAATTTTTCATTACTGATTGGGGGAAGAGGAGAATTATTAGAATCCTACGGAGTTACAGTTGTAGGTGAGGTGGCACAAGTTAGTGGAAGTACAAGCTTCAGTGTATTCGTTGCAGCTGGAGTAAGAATTCCCATTGGACCAGGTATTATAATATCGGAACTCGGAGGTGGATTTTTCTACAATCCTACAAATGAAGCTCTAAATCTTGTTAGAGCAAGGTGTAATCTAGAAGAAGATATCGCTGAATCAGTAAACGCAGAACCTGCCCATTTTGCCTTCCTTTTGTACGGTGGAGTAGCTGTGATTGATGATGCTATCGCCAGAGGGAGAGTTCTTCTAACATTTACGGATAGATATTTTAGTCTCGATGCCGGAGTTGTAGTCCTCAATCAAGGAGATTGTTTTTATGGGAAAATGCACCTTGAGATTGGACTAAGTAAAGCCTATGCAGAGGGAAATATCGAGTTGAATGTTGATATGGTTTCTGTAGTTACAGGAAATGCTTCTCTTGAGTTTTATGTTTATGGTTCCGATGCATGGGGAATCATGGGAGGAATTGATGTTAAGATTGTGAATTTTCTTGAAGCATCAGCAAGTCTGTTTGTTGGTCCGCCAGGCTTTATGGTAGACTGCGAGATCAAACATGGTTTCGACATCTGGATTATATCTATGGAGGCTGGATTTAATGGTCTGGTATGGTATAAAGTTGATGTTTCCTGGGGAGCGTATATGAAAATCTGGATTGAGGCAGATGTGCTGGCTGGAATTGCTGGAGCAAAAGGTTTGATGGAAGCCGCTCTGGTCCATAAGAGCGGATTTATTCTATATGGACTTGCAGGCCTTAGAGTACATGTGCTCTTTGTAAGCTGGGAAGGGAGTGTCTGGGCAAAATTTGATAATGGTGATGTTGACGCTGGATTTGGTCGAGACTCAGAGATGGATCGCTTGATAGATGAAGCACGCTCTATGGGCGAAGAGATGGAAGAGGCAAAAGACCATGCACTGGATGCGATGGAAAATGCAAGCAGGTGGGCACCAATCGATGTCTCCCTCTCTGAAGAAGAACTGGCTGAGATTTATTTGAAGATGAGAGCTATGAATCCGTTTTTACTTACCGCAATTGCCGGGGACGCGGCGCATAGAGAACACACTCACGCAGTGTTAACCGATGACTATTCCCTAATAAATGATGCTATCAAAATCTGGCAGAGCTGGGGTGCTCCGGATTCAAGTTCAGCATGGATTGCAAGTTTAAGTATTAGTGCAATTAGTAATAGGATTGAAAGAAAACGTGGTAATGTTGTAACACTACTTAGTGATATTCAGGCACAGATAACTTCACTCCCTCCGGCAGAAGAATATACACTGGGTGGAAATCCGACTACGACCAGTGGATTTGGCGAGAGGTTATCAACAACTATCGAAATTAATTCAGTTGGCGATACAGTTAAAGTTGTACATTCCCAGCCATCCTTTGTGGTTAATGATGAAATAAATTCACAGAACCAATTAACTCTATCCAGTGCCGAGGAAAAATTCCAGCAGATTGAACAGCAAATAATTGAGAGTACCCTTCTGCTTGAGGATGCTCGCACTTCTGTATATTCAGCACTTGTTGGTGATGAGAGTGGAGGCATTTCTGATTTTGCTGAAGACTATACCGAGGCGCAAGAAAGAGTTGAATATTTTTATGCTGAGCAAAACGATTATCTGCGTGGAACTAGCCAGTGGGCAAAGGAAAAACTTGGATACTGGAATACACTTAGAACATCGTATGAAGATTGGCTTAATCGTAAATGTCTGATTTTAGAGACCGGCAATAAGTGGGCTGAAATGCTTTATTGTACTGACCAGCGTATTCAGACAATAACAACAATTTATGATAGTATTCCATCTGCATATCAGAATTGGGAAGACGAAAAAACCGATAGATGGCCCAACCCGGAAAGCGCTCGAAAAGGGGTAACAAATGATTTTGATTTTGATGGTCTTAAAGAAGCTTATATCCAAACAGGTATGGACCTATGGTATAATGTTGCACATGCTGGTCTTAGCGCTGTCAGTGAGAGGTCAGATAGTCTCATTTTAGCTTTAGGTGAAAATTTCGATAGACATCGTACTACGTTCTCCACAGCACATCAGGCATTGACCTCATCAGTGGATGCTCTCTGGGAAGGATACACCGATATCTCTGAGCAATTGTATGACCTTTACGATCGCTATATTTACTGGAAATATGGAGAATCCTCCCCACTGAAAATGGGAGAAGGAGTTGTTTCGTTACCGGGTAATATATCAAGGCAAGTTATTTCCTTGCGGCCTGCTGCTCCTAGCATTTTTCAAAAACGAAATCAGTTACTGGAAGAACTAGAAGTTCCTCAAATTACATCACTTAATGCAACTGCTTCAATTGTAGGAATGCATAATAAAATATCCCTTAACTGGAGTGCACGTCATCCTAAGGGGATTACTGAATATGCTTATGGTATCCGTAGTGGCGTTGGGTCTTCTTTATCGAGTTGGGGATTGCAGTCTGCTGGGATGCGGACATATATGTTTAGTTACGATATCCCAAGAAGATTAAATCCTGAGGGTGAGGTGCACAGATTCAATATGACCCTTCGAGCAAGAGGTGGCGCCGGCTATACTGCAAGGCGAATGATAAACTATGAGACTCGCTTTTCTCCTATTGCCACTCCTGACGGTAGAACCAGTTCAACCTGGACTTCAACAATGGCAAGTGATGGAACTCCACCAATAAACCCAAGTGTCTCTTTCCCTGATTATGGAACTGAATATGAAGCTGTTGGGATAGTAGCACTCCGCCCCCGAGCCGCGTATTCATCGAACCCCGGTGAAATTCATGCCACCTGGATAAGTCATGACGATCAATCAGATATAGTAGAATACCAATATTCAGTTGGAACAGCGCCGGGTAATACGAGCCTATTAGGGTGGAAAACATCGGCTGGAATGACAGATCGGATTATTCGTGGGCTTCATCTCGAAGAGTCACAATTGGTGTCCCGGAAAATAGGAGAACCCCCCAGGAAGACGCCAGTATATTATGTTAATGTTAAAGCCAAAAATGGCGCAGGTTTATGGAGTAACGCAGGAAGTTCGATACCATTATATATTGACACTACACCTCCATCATTTCCATCAGGATCAGAAATTACTATTATGCAATTGCCTCCATTACCGGAGGATATGCCAGTAGTTGATTATTCAATTCGTCCATGCTGTAGTCAACTCTCAGGAACAATGCCAATATCTTCTGGAGTTAGTGCTGGGGCGTGGAGTGGAAATTTACAATCAGGAATAACTAGTGCCGGGGAAGTTGCTCGAACAGGTTACACAGGTACGGTCCAGGCGCTTTTGCAATTATTAGCTCCGCCTCATGTTAAAGCCAAATTTCCAATTGCGAACGATTTTATCAGTCCAATCAAAGATTATTATTATAAAGTTGTTACTGATAATAATGTTGATTGGTTACCTGAGACCTGGAGTGTAATAGACGATTTGGCTTTAAGTTCTCCCGGAAGGTATGAATTTGTGATAGATGGAATTCCACCTTTACCGATGTATTATGATACAATATACATTGCCATTCGTGCGACTAACTTAGCTGGATTAGTGAGTGAGCCTATAATTTCTGATCCATTTTATCTGAGAGACCAGACCCCGCCAAAGCAACCTGAATTTTGCGTGGCAGTTGGTGAATCTCTGAGAAGTGAATTGAGAATTACAATTAATACACCTGCCAGTGACCCGGAGAGTGGAATAAAGGGTTATCAATTTGGTGTTGGAAATGCAAGAACTCCAGGAGTATGGGATGTTCGTAATTTACCATCACTCCTTAAGGAACCAGTCATTGATTTTACGCCTGATCAAATCCGACGAGGTAATACACTTACTATTTCAGGGTTAAATCTTGTCCATGGTGAATCATATTATTTTTGTCTTCGAGCAATTAATAATGAGAATCTCGCTTCTGCTACGACTTCGGGGCCGGTTCAAGTACTGTTTTTACCTCCACCTCAACCAGTTGTTACCCCACAGTACGAAAAACTAAAGTCAACAAGTGGAAACTTAATATTAGATATTACTATTTCTAGGTCAGTTATCAATGAAATAAGTAGAACGGAAATTTCAGTAGGGAGTAAACCTGGGCATAGCGATGTTATGAGTTGGCAAGCTATTGCAGGCGCAGAAACCGGAACATTTAGAAAATCAACTTCTATCACACTTGCTGTGGGAAAAACATACTATATAAGCGCGAGGACGGTTAATAATGCAGGATTAATGTCAAATATTTTCAAAACATCATTGTATGTTCCATGATTATACAAAATGAAGGTTGACAGATATGCTAAGAAAAAATTGGATTAAACTTATCGCTTTTACCTTGGTATTTTTAATTTCCCAGAAAAGTCAATCTCAAGAAGTTGGGAAATTTATCACTGGAGTAAAAGGAGATTCAGTTTTCATCTTTCTCACGGATACGCCTCGGCGCGGTACTAGTTTTTATGTTGAGAGAACAGGACCGGGAGAAAGCAGGTTTGAACGTTTAACAGTTGAACCGGTTAGTGGAATTGATAATCCAGAAGAGGCTAGAATTCTCTTAGGGAATAATTATGAAGCTGTATTAAGAGCAGTCCGGGCAGAGAATCCGACTGAAATGCTTTTACGCTTGAGAGGAAATTCTTTTGCCGGGGGCGTTCTCTCTCTTCTCTATCGTGATGTTGGTACAATTCTCGGCCGATACTATGCTTCTGGAAACAATATAAAAGGAGCTAGATATACCTATCGAGTAATTTTTATAGATCGGACAGGAAAGGAAATATCTAAAGAAGAACGAAGTGTTCTAATACAAGAATCTCCACCAAAGCCACCTTCAAACATAAAACTTGAACCAGGTGATAGAGTTGTAATAATACGCTGGGATTATCCAGCATGGAAACCTTACACAGGAGACCTGGCAATTGCCTTCCACATCTACCGTAAGGAAGAAGGTAAAGATTTTAAGCTCGTTGAGAAGGAACCATTGCTTCGGATCGAAGGACAGCCGCTTGACTATCGTGATTACGATGTTATTGAAGGTGTAAAATATACTTACATGATGACAGCCGTTGATGTGGTAGGTCTTGAAAGTAGTCCATCAAGCAATATAACCATTCTATTGAAAGATCGTACCGCCCCAAATCCACCTGAGGGTCTTAGAACAATCGCCGGCAATTTAAAAGTTGAACTAATCTGGCATATGAGCCCTGAACTCGATGTCTCTTATTACAATGTATATCGCTCAGAAGGACTTGATAAACCTTTTGAAAAAATAAACATCAAGCCAATTCACTCAATGGATCCAAGTTATGTTGATAGTGTTGGTATTGGAGGACTTCAATTTTTTTATAGAGTCTCAGCGATTGATAATTCTGGCAATGAAAGCAAACATTCAAATGCAATAAGTGCTGTACCTCGTGACAGAGTTCCACCCGGTAAACCAAAAGATTTAACCTATGTAATCGACAATCGGAAGGTAAAACTAACCTGGAAACCGCCAAAAGATAAGGATGTGCAAGGCTATTATGTTTTCCGTGGCGAAAGTTTTGATAAAATAGCTCAGATAACATCAACTCCTATACTTGAGACAACATATACCGACAGTGGTTTTAACGCTAAAGGGTTAGTACCGGGGAGAAGTTACATTATTGGAATTACCGCTGTTGATAACTCCTGGAATCAAAGCGAGCGCACAGATATAAAAGTGCAGATACCTGATGATGAGCCTCCATTGCCTCCGGGTGTAGTAAGGGTAGAAAACCTCGATAATATTGGGAACGCACTTATTGTTGAGTGGAATAGCAGTATTTCGCATGACGTAAATAAGTATGAACTGACCCGCAATGATGAAAAAGGAATCAGAAAAAATTTTGGATTATTTGAAACTAGCAAAAGAAAGTTTCACGATACTACTGTTGTAAAAGGTAGTGAGTATTTCTATCAGGTCGTTGCGATTGATTCTGCCGGAAATAGAAGTCAGCCTTCGATCTCTGATACAATTTTTGTAAAGGATTACAGTCCACCTCCTTCGCCAAGATTTGCACAAGCAACAATGAATGAAAATGGCGTCATCATTACATGGGAAAGAGTTATAGATTTTGACCTTGTTGGATATAATATCTACCGTTCAAATTTGCCAACGGGAGTTTATGTTAAAGTAAATTCCGGTGCAGTCCATGAACTTAAGTACTTTGATTCTGAAGGGAACTCAAATTCATGGTATAAAATTAAATCAGTGGATACCTCCGGAAATGAAAGTAGAGCAACTACACCAGTACCTGTAAAAAAGAGATAAATCTTTATGTCAATGTTGAAAAAAATTGTATGGGTACCTCTTGTTTTTTGCTGTCAGATACTATACTGCCAGAATATGTTCGACGAAGCAAAAATATTAATGAGGGAAGAACAATATACAGATGCAATTTCTTTATTCAATAAGGTCATAATGGACAATCCTTGGAACTTCGAAGCATGGAAAGGAATTTGTGAATCTTACTCAATGTGTGGGCAAATAGATTCAGCTCAATTGATGGCAAAAAAGTCGATGAGTTATTTTCGTGGGAACGAAGAGCTTGTAAAGTTTTATTCAAATCTATTCTGGAGTTTCGAGGCATACGAGTATTCTGCCTATTGGTACGACATTGTATACAAAATGGAGCCATCAGAATTAAATAGGGCTATTCTTGTACTCTCTTATAAATATTCTGGAATTGATGCGTATAAATCCGGGCAATGGGAGAAATCTGCCCTCTATTTTGAAAGTGCATTGAAATACGATTCGACTCAACAAGATTTATATCAAATTGTTGCATCTGCATGGATTCAGATAAAGGAATATAAAAAAGCGCTTGATGTTATTAATAATGGATTCAAAATATTCCCTGGCGACAAGAATTTAAAACAAATTCAAAAGTATGTTTTATTTCAGCAGAAGGATTATCAGACTCTTGTGGAAATATACGAACAGAACGCTCGTGAGCATCCGGATAACCTTGATGCAGGATTAGAACTTGCGCAATTATATTTAGCGCTTGGGAAAGGAACAGAGACGCAGCTTGAATTTCAAAGGCTTAAGGAAAAATTTCAGGGTAATCCAAAGCTTTATAATGCTATAGCAGAGTACTGGCGAAATCTCCTTATGTTTGACAAAGAGAGAGAAACATATCTGGAATTACTCCGCTACCATCCTGATGCAGATTCTATCTACCTAAAAATTGCTGAAACCTATTCAAACGAGAACAAGTGGAGCAACGCGCGCAGTTCATATAGGGCATACCTTGAAAAGCATCCAGGCGATCTCACGGCTTTATCTCTGGTTGCAATTAGTTACGAGAAGGAAGCAGCTTACGATTCTGCGCTTGTTATATATGGAGAAATAGTTAAGAACTATCCATCGAATGCCGATATTTTTCGGCGCGCCGGAAATACTGCAATGATAATTGGAAAAGCAGATACAGCTCTTGAATACTATCGGCGTTGGTGTGAAATCAATCCTAAAGATCCTGAAGCATGGACAGCGCAGGGACTTGCATTTGAAAAGCTTGGTAATACGGCAAACGCAAGGCATGCTTATGAGCAAGCGGAAAATCTTAAAGGGAATTCGATTTCTGCTTTTCGTCTTTCTTTGATTCTTCGCGAAACAGATGAAATTGATATAGCTAGACGCTTGCAATTTTTAGCGCTTCGTCGTTCAATAGATGAATTAGCCAGAAAGGAGCAAAGTATATCAGCAATTCTATCTCAGGATACAACTATAGGCATTACTGAATTGAGAAAAGTATCTTCTGAGACTGAGTCTCTTAGAAAATCACGAAATACTATTTTTGATATCGTTGATCATTGGTTTCCGAACCGAACCGATCCTGAACTTGAGTCAGAATTAAACAAACTTCTTCGTGAATATCCTAATGCACCTGTACTTCTTGAGATTCTTGCAGATATTTCAATGGAAAAAGGTGATAGAACTAATGCTAACTCACTTTATGAAAAGTTGCTTCGTCAAGAGCCGAGTTCTATTAAAGGACATCTTATGCTTGGGGAAATAAAAGAAGCAAATGGCGAGCTGGATACTGCTCTGAAGTTCTATATGCAAGCAGTAGAAATAAACCTTTCTCAAAAAAATATGGATGAAGGAACTTCGAATGCCTATAGAGCTGCAATAAAGGTTGCAGAAGAAATAAATAAACTTAACCTGCTTGCCAACAGATGGAAGCAGCTTCATACTATATATAAAGATGATGTACAACTGACGCAAAATTTGATAGAAGTTCTTCATAAGCTTGGAATGATGGATGAGGCAAGAAAATTGGCAGAAGAAAAATAAATCTATTTAATAATATTTTCTTCCTATGGTAAAAAGCTATCATATCATTGCCGTTTTGAAAAAGGCTCCAACTCTGGCGGTCGCAATAACTATTCTGGTCTTTCAATCCGTAAGTTATGCAACAGAGCCTCAAGAGAAGGACACAACGAATTTCTTTCAGAAGAATGTGGTATTTTCTGGAGATATTGGTTCCTACGGTGAACTTTATAGTATCTCAGGACAGGCGCAAAGACGCCCACCTTCAACCGGAAGATTATATTTCCGTCCGAGTGTGAGACTTTTTAATGCGGTTACTCTTTCATTCGACTTCTTATTATCAACTGAAGGAAATTCTGCGAGACAGGATATTAACCAATTTGGGCTAAATCCTAGCTGGAAATGGATTAGTGCCCATATCGGTGATTTTTCGGAAAATTATTCAAATTTTAGTTTGAACGGAATTAACATACGCGGTGCCGGTGTAAATATGAATCCAGGTATTTTCATGTTTTCTGCTGTTGGTGGATTAACAAATAGAGCTGTTTCAGGCGATGCTACGAACAAGAGCTTCGATCGATATATCTACGGTGGGAAAATTGGAATTGGTAAAGAATATAGCGGCTACTTTAATTTATTCTTTTTAAGAATAAAAGATGATCCTGCCTCAGTTGGTGAACCAAAGCCTTCTATTACTTTGATTGCGCCAAACGGAGGAGATGTTTGGCCCATCGGGTCAATTCAAACAATGAAATGGACTTCAACCAGTTTAATTGGAAACGTTAGGATAGAAATTTCTCGTGATGGGGGTTCGACATTTGAAATATTACTTGAAGAATATCCCAATATCGGAATATTTAGCTGGACTGTTGTTGGAGGTGAAACATTTCAAGCTATGGTAAGGATAACAAGTTTAAGCGATACGACAATAAATGATTTAAGCGATATACCTTTTACAATTGCATCTGCAGGTGTAGAAGCAAAGCAAGGGAATATCATTGCACAAACATCGAATCCAAATGCAGTAACTCCACAAGAAAATATTGTAGCCGGTACCCAATTCTCTTTGCCACTCTTCCAAAAAAAAATTATATGGACCGCTGAATTATGCGGAGATGTTTATACAAGCGATATGCAAGCAAGTGTTGTTGATATTGATACTCTAGAATTGCCAAAGTTTGTAGAACAAATTTATACACCAAGGATCAGTACAAGTGTTGACTATGCTCTTCAAACTGAATTAAAATTAAATTTACCAACAGTGAGCGTTAAGATTGGGTATAAGTATTTAGGACCAGGATACAATTCGCTTGGAGTAGCTTCTTTGATAAATGACCAGCAGGAAGTGAATGCTATGATGACGTTGAAGATTTACAAATTTGCATTGAATCTAAATGGTGCAAGGACGAACGACAATTTGATAGATCAGAAATTGTTTACAACATCTCGCAATAGGGTTGGATTTACGCTGAACGGCATGCTGACAAGTTTCTGGAACGTCGGTGTTACAACCAGTATTTTAAGTATGTCAAATGATTCGGATAATGATACAACGAAAGTTGATATTACAAACTTTGCAATCGGTACCAATCATTCATTTATAATAAGTCAATCATCAATTTTAAGGAATATTAATTTTAACTATTCATTTCAATCTTCAGACAATAACTCATCCCTTCGGAATGATATAAGTTCTATCACTCACAATGCAAATTTTATTCTTTCGTTTAGCATTATTAAGAATCTTAACGCAAATGCTTCTTTTGGTTTGGTAAGTTCAACAATATCCGATACCTTAAAAACGACAACTCAGGTTTACTCGACAAGTTTCCAGCATAGAGCTTTAAAGAACAAGCTGACGACGTCATTAAGTTTTTCAACTTCTATGATGAGCAAAAGTAGTTCATTAAGGATCGCTCTTTCATCTCGCTATAGTATGACAAGTAAAGACATAATCTCGCTCTCGTTATCTTCGAATAATGTTAGTTCTGGTAAAAAATTTAGCGAATATACAGCTTCAATATCTTTTTCACATAGATTTTAAGAGAATATGTTGCTAATAATTGATCTATTGGAAAAATAATCGAGTAGGTTAAATTTCTGTGTCCTAATAGTAATCACTTTTGAGAATCTATCAAAGTCATAAAAAGTGAGATAAATCCTACCCAAATGGGAAAATCTATTGTGACTATTTGCAATAAAAAGAAAAATAAAATGGTTTATCACAGAAAAGTGTGGGTAGTTAAAGAAATGAGTTGAAAAAGAGACATCTTTTTCTCCAATTTTGAATTGGAAATGTTAATTGAAATAAAAGGAGAAAAAGATGTCGTTAGAAATTATTGAGCAAATATTGGAAGTGCAAAACTATCGACAGTTTAGTAGATAGATTAGTCGAGTAGCAAATTTGAATTGACTGGTTTTATTGGTATTGGGTTTAAGCAAGAGGCTTCAGAGAAGAGCTTAAGTGATTTGAAGAAACAGCAGATAGAAAACCGGCAATATAATTGTAATTGTATGATAAAGCTAAATTTGTAGTTAGTAAATCAAAGAGACTGTCAGATAAAGTGTGTAAACCTTCGAAATAGGGATTAAGTTAATGCAAGAAAAAAAGGAGTAAATACACATGGAAATAGACAAGAATGCCCTTCAACAGATGATAAAGGCCAATGAGATCAAGACGACGGAGGATTTGCAGGCTTTACTGCGAGATATGACGAGGGAGATGATAGATACGATATACGAAGGGGAGTTGACGGCTCACCTGGGGTATGAACGACATGCTCAAGGAGGTGAAAAGGGTGGCAATTACCGGAACGGTCATGGGAAGAAGACGGTTAAGAGTCACCTGGGTGAGATTGAGTTATCTCCGCCTCGGGATCGGCTGGGGGTATTTGATCCGGAGATCGTACGGAAGCGCCAGAGCGATATATCGGGGTTAGAGATGAAAGTCATCAGTATGTACGGCAAAGGGATGACGACCCGCGACATCCGGGATCACATTTACGATATATACGGTTATGACCTTTCTGCAGAATCAATCAGCGCTATAACGGATAAGGTTATAGAGACGGCTAAAGAGTGGCAGAACCGCGCCTTAGAGCGGTTATATGCGATTGTATTCATGGATGGGATCGTGGTTAAACTCCGTCAGGATGGTATTGTCAGGAACGTGACTGTATATTTGGTTATCGGTATGGATATGAATGGGAAGAAATCTTGTCTGGGGCTCTATATAGGAGAGAGTGAATCGGCTAAATACTGGTTGACGGTGATGAACGAGTTAAAGACCCGCGGTGTTGAAGACATCCTGATTTTCGCGGTGGACAATCTGACGGGTATATCGGATGCGATTGAGACAGCCTTTCCAAAAGCCGAAATCCAAAAATGCATCGTGCACCAGATCCGTAACTCACTGAAGTTTGTCCCCTGGAAAGAACGCAAAGCAGTCGCCGCAGACTTGAAGAAAATCTACAGCGCATCGACTCTTGATCAGGCTGAATCAGAATTGTTATCTTTTGAGGAGAAATGGGACTCGAAATATCCCCATATTGCCAAATCCTGGCGGAAGAATTGGGCGGAATTATCAACCTTTTACAAATATCCGCTGGCAATCCGGAAACTGATCTATACGACCAATCCGATTGAGAGTTTTAACCGGGGTATTCGCAAAGTGACGAAGACACGCTCCGTCTTTCCAACAGAAGATGCTCTGCTCAAATTGGTTTTTCTGGCGGTGCGTGATATTGAAAAAAAGTGGACAATGGCTTACCAGGATTGGGGAGTAATCTATTCTCAACTTTCAATTTATTTTGAAGATATTTTGAAAAATTATGTCTAAGTTTAAATGCAGTTTACACACTTTGTCTTACACTACCAAATCAAAATCTAATATAAATTTTCCAGCAAAATCAAAAACAATTATTTATTACCTATACAAATCTGTGACGAACCAGTTTTACTTGCTTATCTCCCTTCTTTAATTCTACCACAGTATTGTCACAACGTATAAGCCTTTGATACGAGGTGACTCAGATGAACGGATTTTTCACCTTTATGAACCTACCCAAGAAAGTTTATAATATCTAAGTTCATCGAACAGTCCGCCTCGTTACTTCCAGACTATAGTTAGCATTTTTTATTCAATACTCATCGTAAAAGAAGCAATTTTCTCGTTTTTACGAAGACTCCTCTACCATCTGAATATG
>Ga0209201_1002066_pt1 | contig 20762 bp, 15 predicted proteins | sample AD_UKC055_MetaG_FD_184411 | JGI IMG/M metagenome (GOLD analysis project Ga0209201, IMG submission 184411) | Active sludge microbial communities of municipal wastewater-treating anaerobic digesters from USA - AD_UKC055_MetaG (SPAdes) (version 2) | ecosystem: Engineered > Bioreactor > Anaerobic >...
CCGAAAAGACTGAACATCACATGTTCCAGAACGCCGGGTTTCGACATCGACAACTACGACTACCGGTCGCTGGGGACAGGCAACCGGGAGACCTATTCGGTCGACCTCGGTTCGTTCTACTAGTTTGTCGGACGACCATCAGTTAGATGGGCGGAACGTCCGCCCTGCGTGATACAATCCGGAAAGTCCTTTTCCACCTCGAACTCTGGGGGTGCGTGATGAAACGTTTTGTCGGTAAATTCGTCCTCTCCGGTCTGCTGGTCGTCGCGGCGACCGTTGCGGTGTCTCCGGCACTGGCGGCACCACGGAAGTCGGCGTTGACGGTTGCCATCGAGGCCCTGGCTCTGGGCATGGGTGACGAGCACGACGTGGCCTTCGAGTATCTGAACGCCAGGCAGGACGTCTTCACCGCCGGCGCCAGGGATATCAAGGCCGTTGTGGCCGCGTATCCGAACGATTCCGACGTCGCCCGACGCCTGCTGGACTTCGCGGTCGGCAAGGGCGAACAGGGGTGCCGTTTCTCGGCCACGCTCGTTTCAGCGGACTATCCGGCCTGGGTCGCCGGGGTGCTCAAACGATACCCCGATGGATTCAGGTGCGACGCGCTGGACCAGGCGGTCGGCCGGATTCCATCCTGGGCGGAACCCGCGACCACTTCCCGTGAGACCGAGGTTTTTCTGCTGGATTTGTTCCCGGTGCTCGCCAGGGCCGGCAATCAGGCCGGCGCCGCCGGGGCGTGCCGTTTCCTGGATGACGGGCCCGACAACGTTCGGATGGCTGCGGCCGACGTGATCGCGGCCGTTCGACCCGAGGGCGGCCTCAACTGTCTGGTGAAGTCTTTCGATCGCGAGAAAAACCGTCAGGACACGACCACGGCATCGTATTTTCTGGAATCGATCGGCCGTTTCGGCGGCGCCGGGGCCTGGCCGCACATCGTCGCGGCGCTCGACGTTCAGGGGCAGTTCGACCGCGCGTGCTCAATGCTGATCGGCGCCGGCGTCGATGGATACCAGGTCATGCTGATGGTCATCAAGACGACCGGAGGCAGGGCGCCGTCGGTCATGAAATGTCTGTCCACCTCCCCGGAGTCTTCCGAGGAGTACATGCTGCCCCTGCTGAAGGACAAATCCAGGGATCTCCGGAATTTTGCCCTGGATTACTTTTCCACAAACCATTCCGCGTCCGCGCTTGCCGTCATGAAGGCGGGCTTCATCGACAACAATCCGGTCAACGCGCTCGGTGTCCCACGGGAGCGCATCCTTCAGGCGATGTCCGGATATCCGGTCGAACAGATCGAGGACATGGTCGAACTGGCCCTTACGGACAACGACGATAGAATCCGCGACGAGGCGATGGCCATTATTCGCGCGCGCAAGTCCCTGAACTTCGCGGACGCGATACGTCTGGTCGCCGAGACCGATCCGAACAGGATGACGCGCGCGCAGGCACTTGGAATACTCTGGTATCTCGGCGATTTCGAGGCTGAACCGCTGCTGATTCGCATGGCTCAATATGAAGAGTCCGGAATCGCCGCCGAGGCTACGCGGGTTCTCGGTTACATCGGCTCCGGTTCGTGTATTCCGACGCTGCGGAAGATCGCGGCCCACGAAGGTGGCGACCGGGCGACAGCGGCACTTGAGTCCCTTGCGTTTCTTGGACTGACGACGTCGCCCTCGGACGCGGTGTTCGCCGGCGTCACGGAAGCCCGGCCCGGACGCTCCGACTCGGTGATTTCCTGCGGAGATTTCAGGGGCGCGGTGCTCGGTTCAAACGGGCCGGTGCTGATGGCGCTTCCCGGTGGCCCGGGCATGGATTCTCTCTGGGCCAGGCCGTGGATGGACTCGCTTGCCCGGAAAGCCGTGCTTGTATTCGTGGAACCGACGCGAAACTCGGGGGTGGAACGGGTGACGCTGACCCCCCAGGATTTCGAATGCTTCGCGTCGTCGTTCCCGGACAGAAAGATTGTTCTCATTTCGGATGGACTGGGTGGAACAGCCGCGCAATGGCTTGCCTTTCAGATACCGAACCGCATCGACGGATTGATCACGATCTCCGCTCCGATTCCGCGCGATCTGGATCGGCTGTCCGCTGCCACGACGGCCGCGCTTCCACGGCCGTTTGGCGAGTTCGCGGCGGACCTTGCCGGCAACTCCAGTTTCTTCAGGACCGAGGCGTACGACTACTACATGCTGAAGGCGCTTGCCCCGGCATTGACCGGTGGCACCTCCAGGGCGCGTTCGGCGTTGAGACTCAAGTACAACAGCCGCCGGCTGGCGAACGCCAGGTACGAACTGTCCAGGGACGAGGTGCGTTTCCTGGCGATGGAGGTCAACAAACCGGCGATGTGGATCCTTCCATCCGGGTTGATGCCGGACGCCGATGTCGAGGTGTTCCGGTCGGTGGTGCGGGAGCGTCCGGACATGTTCGGCATCGCCGAGACCAACCCGGATTGCGGGATGATGCCCCAGCTGACCTGCGACAAACAGGTTCTGAAGTACATCAGGGTCTTCCTGAAAGAGATTTGAATGACGATGTTCCGATCCGGACCATTCGCGTTCCGGATCGTCCCTTGTCGAGGTGGATGTTGACGAAGACTGAATCTGCGCGACTGGAATCAGGTTCACGACTTGATCCGGCAACCGTTGAAGCGGCGGCGAACACCGCGTCGAAAATCATCGACGGCGTTTCCCGCGTTTTCCTTGGCAAGGACTCGGTGCTGCGCAACGCAGTGATTGCGCTGATCGCTCGCGGTCACGTGTTGCTCGAGGATGTGCCGGGGGCCGGCAAGACCGTGCTTGCCAGGACGCTGGCGGCCTCGATTGGCGGACGTTTCTCGCGAATCCAGTTCACTTCGGACCTGTTGCCTTCGGACATCACCGGCGTAACCGTTTTTTCGGCGCGCGACGAGACCTTCGTTTTTCACGAGGGACCGGTGTTCGCCAACGTGGTTCTTGCCGACGAGATAAACCGGGCCAGCCCGCGCACGCAGAGCGCTCTCCTTGAGGCGATGAGCGAGCGCGAGGTGACCGTCGATTCCAGGACCAGGGAACTCCCTGACCCCTTCTTCGTTGTTGCCACCCAGAATCCGCATGAACACTCGGGAACCTACCCGCTTCCGGAGTCACAGCTTGATCGCTTCATCATGAGGCTGGCGATCGGCTATCCGGATCGCGAGGCCGAGGGGCGGATCGCGATGATGCAGGGTTTTTCCGGGAACCTCGGACTTGTGCCGGTCGTTTCGCCGGGTGACGTGGCCGCCGCGCAGAAGGCGGTTTCCGGCGTCCACATCCCCGCGTTCCTGATGGACTACCTGCTCGAACTGGTGGCGCGCACCCGAGCCTCGCAGATGCTTGAACTGGGCGTTTCCACGCGCGGTGTTGTCAATCTGGCCTCGGCCGCCCGTGCCTGCGCGCTGGTGGCGGGGCGTGACTACTGCGTCTCAGACGACGTCAAGACGATGTTCGTTCCGGTCTGCGCGCACCGTGTGGTTCTCAGAGGTCAGCGGGCGGGCGGAGGCACCACGAACGGCGAGGCCACGGCGTTGTTGTCCGAGATCCTTGCTTCAACGCCGGTCCCCGGCGATTAGGCCCGCGTCGGCGGCGCGGTGCCCGGGAAACACGATGGGGCGATCCCGCGGCTACATGTGGCGTTCCGACTTTTTTCCCAGGAAACTTTCGTTCACCAGGGAAGGGTGGGTAATCGTAGTCATCTCGGTTGGACTGGGTCTGGCCGCCATCAACACGGGCAACAATCTGATCTATCTGGTTTTCGGCCTGTCCCTGGGTCTGATTCTGATCAGCGGATTTCTTTCCGAACACAACATCAGGCGGATCAGGCCTTCAAGGATGCCGATTTTTCGCGCAAGGGCAGGGCGCCCCGCATCGTTCATGCTTTCCTGTTTCAACGGCAATCGTCGTTTCTCCTCGTTCGGGATCGAGATCTGGCCGATGTTCGACAGCACCGAAGTCAAGGTGGATCCCGCCGCTTTCACCGAGATCCTGGCTGGAACCGAGGTAGAGGGACCCGCGACCGCGACGTTTGTCCGTCGTGGCGAGTACCCTTTCAAGGGTGTCGTGGTCTCGACCGATTTCCCGTTTTCATTCTTCAGAAAATCGGCGGTGATGCCCGACAAGGGGACTGTTGTCGTCCATCCATTCGTGCATCCGCTGCGCGAGGTCAAGGTTCCGGTCGGGGCCGAGGGCGAAGAGGAAAGCATCCCCCGGCCGGGACGGGGGTACGAGTTCTTCGGAGTGCGCGACTTCAGGACCGGTGACAACCCGCGCCATATCAGTCACAGGCTGTCGGCCGCGCGCGGTCAGACGATCGTGCGGGAGTTCGAGCAGACGGGCAACCCCATGGTCTACATCGCCCTGGTAAACATCAGGCCATCCGGTACCGATGGATTGGACAGGGTCGAGTTCGCCATCGAGAAGGCCGCGTCGGTTGCCGTCCATCTGATCGGCGAGGGAAGGGTTGTCGGGCTGGCATCGTGTTCCGGGGCGGTCGCCGCCGGGACCGGGCCGGCTCAGGCCGACAGGATTCTGGACCATCTGGCGACCCTGCCTGTTCTGGACATGAATCCTCCCGGCGAGGAGATTCAAATACGGTCGGTTCTGGCTTCGGAGAACCCTGGAGGGGTTATCTGGGTCAGGCCATGAAAGGCGGTGCGTGGCGCGCCGCCGGGGGCTTTTCTGGATGAGGTTCGACCACCTGCACAGGGGTGTCACGCTGCTGATTACCTGGCTGGGGTTCGGCTCGCTGTTCATGTCGGGCGAGTTCGGACTTGAGGTGGTCATCCCGGCGATGCTGATTCCCGTCGCTGGCCTGGCATCATCCCGACTGACAAGACTTGCTGGATCGGGACGGGTCGCGGGCGCGATCGCGCTGCTTGCCGGCCTCGGCGCCGGCTGGATGGCCTGGACCACGACCGACTATCTTCTGTGGGCGATCACGTTCGCGGTCTTTTTGGCCGTGATGAAGTCCCTGTTCCTTCGCATTTCCGGCGACTTCATGCAGATGTACGCGCTGAGCTTCCTGTCGGTGATGGCCGCCGCCGTCGTCAACCCTGGTCTGTCGTTCGGCGTTCTGATGCTGCCCTACACGGTGCTGCTGGTGTTCTCGCTTGTGCTGAACAACCTCAGGCGCAGTATCGAAAAACAGGTGGGCGGACCGTCCTCGGCTCCAGGCGACATGGACGCTTTCATGGCGCGAAAAGGCATCATCGGTCGCAGATTCGTGGCGATGACGACCGGCGTCACCCTTGTCGTGTTTCTTGCCTCCATCGGTTTCTTTTTCCTTTTTCCAAGGATGGGACTCGGTTTCTTTTCCCGTCAGCAGCGGAAGCCGACGGCGATCACCGGTTTTTCCGAACAGGTGACCCTGGGCGACTTCGGAAACATCGCGGATGACCAGGGCGTGGTCATGAGGGTTGTTCCCAACGGCGAACTGTCGGGCTCACAGGTGCGGATCCCGTTGAGAATGAAGGGTCAGAGTCTCGACGCATACGACGGCCGTTCCTGGCGCAAGACAACGGCGATGCGCACGCCCCTGAACATGTACAGGGACGGTGTCCTGCGCAGGCCGGGCGCCGACGCCCCGGGCGAAGGCTCCTGGATGCGGGATGTCTACCTGGAACCGATGTCCGGCAGCGTGCATGTGATGTTCGGCGAGCCGGTGATCTCCGGATTCAAACCACCGACCGGCACCCTCGACGACCTTCGCAAGGACAGGTATTCCTTTCATACCGACTTTGCCGGCGATTTCACGATGACCGGTCCGGATTCCTCGGCCGTGGTCTACACCGTCCAGTCCATGCCCGGGCCGGACGATCCGGCCGTGCTTCGGGAGGCCGGGACCGACTACCCTGAAAGGATACGGTCTCTCTACCTGCCTCTGCCGGTGCAGCAGCAGGGCGTGATCGAACTGGCGCGTTCGATGACGGCTGGTCTTGACAACCCTTATGACATATCGGTCGCGATAGAGTCCGCGTTGAGGTCCGGGTGGGAGTATTCGCTCGATTCCCGGCACGGCGACGCGGATCCGCTGGCGGACTTCCTGCTGACGAACAGGACCGGCCACTGCGAGTATTTCGCCTCGGGCATGGTCGTCATGCTGCGCCTGCTCGGAGTGCCCGCGCGGATCGTCAACGGCTTTTACGGCGGGGTTCGGAACGACTACGGGGACTACGTGGCGCTCAGGCGCGCGGACGCTCATTCCTGGGTCGAGGTCTATTTCCCCGGAAATGGATGGGTCACGTTCGACCCGACGCCGGCGTCCGCGCTGGACATGCGCAGGGCCGGGGGATTCCTGTCGTCGTTCACGTCGGCCATCGACGCGATGCGACTGACATGGTACCGATGGGTCGTCGAGTACGACCTGGAAAAGCAGTTCGACTTCCTGGCCGGCCTGCTGAGCGTGCGTAAATCGACCAAGTTCGGGGAGAACGTGTCGTTTTCCGATGTCCGCAGGGTGTTCAGGAAACTGTTCAACCTTCCCTGGGGCACGATTTTCGGGGTGCCGTTCGGGCTGGCAATCCTTTTCGCGGGCGGTCGCGGGCTGTACCTGTGGTTCAAGCCCCGGGGCGGTCTGCCGGCGCCGGTAACCGGGGTCCGTCAGTACCGGCGGATGCGCAGGCTGTTGAAGAAACACGGGATACGTCGTTCATCCTCCGAGACACAGATGGAGTTCGCCGCCCGGTGCGGTCGCGGATGGCCCGAGGCTGCCGAGGCGGCTGCGAGGGTCGCGGCGGCATACGTTGCGGTGCTTTCCGACCGTCCTTCGCCGTACTCCGACGCCGATCTTGACCGTGACGTCGCGTTGATCGGCGCCGTCCTGGCCGATTCCCGCCGTCGGTGAAGCCCCGGCCTTTCCAGCGGACAGGACACGGGCGCCTTGACTGCGGGCGGGGCAGAGGCTACCCTTTGCCGCCATGACGGACTTGAGCCTGGAAACACCCTGTCACACCCCGGAAAAGAAGGTAATGGTGGTCACTTATGGCTGCCAGATGAACGTCTTCGATTCCAGACGCATGATTCAGGTCCTGGGTGACGACGGCTACGTCGAGACCAGCGACCCGGCCGAGGCCGACGTCATCATCTTCAACACATGCAGCGTGCGCGAGCGGCCTGAAAAGAAGGTTCTCGGCTCGCTTTCCAGACTCTTGCCGCTCAAGGAGATCAAACCGGTCGTGTTCGGCGTGGCCGGATGCGTGGCGCAGCAGCACGGGCAGGCATTGCTGGACAAGGTGCCGTATCTCGACTTTGTGCTGGGGCCGGACAACATTGCCCGGCTTCCGGAGATCGTGGCCAGTGCCAGGCAGGGCAGCCGCGGCGCCCATGCCCAGTGGATGCCCACGAATTCATATGACTTCATTCCGCTGTCCGCCTCGGTCGAGCCGGGGCCATCGGCCTTTCTGACCGTCATCAAGGGATGCAACAACTTCTGCAGCTACTGCATCGTTCCACATGTGCGCGGTCGCGAGGTCAGCAAGCCGCTTGATTTGGTTCTTGCCGAGGTCCACGCCCTGGTCGATGCCGGTGTGTCCGAGGTCACGCTGCTGGGACAGAACGTGAACTCGTGGGGAAGGGGACTGCCCGGTTCGCCTGAGTTTCCCGATCTGCTGGAAGCAGTCTCGGCCGTTCCCGGACTGAAACGTCTGCGTTTCGTGACCTCGCATCCAGCGGACGCCAGCGACAGGCTTCTCGAATCGTTCGGGCGACTTCCGAACCTGGCTCCGTACCTTCACCTGCCTCTTCAGGCCGGTTCGGACGATGTCCTGGCCAGGATGAGGCGAAGGTACACCGCCTCGATGTATCTGGAACGAATAGCGAAGGTCAGGGAAGCCTGTCCCGATATCGCCCTTTCGACCGACATCATCGTCGGCTTCCCGGGCGAGACGAGAGCCGACTTCGAAAGGACGTTGGAAGTGGTTGCTCAGGCCCGTTATGACCTGATGTTCTCGTTCAAGTACTCGCCCAGGCCAGGGACTACCGCCGCAGGCTGGATCGATGACGTGCCGGCCCAGGAGAAGGCGGATCGTCTGGCCGAACTTCAGGAGATGCAGGACGGCATCACGCGCGCCAGGATGCAGCGATTCCTGGGACGTGTCGAGGAGGTCATGGTCGAGGGGCCGAGCAAGGCGGGAAGAAAAGGCGACCTGTTCGAGATAATGGGCCGCACGGGAACCAATTACATAGTAAACTTCCGAGTCGAAGGAAAGGACGTGCCACCCCCCGGCGGGATGGTCAAGGTCCGAATCGACAGGGTTCTGGCTCATTGCCTCAGGGGCGTGCCGGTCGAATGACCGGGGAGGTGCCGCGTGTTTTTCAAGACTAAGGACCTCATGACGGTCGGTAATATATCGGGCGGTGTCGCCGCGATTATCGTCTCCATGAATGGCATGGCCGCGTCAGGCGCCGCCGCCGCGCTGGCAACAGCCGCCGGCAAGACCGGATATGACGTGATGCTTGCGGCCTCCGAGGCCGGCAAACCCTGGCTGTTCTGGGCATCCATGTGCATCCTGTTCGCCTGGTTCTTCGACGCCTTCGATGGCAAGGTCGCCAGGTGGCTCCACCAGACGAACAAGTTTGGTGGCGAGTTCGACAACGTCGCGGATCTTGTCGCCTATTCGGTCGCTCCTTCCTTTGTCGTCTACTTCGCGTATGCGAAGGTGCTTCTGCTGCCGGGTCTTGAGGATCAGTACCTGCTTCAGCAGGTGATCGCGGTCGTTATCGGGTCCCTGCCGGTCATCTCGGGTTGCATCCGCTTCGCGCGGTTCAACACGGTTCGCATGGATGTGCCCGGCTTTTTTATCGGCTTCCCGCGGCCGGCTTCCGCGCTTCTCATCGTGTCGCTCCTGAACTCGCATCTGATGCAGATGTCGCCGATGATGAGCTGGTTCGGAGTGGCGATGGTCCTGTTCCTGGCCTTCATGAACCTGACGCTGTGGCCATTCATCAGTCATCACGGAAAACCGTTCTCGTCGCATCTGAAATTCGTCCTTCACTGTGTCTGGATGACGGTCGCTTTTTCATTCCTGGTCAGTATCGTGATCCCGCTGGTGGCCGGCTTGTTCGGCGCGAAGGTTGAACCCCTCATGCCGCAGAATCTGGTTCTGGACTGGGTGCTGATCTGGCTGTGCTTCTACGTTTCGGTGGCGTTTCTTGAGATCCCCGCGGTTTCCTTCCGACACGTCCGTGAGGTAACGGCTTTCTGGAACAAGGATTCGGACAAGGTCAGCGCCGAATGATTTCTGTCGGTTCCCCACTGTTCATATCTTTCTGAACACGCCGGTCACGACACCCAGGATTTCGAAGCGCGAGGTCGACTTGACTTTAATCGGCTTGAAGTCGGGGTTCGACGGAAGCAGTTCGATGCCTTCGGCGGTTCTGGAGTACCTTTTGACTGTGGCTTCGTCGTCGATCAGCGCCACGACGATCTCGTTGGTGCCGGCAACCGGCTGGCGCCTGACGAAGATGTAGTCGCCATCAAGTATGCCATCCCCGATCATGCTGCTGCCCTGAACCCTGAGCACGAAAGTGTCGGCCGTATCGCGGATGAAAAACGGATCGGGCTGCAGAAAGCCTTCCATGTTTTCAGACGCGTAGATTGGACGGCCTGCGGCGATCCGGCCAAGAATGGGGATCTGACCCAGGCCGATCGACGCGTTGTTCTTGACGCGGATTCCGCGGGATCGGTTCGAACGCCGTTCAATGAAACCGGCGCGTTCGATCGCCGCCAGGTGGTCGGAGACGGCGTTGGTGGACGCGAACCCCATGCCGGCCGCAATCTCGCGGACGGTTGGCGGCGCACCGGTGTCCTGCGTGAATTTGTTTATAAAATCCAGTACTTCCTGCTGTCGCGCTGTCAGTTCTCTGGGAGGCATCGTTCGACCTCGGCGGCGGATGGATGTGATTGTACTGAACATCTGTTCATCCGACAAGTCCGGTGGCGAAGGAAATGCGGTCGTGCGCTGGTTTGGCGAAGCGAATTTAATAATCGGTCCTCCGATGTGGTAAATTCCTCCGCATGAAACGGTTTTCGCCCCTTTGAAGGGGCGTGGGACGAATCGCATTGGCTGATACTCCTGAAAATGGAAAGACCGGCCCTGGTTCAGGTCGCTCAGGTGTCGATGACGGAATACCTCGTTCGGGCGTTCTGACACAGAGTCCGGGAGTCGCGGGCAAGGCGACCATCATCGACGATGTCGAGGCCAGGATCGAGGCGGCGGTTTCGGCGGTCCCTGAACCTGGAAACCACGGAGTGGATCCCCTGATCGGAAAGCTGATCGGCGGGCGCTTCGAGGTGATATCGCGGCTCGGCGCCGGCGGAATGGGTGTCGTATACCGGGCGCGCCAGGTCGGTATCGATCGAATCGTCGCGATCAAAACCCTTCTGAAGGATCGCGCGACCGATGAAAAGGTTGTCGCGCGTTTCAAGAACGAGGCGCGTGCCGTATCCAGACTGAATCACCCGAACACGATTCGCATATTCGATTTCGGCCAGATGGACGACGGCACGCTCTATTTCGCCATGGAACTTCTTGAGGGGCGCAGCCTGGACAAGGCAATCCGACAGGACGCGCCCGTGTCCGCGCGGCGCACGCTGCATATCATGTCGCAGATGGCGGATTCCCTTGCGGAAGCGCATTCAAAGGGGATCGTGCATCGCGACCTGAAGCCGGAAAATGTCTATCTGAGCCAGGTGGGGGACGACCCCGATTTCGTGAAGGTTCTGGACTTCGGCGTTGCCCGGATGCGCGAACAGGACAGCAGCCAGGGAACAATGACACAGGCCGGCGTGATCTTCGGGACTCCCAGATACATGGCGCCCGAGCAGGCCAGAACGATGGCGGTGGACGCCAGGGCCGACATCTACGCGCTGGGCATCATATGGTACGAACTGCTGACCGGCCGAACGCCGTTCGATGCCGACAATCCTCTCGCGATCCTGATGAAGCACATACAGGATCCGGTTCCCGCGATGTCTGTCACCAGGCCCGATGTATCCGTTCCTGCCGAGGTCGAGGCGCTAGTCCTCAAGTGTCTCGAGAAGTCCCCGGAGCGGAGGTTCCAGAGCGCGGCCTCGCTTGCGGTAGAACTCAGATCCACGCTGGACAGGCTTGACGGGCGTTTCGAGCGGGTTGTCTTTGTGGAAAGGGAGGCGGCTGCCTCCGAACCGATCAGCGAGCAGGAGCCCTGGGAACCCGAGATCAAGGTCGTTTCGCGACGCGGGCCGGGACCGATTCTGGCTCTGATCGCCGTTCTCGCTCTTATCGGCACGGCTGCCGGAGTCGGTTGGACGATGTACGGCAGACGTCAGGTCGTGCCTTCCGTTGCCGACGTGGTCACGGATGTTGTGCAGGATGTCGGCGCCCCGGAACCGATTCCAGAACCGGCGCCGCCACCCGGGCCAACCCCGTCCGCCGACACGCGTCAGCCGCCTGACGTGGCTTCGGCTCCTCCCGATTCGTCCGGGACGATTTCATCGGATCCCGACGAAAGCAAGACCGAGCCGGCATCCAGGCCGATCCAGTCTCCCATCAGGAAGGCAGCTCCGGCCCGCGTCGTCGAACCTCCGAAGCCCGCGGTCTCACAACCCGCGCCCGCACCTGCCCCGGTTCCCGCCCCGGCGGTCGTTCCGGCTCCCAAACCGGCACCCTCGCATGTGGTAACTCCTGAACCCGTCACGAAACCCGCGTCCAAATCGGGCTTCGAAAAGGTAGGGGACACCGACGCGAAGAAGAACACGACCCCTGACAAAGTAGGGGACCTGAAATCGTTCTGATCGAGACCGATTCAACCAGTTGTCTCGATTTTTTCCAGTTATTCCGGGTGGTATCGCCTTTTGAAGCTCGCAATGGCTTGAAAAGGATTTGATTCCCAAATAGGATGCACCGGGTTGTCACCCCGGAGGATTTTTTCAAATGATCGAGAAGCTGAAATGGATATGGATGGATGGCAAGCTGGTGCCCTGGGATGAGGCAAACGTGCACATCCTGTCGCACACGCTGCACTATGGCGTCGGTGCCTTCGAGGGTATCCGCGCCTACCGCCACGAGGACGGTCGTTCAGCCGTCTTCCGGCTCAGGGAACACGATCAGCGCCTGATCGAGTCGGCGCACCTTCTTGAACTGAAGGTTCCGTACACCCGTGAGCAGATCGACGAAGCCGCCATGCTGACGCTGGCGGCAAACGGCATGGACTGTGGATACATCCGTCCCCTCGTCTACCTCGGCGAGCGCGAGGTCGGTGTTTATCCAGGCAACACACCCGACGTCCGCGTGGCCGTCATTGCCTGGAAATGGGGCGCCTACCTGGGGCCCGAGGCTCTTGAAAAGGGAATCCGCGTCAAGGTTTCGACCTGGACCAAGCACCATCCGAACGCCCTGCCGATCAGGGGTAAGGTCTGCGGTCACTACGTCAATTCCGTGCTCGCGAAGGTTGAGGCCAAGCGTGAAGGATACGACGAAGGCATCCTTCTGGATCACTGCGGCTACGTCGCCGAAGGATCGGGCGAAAACGTGTTCGCGGTCCGCAACGGTGAATTGTTCACGCCGGATCTTTCATCGTCGGTTCTTGGTGGAATCACGCGTGACACGGTTCTGTACCTCGCCAAGGACATGGGCCTGAAGGTTCATGAGTGCAGGCTGACACGCAGCGACCTGTACCTCGCCGACGAGGTCTTCTTCTCCGGGACGGCGGCCGAGATCACTCCGATTTACGAGATCGATCGACGTCAGGTTGGAGAAGGCAAGGCAGGACCGATCACCCGCCAGATTCAGCAGACCTACATGAAGCTGGTTGCGGGCGGCGTTCCCGGTCACGATGCCTGGTTCAGTTTCTACAAGCCGGAACTCAAGTAACGGATTCCGCGTCCCTCAGCTTCAAAGGGTAGCCACATGACCGACGCTTGCGACGCCCCGTCGGGTACGCTGTACGTTGTCGCGACTCCCGTTGGAAATCTCGAGGACATCTCCCGGCGCGCCTTGCGCATCCTGTCCTCGGCCCCGGTGCTGGCCTGTGAGGACACTCGATCCACGGGTATGCTGCTCAAGGCCCTCGGAATCGATCGCACAGGCCGGAGGATGGTCGCCTATCACGACCTGAACGAACGCAGGGCGGCCGGTCAGATAGTGCAGATTCTGCTGTCCGGCCACGATGTGGCGCTTGTCTCGGACGCCGGGACGCCGCTCGTCAGCGATCCGGGATACCGTCTGGTTTCCGAGGCGGCGGCGGCAGGGATCCCGGTGGTACCGGTTCCAGGACCGTGCGCGCCCATCCTTGCCCTCTGCGGTGCTGGACTGCCGTCCGATCGGTTCACCTTCATGGGATTCGTGGATGCCAAGTCGGCTCGACGCCTGAAGGCTTTTCAGTCGCTTGACCGCGATTCAGGCACGTTCATCTTTTTCGTTCCCGCGCGTACCCTGCTGAAGGTGCTTGATGAACTTGGCCAGACTCAGCCTTCATCAACCGTGGTGGTCGCCCGCGAGCTGACCAAGATTCACGAGGAGTTCGTCAGGGGCACTCCCGCCGGGTGCTCCGAAGCGTTCTCGGGAAGGGTGGTGAAGGGCGAGGTCACTATTCTGGTATCGGTTCCCAGAGACTGAAATTTCGTCGCAAATGATTTCATGATTGTCTTTCGGGGATTGGAATTGATGTCGATTTACCTGTATCATCGGCATCATGATTCCACGGAAGAAGAACATGTCGCACAAGCATTCGGTATTCCTGATCCTGGCCGTTTTTTTCGCCGTCTGGTGTGGCTGCGGCGGTGAGGATGTTGTCGAGGACACTGTCATCATTACCGACAACGATGTCTATATTTTCTATCCGGACGTGCCGGCGGACAGCTCGACCGACCTGGCCCGAGACGATCAGGTCACGGACGAGGGCACCTTCGGGGACCTGAATTCGGTCGATATCGGTGGCGAAATTGAGGAAGGCGCCTTCGGAAGTCCCTGCGACAAGAATGAGGACTGTCTTTCCGGTTTCTGCATGCCATACATCTGGGGCAGCATCTGTTCGGTTTTCTGTACTAGCGACTGCCCGGATCCATCGTGGTCCTGCGAATTCGTTTACCTGCCGAACATGGACCCGACATATGTCTGCGTGCCAGGTGAATCGTCCCTTTGCAAACCCTGCACGTCAGACGATGGATGCAGGGTCGTCGAGGGAGAGGAGACCGCGCGTTGCGTTTCCTACGGAGAGGATGCCGCTTTCTGCGGAACCGACTGCTCCGACGATCCCGAAGGATGCCGGCCGGGCTTCACATGCCGGCAGATCGAGGTCGGTTTCTCGGCCTGCGTCAGGGAAGATGAATTGTGCCCGTGCGTGAACCAGGTCGCCGGCATGGCATCACGCTGCACCCGATCGAATGATGCCGGCACATGCGTTGGAAGCCGTCTGTGTGTCAGAAACGGGTCCAACTACGAGTGGGGACCGTGTTCCGTGTCCACGCCTTCGGACGAAATCTGCAACAACAACGACGATGACTGCAACGGCACCGTCGACGACATGGGGACAGTCAATTGCGGCCTGGGCATCTGCGCCCACATGGTTCAGCTCTGTGTCAACGGTCAGGCCGATGAATGCGATCCGCTGGAAGGGGCGATCGAAGAGCTGTGCAACGGCCTTGATGACAATTGCGACGGTAACACCGACGAGGATTGGGCCGACAAGGGCGCCGCGTGTGACGGCAGTGATGTCGACGAGTGCATGAACGGTGTCTGGGGCTGCGCCGAGGATGGCAGCGGCCTGGTCTGCGAAGGAGATGTGGCTTCGGGGGCGGAGGAATGCGACGGCATCGATAACGACTGCGATGGCGAGACAGACGAGATCGCGGACCTCGGCACGCTGTCGTGCGGTCTGGGAATCTGTGCTCAGACAGTGCCGGCATGCGTTGATGGAGTCGACAACGAGTGTGACCCGTTCAAGGGCGCGGAGCTTGTCGATCTGCCGGACGAAGGCGCCCGGGATGGAAATTGCGACGGCGTGGACGGCGACTTGGCCTTGGCGGTATTCGTGGACAAGGTTACCGGACTCGACACCAACGAAGGTACCCGCGACGCCCCGCTTGCGACGATTCAGGCCGGAATCGCCAGGGCTTCTTCGTCCGGTGCCACCCAGGTGCTCGTGTCGGAAGGCGTTTACAACGAGTCGCTTGTCCTGGCCGACGGCGTCGGTGTCTATGGAAAGTACGAGCGTGCCAATGGATGGACAAGATCTTCGACCAAGGTCACCCAGGTTCGAGGTTCCACGACTGCCGTCGTGGCGACCGGTCTGAATTCGCCGACGGTGCTTCAGGGCCTGGTCATAACAAGTGAGTCGGCATCCGTTCTCGGGACCAGTTCGGTGGCCATGAAGGTGTCCGACAGCCCCGGTCTTCTGATTCAGGCGTGCACTGTTCAGGCCGGAGCAGGGGCATCCGGCAGGAATGGACCGGCTGGTAGCGCCGGGCAGAACGGTTCGAACGGTTCCGCAGGCAACACCGGATGTGAGTACTACTGTGCTTCGGACCCGTTCGGCACGAACTGTCTGGGACTGTGCGGTTCGTGCAGCCAACCGGCCGGTGGTGCGGGAGGCAGCGGCGCGGGTGGCGCGAACGGTGGAACGGGCGGTGCCGGAGGCGAGTCGGATCATGCCGGCAACCCGGGTCAGCCCGGTTCCGGCAACCTGTCCGGTTTCGGAGGCGGCGGGATTGGAGGACCGAATACCGGAAACGGTTTGCCCGGAGGCATCGGGTCGTCGGGTAGTTTCGGCACCGATGGTTCGAGTGGTCTCGCGATGGGATTGTTCTCGGCGGCTGGATACGCTCCGGCTGACGGTGGTGAGGGGACGTCAGGCACCAACGGCGGTGGCGGCGGTGGCGGCGGCAGCGGTGGCGGGGACAACCCCGAGACGCTGTCGACGAACTGGTGCGGAACCTACGGTTCTTCCGGTGGCGGCGGTGGTGGAGGCGGCGGTGGCGGCACCGGTGGTTCGGGCGGCGGTGGCGGCGGTGCGTCGGTTGGCATTCTCGTGACAGGGGCGGCCATTTCGGTCGAGAACACGATGATAGTTACCGCCAGCGGCGGCAATGGTGGCAGCGGCGGCGCCGGAGGTTCGGGGGGCAGCGGTGGTTCTGGCGGGGCGGGCGGTGACAAGGGCGACGACGACGATCAGGGACAGGGCGCGGCTGGCGGCAATGGCGGCAATGGCGGCAAAGGTGGCAACGGCGGCGGCGGCGGTGGTGGCCCCAGCTTCGGGATCGTCTGTGTTTCTACGTCCTACACGGCCAGTGGCACCGTGATAATCGCCGGAACGGGTGGCGCTGGCGGCTCGTCGGCCACCAACCCCGGCGCTGCCGGGCTCTCCGGCGAGTCCACCGGTTGTCTCTGAAGACGTCCCCCGATCTCTGCACGCTTCCCGGTATTGATAGATTTGATTCGTAAAAGACCGGCTGTCAGCGTTTCTTCTTGCCGGTGCCTCGCGTCTGCTTTTTGAACCACTTGCGGATAGATGCGAAAATGTCTGGCTTCTGGTTCTGTGTGCGCATGTTCAGCAGCCGGCGTTCGCGCTGGGCGCTGATGTGATCGGGAGAAAGCATCAAGGCGTCCTGGATTTCCATACGTTGCTTCTGAACGTCCCCGATCGCCTTGTAGTACAGACTCATGTGGTAGTGTGCGTCGGCCGTGGGTTTATCCGAGTTGATGGCCTTCTCGAACCAGCCTCGTGCCTCCTCAAGCGCCCTGCTCGGAGGAAGCCTGTCGTTCTGCATCACCGACCAGCCCAACGCGCACAGGTACTCGCTGTTGGTCGGTTCGATGTCGATTGCCTTGCGCAGCGCCGCCGCAGCGTCTTCCCAGGCGCCGCGTTTCATCAACAGGCTTGCCTTGTGGAAGTGCATTCGTGCTTCGTTTTCAAGGTCCTTCTTTGTCTTCGCCTGGGTAGGTGTCATGCTGACGCCCGCAGCCCTGGCGAAGTCGGCATCGTATTCCGCCTTTTTCTTCGGGTCGCTCAGGATACGGTATGCGTTGGCGATGCCCTTGAACAGGTTCACCGCGGCCGCTTCCATGTCTTCGATTCCCTCCCGGGCGATGGCGTCCGGGTGGAGCTTCTTTGCCAGTTTGAAGTAGGCGTCGCGAACGGCGGACGAAGGGGCCAGGGGCTCAAGGTCGAACAACTTATACAGATCATTGTCCTCGAGGCACTGGGACTTGGCTTTCACGTACTCCCTGAGCTCGTTTGCGCTGTTTCCATCCTGATCCGCCATTGCCACCTCGAAAAATGGAACCCCGAATCATTGTACTCGTGACCGTCCGGATATCAATTCGTAAAAGATCCGTTCCGGTCGGATCGGGCACGAACTTCATTTTTCGTGTGTCGTAAGTTTTGTGTTCCGGCCGGTCGGAAATAGAATTCGTGCAGGCCTGTCTTTTTGTTCCGATGTCCCGGGAGGTCGAATGCGCCTTCACAATGTGATCATCATGACAGTGATTGCCGTCGTGTGCAGCGGATGCCGCCCACGCTCGGACAGCGAAACAAAGATCGAGCCGGCCAGTATTCATGCCAGCGGGCTTCCCGAGGCTCCGGCCGATCCGTTCGTGCTGAAGGGAAACGACAGCGTTTCGCGGGTGCAGCAGCAGTTCGTGAATGGCGAGGTCAAGGACAACATCATCATTCTCACCGAGAATGACACGCTTCCAGGACTTTCAAGCTGGTTCAAGATTTCGGTCGATGCGCTTGTCGAAGACAACCGCTGGGTCGAGGACACGGGGCTGGTCGCGGGAAAGTCCTTCATCATCAGGATGCCCGGTGATCAGTTCCTGAGTCTGGTAAGGGCGCGCGACGCGTCGGGAACCGACACAAAGCCGGTTGAGATCGAACGTGTCGAGGAATACATCGTCAAGTCAGGCGAGACCGCGTCGAGCATCGCACGGCAGTTCGGTGTTCCGCTGTCTCTTCTTGAGGGAATGAACCCGTACTCGAAGAGCTTTGCGCTCAAGCCGGGTCAACGCATAAAGGTTCCGATACTGAAGGGTTCCGGCGAATGTCAGGCCGGAATCGCCGCCGACAAGAAGAACAGGGGTACTGAACGATGCCCCGGGCCAAGAGCCCCGAATCCCACTCCAGTGCCGATGCCGCCACCCGCCGAGCCGCGCAACCTGCTGGTCGACACCGTACCGGCGGACTGAAGTTGTTTTTCAGTGTCAGTCCCACCCGGGCGGGGCGTAACCCGTGCGCTCGTTGAGCAGATTGGTCGCCTCGGCCGACACGCTGATCCAGGTGCCGTCCAGCATTCTGATGCCGGATGTCGCGGCCGCAATCGCGCCGTCATCCCGTGGCGAACCGTCCCGGATTGAGTCGAGAGCTGCCTGAAGGTCATCGCAGGGATGAAGATACGCGTCCCTGAGCTGGTTCATCTCAAGGATCAGGCCCGAGATCCGATCACTGGCGCCCGGTTCGTCGGGACGAACAATTCCAGCGTCGACTTCCCACTGTTCCGGGGCGCCGTGCGATTCGCCGGCGGAAGAAAGCAGTTCCACCTTGAGTGCCAGCAAGTCGGCGCGCGATCTGGCAAGTTCAAGGGTCTCCTCGACATCGTGACCCTGGGAAAGGAAAAGCCCGGCCTGTTTCATGTGCAGCAATCCGACCCTTACGACCCAGATCACCGGCACAAGAAGGTTCACGGTCGCCGCTACCAGCCAGACGCCGCGATCGAGCCTGCTGTAGACGAGAGTGGCGTGCAGAAGGGGAAGAAGAACGGCAAAAAGGACCAGGACCGGAGCGTAGCCAGGTTTGAGATAGCAGTCGAGGTGGACTGGATGACGGAGTCCCTTGCGCATGACAAGGCCGGCGGCGATGAAGAACAGAATGATCCCGGCTGAGTAAAGCAGAACAAAGGGAACCACGTACCTGACAGCAAGGTACAGGACAACAAAAACGATCAGCAGCAGAGCGACAAAGCCGCCAATATCCCTCATACAGGCCTTCCGGTGTCATCAGGAAATATTTTATAGTCTAAGTCCCTAATTTGAAACCACTTTCACAAAACGAGGCGTCGTGTTGAGGTAACTGTCGGGATTTCCGGGTTATATTACCGGCGCCCGGTTTGGCGGGCCAATGAACTATAAGATGCGAGAGTATCTTCGGGAGGGTCAAGATGGATTCCAAGGTGCTGATGGATCTTGCGGACACTTACGGGGCTAGAAACTACAAGCCGTTGCCGGTTGTCATCGACAGGGCCGAAGGTGTCTATGTCTTCGATGTGGAGGGTCGCAAGTACCTGGACTTCTTGTCATGTTACTCGGCGGTGAGTCATGGCCACCGCCATCCTGCACTGATCAAGGCCGCCGTTGACCAGCTTGGGAAGGTGACGGTGACGTCCAGGGCGTTCCACAACTCCGAACTGGGACCCTTCATGAAGGAACTGTGCGAGTTCACCGGAATGGAGATGGCCCTGCCGATGAACTCGGGCGCCGAAGCTGTGGAGACCGCGATTAAGGCCGTCCGCAAGTGGGCGTATAAGGTCAAGGGCGTGCCGAGGTATGACGCCGAGATAATCGTCTGTGCCGACAACTTCCACGGCCGCACGACGACGGTTATCAGTTTCTCGACCGAGGAACTGTACAAGGAGGCCTTCGGGCCATTCACGCCTGGCTTCAAGGTGATTCCGTTTGGCGACGCCGAGGCGCTGAAGAAGGCGATCACTCCGAACACGGCGGCGTTCCTGGTCGAGCCGGTTCAGGGAGAGGCCGGGGTTATCGTTCCGCCGGAAGGATTCCTTAAGCAGGCCGCCCAGATCTGCCGCGAGAACAACGTTCTGTTCGTGGCGGACGAGATTCAGACCGGTTTCGGACGCACCGGCCGCAGATTCGCGGTCGAGCATGAAGGCGTGAAGCCGGACCTGATGTGCCTGGGCAAGGCGCTTGGCGGCGGTGTTTACCCGGTCAGCGCGGTGGTCGGCTCGAAGGAAGTTCTTGGGCTGTTCGTTCCGGGCGAGCACGGATCGACGTTCGGTGGCAACCCGGTTGCCTGCGCGATCGGACGCGCCGCGCTCAAGGCGATGATCGACGAGAAGCTGGTGGAGCGTTCGGCCGAACTGGGCGCCTACCTGATTGAACGCCTGGGCTCGATCAAGTCGAAGTACATCAAGAACGTGCGCGGCAAGGGTCTCTTCGTCGGCATGGTGCTGTACCACGAGGCCGGTGGCGCCCGCCGTTTCTGTGAGGCGTTGATGGCACGTGGAATGCTGTGCAAGGAAACCCACGACGACGTCATCCGCTTCGCACCGCCGCTTGTCATCACGAAGGAACAGATCGACTGGGCCGTGGCCGAAGTCGAGTCCGTCATGAATTCCATTTAACCGTGATCCCAGGGCCTCGGCGGCGCCTGCGGCGCCGTCCTCGTGCATGAAGGGCGAATGAACGACCGGCCCTGCGGTCCGGCCTCCGGACCCTGACCCTGTCCCTGACCCTGCTGCAAAAGGGCGAATTATCATTCGCCCCTACGCCGGACCCCTGACCCCGTCAGCCGCATCTACAAGCAGACAGAGGGGGATCCGTACCAACATCGCCCGCCACGCCCGTGTAGGGGCGAATCACATTCGCCCTTTCAGGCCCCTCGCTTGTCGAGGGGCCGCCCATGCAGAACCCAGGGCGCGAGCCCTGGGACGGGTGCCCAATATCCTAATACGTTACGTTGACGTCGAAGTAGAACTGCGTGAAGTTGTTGCCTTCCGAGGAGAAATCGAAGAACGGGAAACGCAGCGACTTGTTGTCGGCC
>Ga0209201_1002067_pt1 | contig 20758 bp, 16 predicted proteins | sample AD_UKC055_MetaG_FD_184411 | JGI IMG/M metagenome (GOLD analysis project Ga0209201, IMG submission 184411) | Active sludge microbial communities of municipal wastewater-treating anaerobic digesters from USA - AD_UKC055_MetaG (SPAdes) (version 2) | ecosystem: Engineered > Bioreactor > Anaerobic >...
ATAGGCATAGCGTTCGTCAATCGTCATACGGGAAGTGCTTTTAGCCATGGATCCTTTTCCTTTCAAACTCGGATTATCATTTGACAGAACCATCTTACCATACTCGGATTTTACGTGACAGAACGCGAGCGCGGGCGCGCCTCTCATTCTGAGTGTATAATGGGGAACGTGTGAAGGTGCGACGATGCGAACGTGTGAAGGTGCCCATGTGTGAAGGTGTGAACGTAAATGACTCGCCGATTCGCTTTTTCGCTGACTCGTTGATTTTCTGAGGAGGTGTGACTATGCTAAAGACTTTGATCCAGAACAACCGCAGTTACCGACGTTTTTATCAGGACGTCCCCATCACCCGCGAGCAGTTGCGCGAGTGGGTGGATCTGGCGCGGCTCTCAGCCTCGGCGGCGAACCGGCAGCCGCTCAAGTTCGCCCTCTCCGCGGAACCGGAGCGCAACGCGCGGATTTTCGCCTGTCTGGGCTGGGCGGCCTATCTGCCCGAGTGGGGCGGCCCGGCGGAAGGGGAACGTCCGGCCGCGTACATCGTCATCTTGAAGGACCGGCAGATCTCGGCCAACGCTGACGTGGACTCCGGCATCGCGGCGCAAAGCATCCTCCTGGGCGCGGTCGAAGCGGGCTTTGGCGGATGCATCCTCGCTTCGGTGGACCGGAAAACCCTGCGCACTGAGCTCGCTCTGCCGGATCACCTGGAGATCTTGCTGGTCATCGCGTTGGGGAAGCCCAGGGAGACTGTGGTCATCGAGCCGGTCGGCGAGGACGGGGACATCCGCTACTGGCGCGACGCCGAGGGCGTCCATCACGTCCCGAAGCGGGCGCTCGATGCCCTGATCTTCAGCGCCTGAGGTGCCGCGGGTGTTGTCACCTTGGACGGTTGATGCTACAATAAAGCGTAGGGACATCGGAGTGGGGGGGGGCAAGCTTCAGTCAGTGGTGAGTTCTGTAACACTTTTACAGGAGGAGTGCAATGGACCTTGGATTGGCTTTCACGTTTGTGTTTCGGGATGAGAACTGGCTACAAAAAGTGCTCATCAATGGTCTGATTGGCCTGATTCCGGTGGTGGGGCAACTCTATCTGCTGGGATGGGCCCTGGAGGTCGCGCGACAGGTGGCGCTGGATCAATACACCGTCTTGCCGGATGTGGATTTCAACACCTACCTGCGGCGGGGATTCCACGCTTTTGTCGTAGGATTGGTGTACAGCCTGCCCCTATGGGTTTTGGCTCTGCCGATGGTGCTGCTCCCCATGATGGGGACGGCGCTGAAGCTGAATGAGGACGCCCTGGCAGCCATCACCATGATCAGCTCGATATGTTGCGGTGGATTGATCCTCCTCTATTCCCTCTTCATGGGACTGTTGCTTCAGACGGCTTACGCCCACATTGCCGTGAAAGATACCTTGAACGCCGGTTTCGAGCTGGCTGAGGTTTTTCGACTGTTCAAGGTCGCCATCGGAGCGTGGCTGCTGGCTTTCGTCGGCGCGTTCATTGCCGGACTTGCAGCTTCTCTCATCGGCTCCATTGCCTGCGGCATCGGGATCATTTTCACCATGGCGATTTACTTCCCGGTGATGGGGCATCTTTACGGACAGGCCTATCGGCAAGCTCAAATGGCGCCGGCGTTGAATGCCTCCGCGTGACGCGGCGCGCGCTTCCCTTGAGTGAGGAGACGCCGGGCGCTGGCACACGGCATCCGGGCATGAGACCGTGAGTCGTAAGCCGTGGGCCGAGGCTGCGACGGCTCTCTACTCACGACGTACCGATTTCTATTCCCGAAGGTGCCTCCATCCGTAAGCGAGTTTTGATGGATAATTTTTGTGGAAAGGTAACCGCATGCCCCTCTACGATTGGGAAGATCCGCGCATGGTAGGCCGTAACAAAGAGGCCGCTCACGTCCCGCTCACCCCTTTCGCTGCCGGCCGGGCCGCGCTCGATGGCCGCGATCCGGCAACGTTTTCCCTCAATGGCCGCTGGCGTTTCCGCCTGTTTCCCACCCCCCTGGCGGTTCCTGAGGATTTCGCCGCCGCGGGATTCGATGACGCGGCGTGGGATGAGATTATCGTCCCGGGTAACTGGCAACTGCAGGGTTACGACCGTCCCATCTACACCAATGTGCAATATCCCTTTCCCATTGACCCCGGCTTGCTGGCGGCAGCCGTGCGGATGAGCCAGACTTTCGACGAGCGCCGCTCGATGCTGGAATTGCGGATGCCGCCGGAAGCCTTTGACTGCCCGTTGACCGTTCCCCGCCAGGACAATCCCACCGGCTGCTATCGCACCCGTTTTACGGCGCCGGCGGAATGGGAAGGGCGGCGCGTCTTCCTGCGCTTCGAGGGGGTGGATTCGGCATTCCACGTCTGGCTCAACGGCGCCTTGCTCGGCTACAGCCAGGACAGCCGCCTGCCCGCCGAATTCGACCTCACGCCGCTGCTGCGGCCCGGCGAAAACATCCTCGCCGTCGCCGTCTACCGCTGGTCGGACGGCAGCTACCTGGAGGATCAGGACTTCTGGCGGCTGAGCGGCATCTTCCGCGACGTGACGCTCTGGGCCGCGCCGCCGGTCCATGTGTGGGATTATGCCGTGCACACCTTCCTCGACGCCGACTACCGCGACGCCATCCTGCGCGTCGAAGCGCTGATTCGCCATCGCGGGACACAGCCGGCGACAGGCACGATCGCCATCACCCTGCTCAATGCGGCGGAACAGAGCCTCGCCACTGCCGACGCCCCTTTCATGGCGGAGGCGGGCGCCGAAGTCACCGTGACATTGGAAACGGCAGTCGTCAATCCTGCCAAATGGTCGGCGGAGACGCCGGCGCTTTACACCCTCATCGTCACGCTTCGAGATGCCGCCGGACAGGTGACGCAGGTGGAGCGCAGCCGCATCGGTTTTCGCAAAGTCGAGGTCATCGCCGGGCAAATCTGCCTCAACGGCAGGCCCCTCACATTTCGCGGCATCAATCGCCACGAGCACGACCCCGACACCGGCCACACCGTCACCGAGGATTCGATGCTGCAAGACCTCTACCTGATGAAACAACACAACATCAACGCCGTGCGGACTTCCCACTATCCCAACCATCCCCGCTGGTACGAACTCTGCGACGAGCTGGGCATCTATCTGATTGACGAGGCTAACATCGAATCTCATGGCGTATGGGATCGGCTGGCGCGCGACCCCGCCTGGGAGACGGCATTCCTGGAGCGAGTGACGGGCATGGTTGCCCGCGACAAGAATCATCCCAGCATCCTCATCTGGTCGTTGGGGAACGAATCGGGCTACGGCCCCAACTTTGTCGCGGCGGCGCATTGGATTCACGCCCACGATCCCACGCGGTTGGTCCACTATCATCCCGCCGCTGACGCCCCCGAGGTGGATTTGCTCGCGCCGATGTATCCATCTATCGCGCAGCTGACCGCGCTGGCCGAAGATCCCGCCGAGACGCGCCCCATCGTGATGTGCGAGTACGCTCACGCCATGGGCAACAGCCCCGGTGCGCTGCGGGAATACTGGGACGCCATCGCCCGCTACCCGCGCCTCCAGGGCGGCTTCATCTGGGATTGGGTGGATCAGGGCTTGCGACAGGTCACCGCGCTGGGCGAGCCCTGGTTTGCCTACGGCGGCGACTTCGGCGACGAGCCTAACGACGGCACGTTTTGCATCAATGGCGTCGTGGATCCCGACCGCGAGCCGCATCCCTCGCTGTGGGAAGTGCAGCGGGTTTACGCGCCCATTACCTTCGAGGCGGGGGACATCGCGGCGGGCGTGCTGCGCATCCACAACCAGCGCGCTTTCACGGCGACGGACGATCTGAGCTTCCTCTGGGCCGTGGAAGCGGATGGCGCGATAGTTCAGGCCGGCGCCTTGCCCCGCCTGGAGATTCCGGCGGGCGGCGAGACGCAGGTCGTCGTGCCCTTCAAGCCGTTTACCCCCGACCCCGGCGTGGAAGTCTGGCTCACCGTGCGGGCGATTCTGGTGAAAAACACCCCTTGGGCGCAGGCCGGGCATGAAATCGCCTGGGAGCAATTCCCCTTGCCGGTGGACGTTCCACTCACGGCTCAGCCGTTGGCTTCCCTGCCGCGGGTGGCCTTCGAGGATTCCGAAGGCGGCGTGATGCTCTACAACGCCGAATCCGTGCTGATCTTCGATCGGCAAACCGGTGAGCTGCGCAACTGGGAGCACCGTCAACGGCCGGTGGCGCGCGGCATGTGGCTCAACCTCTGGCGCGCGCCGACGGACAACGATCTCAAACGGATGGCGGGACTGTGGCGCGCGGCGGGACTCGATCGGTTGGAACAGCGCGTGCGGGAATTGCGAGTGGAGCGGCTCGCCCCGCAGGCGCTCCGCCTCGTCCTCGCAACGGAGCTCGCGCCGGCGGAGGCCGCGCCCGTAGCGACCGGCCTTGCCGAGATCGTCATTTTGGGCAATGGCGATGTCCTGTTGGAGCAGACGGTGACGTTGGCGGAGGGGCTGCCGCCGTTGCCCCGGGTGGGCGTGCGTTTCACGGTCCCCGGCGGCTACGAGCGCTACAGCTGGCTGGGACGCGGTCCGCACGAAAGCTATCCCGATCGCCAGACGGGCGCGCGCCGGGGGTGCTATCACAGCACCGTGGATGCGGAATACGTCCCCTACATTCACCCTCAGGAGCACGGCAACAAGACGGACGTCCGGTGGGTCGCGTTGACCGATGCGCGGGGCGCGGGCCTTCTGGCGGCAGTTCATCCCTTTGCGGAGGGCGCTCCCGCGCCGCTGCTCAACGTCAGCGCGCAGCATCTCACCGCGCATGACCTCGCCGCCGCCGCGCACACCTTCGAATTGCGGCGCCGCGAGGAAATCACCCTCAACCTGGATGTCGCGCAGGCGGGACTCGGCTCCGAAGCGTGCGGGCCGGGCGTGCTGCCCCGCTACGAGCTCACGGCGCGCGTTTACCGGTGGCGCGTGCGGTTGCATCCCCTCAGCCCGGAGGATGGCGGGCCGGAAGCGTCTGCCAGACAGCGGTGGGCGGTGTGAGGCAGCGTACTTTCACTATTGCCCCTCTCCCTGCCCCCTCCCCAACGGCGCATACGCCGTTGGGGAGGGGGAGAAAAATAAGGGGGTTTTGCAGGCGGGCGTACGCCCGCCTGCAAAACCCCACAAAAAAAGTTTCCCTTCCCCCCGCGCTTTGCGCGGGGGGAAGGGACCAGGGGATAGGGGGCAAGAGTTGATTCTCAATCTTCAGCAGTCACCAGGAAATCTTGCGTTTTTTTAGTCAATGGCTGAACAGTTATCATGGGAACCATAGCCCGTGAGCAGAGGCTGTGACTACTCTCTTCTCACGACTCTCTATTTTCGAAGGAGTTCACATGTTCCTACGGCACACCACCGAGTAGGAAAATGACGCGGGCACGTGGGCACGTGTTTATTTTCCGGGGAGGATTCCATGAGGCGGATCGTTTTAAGCCGTGGGCTGCGCGTCGGCGGCGCGCTTGGCTTTGGGGGCTGTGGGTGTGGGGCGATCATTGCGGTGCTGGTGCTGGCCTTCATCGCAGGCATCCTCGCCCTCATCTTTGGCATCATGCGCTCCTCGGAGCCTTTTCAGCAAGCCATGGCTGAAGTGCAACACAACCCGCAGGCGGTGCGCGCTCTGGGTGAGCCGATCAAGATTGGCTGGTTCCTCAGCGGCTCCATTTCCACCAGCGGTGACAGCGGCGAGGCGGAGCTGAGCATCCCCGTCTCCGGCTCCGTGGACAAGGGCACGTTGTACGTCGAGGCTTACAAGTCCGAGGACGTCTGGCATTTCACCCGGATGGAGCTGGTGACGAAAAAGTACCCCAATCGCATCAACTTGCTTGAGGAATAGCGCGCGCGAAGTCCATGGTCGCGCCGCTGTGAGGGAGGGATCCGACGGATGCGTGTCTTGCCGCTCGAACGCGGTTTCACCTACGGACCGGTGCTTTCGCGCCGCCTGGGACGCTCGTTGGGCATCAACATCCTGCCCATCGAGCGCAAAGTCTGCTCCTTCAACTGCGTCTACTGTCATTACGGCGTCACGCCGGGGGCCACTCTCACCCCGGCGGCGGAGGATTTCCCTGGGGTGGGGCCGGTGCTCAAGGCCGTGGAGCTGGCATTGCGCGCCTACCCGGAAGTGGAGTCCCTCACCTTCTCCGGGAACGGCGAGCCGACGCTGCACCCCTATTTCCACGAGCTGGTCTTTGGCGTGCGACAGCTGCGGGACCGCCTCGCCCCTCACGCGCAGGTGACGCTATTTTCCAACGCCACCGCCCTGCATCTGCCGCAGGTCCAGGCGGCGCTGCCGTGGGTGGACGTCCCCATCATGAAGCTGGATGCCGGCGACCCGGCGACGTTTGCCCGCATCAACCGCCCGGCGCGAGGCGTCACCTTTGAGGCGGTGTTCGCGCACCTGCAGGCGTTGCCCAATTGCTTCCTCCAAAGCGTGTTGATTGATGGCCCCGTGACCAACGCCCGCGGCGATCCTCTCGAAGCGTGGATCGCGGCCGTGGCCGAAATCCGCCCGCGGCAGGTGCAGATCTACAGCACCGATTACCCCGTCGCGGAGGAAAGCGTCGAGCGCGTCCCCCCCTTTCAGCTCCGGCGCATCGCCGAAGAAGTGTCCCGCCGTACTGCCCTCGACGTCCGACCTTTTTGGGTCAACCCCTGATAAATCTAACTGTCGTTCACACCTCTCCCCTCTGATTTCTGCCCCTTGACAATCCCTTTTCCCGTGCTAATATATGAGTACTTGTTCATATATAGAGTATCGAGGCGGAATGCACACTTCATCAGTTTGCGGACATTCGTTGCCGGAGAGCGAGCCGTTATTGCTCGATCCAGAGACGGCGGCGCAGATGGCGGCGCTCTTCAAGGCGTTGAGCGATCCTACCCGCGTGCGGATCATTGCGGCGCTGAGCGAGGGGGAGTGGTGCGTCTACGATTTGGCGCAAATCTTGGAAATGACGCACTCGGCCATTTCCCACCAGCTGCAGACGCTGCGCGCGCTGCGGGTAGTGCGCTATCGTAAAGAGGGCCGTCATGTCTTCTACGCCCTCGACGATGAGCACATCCGCGATCTCTTCCAGCAAAGCCTGGAACATGCTCGCCATGCCTGAGATGGCCTCAGCCATGCGCCTGGAAAACGCCTCCCTCCGCCCGGTCACGGGCGGAAGGAAACCTGGAGGTTCTCTTGTCCGAGACCCGTACTTACAAAATCGCCGGATTGGCTTGTTCGGATTGCGCCGCGCGGATTCAGACCCAGGTGCGCGCCCTGGAAGGCGTCCGCACGTGTGAGGTGAACCCCGGGACGGGGACACTCACCGTGCAGCTCGACACGTCTGAGTTCGACCTCGACCGCGTGTCGCGCATTGTGGAAGAGACGGGGCACACGCTTGTGGTCGAGCGGACGCGCTCCGCTGCGTCCCAGGATCGGGCGTTGGCGACCTTCGCCCGCTTTTTGCTCTCCCGCACGGAGATGGTCCTCATGACCCTCGCCGGCGGGCTGACCCTGGTGGGCCTGGCGCTATCGCTCTTTCGCGTCCCGGAGCTGGTGACGACAGCAGTCTTCGCGTTGGCGATCCTTGTGGGCGGCGCCCCCGTCTTCCGCCAGGCCCTCAACGAGGGGTGGCGCGCGCGGATGCTGGGCATTGACACGCTCATGGTGATCGCCGTGTGCGGCGCGATGCTCATCGGCCAGTGGAGCGAGGCGGCCATCGTGGTCGTGCTCTTTTCCCTGGGCGAGGCGTTGGAGAGCTACGCCACCGAGCGTTCGCGGGGCGCGTTGGAAAGCCTGCTTGACCTCGCGCCGCCGACGGCGTTGGTCTTGCGCCCCGATGGGACGACAGACCTCCTTCCGGTTGAGGCCGTCGCTGTCGGCGCACGGGTACTCGTTCGCCCCGGCGATCGGATTGCGGTGGACGGCGTGGTGCGCGCCGGGCGCAGCGCGGTGGATCAGGCGGCGATCACGGGGGAGAGCGTGCCGGTGGACAAAGCCGCCGGCGACGAGGTCTATGCCGGCACCATCAACACCTCCGGCGCTCTGGAGGTGGAGGTGACGCGCCGCGCTGTGGATTCGACCCTCAGCCGCATGATCACCCTGGTGCAGGAGGCGCAGGCGCGCCAGGCGCCGGTGCAGCGTTTTGTGGATCGCTTCGCGCGGGTCTACACGCCCGCCGTGACCCTCATCGCGGCGTTGATCGCTGGCGTGCCGCCGCTGCTCTGGGGACAACCCTTCTGGGGCGACAACGGTTGGCTCATGCGGGCGTTGCAACTCCTGGTCCTCGCCTGTCCCTGCGCCCTGGTCATCAGCACCCCGGTGAGCGTCGTGAGCGCGCTCACCCACGCGGCGCGACGCGGCGTCCTGATCAAAGGAGGGCAGACGCTGGAACGCCTGGGCGAGGTGACGCTCTTCGCTTTCGACAAGACGGGCACGCTGACCGAGGGCAAACCGGTCGCCACGGACATCCTCAAGGTGTGCGAGGACGCTGACTGCACGCGCAATGGGTTGCAACTCGCGGCTGCTGTCGAGGCGCAATCATCCCATCCCCTGGCGCGGGCTTTGGTGGCCGAAGCTCAGGCGCAGGCGCTCACTCCCCTGCCGGCGCAGGACGTCACCGTCCTGGAGGGGCATGGCGTCACGGGACGGGTCAACGGCGAGCGCGTGACCGTTGCCAGCCATCCCTATTTCGACGCCGTGTTCCCGCATTCCGAGGCCGTTTGCCGTGAGGCGGAACGTCTTGCCGCGGAAGGCCGAACGGTCACGCTGGTGGGCCATGAAGAGAGCGTCTGTTCCCTCTTTGCCATCGCCGACACCCTCCGACCGGCGAGCGCCGAGGCGCTTGCGGCGCTGCGGGAATTGGGAGGTCTGCGCACCGTGATGTTGACCGGTGACGGGATCACCGTCGCGGAGGCCATTGCGCGCGCTACCGGCGTGGATGAGGTCCGCGCCGGGTTGCTGCCGGAAGACAAGGTCAACGCCATACGCGACTTGCAGCGCGCCGCCGGGAACGGCTCCGGCGAGGTCGTCGCCTTTGTCGGGGACGGCATTAACGACGCCCCGGCGCTGGCGCAGGCCGATGTGGGGATTGCGATGGGCGGGGCCGGCTCGCAGCAGGCGCTGGAGACGGCGGACGTGGTGCTCATGGGCGACGATTTGCGGCAGTTGCCTTTCCTTGTGCGCTTGAGCCGCCGCACGCGGCGCACGGTGCGCGCCAACATTATCTTTGCCATGACGGTGAAAGCGGCCATCTTCGGGCTGGCAGCGGCAGGAGCGGGTTCGCTGTGGCTGGCGATCGTGGCGGACGTGGGCGCGTCGCTGGCGGTGATTCTGAATGGAATGCGGCTGCAGAAATAATCTGCAAGCTGCGCAGCTGACGCAGAGGCCCTGGGAAATTCTAGGGGATCTGCGTCAGCTGCGAAATAAAACTGTCGGGCGCTGAGGACCGGCGAGATTCTTGGGGGTACAGCTTTGCGTTAGGGGACGGCTCCCCCGCGCGTCACAGGACGCCCAGGCCCATCAGCACCCCCATCCCCACGAAGGCGATGGCGGAGAGCTGGAGCAGGCGCTGCTGCGGAATCCAGCGAGACAGTTGTTGCCCACCTACCACCCCCAGCGCGGTCACGGCGGTCAATGCCAGGCTGCCGCCGATGAACACCAGCCAGGGGGAGGGGCGCTTGCTCGCCAGCCCCAACACGGCGAGCTGCGTTTTGTCGCCCAGCTCGGCTAAAAAGAGCAGGCTGAAAGTCGCGCCAAAAGCGCGCCAATCCCAATGCGGTCGGGTTTTCTCACAGGTTGGCTCGGCCTCGCCGGTGTCCCCGGCGGCCGTTTTGGCCGCTTCACGCCAGATCAGCAGGCCCATCACCCCAAATGCTGCCGCCGCGAGGTAGCGGATCACCTCCATGGGGAGGACCGCGCCGAGCAGACTGCCGCCGACCGCGCCGAGCGCGGTCACAGCGGTGAGCGCCAGGCTTCCCCCCAGGAACACGGCCCAGGGGCTGCGGAATTTGCATGTCTGAGTCATCACCGCCAGCTGGGTCTTATCCCCCAACTCGGCAATGAAGATCAATCCGAAAGCCGAAAGCAGCGAGTCCCATTCCATTTTACCGACTCCCGCAGTTACCGGCTTCGTGCTTGCCTGGACTGGGGGCGGCGGTTCGTGCGGCGCTTTTTCGAGGGTCGCGCCTCCGAGCCGAGGTAAATGCCGTAGTGGGGGAGGATGACGCGATGCGCCAGCAAAACCAGCCCGGCAACGCCAAAGGCGGCGGCGAAGATCAGCAGCGACGTGCCCAGATTGTTCATCAAATTTGGGTTGATGAGCATGACGGCCGCCAGGGTGAGCATCAGCGTGCCGCCGACCAGCTTCAGAATGCGGCCGTGCTTTTCCTCTAACCTGCTGGATTTGAGCGTGAACACGGCGACGAGAAAGATCCCCAATTCATCAATCTGGTAGATGACCATGTACAGGAGCAGCAGGAGCCCAAAGGTGAGAGCGGGGATGTTCTGCACCGCGAGCAGATTGGTCCACAACACGGGGAATCCCGCCGTGCAGGCGAATTCCACCAGCGAAACCCCTGCCGACATCACGACCGTGGCCGTGATCATGCCCCACAGTGAATCGCCGGCATTCAGCACCCGACGGATGTTTTTGTAGATGCCGGGCTTTTTCTCATCGGAAATGGTGAAGGAGAGGCCCTCTTTGTACCAGAAGTAATCTTTGATATTCACGGCGGCGAAGAAGAGCGCGACAAGCGACACCACGACCTGAATCCACTTCAGGAAGCTCACGAAGGAGAACAGGGTGAACAGCCCGGCGATGAAGAGCACATAGACCAGCGAGGTCACGGTCAGGAACACCAGGCCGATGAGGAGCACCTTTTTGCGCGAGCCGGTGTGCAGGGTCAGCGCCAACAGAATGGAGAGCACCCAGAGCGAACAGGGATTGAAGCCGTCCACGATGGCGATCAGCAAGGTGCTCACCAGCAGGGATTGGGTGGCCAGGTCAACCGTGCCGAGGATGGGCAGGGTGAGTGTCGTTTTGTTGTCTGCCGGCGTGGTTTCGGGAGATGTGGAGGGGGTATCCGCTGTTTCTTCAATGCCGGGGATGACGCCGACGCCGGCATCGCGGCAACCGTCAACGGTGCAGGCGGCCACATAGGCTTCGATGCTGGCGCCAATCTCAGCGGTATAGCCCGTCCAGTATTGTTGTCCAATAAATGTTGTGGGCACCCCTTGCGGCTCAAAGCCGAAAGCCGCTGCCATTTTCTTGAGCAACTTTTGATTTTCGGCGTTGTACCAGACTTCGTAGTCGCGGATTTCAACGGCAGGATAGCGCTGTGCCAGCTCTTTCAGGAAGGGCTCTTCCTCAGCGCAGTGCGGGCAGCCATCGCCCCAGAAGAAATAAATGACAACTGGTCGCGCTTGTTGTGACGCATTGCGTGCCAGAGTGGCTTGCGCTGCTGGAAACCACAAGCTCGTCGCCAGCACCAGCAGCCAGGCGACGGCGCTGAGCAGGACTACCCGTTTCTTCCCCATGAAGCTCTTCCTCCACCCCAAGCAATTCGGCAGCCTTTAAGAATAGCACATTTTGGCAGGACGTAAAGGATTCGCGGTCTACACGTCACCCGGCTTGTTTGGGCCGGGGCGCGTCGTTTAGGGCGGATCTCAGGGGCTCGAGAACACCAGCTCGCGCCAGTAATCCAGATTTACGTCTCCCGGCAGCTCCCAGCCGTTGAGGAGCAGCCAGTCCAGGTGCACCAAAAAGTAGCGCATCACCCGCGCGTTATTGTCCTGCAGCAGGATGGTAGTCCAGTCGCCTCCCAGGGCGAAGTACTCATCTACCTCGCACGTGCCATTTTGTGCCAGCGAGAGCACCATGTAGCGCTCCGTCAATGAGAGCGGCGCGGCGGGATCTTCGAGCTCGGTGATGCGGCGGTTGCCCAGGTCAATCTTGGCATACATGCCCTGCACGGCAGTCTCCGGCTCGAAGGGGTCGGCCTCTCCCAGGCCCAGCCCCTCTATTTCGGTAGGGCGCAGCTGTGCTATCCCGATGGACATGTTCTCCAGGCCGGGCAGTTCCAGGGCGGCTTTCTCCAGCGTGTCCATTCCAAATATGCGTTCCACGTCACTGGCCTGTTCGGCAATGGCTGCTGCGACCAGAACCGGTGGAATCTCTGGATAGGCGCGGCCCTCGGCCTGGATCAAAGCAGCGTTCGCCTGCACATCGGCTCGCCCGTGTAACAGGCGCAGCGCCGGCTTGTCTGCGTCCGTCGGCGCGGTCGCTACTTCCAATAACGGTTCACTGGCGGTGGTGATGAGCAGCTGATACCACTCATAGCGCTTACGCCAGGCCGGTGTTTCGGCCTCTTGAGTTTGCTGCAGGGAAGTCAGATCTGCTGCGGAGGGCATCGTTTGTGCCAGGGTCTCCGCTTCTATGGCCTCGATGTCGGCGCATCCTTCCGGCAACCTGCAAGGCCATTCCCGCCGTTGGGGATAGGCGGCGCGGCGCGGTGTCTCGTCCGCCGCCGGCGGCGCGGGGATCGCCGCTGGCTGCGCCACGGTCGTCAGAGTGGAAAGCAGGCGATCCGGCGCGGCTGGCGCTGCCGTTTTGTCCAGCCGTTTGTATGCGACGGCATCGGAAGCCTCAGGGGATTTTCTTGAGGCTTCCGACAAGGCTCCCATTGTACCGCTAGCGAGAATCACCAGCAGCAGCACGAGCGCAGCTGCGACGTGTTTCCCTGTTCGCCGCACGCTTGTGGTTATGGTCATGAACTTCCACAAACTGGCGTATTGCCAGCCCTCCTGAGTTATGAGCACAACATTCCACGACCATTATACTACTTTCTGCCGGAGTTCATTGCACCTGTCGGCGTCGTTTTCTCGACGTAACCGGTGTAGTCGCCGGCATATTCCCGCAGGGCGCCCTCGTCTAGCTCGACGATGCGAGTGACCACCCGATTGAGGAAATAGCGGTCATGGGAAATCACCAGCACCGTCCCTTCGAATTCATCCAGCGCCTGCTCCAGGACCTCGCAGGAGGGCAGATCCAAATTGTTCGTCGGCTCGTCGAGCAGCAGGAAGTTGGCGTCTGAAAGCATCAGTTTCGCCAGCTGCAGCCGACTGCGTTCGCCGCCGGAGAGCTGCTCCACGCGGTCGCGCACGCGCATGTAGGGAAACAGAAATCGGCGCAGGACGCTCACTGCGGCCTGTTCCGACATGGATTTGGCCTCCCAAAGCTCCTCGATCAGCGTGCGGCGAGGGTCGAGGGTCTCGTGTTGTTGGGCGTAATACCCCAGCCGTACGCTTGGGCCGATGTGGATCACGCCCTGTGTCGGCATTTCCTGCCCCAGAATGCAGCGCAACAGCACGCTTTTGCCGGCGCCATTTTCACCCAACAGGCCTACCCGCTCGCCGTGCCAGATCAGCAGATTCAGCCCCCGCAGCACGAGGTTCTCGCCTCCGTCGGCAGTGGGGAAGACTTTGTCCAATCCGATGATCTCCAGCACCTTGTTGGAGCCGCGCCAGCCGTTGAGCTCCAGTCCCATCCGCTCGCGTTCGAGCACCGGCTTTTCGATCTTGTCCATGCGCTCGAGCATTTTCTGGCGATGTCGCGCCTGCCGAATGTGACGCTCGTCTATGACGATGCTGGCCCAATACTCGAAACGGGCGATGGCCGCCTCGATGCGCGCGATTTCCTTTTGCTGCGCCGCATATAGTTGCTGCTGCCGCAACAGCCACAATTGTTTCTCGATCGCATACGCCGAATAGTTGCCCACGTAGTCCTTCAGCCGGTGCTCCTCGATCTCGCTGATGCGGCTCACCGTTTCGTCGAGCAGATAGCGGTCGTGTGACACGATCACGACGGCGCCGGGAAACTCCTGGATGAAGCGCTCCAGTCGGCGTTTGCCCGCCAGGTCGAGATGATTGTCGGGCTCATCCAGGAGCAAGAGGTTGCAGTCGAGCGCCAACAAGCGGGCCAGTCCTACCATTTTCTGCTGCCCCCCGGAGAGCGCGCTGACCGGCAGAGCGTAATCTGCTGCCTCGAAGCCCACAGCCTGCAGCGCCTGTTCACAGCGACTGGCGTAACGGTAGCCGTCCTGCTCCTCGAAGGCGGCTTGCGCGCGGGCATGCGCGGCCAGCACTCGTGCGAGGGCAGTCGCGTCGGTGTAGATTTCGGGATCCGCCATCTGCAGTTCCAGACACCGCATCTCCGCCTCGAGGCGTTCCAGCGCCGTATTGGCGCTCAACACGGCTTCCCACGCCGTCTGTTCGGGGTCGAGCGCCGGCTCCTGCGCCAGATAGCCGATGCGCAGCTCGGCGTGCCGGAAAATGGCGCCCCGATCGGGCTGCAACACCCCCGCGACGATGCGCAGCAGCGTGGACTTGCCCGCGCCGTTCGCACCGACCAGCCCCACTTTTTGCCCGGCCTGAATTTCCCAGCTGACGCCGTCCAAGATGGGAAGGGCGCTATACTGCAAGGCAATGTCATCCAGTTTGACGATAATCGTGCTCATCCTGTGCTCCTCGAATGCCTGACCGGCGCCGTCCACGGCAGACATTCCAGAATGCGAGCGACAAAAAGGCCGTGGACTGCGCGCCCACGGCCAGGAAATATGACCTGTAACTTTACATAAAATCAAGGCTTGGGGCGCGCGGGAATATCGCGCGGGGTCTCAAAAGAGACGACCCCCGGCAAGCTCACGACGCTTTGACCCCATAGAAAGGTGATGTTCATGGATTGCCTCCAGACAAACCCATTATACCAGCAATTGCGCAAACGGCCACGGGCGTAAAAATCGCTCTGCCCCGGAATGAATTCCGGGGCTGCTATGCCAGGCCTGCTAAAGCGGGCCGCCCAAACAATGCGCTTGAGCCTGGCTGCCTGCTTCAGGCCGGGGATTTCGTCCCCAGCCGCTGCGCCGCATCTCATTCTCCTGGGACACGGCGTTGGGAACCGGAATTATGTGACCGCAGTCGTGCGTTTTGCCGCCAGCACCGTGAGCACCTCGCCAATGAACAGGCGATGATAGTCATGGCTGGGATATATGTCTGCCGCTACTTCGGGGACCGTGAAGGCGTCGCCCTCCAGATCTTGCGCGTACAGCTTTCGGCAGACGAATACCAGCCGCGCCTGTTGGAAGGTCACGGCGTCTGGTTCTACGGCTATCGGCGTCAACCCCGTCGCCGCCATCTTGTCTACCGCGCGCCCGGAGTGTGAGCCGCAGAAAGAGAGCGCCTCGCGATACCGCCGCTCAAAAAAACTCAGGGTGAACGTCTCCGCGCGGTTCATGAATTGGAAAGTATAGCGTTGCGGGCGCACGAAGACGAAGGTCACCGGGCGGTTCCACAACACTCCCATGCCGCCCCAGTTGGCCGTCATCGTGTTGAAAGCTCCCAGCGTCCCGGCGGTCACCAACATCCATTCCTGTCCAATCAGCTGAAACGGGTTTTCGTGCAAGCGCTCTGGTTTGACCGTTTCAAAACCGTGATCCATGTCTGGCCTCCTTACGCGGTGATGATTTTGAAGTGTAACATGACCTCTCGATGCTGGCAAGCCTGGGAGCGTGCAGCGCATAATCTGCGAAATGGAGTAAAATAGTGCTGCGCGTTGTTGTGTCTAACACTGAAGTACCTGAAGTAAAGGAGGGGAGATGCACATCGTCAGCGATCGTGGCATGGATTTGCCCCCAGAATTGTTAGAGGGATTAACTGTTCACCTGGCGCCGTTGCTGATTGGGCTGGATGGCAAGACCTACGTCAGCGGCGTGGATATCCAACCCGAAGAGTTCTATGCTCTGTTGCCGCAGGCGCAGAATTTGCCGACGACCTCTTTGCCCTCGCCGGGGGAGTTTGCCCAGATCTTCCGCGAACTGGCCAGGACCGACCCGGAGATCCTCTACGTTCACATCTCTTCGGGGTTAAGCTCTACCTGTAACTCGGCCCGTGAGGGTGCGAAACTGGTCCCCGAGGCGCGGGTGACCCTCTTTGATACGTTGACGCTTTCGGCGGCGGAAGGCTGGCAGGTGGAAGCGGCCGCGCGCGCGGCCAAGGCGGGCTGGCCCATGGAGCAAGTCCTGGAGCTGTTGACGAAGGTGCGGGAGGTGACGGACACGATCTTCACGCTGCCTGAACTGGAATACTTGATTCATGGGGGACGCATCAGCCACATCAAGGGCTTGCTGGCTTCGGTGCTGAACATCAAACCCATCATCGGCGTCAGCAAGGTGGATGGCAAATACTACCAGCGCGGGCAGGCGCGGACTTTCCCCAAGGCGCTGGCGAAACTGGTGGATGTAGTCGCCGAGCAACACGGGGAAGGCACGCCGCTGCGGATGCAGATCATGCACACGAACAATCTCGCAGGTGTGAGGGAGGTGAAGGCGCTTTTCGACGCCCGTTTCCCCGTCACCTGGCTATCCCCTGGCGTGGTGGCGCCGGTATTGGGAGCCCATACTGGCCTGGGCCTCGTCGGCATCGCCTACGCGCCGCTGTCCGCCTATCCCGTGCTACCTTGAGTTTCCGCTGTCGGCCGCCAGCTCAGGCATTAAACAGCTGCCACAGGCCGGCGGCCATCAGGGCTCCGACGGCGGAGCTGAGGAAATTCACCCAGTCATTGTTAAGCCAGCGCCAGCCACGCAGGTACGTGTTGGGGCTACCGTCGAGATCTATGGCTCGCTCGGTCTCTTTGTGCCGCCGGGTGGAGAAGTAGATCACCTGCACTGTTGCGCCCAGCCAGCTATCGGCCAGTGAGCCTGCCAGTCCGCCTCCCATCGTTATGGGCAAGAGCTTCCACGTCATGCCGGCGTCGCTCAATCCCTGGCCTCCCAGCCGCACATCCAGCGCCAGGAAAGCCAGCGCGGCCAGGCCGATGCAGAGCCCGCCTGCTAGCGTCGCGCCGAGGCCCAACCACGAGACGCCGCCCGAGGTTCCCGGCTCGACTACTTTGCCGTTGGTGATCAGGCGCGGCTGACGGCGGCTCAACACACCCAGTTCGGTGGCCCACGTATCCGCATTGACCGTCGCCATCGCTCCCAGATAGGCGGCAAAGAGCGTGGGGCTGCGCCATAGCAACGCGGCGAGGGCGATGAGCGCGCTCAATCCGCCGTTCGCCAGCGTCTGCCCGAGATCGCGCCGCGCCCCTTTCTCGAATTTCTCCGCCAGCGTCTGCTTCACGGCTTTTTTGTATGCCGAAAGGCCGCTGGAAAGCACGAAAAAGGTGATCAACACCATGCCCCAGACCCAACCGCCGAGGCCGAAAATAATCGTCCCTATCAGCATCGCGCCGAGGACCCCGCTCGCCGCAAGTGCATGCTTGCGGTAGCCCAGGCCGGCAATCAAACCGCTGAGGATGACGCCGAGGGTCAGCCGCAAGCGGTGTGCTTGTGCCAGGCTGGGAATTCCATCACCAGCCGCGCGACCTCTGCTCACGACTCACCGCCCACATTTTTGTGCTTACACAGTGTGCATCCGCACATAGCGCTTCCTTCAGACCTCAGTCACGGAAGGGCATTATACCCGTAGCCGGATGATATTCAATCAAGCGTCAGCGTTGACGCTTTTTGGGAGAAGCGGCGCTCGCGGATGAGCGCCGAAAAATCCGGCGGGACGCGATTTTCCCGTGCAAGGGCGGACTGCTCACGGCTCTCATCTCGCGGATGGATTTGCTCAGGTACCATTTGCCTTTAGAATTATCTCCGATGGCCGATTACAGTGCTTTTTTCACTCGTCAGGGACATCGGTTGCAGGCGGCGGAACATTACCTGCCGCACTCTAACCCCACCTTCGGGAATCCGGCTTTTGCGGAAGCCGAATTTCGCGTCCTCATTGTGCGCCTCTCGCCCTTCCGCGATGCGGCGCGCTCTACGCCGCACCTCTTCCTGGCGCAGGCAGTGCGACGCGCGTTGCCCGGCGCTTACATAGACCTGGCATTCTTCCCTCCGCAGCATGATCGTCATCTCTTCGCGCAGGAAAACATCCCCCTGCTGGTAGGCTCGCAGTCGTTCCATTCGGCGGAGGATTTCGACGTCGTCCTCATCTCCAACGCCTATGTCCTCGAACTCATCAATCTGCCGTACCTGTTTTTGCGTTCCGGCATCCCGATGCTGGCAAGCCGGCGCGATGAACGTTGGCCCCTCTTCATCCTGGGGGGCTCTAATGCCCTGGCGACCCAGGCGATCTTTGGTCCCGAGGGCGATTGCGTCGCCGATGCGGTCTTCTTCGGTGAAGGCGAAGGACAGGTTGAGATCCTGGTGCGGCGCTTGTACGAGACGCGCCTCCTCCCTAAAATGCAGCGCCTGGGCCAGGCGCAGGCGGACGTCGTCGGCCTGTGGGTTGCCGGCGTCGCCGCTGCGCACGTCACCAAGGCGATCTGCCGTACGCCGACCCGCGAGACGCTGCTCACCGCCTTTCCCCTGCTCAATGCCGCCGAAGCCGGGACGGCGCGGCTCCAGCTCAACTATGGCTGTCCGGCCTTCTGCTCTTTTTGCTTTGAGGGCTATGATCGCAAACCCTATCGGGAGGTCCCCCTGGCAGACGTTCTGGAAGCAGCCCGGCGCCTCAAACGCCAGGGCCACGCCGAGATTGACCTGTACAGCTTCAACTTCAACACCTACAGCGAGATCTTCCCCTTGCTTCTGGAGCTCAACCGGCTCTTCGACCGCGTGAGCTTCAAGAGCCAGCGGGTAGACCTCCTCTACAGCACGCCGGGCCTGCTTGCCGCCGAGGTGATGGCCGACAAGCGCAGCTTCACCCTGGGTATCGAAGGCATCAGCGAGCGTCAGCGGGCCTTCCTGCACAAAAGCCTCAGCCTGGAGGCCATCCGCGGCGTGCTCGCGGCCTTGCTGCGGGAGAAGATCCGCGAGATCAAGCTGTTTTACATCCTCACCGGCTACGAGACCGAAGACGACCTCCTCGAGTTCCGCAATTTCGTCAGCGAGCTGCAGGCCTTGCGCCATCGCAGCAACCCCGGCGTGCGGATCATCTTCAGCGTCGGCTTATTGGTGCGGATGCCGTTCACCCCGCTGCGTTACGATCGGCTTTTCCTCGAAGAGGGGCCGTGGCGGCAGATCCTCGGCCCGGTGAAATCGGCGTGCGAGACCCATGGCTTCGAGTTTCGTATGCCCGCCCCATGGGACGAGTTCGCTGTCTCGCAGGTGTTAGCGCTGGGAGGCGCCTGGTTGCTGGAGCCGTTGTTGTCCCTGGCAGAACAGGGGCATTGCTATGATTTGACCCTCACGCCGGGATACTGGCAGGCCCTGCAGACGTGGTTGGTCGCCCATGGATACTGGACCGCCGAGTGGCTGGGCGAGAAGGGCCCGGACGCCGCCTTCCCATTAGACTTTGAACTGTCCACCGTCTCCCCAGAATTCCTCTATCGCCAGTATCAGCAGGCGCGTGCGGCAGTGGACGACGGCTATTGCCTCGGCGCCGCGGATCGCCCCGGTCGCTGCCTGGGGTGCGCCGCCTGCCCCGATTCCGACACGCGCCAGGCCCTGCTCACCCATCGGCTCACTCCGCCCGCTCCCTCCTACTGGAAAGATCTGCCGCAGCTCATGGAGACCCGGCGGCGTTTGAAGCCTCTCTACGTGCGGATGCGACTTCCAGATTTCACCTTGTGGACAGAACCGGCATGGCGTGACACCTGGGCTTTGCGGGCCTTGCTCGCGGCGGCGCCGGATTTGCAAGAGCTGCTTCTTGCGGCGCGTGAAGCCCTGTTTACCATCCGCGAGCAGCAGGTGCAATGGGGAGGTGTGGCCGGGGAAACCGTCTTCGCGCTCAAGGCCTGGAATTCTGCAGCCCTGGCGGATAGACTTACCGGGCTTGCCGCGCCGGAGCTCGTGGGACTCGCAGAGGGCTTCGCGCCGGGAACATTTCAGGCCGCGCAGCTGCACCTCATCCTCCCGGAAGCATTTTTCCCCAACGCCGCAACGCACCTGCGGGATTTCTTGCGGGCGGCTTATCTTCCCGCGAACCTGCGTCGCGTGGAGGAGACCCTGCATCTCGAACTCGCGCCCAAAGCCCTCAAGAAGCGTGTAGTGTTGGAAGGGCGCTGCATGTCAGCGGCGGATGCCTCTGAGATCTGGTTGCGCGTCAGTAGCCGCTTCGATCTGCGGGGATTCTTGGGCAGCTTCGGGCATCAGGACCTCTACCGGAAGGCTCACGTCACCGTTTCCGATTTGCGGTGGTGACTTCGCCCGGTCCCGCGCGCCGTTTTTGTCGCAGCGTGCCTGGCGCGGGGGCTTGATAGAAATGAAGGGTATGACAGAATCCGCGAGTCGTGGGGAGAGGAAGCCCTGCGGGGAGTGTAGGCGGCGGGGTGCTCGACAAAAAGCGGAAGTCGTGATACATTTTAAGGTACGCAGGATTAAGAAGCGGGTGTAGGCTAAGGACAGGCAAGACTGAGTTCTAAGGGGCTCAAGTTGCGGAAGTCGCTGCGGGAGCAGCGGCTTTATTGTTGCAGGACCTTAACGCTGAAGAGTGGCAGGTACAGCGAAGAGCGGGTGTCAAAGAGCACAGCACCCTGTTGCGAGACAGGGGGTACTGACGGAGAGTTTGATCGTGGCTCAGGATAAACGCTATAGATGTTCAGATAAAGTTTTGGACTAAGCTGACGCGGCCTCCTGGCCCAAGGTGGCGCAATACTTACCCATGAGACTTTTGATTTCATCGGGCAAGCCGGTGAGGGCCTGGAGTTTAGCATCCACCGTGGTGGTCAAAGCTTCGAAGGTAGGGAAGTAGCGTAAATGGGTGGCCTGCTTTTTGA
>Ga0209201_1002069_pt1 | contig 20735 bp, 19 predicted proteins | sample AD_UKC055_MetaG_FD_184411 | JGI IMG/M metagenome (GOLD analysis project Ga0209201, IMG submission 184411) | Active sludge microbial communities of municipal wastewater-treating anaerobic digesters from USA - AD_UKC055_MetaG (SPAdes) (version 2) | ecosystem: Engineered > Bioreactor > Anaerobic >...
AGATTTTTGAGGGCCAATATACTGAAAATTGGGAAACCCAGGGGCCTCAGGTTGTGATATATTGTTTAGAGGGGAAAGCACATTGCGCGGCGCGTAAGGCAAAGAGCGTAAGGTGCGGTTCAAGCCTTCTTCCAGACCCGGCCCACGGCGCTCCAGCCGACACAAAAACCATTTCGAGGGACGGTCATGAAAAAAATCTTTTTACTCCCCCTGATCGCGGTGTTCTGTGTCCCGCTGGCTGTTTTTACCCAGGAAAACGGCCTGAACGCGGACGGATACCGGGAACAAAGCCGCAAGTTGCCCATCGCGGACCGTCTGGAATTGGCGAAACAGACGGTCCGGAACAGCGCGGATGAGGCGGTCCTGAGTGCGGCGGTGGCGGATCTCGCAAAGTACGCTATAGCATATCCAGCGGATCGACATCCTGGACGATTCGCAATCCCTCACGACGCGTAGCGAGTAATTTTTGGATCTCTTCGCTTTCGAGAATCGGACGGAAAGCGCGGTAATCGGTTGCCTTCATGGCGACCTGCCAGCGGTAATGATCTCGTAAACGATACAACGGGGCTTCAACCGGCGGGAAGAGAGACACTCCCTTAGTCGTCCGAACAAGCGTCTCCACCATGCGGTACAGATCCCAGGCTACCCCCCGCGCCTGGCTCTCGATTCGTGCCTCGATCCGCCATAAAACCAGGCGAGTGATCGGCGGCATGGACAGCACACGCCGAAACCGAATTTCCTTCTCATAAAAAGCGAGGTAATCTTGTTTGAGAGCCAGCGCAACCGCGTAATTGTCCGGACAACACGTTTGCACAAATACCTCCCCCGGCACATCCCCGCGCCCGGACCGCCCGGCTACCTGCGTTAATAGACAAAATGTCCTCTCGCCGGCGCGGAAATCCGGCAGGGACAACGCATAATCCGCATTGATCACTCCCACCAGCGTTACACCGGGGAAATCAAGCCCCTTTGCGACCATTTGTGTCCCGACAAGAATGTCTACTTTCCCCGCTCGAAACGGGGTCAGCACAGATTCGTGCCGGCTTTTCCCACGAGTAACATCCTGATCCAGCCGCGCAATTCTCACACCCGGAAGGCATTCCGCCACGGCTTGTACTACCCGTTCCGTTCCAAACCCCTGCTGCTGGATAAAGTTTTCATGGCAGGAGGGGCAGCGGTTCGGCGGCCTCTGCCGATACTCGCAATGATGGCACAACAGCTGCCCCATGGATTTGTGATACACCAGCGCGACACTGCAACGCGGGCAGGAAACCACATGCCCGCAGTTCCGACACGCCATCGAGGTAGCAAATCCCCGCCTGTTCAGAAATAGAATCGCCTGTTGGTTTCGTTCACGCCGGTCCTGTAACGCGCATTGCAGCTCGCTCGAAAGAATCTGTTCACTTTGCGTTCGCCCCCGCATGTCGATCACATGGACAGTCGGCAAGGGTCTCTCGGCAACCCGCCAGAGCATGGTCAGTACATGATATTTACCGGACCGCGCGTTATAGAACGACTCTACGGATGGTGTGGCCGAACCGAGTATCGTGACCCCTCCAGACATCCAGGCACGATACACGGCTACATCGCGACCGTGATATCGGGGCGACGGGTCATGCTGCTTGTACGACGACTCGTGTTCCTCATCGACAATCACCAGGCCGAGATTCGGCACCGGCGCAAATACCGCCGATCGTGTACCGACAATCACGCGACGTTCTCCCCGACGCGCACGCTGCCATTCATCAAATCGTTCCCCCTGTCCGAGGCCGCTGTGAAGAATCCCGACCTGCTCGCCCAGGCGCGCGCGAAACCGGCCCATGGTCTGGGGAGTCAGCGCAATTTCCGGAATGAGTATCAGCGCGGATTTCCCCCGTTCCAATACGGCCGCAATTGCGCGGAGATATACTTCGGTTTTCCCGCTGCCGGTTACACCATGAAGCAGAAACGTCTCTCGTTTCCCCTGAGAGATTGCGGCCAGGATCTCCGAAAGAACCGTTTCCTGTTCCTCATTCGGTCTGATAACCCGGGTCGATTCCTCCGATAATTCACAGTGGGGTTCTCTTGCTTCCTCAATTTGCCGAATAACGACCAGTCCCTTTTTCTCCAGCGACTTCACTACCGACGCAGAAATCTCTAATTGACTGATCAATTCCTGTAGCGAAACCGGCGTGTCGTGCGTACGAAGTGTTTCAAGTACCTCTCGTTGTTTCGGACTGCGGATGTCCGGCGGGAGTTCATTCGCCGATCGAAGTTGGGGAGAGATCTCGACGGCATGGATTTGCCTGGGCTTCATCTTCGGGGAGAACGGATAGGCCGCCGACATTGCCTCGCCGAGCGAGCATAAATAATAATCCGCTACCCAGGCAAGAAGTTTCATTAACTCTTGGTCGAATAACGGATACTCCTCCAGGATCTGATCGACAGGCTTAATTTCCGTTACATTATCGGGCGGCTTGTCTCTCAGGCAAACCACATAGCCGAGTGCATTCCGCTTACCCAGCGGGGCATACACTCGGCAGCCGGGTGCAATCCGGCCTGCCAGGCGGCCGGGGATGGAATAGGTAAAGTTCTTTCGGAGAGGAATCGGGAAAGCGATTTCCGCATAGCTTGGGAATTTCGGTTCGGTAGACACAGCGCTATGTCTTCTTTTCCGGTAACGGCAATCCCAGTTCGCGCATCACTTCCTGCAAATCCAGCCAGGCTTCCCGTTTTGCCGCCGGGTTCCTCAACAGGTACGAAGGATGAAAAGTCGGCATGAGACGAATCCCGTGATAGTCCCGCCATCTTCCACGCTGGCGGGTAATGGGAGTCATGTCGCGAAGAAGGCTCTGAACGGCAAACCGTCCCAGCGCGACAATCACTTTCGGGCGGATGATCTCCAGTTGTTTAAGCAGGAACGGCTCGCAGCAGGCAATTTCCTCCGGTAACGGGTCCCGGTTCTCCGGCGGTCGGCATTTGATCACATTGCAGATATAGACCTGCTTGCGCGAAAGGCCCATTGCGGCGATCATCCTCGTCAGCAGTTGTCCGGCGCGGCCCACAAACGGCTCACCCTGGACATCTTCGTCGTATCCGGGCGCTTCGCCCACAAAAACCAGATCCGTCCCCGGATTTCCGGTTCCGAACACGACTTGGGTGCGTGATCTGGAAAGGCCACAGCGCGTGCAGTCTTTGAGTGCCTCGGCCATCTCCTCAAATTCTTTTGCTTTGCCTCGTTTTCTCACGACTAACGCATCCCGTGGAATATAGAAATCCCTTACGCCAAGCCGCGCCAGCTGCTCGACATACCGCCTCACCAGAATGACCGCTTGTGAAAATTCCGATTGCACCGAAATTATCTCCTTCGATAGAATACTCGATTCAAATCGACCCGCAACGTCCCATCGGGTTTCAACATGCCCCGGCTTCCGATTCCACGAATCGGGGCTTTGTTCCGCCTGTCGGGATCCCGGGCCTCACAGCCTCGCGGGATTCAGTACGGTATCTTTTTCCCTCCCGTCTATGCTAGGATTTGTTGAAACATCCTGTTTGTGGAGTGGAAAGATGTCTGTTCAAATCGGTATCGTCGGTTGCGGTGGCATGGGAAACATGCACCGTTCATGTTGTGCCCTTTCCGATGCGGCAAAATTGATCGCCGTGTGGGATGTGGATTGGGAGAAGTGCAAGGCGAAAGCATCGGAATGGGGGGTCGAAGCATGTCCCTCGCTGGAGGATCTGCTGAGCAAACCAGAGATTGACGCGGTGTTTGTCACCACCCCTACACCCAGCCACGCAGAAATTGCCCTGGCCGTTCTCAATCATAAGAAGCATGTGTTTGTCGAAAAGCCCCTGGCGCGGACCCTGGAACAGGGCCGGATGTTGAAAGAGGCCATGGCCCGCACGGATCGCATCTGCATGGTGGGTCAGTGCATCCGGTTCTGGCCGGAATATCGGTTTCTCAAGGAGGCTGTGACCGATGCCCGATGGGGTCGATTGGTCACCGCGCGATTTCACCGAACAGTCGCCTGTCCCAGCTGGGACAAGGGAAACTGGTTCGCCGACGGGGAGCAGAGCGGTTCCGCCGCGCTGGATTTGCACACACATGATACGGACTTTGTGGTCTATGCCGCCGGAATGCCGGACGCGGTGCAGTCGTTCGGAACTTATGACCCGAAAGCCGGGTGGTGGCAGATTGTCTCGCGGTATATCTATCCGAACGGCCCGCAGGTTTACTCTGAAGGAGCCTGGTATTTCGTTGAAGAGTTCCCGTTCAACATGAGTTACCGCGCCAATTTCGAGGACGGCATTCTGGATTACGATATGAGCCGCGAGAAACCGCTCCGGTTTCATCCCAAAAGCGGTAAACCATTCGAGCCTGAATTGCCCCCCATGCCCAAACTCAAAGGCGAAGGAATCAATATCAGCGATCTCGGCGCCTATTTCCTCGAAGACCGGTATTTCTTTGCGTGCATTGCCCAGGGCAAAAAACCGGACACAGCGACCTTCGAAACCAGCTACGAGTCCGCCCGCGTGGTCTTCGCGGAAATCCGGTCCGCCGAGGAAGATCGCCGTGTGAAGGTCGCCGAGATGGATTGACTATCCGAAATCGGATGATTTGTTTGCGCAGAGCGGTGATGCGGCGCCGGCCGCCCGCCGCTCCGCCGAAACGGGACAAACGATAGAATTGCCGTTGGGGGCAATAACAACAAAACAGGATCGAAATGAAATACTACACATTTGAGATTCTAATCGAGAAAGAACCGGAGGACCCCGGATACCTCGCCTACAGTCCCACCCTGCCCGGATGTTTCAGCAACGGGAAGACCCTTGAAGAGGCCAAACAGAACATTCGGCAGGCAATTGAGCAGCACGTCGATGCGCTGCTTGCCCACGGGCAAGAGATCCCGCAAAAAGGAAGCCTTATCTATATGACTGAATTGACGGTCAGAGTTCCCGAATGACTCGACTGCCACAAATCGGCGCCCGTGAGCTAATCCGTTTCCTGAAGGCACAAGGGTTTATCGAAGACCGGCAGTCCGGAAGTCATCTCACTCTTGCTCATCCTGAAAAAAATATATTTGTGACAATTCCTGTGCATACCGCATGTGATATTGGACGGGGATTGGCGCTCAGGATACTAAAAGATGCCGGATTCTCCGCAGACGACTATCTTCGTTTGCGCTGAGATTTTCGTTTCTCTCTCACCTCGCCCGCCATCCCACCCAGCACATTCTCCGGCCTATTTCCCCATTCCCTCAATCAACCCGCCAAAGCAACCCTGGCTCTTGACACCGTTGCTGGCCTCATACTGGCTTCCGCAGTTGAAAAGAGTTGTGCCCGTCATGGGGCCTCTTGCCCACAGGTAAAGTCCTTTGGTTTTCTGTAACCGGTCCCAATCGTTGGGCAGATCCCTCTGAACATACACAGGCGTCAGCCAATAGGCTTCCGCGTGAATCAGACCGTTCCATTGGTCTGTTTCTGGAGCGACCGAATCCGGCAGGAATCGGTCGTAGTAAAGCACCGTGATATAGGAAATCGGCGTGGTCAAAGGTCTTCGCTCGATCAAGCCATCCACGTGAACAGGGATTCCGGGATTGTCGAGCCTATACCGTGTAAAGGCATCTTTCAGGTTGCGGATATCCGCAATTTGAGCCGTTACCCGCGCTCGAATCTGCGCACTCATGAAATTCGGCACCGCGATTGCCGCCAGAATACCGATGATCGCCACAACAATCAGAAGTTCGATCAGCGTGAATCCTGCACGTTTCATCCAGTTGCACCTTTCCTGATAGCATTCTAACCCCATCCGAACAATTTTCGAACAAAACGACGTGCCTGTCAAGCCGGAAAAAGTCCTGTTCGACTGCTCTTGACGGAATCCTTCACGGCGCAACTTTGTCCCGGCATCCTCCGGCACACAATCACTTTCGAAACGGCAGTTTCCCAACGGATGTGAACGGCATTGGGATCGGGCCATAAGGAGTCTGCATATCCATCGTCCCATCGAGCGAATATCCGGCTTCCGCGCCCATCAGCATCTGGAACACAGCCAGTCCCAGCTTCTTGGGCGAGAATGAAACCGGAATTTCCAGGTCTCCTTCACCACCCTTCTCCGCAAACTTCGCCGATTGCTGCACCTTCGCGGAGGCAACCTCCTTGTCCGCCAGGGCCAGACGATAAAACATCCCCGAAAGGTCCACCGGAAATTCGTTCTGGTTGACCAGATGCAGTCGAAGAGTTCCTTTGGCCTCATCCAGGCTCAACTCACTCCATCGCAGCTCCTTCAAACTCAAGGAGGGAATGGATGGGATGGGCAGGCTGCCCTCTCTGGTAAGAGGCAATCGGATGGTCTGATCGCCCGGCGCATTGACAGAGAGGGCCATCTCCGCTTTGTAAGGAACAATGGACCCGGGACGGATTTGGTCCAACGCACGCAATGCTTCCATGAACCCAATCTCCACCGGAACCGAAACGGTTTTACTCTGTCCTGCCAGGACGGACTCCCGCAAACCCGCCATTCCGTCCACAAACTGTTGCCCGTTGCTGCTTAACCCATACTCCAGATTCGCCAGCGGCAGAGATACCGAATACGGATTCGTCACCTCGATATCGAACAGCAGAGTCAGGGCATCCATACTCAAATCCCGAAAATGAACTCCGGTGATCTTCGCGGAAGGCATTTTTGACTCACTTGTGACCTTCTTGGCGCTCTGACAAGCAGAGGACATGAGAACAGTTATTCCCACGATAAGAAACAACATCCTGCGGCAGATTTGCAATCCGTTCTGTGAGTGCATGAATTGTCTCCTTTTCTTTTCGATAAAGTTCCGGCAGACGTACAGGAACTGTAGCCGGCAATACGAGGGTCTCCAAACCGTGCGGGCAGCAGGCCCGTACCTGGCCGGAAGGCGACGATCAACGTGCCCGGCCCTCCCCGCGAACCACCCGCGTAAGCAATTGCGCGAGAGTCTTCGCACGGTTGGAGTATGTGTGATATTCAATAACCCTTTGTCGGGCGCGCTCAATAATCGGATGTCGTGCCTCCGGGTTCTCCAGAAAATAGGAAACGACACATCTCAATTCCGTCGGATTCCGGTACAGGAAAATCTCGATCTCTTTTTCCTGCAATCGATCCAGGTCATCCGAAAAACCGGGGACAAAAAAATCGTCCACTCGCGGCAGCCAGTCCGACAGAAGAAATCCTCCGCTTGCCGGAACGTCGAAATCCCGAACATTCAGGCAGGTGTAAGTCTGCAAGCTGTGGATATTGAGCGTAATGATCGCGTTTCGGTACACGTGTGCCAGTTTTCCAAAGGGAAGTGTTCCACGGAACCGCTCCTTGTTGGGTCCGTCGGGCAGACGCTCCAGCCAGGCCGTATTCCCGTAAATCACGAGGCCCAAGTCCTCCAGGTGACGGACGATTTCCAGGCGGTGACGAGTATTGGCCTCCCACAGAATCCGTTGCCGCATCTCGTCCAGAATATCCTCGCCGGGGGATATTCCGGGAAACGGTCTCTGGGACATGATTGCCGCTAGAGAAACACGCGGGTTGGCGAGTTTCTCGGAGACAATTCGCTCGCAGTAGTCCCGGTGCCCCGGAGAAAGCGCCTCCAGAAAACTTGATTTCGCCCGGACCTGGCCGACAAACACAATGTCGGAAGCGAGGCGTTTGCTGCGTTTCCCCGGTCGCGTAATCGTCGCGGCTCCCGGGAGGAAACCGGTCCGTCCCGCCGCCCCGTAATCCTCCAACTGACCAATCCAGCCGAGATCGGCCGCCAGATATAATTCCTCCGCGCGGACTCCATGCCGCAAGTAAAGGTGTCGGCAATAGAAAGGATCATCGGTGTGCCAGATCACCTTGGGAATCCGAATGGCGGCGGACAGTTCGGGACCGAGGGCAAATTCGAATGACGGAGCCACATTGCAAAAGAAAAGCACATCGGGACGCGCCCGAACCAACTCCCAGATTCGGTAATAGGGCGGATAGAAATTCCCGTCCCGTAAATGCGTATATCTTACCGTCCAGCCGAATCGACGCAGCCGATAAAAGAGCGACCGCAGCAGAACGAGCTGGATCAGACTGTAGGGCGCAATTCCACGACTGTCTTGAAAAGCCCAGATTACCTTGCCCGGACGGCGCGCCGGCGAATGTGTCTCGGCAATCCATTCGTCCATCCCCTGTTTGAGCCGGGGCTGCAACCGGGTGATCGCCTGCTGAACGGCCCCGCAAACCGGACCAAGAACGGTCTGCTCCCAGCCCCCGACCGGATCTATCGCCGCACGGATAACCGGCAGCGCAGCCGCCGCCAGGTGGCGCCGTTCCATGATCTCAAACAGCTGCTCCTCCCAGGTCGGTCCCACAGCAAGAAACACCTGCCCGGAAGACAGCAATCCCCGAAGATCCCGAGCCGACATCGCAGCAAGAAGAAACTCCCCTTCCGGTTCAATAATGAATAGCCCCTTGTTCCGACCCAGGATGCGCCGATAAATGCCTGATGCCGTTCCTCCCAGTCCGATCCCCACCAGATAAATCAGGTCGGCCTTTTCGCAGGCTTCCTCGGCAGACTGAACAGGAGCGTCCGGGCTGATGTCTTCTCTCCATAGCGACCACCCATCCCCACAATGGAAACGAACCGCGCAAATCCCCCGGCGACCACGCTGAAAACCGTATACTCGCTCCTCGTTTTTCATCGCACAGTCCTGAACAGAAACTAAATCCGGGTGATACCGACGCAAAAAACGCAAATTCGGCGGATAGAAGCCGCTTCGAATTTCATGCCCGGCAATCCAGACAAGATTCTCTTCACCCGTTGACATCGTCATTCCGAGCATCCCTCCGGCCGAGCCGGTGATTTGGCTAAGAAAGGGTCGCTTCCCCTGAGCCGTCCCCTTTCAGTCATCGCGAGCCTCGCTCCGGCGGGGCCGGTGATTGGGAAAAGAAAGCACGGTCTCGCGGCGGCGGCGCCCAATCCGTCATCGCGAGGAGCAGCCCGGAGTCTGCGAAGGGCTGCGACGTGGCGATCTCAGATAAGCAGAGTGGGCTTAAGCCCGTCTGCGGGCTGGCCCACCACGCTACCGATATATGGCTCCCTGATAGGTGCGAACTTTTCCGCGCACTTCCGCCGCGAACTTTTCCGCGCAGCTCCGCCGCACACAGGACTCCGGGACTGCCCAATTCCTTCAAATCCGGCAATATCTTCTTTTCCGTATATATGCAATCATACAACATAATATATTGATAATACAGAACTTGGTCTCTAATAAATGCCTCGAATTCATGCCGATCAGTCGGCCGATCTCAGCTTGGCACATCGGTTGCACTGGAACAAGGGCAAGGTTACATGTCCCGAAAGGTTCTCAACGATGAAACTGGCCGATACCGAACTCAGCATTGCGCCCTCTCTGTTGCAGAGCGATGACACCCCTCTCACCGTTGAGGAAGAGCGTCGCCTGATTCAACAATTTCGTAAGGGAGACGAAGAAGCCCGTCGGAGATTGATCGAATCAAATCTTCGCTTTGTGATTAAAATGGCCGCCCAGCATAAAGGCTACGGCGTTTCTCTGGAGGATCTTATCCAGGAAGGAAATCTGGGACTGATCGAAGCCCTGGAAAAATTCGACCCTTCCAAGGGTTGCCGCTTAATCACCTATGCCTCCTGGTGGATTCGATTATACATCCGGCGAACGATCGAGCAGCGCTCACGCACCGTGAATTTCCCGATCAACAAAGTGGAGATTCTCCGTAAAATTCGAGCGTATGAGACCACGTTTGAATTGGAACAGGGACGCAAACCTGCGATTGAAGAGATTGCGGATTACCTGTGTGTCCCCGAAAAACGAATTCACGATGTGTTGCGTCTCACGCCGACATTCTGCTCGCTTTGTGGTCAGGATGGGGAAAAAGGAGGATTGGATCGAATCCTCTCGGATGAAGATTCGACCAGCGCGGAAGAGCGGGTTTGCTTTGACGAGATGCAAAGCCGACTGAAACGAGCCATGCAGGTACTCAATCGCCGGGAAAAAGCGGTCCTCGCATGGCGGTTCGGCTTGTTGCAGGATGGCGAGCGATTCAGCCTTCGCCAGGTGGGACAGAAACTTAACCTTTCGGCGGAAGGCGTTCGACGGATCGAGGAACAGGCCCTGGAAAAATTGCGCCGACCGCGTGTACGAATGCACATCGAGGGGCTTCTGGCATAACTTGGCCCGTCGATCATCGTTTGTTACAATAACGAGAAGGATTCGAAATGCGTATTCTTCTTCAGATATTCCGCGTTCTCACCGGCCGCCGTCCACCCGCGGCGGAGTGCAAACGATTGCCGATTCTGCACTCAACCGACCTGCGATTCACACTGCCTTCTCCATTATCTTCCAAGACCCGAATCCCCTTGCGCCGACTTTCTTAATAAACCTCCGACTCCCGTTTTTTCAGGGATTGATATTCCATCGCGACAGATCATTCTGGATTTGATAAAATTGTAAGGAATCGAACACGATCTTCGCGGAATCGAAGAGAGCTCTCGATGCCTACGAAAAAATGCTTCGTTTGTGGAGTCAGCCATCAGATCGATGAACTGGATCTGACTTGCGAGAGATGTCACGAGAAGGAGCTCGACATCCTGCTCCTCGTGTATGGATTCATTCATTGCTTCGGCTCGGATTTCTGCCCCACAGCGACGATCACACGGGATTTGGATTGTCCCGGAAAAGTCAAACCCTCTCCCGAATTCCTTCGGAATTGGATCCGCAAAGGGTGGCTGGAAGCCAACCAGATGAACAGCGTTCGGGTCCCGCCGCCGATCCTGGAAGATTTGAAGAAATCCGGATTCAGCCCCTCTCCAGGATTGATGGATACATTGAAGAAACAAAAAGAGGAATCCCGGAAGAAACCGGAGTCGCCTTTCTCAAATGCGCAAATGCGGCAGGGACACTTGGAAGATTCCTTAACCAAGCGCATGGCAACAATCGACCGTCACACGCGCGGCTGATTTCGCCGTTCTCCGAGCCTAGATCCGTGTCCGCTTGAAACGGAAGGATTGCATAAATGTATATTGTTGTGCTACATTCCATTTAAAATGGGTTGCTTGTGCGTATCCGGTATCCACCTTTCCTGTGTATAGTTTTGGAGGACAGGTTAATGGTCTTGGATCTGAAAAAGCGAAGCATGTTGAAAAACCTGGTCGGTGAACTGAAAAAGGAGGGTATCACGGTAACCCATGCCTACATGGAAGGATATGAAGCCCCGTATTCGATCGGACGTCGCCGGCCGGACATCATCGGAACCTATCCGAACGGCCAGGCGGTCGTGGGGATCGTGCGCTTGGGTGGAAACGATATCACCAGCGCCGGCGGGCGACAGGAAATCAAGGATTTGGCAACACGTATTTCTCAAAAGACTCACAAAATAATTCCTCTTTATATCGGCATCCCCGCAAGTGCAACGCAGGACCTGATGCGTGTTCTCAAAGAAATCGGCCTGGACAAAAAAGACAATATCCGCATTCGTTCTTACTGAATCTCCAACCCCGACATTTTCACAACGTCGATTCCCCACATTCTTTTTTCCGATCACCCCATCAGGGAGGTCAACCGTCAGGCAGAGACGCCTGACCTGCCAATGCGCAGGATGTTCCTTTGATCTTACTACCGGATATGGGACAGTAATGAAAAAGGAAACATGCACCGATGCCAAGAGTATTCATCCGCACAATGGTGATCACCGGCCTGTTTCTCGCGGTCTCCGTACAGGCCATCACGCCCGTTCAGGTTCTGGAGAAGGCTACTGAAGTCTGGAAAGATGTCCGTGATTATTCGGCAACGTTTCGGCAGGAAAATACGGACACGAAATCCAGGACGGTCTTCCTGGGTGAGATATCGTTCTGCCGTCTTCCGGGGCAGGCCGACCGGGCGTATCTTCGGCTGGACTATTATTCGGCAACACCCCGCGAGGAACCGGGACTGGCCACGGTGTATCAACGGGGAGAACTGCAAGACCAGTATTTCTCGGATGGGGAGATACTTTGGCATTACGAGCCGTTGGAAAATCAGGTCACCATTGAGTCGATTGACATGGCCGGAGCGTTCCCTGAGATTCTCCTGTTGGCCGGATTTCTGAAAGTGGATCCGGAGGAGTTCCGACAGACCCACACCTTGAAACCGGTCGAAATAGAAACCATCAGCGGACGGGTGGCCTATCGGCTTTCCATCGAACCGAAAGGCGAATCAAAAGATCTCGAACCATTGCGCAGTCTGTGGCTGGATCAAGAAACCATGCTTCCGGTTCGAGTGAGGACCGAGCAGGACCTGAGCAGGACCGACTCGGAGAATTGGAATCTGAACGTGTCGATTGAAATCTCCCGACACAAAATCAACCAGGGATTGACCCCCGGACAGATAATGATTCGGATCCCGTCAGATGCCGTGCGAATCGACAAACGGCCTCCCGGCGCGAGAGGAACGATAGTCAAAAATGTCGATTAAGTCAGCGACAGCCGCTCATAGCGTTCCCGAATATCGCGGAAATGAATGTCCGAGGCATAAATCTGGGCGTAGGCTTCCCGCGCCGCATGACGATCCCCCATCTCCTCCAGGCACAAACCAAGGGAGTAATAAGCCTCTTTCAGTTCCTCACCCGGCACATGGCTGTATCCGCGATTCTTGAACAGCTCTATCGCTGTCCGGAACTCCTGGGCGGCAATTTCCATCTGGGCGAGCTTCCGAAAACAATTCCCCAGAATGAGATGCGCGCGGCCCGCATAAGGAGGCTCTCGCAGTAAGCGCTGGAGAATAGAAACCGCCTTGTCGTAATGCCCCATTTCATAAAGTAAATTACCCAGTTCCAATCGCGAGTCGAAATCCTCCGGATGTTCTCGAATCTGGTTTTCAAGGCGGGCGCTTTGCAGGCTGTCGCGTTGCTGTTGCGCTTGCCGAATCTGTGTTTTCAGGGACTCGTCTTCAGGGTGATCCTGCATCTCCCGTTCAAGGTACGCCACCCGGCAATCCCAGTATTCCTCTTCCAGACTCTTGTCATCCGGCTGTTCGGCGAGGAGTTCCCCGAATAAATTGGAGGCCAGCAGAAGTTCGTTCTCCGCCCGCCAAAGCCGAGCCTGTTCCAGACGCACCTGAAAATCCTTTGGATTCGCATCGATCAGCGGCGCAAGCGCTTTGTTCGCCCGCTGGAACAGACCTGCTTCCCGAAGGTGAGCAATCAGTCGCAGTCGCGGCTGAACCGCATCGGGGTTCTTTGCGCATTCTTCTTCCAATTGCTCCAAACGGTGAGTGAACTCCGGGCTTCCCGGCATTTCGCGCAGTTTTTTTTCCATTTTGGCACGCCGCTCGGTCAGCTTTTCCGGAATGCCGGTCTGCGCGTATTCGCGGGCGAGCAGATCTCGAATACGATGCTCCACCTGCTCATCGTCCGGAAACATGGAAGCAAGACGCCTCAGGTAGCCGATGGATTCATCCAGCTGCCCTTCCTGCGCAGCCAGTTCGGCCGCACGTCGAAGAAACGGCACGTGTTGCGGTCGAAGCGCAAGCGCCGCCCGGTAAGCCTCCAGCGCTGGGGCCGTTCGTCCCAGCTTGTCGCAGCAAACCGCATAGCTCGCCGCGGTGGAAAATCGCTGTGGTTCGCATCGATAAAGCAACTCCACCCGATCCATCGCCCGGTCATATCGACCAAATTCCATCAGGACCCGGCACCACATCCCCACAAGAAACCGGACAGGCCGACTCCATTTTCTCCGCGCCCGCGCGACTTGAATCTCCTTAAGACCTTCCGCTCCGGCAGGATGCTCCGGTGCATATTGCAGGATCAGGTTAAAATACTGCTCCGCCAGGTCCAGCTCCCCCTGCCGGAGCGCGGTGTGGGCGCGTTCTGTGTAATCATCAATGTCCATAGTGACTGCATTTCATCCGTTCTCTTGTGATGAATAAACGGTAAGTACCGGAGAATGAAGTGTCAAGCTGAAGAGGAGATTCGGCAAAACCGAACGGTCGTGAATCCTTCCTTCCGGATCCGCGCACACGCGATATTTCTCAATAATTCCGCACGTTTCTCTGTACCCGGCAGAAAGCCTGTGATATATTTATCGTAAATCCTGGGAATGGAAGCCTCTACTTGAGATTCTTCTGTTATGGCATGCATTGCCTGTGCAGGATGCTGCAAAAGTTTCCTTTTTGTTATATAATCTAACCAAAGACTCTTATTTGTGATATAATATCTTGTAAGTCTGTTGAATCGGGCAAGACGAAGGGAAGCCTATAATCCATGCCGCCCCAACTCGATCTACGACGTGACGAAGACATTGAATATCTTTATATCCCTGCCCGTCAAGAGGAACATGTTTCCATTGAAGCGGGGCAACAGGCGGGACTTCTAGCTGTCGATCCATCCCTTCTGAGTGTTAAAGTGGCTTGTGATTTCCCGATTTATGTGTATGTCAGCACGGCCTCACGCTTTGTCCTGTTGAAAGCAGAGAACCTGCCGATCACCAGAAAACAGCTGCAACAGGTGCAGAGTGGCGGACGGCGTCCTTTTTTTGTCCCGCAGGATTTCGCCGGTTCTCTGAAAGCGCTTGCCGCTCAGAATCTCCGCTCTCTGGCCGGCAATACCGATATGGACCCGGCCACCCGAAGCCGACAAACTTACGCTATTTCCAAAGCCATCTTGGCCGGCGTTTTCACACCGGATGCCGACAGGAGACGAGTGGAAGAAGCCAGTCGCTGCGTAGGCAATGCGCTGACAGACCTGATTGGGACCGGTCGCGATGCGCTGCGTCATCTCATCCTGGCCGAATCCCACGACCCCGGCATTTACACACACAGTTTGAATATCTGCGTGCTGGGAACCGCGCTGGTTCATTACCTTCACCCTGAACGGCCCCGTGAGCATTTGCAGGACCTGGCGCAAGGATTCCTGCTGCATGATATCGGAAAAATTGACATCCCCTCGGAAATCTGGACCAAACCGGACAAGTTGACCGAATCCGAACGGGAACTGGTCCAAAAGCATCCTCTCTATGGTTTTCAGCGAATTGAAAAGTTTGAAAGAATATCCGAGGAGGCAGGTCGCATTGTTCTGCACCACCATGAACACTGTGACGGGACCGGATACCCCTTTGGCCTGAGCGCAGAGGAGATCTCCGAAGCCGCACGGATTTGCGCTATCATCGAACCGTTTGACGATCTTACTTCCGACCGTCCCTACCACAAGCGCGTGACCGTGTTCCAGGCGCTTCAGACAATGAAAGAAGAAGGAATGCATCGATATGATTTCGACCTGTATAAAGCATTCCTGCATTTCTTCCGGGATGTCTCCAATCCGGGACATTAGGGCAGGCACAGGGGTCTGTCCCCCACGGTGTCGCAGAGACAACCCAGCGTCGTTGCCCGTCAGAACGCATCCAGGCATCGGAAATCGTGAAATAAACAATTCGGGCCATTGAATGACCTGCCTTTTCGGGCGACAATCAGGGGAATGCAGACATACAAAAGGGGCGTTGTGCCTCTTCCAAAGGAGACATACCGTCAATGAATCATCAACCCGGTTCTCGTCGAGAATTTCTCAAAAATGTGTTCGCAATTTCCGCCCTGACAGCCTTGGGGGGATGCCAGACAACCCTGATCCGCACAGGAGGTTCAGGTTTGCAAATCTCAACTTTCCGCGCCGATGTAACTCCCGAACTCGGTACCCCCATTTATTCCAGTTACAAACCGCTGGAGACCATTGAACATCCCCTGTTGGCGAAGGGAATCATCCTGCAGGACGGGGGGAGGCGGTACGTACTATGCGCCGTGGATTGGTGTGAACTGTGCAACTCAACCCATGAGGTTTTTCGCACGCGAATCGCAAAAGCGGCGAAAACAGATGTCTCCCGTGTCGCCGTGCAGACTGTCCACCAGCACACGGCGCCCATGGCGGATGGCGATGCCTCGCGGCTGATTGAAACGGTGAACGATCCACCTGTGCATCCCACAGCGGAATCGTTCGAAAAGGGCGCGGAACCGATTGCCGAGGCGATCGGCCAAGCGATGAAAGAATTCGTTCCTTTCAATCGCATCGGTATCGGACAGGCGAAAGTGGAGCGAGTGGCCTCGAACCGAAGGATCATCACGCCGGAGGGAAAGATGGTAACTCGGATGAGTTCCTGCCAGGACCCGGCGGTGCGTGCCCTGCCGGAAGGATTGATCGATCCGTACATCAAAACCATCACGTTCAGCCAGGGGGATCGGCCCCTTGTGCGAATACATTATTACGCAACTCATCCCCAGAGTTTCTATGGCGATCCGCGCACGAGCTATGATTTCCCCGGGATCGCGCGAGAGGAATTGCAGAAGAAAGAAAACATATTCCAGATTTATTTCAACGGCTGCGGAGGGGATATCGCCGCGGGAAAATACAACGACGGAAAACCGGCTGCCCGCGCGGAACTTGCCCAGCGTCTTCTCGCCGGAATGGAGGCTTCCATCGCCGCGACAACCTACACACCGGTGGAAACCCTTTCCTGGCGCACACATCCCGTGACCTTTACACCGCGTAACGACACGGGGTTCACGGAACCGGAGTGCTTTGCCCGGATGGCCGATACCTCCCAATCGACCAATGTGCGGTATTCGGCGGCACAGGTTCAGGCATGGCGGAATCGGGCGCGTCGGCCCATTGAGTTCACCGCGCTGCAACTCGGAAATGTGCATATTCTTCATCTGCCCGGTGAGCCGATGGTAGAGTTTCAGCGGTTTGCCCAGCGGGTGCGGCGGGATGCGTTTGTGGCGGTGGCCGGGTATGGCGATTGCGCAACGGCTTATATCTGCACAGAGCGCTCTTTCTCGGAAGGCGGCTATGAACCGAGCGCGTCCCATGTCGTCCCCGAATCCGAAATCCTCGTCCGCGACGCGATTCGGCGATTGCTGGATGTGGCATGAGGATTGTTGAAAGGAACGCTTCTACTCTGGGGCGTCAATTGCAGGCCGCTCTCATGCTCCGCACCATTTCTGCGGTGAGAGACGGAGTTACGACTTTCATCGCGAGGTGGAAATCTTTGGTTTCAATATCACGTCGTTCAGTTAATGCGATACGTGCAGCTTCGTTTACCAATTCTGATATTTCAGCCGATGTGTAAAGATCGCTTTCTTCCGCGAGATGTAACCAGTCGATTCGGCCAGTTGGTCTTCCTTCCATGTATAGTTGGAGCAATTCGACACGAGCTTCGAGGTCAGGTGGACCTATAAATATCTTCTTGTCAAGTCGTCCAGGACGGCGAACTGCCGGGTCGACGTTATCGATAAGATTTGTTGCGCCAATAACCAGTAGATTTGATTTCCGGCACTCATTCAACTGGACGAGAAACTCATTCACTTCGGCCATGTAGTGATGTCCCACAGAATGCCCGCCTCGATTCGGAACCAGCGCGTCTAATTCATCAAAAAAGAGCAAACTGGGGGCGTTCTCGCGAGCGTTTTTGAAGAGTTCTCCGATCTTTTCCTGACCGCCATGCACATAGATGCTTGCGAGATCGGAAGGTTTTATCTCTATGAAGTTGAATCGCAAAAAATCGGCAAGTTTGCGGGCAATAAACGTTTTTCCACATCCTGGTGGACCATAGAACAATACACCATTCGGTAGGTCAATCTTGTATCGTGCGTACAATTCTGGTTGTTCCAGCGGCAGAATCACGTCTCTCTCCAGAATGGCCTTGATTTCACGCATCCCGGCAACACCGTGCCAGTGTCTCGTCAATTTCATTGTGGCTTTCTGCACCAAAGATTGTCTTGACGAAGGCTTCAGGTTGACGATTGTTTTCAGATGTTCTTTGATCGCCTGCGCGGCCACGTTTTCCGGATGCATTTCGCATTCGAGACAGGTCCAGGCCAGTGCCTCGAACCACCTGCCCCATTCCCGAAGTAGTTCAATCCTGTATAGCCAAGCCAAGCGCCGCTCTTCGTCAGCGGAAGGATCTATGTCTCGAAACAGTGGCAAGTCCTCTGCCATAACATCATCCAGCACTCGCAACGCTCTGGCTTTTTGCCCCTTGATAAGCCAGCGGCTGACTTCACTCATCCAATGACGATGCGGCAAGGGTTTCGTTTCTACGCGAAGAGGAGTCATTTCTTAGGTCACATATCGGTCGTAGGTCGCTGCTACAGATGATTTGCCTTACATCAATCCATTTTCAATGAAAAGATCTGCTTTGTAAAGTAGATTGCCCATTCTCCGGTCAGGCAGTCCATCGCATACTTTAGATGCAAGATTTTGAGTAGAAAAACAAGAACAACCTTCTCGTGCCCCTTCTTCGGCTATATGATCTGGTATTCTTGGCAGGGAATCAAATCATCGTGGGACACCCCATGGCCAAATCGAAAATCGAGTGGACGGAATGCACGTGGAATCCTGTGACGGGATGCAGCAAGATCAGTACGGGATGCAAGAACTGCTATGCCGAGCGATTCTCGAATCGGCTGCGGGTCATCGGGCATCCGCATTACCGGAACGGATTTCGGCTTACGGTACATGAAAAGGCTTTGGAAATCCCGCTGACCTGGAAACGTCCCCAGCTGGTTTTTGTCAATTCCATGAGCGACCTGTTTCACAAGGAAGTGCCTCTTGATTTCATACTTCGCGCGTTTGATGTGATGGCGCAATGCCCGCAGCATTGCTTTCAGATTCTCACCAAACGATCCAGGCGATTGCTGGAAGAAAACAAGAGAATCGACTGGCCTGAGAATGTGTGGATGGGAGTCAGTGTCGAAAGTGAAGATTACGCATATCGAATCGACCATCTCCGGGACACCAGGGCTAAAGTGAAATTCGTGTCGTTCGAACCTCTGCTTGAGGCGATCCCGGAACCTGAACTGGACGGGATCGACTGGGTGATCGTTGGCGGCGAGTCGGGTCCCAAATCTCGTCCCCTGGAGCCGGATTGGGTGCGGCAGATCAGGGATCGTGCAATCTCAGCCGGGATTCCGTTCTTTTTCAAACAGTGGGGCGGATTCCACAAGAAGAGGAACGGACGACAGCTGGATGGGCGCTGTTGGGATGAAATGCCGAGGTTAAGCAAGCAGAGTCTCCGAAGCGTTGCGTAAACGCTGTTATTATCGGCGATACAGAGGGGACAGGGTGATATATGAAAGGGCTCCAACCCAATTTGATCTTTCCCCACTATTCGGGCTATAATAGGAAATAGCAGAAGGTTTTGAAAATCATCCGAGAATCGAGGAACAGATGCCATGAACGAAATGCGTGAACTCAGCGAGAAGAGATCGAGACGGACGTTTCTCAAGTCAAGCGGAGTGGCCGCAGCCGGACTTGCCCTGGGAGGCTACACCGGAAAGGCCATCGCACAATCGGCCAACGAAACACTTGCCCTCAACGGCGGGCCGAAAGCGGTCACCTTCCCCTCCGACCGGCTCAGCGCCGCTACCAAATGGCCCCGTTTCGGCGACGTGGAAAAACAGGCAGTGTGGGAGATCATGGATCGCAGCGTCGGCGATGTCTATAACGATCTCCCCGTCCTGGAAAAAGAGTGGTGCGAATACAACAAGGTTCCTTTCGCCAAGGCACACTGTAATGGAAGCAGCACTCTCACTTCCATGTTCTTCGCCCTGGATCTGCCGCCCGGAAGCGAGATCATGGTTCCGTCGTACACATTTTTCGCCACCATCCTGCCCATGCGGTTTTTCCAGTATGTCCCGATCTTTATCGACCTGAACCCCCGGACCGCTTGTTTTGATCTGGAATATGCCGCAAAACACCTGACCAAAAATACCAAAGCGATGGTTCCGATGCACTCCTGGGGACTTCCGTGCGACATGGACGAAATTTGCAAGTTCGCCGATGAAAAGGGGCTGATCGTGTGCGAGGATGCCGCTCACGCGCACGGCGCATCGCTCAAAGGTAAGAAAATGGGCGCATGGGGGCAGATCGCGATCTTCAGCTTCCAGGCCAGCAAGCCGCTGCCTGCCATCGAAGGCGGCATGGGCTGCTACCAGACCCGCGAATACTACGAACGCGCCGCGGCATTCGGGCACTACGAAGATCCGCCGAAATTCCCCGAAGACAGTCCGAACCGGAAATACGACGGAACCGGATACGGCCAGAAATACCGCATCCACCCCATCGCGGCAGCCCTTGCGAGAACACAACTCGCGGTTCTCGATGAACGAAACGCCGGTGTCCGTAAGCGGATTCGGGAGCTGAACGACCGTATCACCCAACTGCCCGGCCTCTCCGAACCCTTCTGCCGCAAGGATGTCGAACGGGTGTATTACGCCAACAACATGATTTTGCTGGACGAAGCCAAAGCGGGTATCACGCGGGAAACCCTGTTAAAGGCTTTGAAAGCGGAAGGAGTCTGGGCCGGATCGGGAGCGTACCCGGAGCAGCACAAGTACAAGATATACTCCGAGGAAAAATGGTGGCATCACAAACCGGTCATCCCGGAGACGCTGCCCGGCACGGAGCAAGTCAACCGCTCCTGCATTTATCTGCCGATTCTTTACGAAGACCTGCCGGAGGTCAACGAGCAGTACGCAAAAGCCTTCGAGAAGGTCTGGGCAAACCGCGATAAGTTAAGCTGAAAACTGAGGAGAGGGGGGGGTGATTCGTTTCGCAGGATCAACCCCCTCCTCGTGAACGACCGGTCACATGGGTAACACTTTTTCTGTCCGAGATGCCAGGTTTTGGATCGCTCGCCCTTTTTTTCTGGTCCGGTAATCCAGGTATACTGGCTGTTGCTCGTCCGGAGGATAGGGCTCCGCTGGAG
>Ga0209201_1002071_pt1 | contig 20711 bp, 20 predicted proteins | sample AD_UKC055_MetaG_FD_184411 | JGI IMG/M metagenome (GOLD analysis project Ga0209201, IMG submission 184411) | Active sludge microbial communities of municipal wastewater-treating anaerobic digesters from USA - AD_UKC055_MetaG (SPAdes) (version 2) | ecosystem: Engineered > Bioreactor > Anaerobic >...
ATAGGCGTAAGGAGACTAGGCAGAGTAAACGTAAAGTTAGGCAGTAAAGAGTTTGTAGCTGTTGTAGATCTAACAGAAAGAGTAGTTGCCAAAGGCGAAGTAGGGCTTTATGAATATTTATGTGATAGACTAGATAAAAGCTGTGGAATAAACGCCGAAGTTACTTTGGCCTCTCCACCCGATTCTGTTGAATCAATTAAGAAAAAATTGGATGGAAACGCATTATCTAAAGAGGAATTACAGAACATAATAGAGGACACTGTTGAGAACAGATTGAGTGATATCGAACTATCTGCTTTTGTCTCAGGTGTTTATACTAGAGGCCTCTCAAATGAAGAAGTGATCAATCTTATCAATAGTATGGTTAGCACAGGCCAGACATTAGAAATCAAAAGAAAACCCATCTTTGATAAACACTGCATAGGCGGCGTCCCTGGGAATAGAACTACAATGGTAGTTGTCCCTATTTTAGGAGCAGCTGGTCTTACCATCCCAAAAACATCTTCAAGAGCTATATCAAGTGCAGCGGGAACTACTGATACTATGGAAGTACTTTGTGATGTAAGTTTCCACAAAAATGAGATTGAAAAAATTGTTAATAAAATAGGATGTTGTATCGTCTGGGGTGGCGGTGTTGATTTAGCTATTGCCGATGATAAGCTGATCAAGATTAGAAACCCACTAGGATTAGATCCAGAATCCTTGCTACTAGCAAGTATACTTGCAAAGAAAAAAGCTTCAGGATCCCAAAAAGTAGTGATTGATATCCCTGTAGGTAAAAATGCCAAGATCAAAGACGAGAACTTTGCACGAAAACTTGCAAGAGATTTCATTACGCTTGGGGAAAGACTTGAGATGGAAATCAAATGTATAATAACCTACGGTGAAAAACCAATTGGCAGAGGGATTGGTCCATCCCTTGAAGCAATTGATGTCCTAAAAGTTCTAGCTGGTGACGGGCCTTATGACTTAAGGGAAAAATCATGCGAGATAGCTGGACTCCTTTTCGAGATGGGTGGAAAGGCCCCGAGAGGAAGAGGAAAAGAGATTGCTGAGCAGATGATAGACAGTGGGAAGGCTATGTCTAAATTTAGGGAAATTATAGGTGAGCAGGGCGGAAATGCCAAAGTTAAGATAGAGGATCTGCCTATAGGTTCATACCAGCATACAGTGAAATCAGAGATCGAAGGTAGAATAGATTTCATGGACACAAGGATGATCAATATGATAGCTAGAGCTTGCGGTGCACCAGATGACAAAGGGGCAGGAATCTTTTTCCATGTTGAAAAAGGAGAGAGGGTCAAAAAAGGCAAGGATCTATTCACCTTATACGCAGAGAAAGATAAGAAGATAGACAATGCACTTCAGATATTAAATGGAAGCCCGATTGGTGTTGAAAAAGTAATATATGACATCGTAGAGGGAGAGCTTTCAATATAATTGATTTTTCTTAATAATTATTTTTAATTAACTTTTCTTTTGTGTAGGGTATCCTTTTTATATGGCCGCATTTTAGGCAGGTAATAGTTATCTTTCCTTTACCAGTCCTGATCCTTACAGTTCTATTAGGGATAAAAAGATTAAAGCATTTTTTGCAATATTTTCTTTTATAATTTTGAGGGATCCTTATCTTATGTCTCCTTGAAATGGCAACAGCTGTTTTAATAGAATTTGTTGATAATACTCCATCATCCTTGGAGAGCTCAGCGAGTGTCAATAACTCATTTATTCTTTCAGAGGCTATCTTCTTCCTCACTGCTTTTCGCTCTTTCCATCCCATTACAATTGATTTTATTATTCAGTTAATAAATTTTAGGTCAAAAGCCAGAAAAAAAGGGATTTATATATATTTACAGTACTCCGAAAGCCCATAAAAAGCTTTATATATCCTTCTTTATCTTAAAGCACGTTTTGTGAAATCAAATAGCCCCGTGATATTATGATAAGTGTTGAAGACGTAATGGTTAAGGATGTAATCTCAGTAACAATCCCTGCGACAGTAAACGAAGCTCTAGAGAAAATGCAGAAATTCAAAAAACCCGATTTACCTGTAATTAATAAGGAAAAAGAGCTTGTTGGATTAATTTCCTTAGAGGACATCATAAAGAATCCTAATGAGGACCAAATAGCACTAGTAATGAGCAGGGATTTCAAGTCGGTCAAACAAGGAGACGGTATAAAAAAAGTCGCTAAGATTCTCTTAGATAATGGCTTATCAAGGGTCCCAGTAATATCCAACGGCAAACTTTGTGGTATTGTTGCAGTCAGGGACATAGTAATGAACGGTATATCAAAACTTGACTTTAATGAGCCTTGTCAGACATATATGAGGGAAGAGGTCCCCTGTATTTGGGAAGATACCCCTCTTAGAGCAGCCCTTATGGTTATGGTTTACAGCAAATCATCTTTCTTTATGGTTCTAGGAAAAGACGGTGGAATAGTTGGTATAATAGATACCCAGGATATAATGTCTTCTGGGGAATTTTTAAGTGAACTAAAGACAACAGAACTCAACATCGCCGGTGAAGGTGACGATTGGGCATGGGAGCCAAAAACTGCTTTGCACATAGTTTCAAACAAGCTAACACTTCCTCTAAAACCTGTCAAGGAAGTAATGTCAACAGAGCTTGTAACAGTTACAAGAAAAACACCGATCAACAAATGTGCAAAAGAAATGAAGAAGAACAACATCGAACAGATACCTATAATCAGTGCTGAAGGAGAGCTGATAGGTATTGTTAGAGATGTTGATATCATAAAGGCTCTTTTATGAGTTGGTAAAGTTGTTCGATTCTTTAAAGAGTAAATTTTCTGGATTAGTAGATGGAGTTAGCTCCAAGAAAATAAGTGAAAAGGATCTTAATAAAATTCTAGAGGATTTTGAGCTTTCACTTATTGAAAGCGATGTTTCTCTAAAAGTTTCTGAAAAGATTGTAAATGAACTAAAGAAGAAACTCACTGGGGAGAAGATTGGTCTCACTTCAAACAAAAAAGATTTCGTTAGAGTTGCAGTTGAAGAGACATTATCAGAAATCCTCGATTACAAGAAATTTGACATCTTGAAAGAGATACAAAAAAAGAGGAAGGCCGGAGAGGTATTCTCAGTTGCGTTTGTAGGATTTAACGGAACTGGAAAGACCACAACTATCGCTAAGTTTGGAAAATTATTAACTGACAAGGGATATAAAGTTGTGATAGCGGCTTCTGATACCTTTAGAGCTGGTTCGATTGAACAGCTATCACTACACGCTGAAAATATTGGCATTAAGGTCATAAAACATAACTATGGGGCAGACCCAGCGGCCGTAGCTTTTGATGCAATAAATCACGCAAAAGCAAGAAGCATTGATGTAGTGCTTATAGATACAGCTGGCCGTTCAGAAATGAACAAAAATCTTATGGATGAGATGAAAAAATTAGTTAGAGTTGCAAACCCAGATATGAAGATCTTCATTGGCGATTCTCTTGCCGGAAACGCTGTGGTGGAGCAGGCTGAAAAATTCTCTGAGATTGGGCTTGATGGATCCATACTAACAAAAGTCGATGCTGACTCTAGAGGTGGAGCGGCACTTTCCATAAGCTATATCACAGAAAAACCGATTCTATTCATAGGAACTGGCCAAGGGTATGACGATCTTGAGCCTTTTGATAAGAAATGGTTAATCGAAAGGATTCTCCCATAAATTTATAAATAATCTGGCTCTAGGTTTTCTGATGGCCGGGGTGGGGTAGCATGGTTATCCTATGGGACTGTGGATCCCATGACTCGGGTTCAAATCTCGGCCCCGGCCCCTAATTTATTATTTCAATAATTAATTTTATATGTTAGTTTGATTCTAAATTAGATATAACCTTCTAAAGTTGAAGCTGATGGGTGAATCTACAAAGATAGGCTTTAGAAATAGCCTCAGAATGAATACGATGCATAGCCTGACTAAATTTTACTCCAAAACTAAATCACGTAGACTTAGGATACTAACTCATTATGCCATTCTTGGGATATTTTTTGTTTCTATAGTCTTAAAACATAAACCCACAAGCATTCGTAAAAAGACATCTGAGATCAAATTTATAGTATCTGAAGTAATGAGCTGGGTCAGAAAATAAATTGTTTATAATAAATTATTTTTTCAAATAAATCGCATTTGAATAATTTATATCCGAAAAATATTTATATTTATAATTATTATTCAATGTAAGGGTATTTGTGATAAAATGGCACCAGAGAGTAGTAAGATTAAATTGGATAAACTTGATAAAGACATTTTAAATGAGCTCCAAAAAGATGCAACTGTTTCTTATAAGGATCTATCAAAAAAGATAGGCGCTGCAGAGTCAACTGTTTATGACAGGACAAGGCGCCTTCGCCAACTCGGGATTATAAAAGGGATAGTGCCATTACTAGATGCTAAAAAATGTGGAAAATTAACTACTGCATGGATAAGAGTATCGATTGACAGTATCAAGGATATTGGAAGGATCTCTAAGGAACTTGCAATGATAGATGAGTTGCTTGAGGTCCATGAGATATCCGGTGAGTGGGACATATTAGTTAAGACAAAAGTCACTGACAACGAAGAGCTTAGGAACTTAGAGGTAGAAAAGATAGGGCCCATCAAAGGGATAAAAGGTTTATACTCTCTTATAGCGGTAAGAACCGAGAAAGAGGACATCAGAATAAAGCTTGAGTCACTTGAAGAACAGATGGCATTAAATTCTAATGAATAGACAAATAAAAAATAAAATTTAATCAACTTTGTTGAAGGCCTTTTTCATTGCGCCACAGACAGGGCATTTATCTGGAGCTTCATCGGCAACGGTATAGCCACAAACGCTGCAGACATAGTAATCCTTCACAGGGAAGTTTTCTAGATTTTCTAAGGCACTCTTGTAAAGGTCAGCATGTATCTTCTCTACTTTATTTGCAAACACAAAAGACCTTTCTGCAACTGTTTCACCTTCTGCTTTGGCCTCTTCTATCATCTTTGGGTACATGCTATTGAATTCGTGCATTTCCCCCGATATTGCCTCTTTAAGATTCTCCTTTGTTTCGTTTATACTGCCCAACGCACGAAGGTGGGCATGGGCATGAACTGTTTCTGCGGCAGCCGCAGCCTTGAATAACCTAGCAACCCCAGGGTATCCCTGTTGCTCAGCCTTGTTTGCAAAAGCGAGGTACTTCCTATTTGCCTGTGACTCGCCAGCAAAGGCTTCCATTAAATTCTTCTTAGTCTTTTCTTTCATAATAATCTCTTTCCTATTATTTTAATCCTCTTATTGCTTGAAGACCCTTTGCCCCAGCTCCCTATCAATCATGAAGAGACTCCTCTTTTCGTCCCCGATCATCTTCAACTGGTCTAAGATTTCACTCGCGTTAGCCTCTTCTTCAACTTGTTCTGCTACAAACCACTGGAGCATGTTGTTAGTCGCATGGTCCTTTTCTGATATGGCAAGGTCAACAAGGGCATTAATTAGAGCGGTTACTTTCTGTTCATGCTTGTAAGTATCTTCAAATACTTTGAGCGGAGAAGCCCATTCCTTTTGGGGTGCATCGATCTTCTCTAAGGAAACTTTTCCCCCTCTCTCAATAATGTAATCGTAGAACTTCATTGCATGGGAGAGCTCTTCCTGTGCCTGTGCCCTCATCCAGTTTGCAAATCCCTTGAAGCTTATTGATTCAAAATAACTTGACATTGAAAGGTACAGGTATGAAGAATAAAGTTCTGCATTCACCTGCTCATTCAATGCTTTTTCTATTCTATAATTAATCATATCCTCACCTACATCCTAATTCTTTATGTTTATTATATATCTCATCAGCCAGCTTATCCAATGACCTGAAGTCCTCTTCCTTTGGATAACCTTTGATATACACTGGCTCGATTATTTCAGCTTTAATGTTTGTGATCATTGCCTTTAGTACTTCAACTGTGTTGCATCCCCAACCGTAAGATCCTATTATTGAAATGAACTTTGTCTTTGGCCTTACAGCATTCAAAAGGTATGTGGCATTGTATGCCAATGGGTGTGGACCAACTAGCATAGCAGAGGCGCCAACTACAACGGTAGCAGCATCAACAAGGGACATCAATAGCTCGCCCGCATCTGCACTCTCAAGATTGAAGGGTTTTACTTCAACACCTTTTTTGCTTAAGACTTCTGAAAGATATTCTACCATAGCCTTTGTGCTGCCATGCATCGAGACATATGGAATAATAACCTGATTCTTCACCGAATCGCTTGACCAGTCCTTGTAGGCTTCAATGATTAAAGATGGATCGTTGTACAATGGCCCATGGCTTGGGGCAATAATCTCAATCTGTAAGTTTTCAATCCTCTGGAGGTGTTTTACAACATTTGTCCTGAAAGGCATCATAATCTCAGCATAGTATCTTTTTGCAGAAAGGTATACTTCCCTCTCATCCAAAACAAAAAGCTGACTTGTAGCATAATGGGAGCCAAGGAAATCACATGTGAAAAGTATTTTGTCTTCCTTTAGGTATGTGAACATCGTATCTGGCCAATGAACCCAAGGGGCAATCATGAACTGAATCGTTTTGTCACCAAGGGAGATCTCGTCATTGTCCTTTACAACGATGAATTTCTCCTCAGGTAACATCAGGAACGACTGCAAGAGATCCTTGCATTTAGAGTTCGTCACAACTTTTGCTTTTGGGTAGGCGTCAAGAATTTTTGGAAGGCTACCTGTATGGTCCTGCTCCGCATGATTTGCTATGATGTAATCAAGATTTTCTATGCCAGCCATCTGAAGTGTTTTTATCAGGTAATCCTCTTTCCCAAAGTCAACAGTTTCTATTAAAACGGATTTTTCACTTCCCTTTATCAAATATGAGTTGTAAGTTGTCCCATGCGGAGTTGGGATTAGCGAATCAAAGACTCTCCTATCCCAATCAATGTAACCTACCCAGTATATGTTCTTCTTTATGGGCTTTGGGGCCATTCAATCAGTTCTCCTTTTTCTTAAACTGGCTCTTACTTGCGCCACAGACTGGGCATGTCCAGTCACTTGGAAGATCTTCAAAAGGTGTTCCTGGTGGTATACTTCCATCTGGGTCACCTTCTGCTGGATCGTAGATATACCCGCAAACTGAGCAAACATATTTGTCCATTTTATTCCTCCTCATTTTTGTTGTATCTAAAAACTTATAAAAATTATCATTAAATCTAAGGGCCCGCATGCATCATAGGCCAAGAATCGTCATAACTCTCAAATCTTTCTGAGTTTTCCTTCTCTATTTCTAAAAGCCTGAAGTGGCCCATTTCCATATCAGCTATGTAGTTCAGCATATTGTAGATTTCCTTTTGTTCCTTGAATCTCAGTGAAAACTTTTGATAGAAATTGTATGCTGCAACTTCTGCGTTCATTGCTTGTTGGAGTACTTCGCTTATTGGCATGGTCTCATCATCTACCTTGATTTCTGGAAGGGGCACTGGAGACCTATCTGGAATTTTAATAGACTCACCCGGATAACTTTTCTTGAAGAACCCTTCAAAGTATATCCTGTGTTTTTCTTCCTCATTTGCCAAAAAATTCATTTTGTCCTTCAAAACGGCATTCTTCACAGATTCTTTTATTTTAAGATAAGCTGCTCTGCTATCAATTTCACTCTTTATTGAAGTTAGTATGAGGTCCTTCGTTGAATACATTCCAAGATTTATTCCAGTAGGCATTTTATCAGATGTTTTTATAATCCGTTCTATAAAAGTCTTTTGCGAATTTTAAATAGATGATTTTTGATTTACTTTTATCAAAATAAGAGAATTATTTTAAAAGATAAATTAGAAAAATAAAGATTATTTTTTTACTACCTTTTCTTCCTTGAGTACCTTTTTTGCAATTATAAATACAACAAGTGCCAAGATTACAAAATTAATTATCTGGGCCAAGAATGATCCCCATTTTAGGGCTATAGGGCCGATATTGAGAGTTGCTTCTTGCCACCCTCCGCCAGGCATAAAAGGTGTTATTATTGGCATTATTATATCATTTACAAAAGAGTTTACAAGTGAAGTTGAAGCTGCGGCCATAATGAATGCAACAGCAACGCCTATTACCTTATACTCCTTCAAAAAGTCCATAAATTCCTGCATTATACCCATATAATCACCAATCCGTATGTAAGAATTATGTTTAAAAGATTAACCTATTAAATTATTTGAATATCTCTTTCGTTTCTTTGTACCAGAGGACGATATCCAGATGGTCCATTGGGATACCAACTTCATCTGAGAACTGCCTTAAAATACCTTCAAGTTCTAGATATTTTTTCGGAGGCATCGAATCAGGTATTTTATCTATTACGCCGATTAATTTCATGTTTTTCAGGATGTGTCTGTCTAATATTGCAAGATCTCTACCCTTTCCAATATTCCTCAAGAAATGGCTCGCCTCCTTGTGCCCCATACCCTTGACATTTTTTACAAGCCATTCCCTTATCTCAAAAGGCGTAGCTCCATTTTCTATTATTTTTTTAACTGATATTTTTCCATCTAATTTGAAAAGCTCCCTGACCTCAACAATATACTTCGCTTTCTTATATTTGAATCGGACTCCATAAAGGCAATCTAGGATCTCTTCTTCTGTCCCGCTAATCAACGCATCCTTTTCTTTCAAGGTGCAAATAGAGCCCCAGCACATCTTTGCTTTGGACTGTGGTGTAAGAAGGCAAAAGGCGAGTTCTGAGAATAGATTTTCCTCGCTTTCATTTTCCCAAGAATCTGAGAATTCCCTAAGGCGGTCTTCGATACCTGTCCGTATGGATGAGTAGATATCCAATACCTCTTCTATTAATTCTTTGTTATAGGGATTAGAATCTGTCATATATTCACATTAAAAGAGATGGTGGGCCCACTGAGATTCGAACTCAGGACCTCCACCGTGTCGAGGTGACGTCATAACCAACTAGACCATGGGCCCTTAATTCAAAACTAGGCTCCCTATATAAAAGATTTTCTGTGCCATCGAATTCGGTATTATTATATAAGTGAGTATTTATGAAATCAATCTTAGAATATAATTTATAAGTATACCAAGAATAACTAGATACATCTATCCAAGGTGATCAAATAAAATTCGGAGGAAATCCTTTAGACCTGCTTATAGACGGGGTTCCAGAAGGCGTATTGACCCAGATATACGGGGAGCATGCAACTGGCAAGACCACAATCTGCTTGATGTGCTGCAAGTACTCGTTACTCAGAGGCAAGAAATCAATTTTTATTGATACCGAAGGTGGATTCTCTCCGAAGAGATTGGACTTGATGGGCGTAAAGAATCTTGAAGATATTGTGGTGTTCCAACCAAGGGACTATGCGGCCCAACAAGAGGCACTTGTTAAACTCGAAAGGATAATGAGCAGTAGAATTGGATTTGTATGTGTAGATTCACTTGTTTCATTGTACAGGCTTGAGGGATACGATCACAAAAAAAGAACAGAGCTTGTAAGGCAACTTGGAAATGACCTATTGATCCTATCAAGGATTGCTAGGGATTATAATATACCACTAATAATAACAAATCAAGTCTATGACGATGTTTCAGGTGGCAAAGAAAAAATCCCAATCGGTGGGGACTTACTAAAGTACTGGTCAAAATTAATAATAAAACTCGAAAGGGATGAAGAAGATAATAATAAAAGAAAAGCTACCTTGCTTAGGCACCCTTACAAGAAGGAAGGCGAATCGGTGTTCTATGATATCGGGGATCCAGGCATCATCGACGCTTCTTTCTGACCTTTTCTACCCTATCTTTTACCTCGAATGTTTTGAAAGGAACGTCCTTTAACGCTTTGCCAGCTACTGACTTCGCTATGTTCTCAGCATGTTTTGGGTTTTCTGCGTTGAAAACATCTACAGTTAGGTAAATACCCACAAGTGAAACATCACCGACAAAAAATGAGCTTTCAAAATAATCACCACATTTTGGGCATTGGGACATGCCTATCTCGACCTTGACGTACTCAAGCTTATTCTCTTTCAGTTTTTTATTGACATTTGACATGGCGACCTTTATCGCGTCTTCGCCAGTTTTTATATCTCTCACAATAATTGGAACTTCTAAAGTAACTTTGTAATCCAATTCCTCACCTCTCTTCCTCAAATGCAAAATACTTGCTTGTTGAAACCTTGAACACTCCAAGCCTTGCGCCCGCGTCAAGGTAACCGTGCAGATAATTTAATGAAGCAAATGCAGTTACATAGTCGCCCTTCTCCTTGAAGTATTTCGCGTCCTCGTAATACCTCTTGGCCATATCAAGGTAGTCGTTTGCAACTCTTTCCATATGCGACCCTTTGGGTGGGTTAACCTTCAAATCATCAAATGCTTCTTTTGCTATCTCGAAGTATCTTGTAAGTTTTTCGTCACTTATCTCTCTCAAAAAATCTCTCCTTTTGTCTCGCTTATATTCAATCAATTAATTATTAGGACTTATTTCAAAAAATCATTAAAGGCTTTATATCTATTGTGGGTTTAATTTATAAGAAAATTTCAATTCAGATGAAGTTGTCAATAACTTCCTGGCCCCTCTTTCTTTTAGGATGCTTCTTTGTTTTCTTGTGCTTTACTACAGGCTCTTTTGTCTGTTTTTTCTTTGCTGGGGTGGCTCCTGTTATTTTTGATAGATCTTCCACGGGTGGTGCTATCTTGTTACCGTCCTTATCGAAGCCTAAAAGATCGAACCTGTCCCATGTGATTATATGGATACCGTTTTTGTCAAATCCCCTAATATCAAATCCTTCTGAGTTGTAGCCATCTAGGTCAAACTTGCTTTTAGTTTCTATATGGTTGCCATTTTTATCGAATCCTTCCTTATTGTACCCAAATAAATCGAAACCATCAGGATTATATTTGGTATTAGTATCTTTATGAATACCATTTCGATTGAATCCCTTTCTATTGAAGCCTTCTCTTGAATATCCTTCTTTATCGAAACCTAAAAGGTCAAATCCATCCCTATCAAACCCCGAGACATCAAAACCGTCTGAGTTGTAACCTTCTAGATCGTATCTGCTTTTAGTTCTGTTATGGATCCCCCTTTTGTCAAAACCTCTTTTGTCGTGCATCGTACCAGTGTCCTTGTGAATCCCTCGCCAGTCAAAGCCCTTCTTGTTGTAGTTATCTTTTTGATCCATACAAATCAATTTTAGTTTGTCATTTTAAAATAAATACTTTTCTTAATAAAATGAATTTAAATTATAGTGGAAGAATTTCACGATAATTATTGTGAGAAGCGCAACATATTTATATAGGTAGTATATTAGTCAATAATAGTAAATTATAATCATTATTGGGTGGCAATATGAAAAATAAAATTATATCGATTGTAGTAACGTTATTGTTATTCTTAACTACTTTTTCTAGTTTTGCTTTTGCGGCAGATTGCAATTATAATACTTGTTATACAGTTACTTATGGTGTCCAACAAAATCTTAATTTAAATAACGCATTCTCACACTGTTTTTCTACTGGAAGTTATAGGGCAGATACAATCACTATTGGCCCTAATTACGGAACAGCCTCCATAATTGCAGCTGGCCAACAGATTAGATATACAGCTACAAATACTGCAGGATGTGGAACTTCAGACACCATTACATTCACTGCATTAAAGATACTAACAGGTAATCAGACTACACCTGCTGGCACGATACAGATTTGTATCAATATTGTTTGCCCACCTGTCGCGAATCCAGACACAGCTTCTCTGTGCAATAGTTCATGTACTGATATTTACGTACTTACTAACGATTCTAATTATGGAACATCGCCCACCATTACTATAGTTCCGGGCACTGTCACTGGAGGCACCCCTACACCATCTGGCAGTTTAATCAATTACTGTGCACCTGCCACTCCAGGCACCTATTATTTTGACTATAATGTCACTAACACAACAACTGGCTTATCTGATACAGCTACTGTCACCGTGACGGTAAATAGCTGTACAACTCCAACTGCACCTACCGCAAACCCAGACACAGCTTCAGTATGCAATAACTTATGCGTAAACGTGTCCGTCCTTGACAACGATACTAATTACGGTACATCTCCAATACTCACTGTAGTTGAAGGCCCAACAGCTGGGACTGCAATACAATCAGGCAACAAGATTAATTACTGTGCTCCAGCAACTCCAGGGACATATGACTTCAACTATACAATCACAAATGGCCAGTTAACATCAAACAAGGCAAAGGTCACAGTGACTGTCAATAACTGTGGTCAAACAAATAATCCGCCTGTAGCAGTTGATGACAATTATGAAATATGCATGAATGAAGAGCTCACAGTACTTGCCCCAGGGGTATTAGCAAATGATACCGATCCTGAAGGTGATCCACTAGAAGTATACGAGCATCAAACAGACGTAACTAACCCAGCAAACGGTACACTTGTAATAAATGAAAATGGCTCATTCACATACACTCCAAATGAAGGATTCTATGGAAAAGACATTTTCACTTATCGTGCAGGTGATTTCGATGCAGTTTCAGAGCGTGCGACAGTCACAATTACAGTAGTGGATTGCACAACTAAGGAAAGAAAGCTCATTCCTTCTTCCATTCTCTATCCCGGCATAGACATCATCCAAATCACAGTACCTGCATCAGGTGATAACATAATCCTTGGAGGAAAAGTTGTATCGTCTCTAGAAGTTGCACCTGGAACACAGAGCCTAAATGTCCAAGTAAAGAACAAAGGATTCTTAACACAGGTAGATGCTGGAGTTAGATTGGAAGGGCTTCCTCAAGGAGTATCCTTCTCATTGGAGCCATCAACTCAAAAGATAAAGGCACACAGCACAGGCGCATACACTCTAACTTTAACAGTTCCGCCAACAACTCCTTCTGGGACATATCCAATAAAAGCAGTTTCCTATTCAAGAAAGGGAATCACAGACAGAGTTGAATTTAATCTAATAGTAGATTAATCCTTTTTCTTTTATTTTAGGATTTTTTTCTTTATTTAATAAACATTATTTTCAAATTGGAATATTTACAACCTATTCTAAATATATCGGGTAAATATTTGGAATAACCGCAAACTATTTATATATCTACTCTCATTAAGTAAGCGTCATTGAACTATGAACAAATAAGCAATTGGAGGAATTATGAAAAAAGAAATAATTTCATTGGCTTTTACATTACTCCTAGTTTCAACCGCTGTATCTAATTTTACATTGATATTAGGTGATAGGCCAACATGCCCACCATGCTCAGTTCCAATTGTATTTGATGGGTTCATCACCGCCGATTTAAACACACCCATCCTAATTAATATTAATGCAGATCTGATAAATAAATTTGATGATTATAACATTACTTATTGTCTAGGTGGTTCAAATTATGAGATAGATGATCCGAATATATCTACTGGAGCACCATTTGGATGTGGTTTGATAACATGTAATAGCCTTGCTGGTACTGTTCACCGTTTTAACAATCAAGTTATCCAATATACCGCCACAGATCCAAGTTACTGCGGTCTTAAGGACTCTTTTACCTTTACTGCACATAAGCTTGGTCAAGGTGGGTGTGGCCCAGAAAATATCGCCATACAAGTCATCATAAATATTAACTGCCCAAGTAATCCTGTTGCAAATCCAGACTCATTTACCGTATGCAGTGATTCTTGCATAAACCTGTATGTCCTTGCTAATGATTCAAACTATGGCACTCAACCTGTGATAAATGTAGTCGATTCTCCAACTGGTGGGACAGCTAGTCCTTCGGGGGACAAGATTTACTACTGTGCCCCAGAAACACCAGGAATATATGACTTCAATTATACAGTTAGAAACGGTGCTAATACATCTAACAAAGCAAAGGTAACAGTAACTGTAAATGAATGCAGCCCAGGTACACCACCATTTGCTAACGATGACTCATTTACCGTATGCAGTGATTCTTGCATAAACCTGTATGTCCTTGCTAATGATTCAAACTATGGGTCGTCACCTGTGATCGCAGTACTTGACCCAGCTACAGGAGGCACTGCTACACCTTCGGGGGACAAGATTTACTACTGTGCACCCGGTAACCCTGGAATTTATGAGTTTAGCTACACAGTCAGAAACGGCGAGTATACTTCTAATATAGCAAAGGTGACTGTTACAGTAAGCGATTGTACAACTCCCCCTGATGAGGAGCCAAAAGAGAAGGTTATAGCGATACTGTTATACCCATTATTGGATTTAGAGCGATTGATAATCTTAAGGGGGCCACTTACATTAGGTGGTACTATAACCTCGTTAGGTGATTCAGGAATCGAAACAGAGCCTGATGGAAATATTGTTTCACTTATTGACACCGGAACTAATGTAGTTCTTGATGGTAAAGTTATTGCACCACTAGAAATTTCACCAGGAACTCAAAGTTTAATTGCCCAAGTGGAAAACAGAGGATTTGTAACACAGACAGGGGTGGGCATAATATTTGAAGGCTTACCAGAGGGAGTTTCCTATAAAGTAGGTCCGACTTCTCAGATAATAAAGGCCCATAATTTGGGGACATATACTTTAACTTTGACTGTGTCACCAAACGTACCTCAAGGAAACTATCGAATAAATGTAGTTGTGTACAATTCGAAAGGAAAGACAGATACAGTTGATTTAGAGCTAGTTGTGGATTAAAATAATTATTTTTTTCTTTTATTTACTATTCTATAATAACAACTCTTAAATAGAAATTGGTAACTAAAATTTACTAGTCAATTCTTGTATTATCTGTGAGTTTATGTCTACCGAGATCAAATCAGATAAAAATCCATACGGACCAAATAAATCTCCCTTTAGTGGAATTGGTAAGAGCTTTAGATCTAAAATAGACTCGGTAAAAGAATATGAGATACTGGAAGAAGATGAAGGGGCAAAGGATGATTATTTTTACGGAATGCCATTTGGCTTGAATTACAATGAATACTTCAACGCGCAGAAGCTGAAAAGTAGCCTGATAACTAAATATAGGGACATGGAGCTATCCGAAGCAATCAAGGGCAATGAGGCTAGCGGTGATTTTGGCAGCGTATTCACAATAAATGAGGAGCTAAAACTCGGTCTTAAAAAATTCTCAAGGGAGAAGGCAAAGGAGAAGATGCTATCTGAGCTAAGGCTACTCTATGGTATAGGCGACACAAAGAAAAAATATCTCAATAGCAGAGGATATCAGACGATAGAAGACCTTATCTACCATCCAGCTTTTTCAAACGACGCAAAGTCCCTAGTTGATTTAATTAACTCTATGGACTCAAAGAGGATGATGGAGAAGATATCTCACTGGCTCTCAAAGTCAGATGAGCTCGTTTACTGTTGTTCAGGATTTCACGAGAAGGAGGATTTTCTTTTCTTTGATATTGAAACTTTAGGCCTATTTAATAGACCGATAATCCTAATAGGCGCAGCAAAATTCAACGGGGATGATCTTTCTATAAATCAGTATTTCTTGAAGGATTTGAACCAAGAGCCTGAAGCTTTGAATCAATTTCTCTCTCAAATTGGGCCAAAAACAGTCCTTGTATCTTATAATGGGAAGTCATTTGATGTACCTTATATCAGAGAAAGGCTATCCTATTATGGGATGCCGCATATTAAAGAAATGACCCATTTTGACATGCTCCATTTTTCAAGAAGGGCGTGGAGGAGCAGATACCCAAACTGCAGGCTTGTAACATTAGAGAAATACCTATTTGGTGTGGAGAGACATGACGACGTCCCAAGTGCTCTTGTCCCAGAGTTCTATGAGACTTATCTTAGGACAGGCAATATCGGTCCTGTAATCCCGATAATAGAACACAACAGGCAGGATCTTATCACACTTACTAACATTTTTTCAAAACTCTATGAGGAATGGAGCCAGTGATTGAAAATATAATTTTAAAACTACGAAAAGAGCCCTCTATTAATAGGAACATCGCCCATGTTGAGCTTTTACCTGAAAGAGGGGCGATATACGCTGAGATAAAGAAGGAGCTGCCGGATAAAATAACAGATTACTTGGAAATAAACAATATTAGATTGTATAAACACCAGTGCGATAGCTTAGATGCGATAAGGGAAGGAAACAATATAATAATAACAACACCGACTGCCTCAGGAAAAACACTTGCATTCAATCTCCCAATTTTTGAAGTGATGGAAAATGATCACAAAGCAACAGCACTCTACCTCTACCCTGCAAAAGCGCTTTCAAATGACCAGCTCAAAGTCCTAAGAAAGCTTGAGCTTGAAACAGAGGTAAGGGTTAACCCGAATGTCTATGACGGGGATACCCCCTCAACCTTAAGACCAAAAATAAGAAATGAATCGAGGATTATAGTTTCAAACCCTTACGAGATCCACCACATCCTTTCATGGCATTACAAATGGCAACACTTTTTTTCTAATCTGAAATTTATAGTTCTGGACGAGGCTCACATATACCGTGGGGTTTTTGGATCAAATGTTTCACTTTTAATAAGGAGGCTACAAAGGATATGTGAGTACTATGGATCAAAACCTCAAGTTATTATCTCAACAGCCACACTTGCAAATCCGATTGAGTTCGCTGAAAAGCTTACTGGATTAAAATACGAGCTTATCTCAGAGGACGGCTCGCCCAAAGGCAAAAAATATTTTATCTTCTATAACCCGCACACAGATGGCAATTACCTATCAACTCACCAGGAGACAAAAAAGCTCTTCATGTTTTTTGTTAGAGAAGGACTCCAGACTTTATGCTTTACTATTTCACGAAAGATGTCTGAACTCATTGCACGCTGGTCAAAAGAATCCCTTGACCAGTCAGAAGAGGACCTAAAGGAGAAGATAATGGCATACAGGGCGGGATACCTGCCAGAAGAGCGAAGGAAAATTGAAAATGGACTAAAGAAAGGCATTATCAGAGGCGTAACATCAACAAATGCGCTTGAGCTTGGGATTGATATCGGTGGGCTTGACAGTGTTATCATATCAGGCTACCCAGGGACAATCATATCCACATGGCAACAGGCAGGAAGAGCTGGTCGGGGTGTCAACGACTCAGTTGCAACGCTTGTCGCATTTCACAATCAGCTCGACCAGTATTTCATGAGGCATCCGGATGTGTTTTTTGGGAAATCGCATGAGCATGCTATAGTAGACCTTTCTAATCCTTACATCCTCTTTGGTCACACTATGTGTGCAGCATCAGAACTTCCAATAGTTTTGGATAGGGACAAAAAACATCTTGGTAATTCCCTGCCTGAAATACTAGAAGAGCTAAAGAATGAGTCGCTTGTCAAGGAAACACCTAACGGCTGGATCTATTCTGGGACAAAGAGCGCTTCTATGGTCGTGAGCCTTGATAGCATATCAAGCGATATCTTCAAAGTCGTTTACCAAGGCAGAACACTTGAAACGATGGATAGAGGGCAAGCTTACAGGGAGGCACATGAAGGTGCGGTATTGCTTCATCAGGGGGAAACTTACATTGTTGATTCAATGGATTTAAAAAATGGGATTATCCATGTCAATAAAAACGATGTTGATTTCTACACCCAAGTGCTAAAGGAGACAAATGTTACAGTCATTGATGCCATAGATAAGAAATCAATCGGGGATATGGAGCTATTTCTTGGCCATCTAAGGGTCACAGAGAACTACAACGCCTATAAGATTATGAGAGGGGACAGCGCGATCGGGTACAAGAATATTTACCTGCCTCCTTTAGAATTCAACACAGTTGGGTTTTGGTTCACATTCCCAAATTCAATAGATGATGAGCTTTGGGGCAAGAGGTCAAATGACAGAGACATCTTAGAACTCTTAATCAAAAGGAAGAACGTAGACATTAGAAAGGAGGTCTTTGGCGGATCGCTCCATGGGATTGAGCATGCTATGATCGGGATTATGCCATTTCACGTGATGTGCGACCGCTGGGACATCGGGGGGCTATCAACAAACTTTCACCCTTCAACTGGGAAGCCCACTGTATTCATCTATGACGGGTTTGATGGGGGCATAGGGTTGTCTGAGAAGGCGTATGAATTATTTGGGGATATAGTTAAGACCACATTGGAGCTTGTAAAGGAATGTCAATGTGATGAAGGGTGCCCAGCGTGCATTTATTCTCCAAAGTGCGGTAACGACAACAAGCCAATGGATAAGAAAGGGACTATTTTTCTTTTGGATAAGATTCTAAATATATATCTTAAAGTTTAATCAGATTACTATAGAATATTGTTTAAATTATAGGTGTTTGCCGATTATTTTATCGGTAAATAATATATTATTTTTATTATCTATTTTTTTATTCTAATTATTTTCCATTAAATACAAATAAATGAATAAATTTAAGAATTTCTCTAACTAATTTATTTTTTATTCAATTATTTTCATGAAAACCGCAAAGTTTATATAATATAAAGCTCAAACATTCACAATCAAATTAAATATTAACATATGGGGAATAATCCCATTTATTTTATAGATGGAGGTATCAATAATGAATAAAAAATATATGAGTGTTGTATCTTTTTTACTGATAGTATTGACTGTTTTATTTTCTGCAAATTCAGTTAGTAGTGAAGCTGTTGGGGGTTCTGGTATTTATGATTGGAAGTGTGAGATTACTCTTGATCTTGATAATACCTATGATATCCTCGCAGGTGATATAAATAACGATGGATTGAATGATATAGTAGTTGGAAACGGTTTAAACGGAGGCACAGGTAGCCTCTTAAATAAGGTGTATCTACAAAATAGCTTTAATGGGATAACAAGTTGTATCGATTGGAATACTTGCCCTATCAATCCTGTAGGATTTACCAATACCTACGACACCCGTTCAATATCTTTGGAAGATATGAATGCCGACGGATGGCTTGATGTAATTGTAGGCAATGCAAATGGGCCCACCCAAATTTATGTAAACGGGGGAGTTGGCACCGATGGATGTATTGTGTGGTATGGATCTAATATTTCAACTGATAGTCCAGATACCCGCCAAGTATTGACTTATGCTGATATGAACAGAGACGGGCTCCTTGATGTTGTGGCCGCTGTTTATGGTGCCCCTAATAGGATATATATAAACGGTGGATATAACGCTGGCACCCACTCTTTTACATGGACCTCTTACCCAGTTACTACAGATGCATTTAATACTTTGTCCATAGCTATAGCCGATATAAATGAAGACGGATGGCCCGATATAGTAAGCGGGGAGAATCTTCAAGATAATTATATCTACTATAATACAGGGAGCACCCTTGGAAGCTGGTCAAACACTTGGAGCAAATGTCTTTATGTACAGTATCCAACTGATAACAAGGGCGTGTACTGGCCATTTTCTACTATTAAAGTACTTATCAAGGATATGGGTACTAGCCCTACAAATTCAACACTTGACGGTAATCTTGATATAATACTTGCAGAAGAGCCACCTAGCGGTGCACCAGGGGATGCCAAGCAACACAGATTTTCCATCTATTATAACAATAATCTAAATTGTAGTTGGACTTTAGATAAACCTTTAAACTCGTTGTATCATGCCCCAAGTGATCTAATAATTGATGATATAGACGGCGATGGTGACGATAGGGATTTACTTGTAGGGCATGATAGCCATAAGAATGCATATTTCTTATACCCGGGTTACTTTAAAGTGGACCTTGACCCAGCTCAATACCGTACTGTAAGTATGTTCTTGGCTGATTTAGATGATGACGGGTGTTTAGAACTTATTATTGGTAATTTAATAAATACTGGCGGGGGGGCTGTAGAAGATGGACAAAATGTCTATTACTCATTAAGTTCAACAATTTGTAACGGTAGGCCTAAGGCTTATCCAGACGCTTATACAGTTTGCAGTGGAAGCTGTCTAAATGCTTACGTATTGCTTAATGATATGGACCCTGAGAATGATCCTTTGACAATAACAGATGCCAATGTAACAGACCCAACAAAAGGATACACCGTTAATTATGGCACTTATATTAGATACTGTGCAAACAGTGGTCAATCTGGAACTGATACCTTCACATACAGAGTTTCTGATGGAAGTAAATCAGACACAGCAATTGTCACTATAACAATTAGTCCATCACCTATAGCAGTACCAGACTCTGCAACAACATGTGGGACAACCCCAGTTAGTATTAATGTCCTTACAAACGATCTGAATAAAACTGGCGCTACAGCTACCTTGCTGGGCACACCTGTAAACGGAGGTGTTACTGAGCCAACAGAAGGAAACTTCGTCTTTACACCAACAACAAACGGTGTATCTGGGTACTTTGATTATAACCTTTCAAATGGTATATGTTGGAGCCAGGCGAGAGTGACAATCACTAGTAATATTAAACCAGATGCAGTAGCCGACTCTGCTTCAACTTGTGGCTTAACATGTGTTAATGTATCTGTTCTTGACAATGATAAGAATGCTAGTGGAGTCACATTGAGTTTGATTGGAACACCTGTCAATGGTACACCTACAATTATTTCTGGAAACAGAATCAAATTCTGTCCATCAATCCCAAGTGGAACAGGATCATTTGATTATAACATTACAAATGGAACCTGCTATGATGTAGCCACAGTCACTGTTACAATCTATCCGCAGCCAGATGCACAAAACGAATCAGCATCCACATGCAGCACAGACTGCGTGAATGTCTCTGTCCTTGACAATGATACTTACGACTCTGGTGACTACACTCTGTCTGTAGTATCCAA
>Ga0209201_1002074_pt1 | contig 20701 bp, 12 predicted proteins | sample AD_UKC055_MetaG_FD_184411 | JGI IMG/M metagenome (GOLD analysis project Ga0209201, IMG submission 184411) | Active sludge microbial communities of municipal wastewater-treating anaerobic digesters from USA - AD_UKC055_MetaG (SPAdes) (version 2) | ecosystem: Engineered > Bioreactor > Anaerobic >...
GCGTGATGGAATGCACCGACCAAACCTATGTGACCGGATATAAAATCTGGCAGCATGAAATAGAATGGCAGGAGCGAAAGGCGGCAAGGCAAGGTTATCTGTTTTTTGGCGCGCCCAACGAACGCTCGACAGCCGTGCCGCCCCGTGATTTTTATATTTATTTTCTCCAACCATTTGATCCGCCGAAAGAGAAATATGCAACGGACACCCAGGATTTAATATTTCGTCTGGCGAATCTCGACGATGATTTTCGTGTAGCGCTTCGTAATTATGCCGGGGCCTTGGACCTGGCCTCCACGGCATCAGGAAACACCAAAGCGACTTACGAAGCCAAGGCTTCGAAATTTCTTCAGAACCTTGTGCAATGGCTGCAAAAAAACATGACCACGGCTTTTGAAATTACCTACCAGAATCGGACAAAATCCATGTCCGAATGGGCCAAAGGCAAAAATCTTCGGGAACTGTCCGGCATCAGTCCGCATGAGCGCATCAATTTTCGCGACCTGGTGAACACCCTTGCCGGTATCTGTCTTGGCGTGAAATTTCAGGATCAGGCGCCCGAGTATCCATCCTTCTCCGTTCTCATTACAGGCGCAAACCGCGGACAGGCGGCGCAAGACGCGTTGCGCGCCGTTGCCGGGCAAAAACCCACAAAGCAGGCCACGGCTGTTCTTGATGCACTGGAACTTTTGGACGGCGAGCGGTTGGATCCGAGCCGATCCAAATATGTTCAATACATCCTTAATATTCTGAAAGGCAAAGGCCATGGACAGGTTGTTAACCGCTCAGAACTGATCCAGGAAGTTCTGGGTGTTGAATACCTTGCGCCGCAGACGTTTCGGCTTGAGCCAGAATGGGTGATGGTTTTGCTGGCGTCACTGGTTTATGCCGGAGAAGTGGTGCTTTCCATTCCGGGCAAAAAATTCGATGCCACAAGTTTGCAGCAACTGGCCGGTACCGCTGTCGATGAACTGACGCCGTTCAAGCACATCGAAAAACCAAAAGACTGGAATCTTCCCGGCCTGACGGCGCTTATTGAACTGTTGCAGCCCTATTGCGCGGCAGGCGTTTCTCTGGCGGCAGGTGAAGTTCAAGTGATCACCATGGGAGGTGAAAAAGCCGATGGCGTTGTCACCAAGCTGCAGACCACCATTGGGCGACTGATTGAAAACATCGTTTGGGCGCAACAAAGTATCCAAACAGGCCTGAACTTCTGGGGACGCAACCTGCTTTCCGATCATGAGGCGAAGAAACTGCGGGAAAAACTGGATGCAACAAAAGCATTTCTCGAATCGCTGCAGGCTTTCAATACAACCGGCAAACTCAAGAATTTCCGTTATGATGCAGCCGACGTGAAGGCGCATGGTGAAGGCCTTCGTGCCCTGTCTGAAATGAAGTCACTCCAGGAGATCGTCAATGACTTCGGATCAACCGCCGGCTATCTGTCACAGGCCGAAGCGGTTTTGCATTCAGACCACGAGTGGATAGATAGAATGAAAGCTATCAGGGCGGATATATTTACAACCATAGAAAATTTCAAGACCAAGGGGCCAGGTACATTGCGGCAAACCTTAAACGCTCAGCTTACCAAGTTGAAAAGGGATTATATTGCCGTCTATCTTGCCCTGCATGCCAAGGCTCGTTTGGGTTTAAAAGAAGACAAGCGTAAAGTTCAGCTTATCAGCGACGAGAGGCTTCAGATTCTGCAAAAGCTCGCGACAATTGATCTCATGCCACGCCAGCATCTGAGCGATTTTCAAAGCCGCCTGGCCGGTCAGAAAAGTTGTTTTACACTCATCGAACAAGAGCTGAATGCTTCGCCTGTCTGCCCGCACTGTGCTTTCAAACCGGGAATGGAATCCTCTTATGGCCGTATGCCTGCTTCCACGATTTTGGACGGCTTTGATGATGAACTGGATAAAATGCTGGCAAACTGGACGCAAACCCTGCTTGCCAATTTGGAAGATCCAACCACAAAAGAAAATATCAATCTGCTCAAACCGCCGGCGCGTAAACTCATCGATGGCTTTATCAAGAAAAGAAGCTTGCCCGATGATTTGAGCCAGGATTTTATTCATGCAATGAAAGAAGTGCTTTCCGGCCTCACCAAGGTTGCTGTTACGGTGGAACAGATTCGTAACGCTCTGTTATCAGGCGGTTCTCCCGCAACGCCTTCGGAAATGAGAAAAAGGTTTGATGAATATCTTGAAGAGCTCACCAAGGGCAAAGAATCCGGCAAAGTCCGGATTGTGCTGGAATAGGAACTGCGAATGGACGCGAATAAACACGAATGGAATTTTGAAAATCTCGTCGGAATGATCCGGCAGGCGCATGAAGAGTTGGCTGCCCAGGCCGGACATGCAGTGAATATCAGTCTCACTCTCCGGAACTGGATGATTGGTTGCTATATCGCTGAGTACGAGCTGTGTGGATCGGATCGGGCAAACTACGGAGGAAATCTCCTATCCAATCTTGCCCAAAGCCTTACAGCCTTTAAGATTAGCAACTGCAATCGCCGCCAGCTTTATCGTTATCTCCGCTTTTACCGTCTTTACCCTGAGATAGTGGGAACGCTGTCCGCACAATTGAAGAAGCTGTTGCCACCAGAAGCCAGGGCTCGCGAAAAAGTGGGGACAGCGTCCCCACAATTGTGGACTCCCCCCGATAAGATCATCCATCTGCTTGCCTACAGTCATCTGGAATTACTCGTTGATCTAGAGGATGACCTGAAGCGTGCTTTCTACGAAATCGAGTGCATCCGTGGCAACTGGTCGGTCCGGGAGCTCAAGCGGCAGATAGACAGCCTCTATTATGAGCGATCCGGTTTGTCCAAAGACAAAAAGGAACTGTCGAAGCTGGCGCAAAAAGGCGCCAAAGCTGCCGACCCCAAACTGGCAATACGCGATCCCTACATCTTCGAATTTCTTGGGCTTAAGCCACGTGAAGTCATGAGCGAGTCGCATCTGGAGGACCAACTCCTCAATAAACTTCAGGATTTTCTGCTGGAACTTGGCCACGGGTTCTGTTTCGAGGCCCGCCAGAAGCGGATTCTGATCGGCGATACACACAACTTTGTTGACCTTGTCTTTTATCACCGGATACTCAAGTGTCACGTATTGGTGGAGCTGAAACTCGAACATTTCAGCCATGAAAATATCGGCCAGCTCAACACCTATGTGAGCTGGTACAAAAAGAACATGATGACTGAGGGTGACAATCCCCCCATCGGCATACTTCTGTGCACCCAGCGCGACCAAACGCTGGTGGAATATGCCCTGGCCGGGATGGACAACGGCCTTTTCGTTTCCAAATACCAGCTTGAACTTCCTAAGAAGGAGGAGATGCAACAGTTTATCGAGGAGCAGATACGGGAAAGGGAGGATAATTAGTCCAAGGTCCAATGTCCAAAGTCGAAGGTCGAAGGTCGAAGGAACGGAAATGGCGACGATAACAAGGTTTGAGGATATCGAGGCTTGGCAGAAGTCACGTGAATTGACAAGGGAAGTCTATGCTGCCTCGAACACGGGGCTGTTCGCAAAAGATTTTGGACTTCGCGATCAGATCCGTCGAGCTACAGTTTCGATCATGTCAAATATCGCAGAGGGCTTTGAGCGAGGTGGAGACAAAGAATTCGTGCAGTTCATAGCTCAAGCCAAAGGTTCTTCAGCAGAAGTTCGGGCTCAGCTCTATGTCGCTTTAGACCAGGGCTACATCGACAAGCCGACCTTCGACCGATTGGCGGAAATGACGATGCACATCAACCGGATGCTGGCTGGGTTCATGAAATACCTGCGCAGTTCGGAGTTCAAAGGGAGCAAGTATAAATGACAATAGGGAAGAATAGTCCAAGGTCTAATGTCCAAAGTCCAAGGTCTAATGTCCAAGGTCCAAGGTCTAATGTCCAAGGTCTAATGTCCAAGGTCCAAGATGACACGAATACTATGCCGACTTTGGACAGTGGACGAGGGACTTTGGACTCGCTGCAGGCCGAACAGTCGGCTTTGGACTTTAGATCAAAGACTTTGGACTCCAAAAACTCGCCTGTGACCTGCCTGGGCATGACGTTTCCGTCCGACGACGAACGGAGAAAATACTTCACGGAAAAGCTCCGCGAATTCTTGGCTGACCCCGAGTTTCGCAAAATCGAAGGATTTCCCATCGGGGCGGATGAGGACATTCTGGCGCTCTCCGATCCGCCTTACTACACTGCTTGCCCGAATCCATGGATTGCCGATTTTATCAAACACTATGGCAAACCTTACGATCCCAATGTGCCATACAGCCGCGAGCCTTTTGCTGCGGATGTAAGCGAAGGCAAGAACGACCCGATCTACAACGCACATTCCTATCACACCAAGGTGCCGCATAAGGCCATTATGCGGTACATCCTCCATTATACCGAACCGGGGGATGTTGTTTTTGACGGCTTCTGCGGGACGGGGATGACCGGCGTTGCGGCGCAGATGTGCGGTGACAGGGCTGTGGTTGAATCATTGGGATACAAAGTGGAGAACGACGGGACAGTATCGCAGCAGGAAACGGATGAAAACGGGAAAACCATCTGGAAGCCGTTTTCCAGATTGGGCGCCCGGCGGGCCGTATTAAACGATTTATCCCCTGCCGCCACCTTCATCGCCTATAACTACAACACCACGGTTAATGTGCAGGCTTTTGAGCGGGAAGCAAAGCGCATCCTGAAGGAAGTGGAAGCTGAATGCGGCTGGATGTATGAGACTTTACATACGGATGGCAAGACCAAGGGCAAGATCAACTACACGGTCTGGTCTGATGTTTTTGTATGCCCGGAATGCACCCGCGAGGTCATTTTCTGGGAAGCAGCGGTAGATAAGAAGGCCGGTGCGGTGAAGGATGAATTCTCCTGTCCGCATTGCAAGGCAAATCTTACGAAGCGCAAAATGGATCGTGCATGGGGCACACAGTTCGACAAGGTTATCAACCAGACAATCCGACAAGCCAAACAAGTTCCTGTACTCATCAACTACACGGTCGGCGGTAAAAGGGCGGAGAAAACGCCAGATAAGAGCGACTTGGCACTCATAGCGAAGATCGAAAACAGCGACATTCCATATTGGTTTCCGACAACGACAATTCCGAAGGGTGATAAGACAGGTGAGCCGCTTCGCATCGGCATCACTCATGTGCACCATTTTTATACAAAACGTAATTTATGGGTGTTAGCAGCTTTGTGGCAACGATTTACAAATTACCCCATGGGCAAGTTAGCAATTACTTCAGTACTAATCAAAACAGCGAGCCTTTTGCATAATATTGGATTCAAGAACGGTAAAATTAACCTTGCAGGAGCATTGCCAAACGCTCTTTTCATCCCTTCAAACATAGCAGAAAGAAATATTTTTGAATTGGTTCAAGGAAAGGTTGATGACTTCATCCGCGCCAACCTTCATAGAATTCAAAGCAGACAAATAATATCAACTCTTTCATTGAGCGCGGAAAATCAAAATAGCAATATTTATAGTAGCGCCGATTACATTTTCATCGATCCGCCATTCGGATCAAACTTATTCTATTCAGAATTGAGCTTTATCTGGGAAGCCTGGCTGGGTGTAATGACAAACAACAAGTCCGAGGCCATTGAAAGCCATAGCCAAAACAAGACACTTGATGATTACCGTATCTTGATGACTTTTTGTTTCAGGCAAGCATACCGATTCTTGAGGCCAGGCCGTTGGATGACTGTGGAATTCTCAAATACAGGGGCTGCGGTATGGAATAGTATACAGACGGCACTTTCTGATGCTGGTTTTGTTGTTGGCAATGTGGCCGCCCTACACAAGGGACAAGGGACTTTTAATTCTCAAACCAATCCTACTTCTGTAAAGCAAGATCTCGTCATTTCCGCCTATAAGCCAAATGGCGGTTTTGAAGAGCGGTTCCAAAGAGAAGCCAGCACCGAGGAAGGTGTCTGGGATTTTGTCCGCACGCACCTCAAATATCTGCCTGTCGTTAAACGCGGTGCAACTGCTACTCATCTGATCGCTGTTACGGAACGCGATCCTCGCATTCTGTATGATCAAATGGTGGCCTACTATGTTCGTAAAGGATATCCAGTGCCGCTGAACAGTGCGGAATTTCAGGAAGGACTTTCTCAGAGATTCTCATATCGGGATGGTATGTATTTTCTGCCCGACCAAGTGGCCGAATACGACAAGAAAAAGATGACCGCAGGTGGTATGGAGCAGATGTCGCTTTTTGTTTCCGATGAATCCTCTGCCATCGCCTGGCTGCGTCAACTACTCAAAGACAAGCCTCAATCATTTCAGGACATTCATCCGCATTTTATCAAGGAGCTTGGCGGGTGGCAGAAGTATGAAAAGCCACTGGAGCTTTCTGAGCTTCTGGGTCAGAACTTCTTTTGCTACGACGGTAAAGGTGATATCCCCAGCCAGATTCACAGTTATCTTTCGACGAATTTTAAAGAGCTTCGCAACTTGCCAAAGGATGACGCCGGCCTTCGAGCAAAAGCAAAAGATCGCTGGTATGTTCCTGATCCGAACAAAGCAGGCGACCTGGAGAAACTGCGTGAGCGGGCCTTGCTGCGTGAATTTGAAGATTACAGGACGACCAGCCAGAAGCGTTTGAAAATATTTCGCCTTGAAGCTGTTCGCGCCGGATTCAAGAAGGCATGGCAAGAGCGCGACTATGCCACGATCATCACCGTGGCCCGCAAGGTTCCGGAAAACGTCCTCCAGGAAGACCCGAAGCTCCTCATGTGGTATGATCAGGCGCTGACGAGATCAGGTGAAGAATCATAGTAATCATTAAAGGAGCAGAGATATGATAACAAAATGGACGTTATCAAATTTCAAATCTGTAAGTAAGGAAACGGAGCTATCTTTTGCTCCACTTACCCTGTTTGCTGGACCAAACAGCAGCGGGAAAAGTACAATTCTTCAATCACTGCTGCTTGTGAGCCAAACCTTGGCACATAAGGTCAGCAGCCGTTCCGTAGTGCTTAACGGATTAATTACACGACTTGGTCAATTTGATGATCTCAAGTCTCATGAAAGCGATTACGATGAGATAACAATCGGATGGGAGTGCCGACCTCTCGAAGGTTCGCAAGCGTCAACCTTGGAGAATTCACGCTTGCCAAGTCATTTTATGATTTATGGAAGGCATAATGATGCCATTAAGGCGATTACCTGTAAATTGTCATTCGACGCAAATCCAGGCAGTCCGGATCGTGAGCTATACCAACTTCAACCTCGGCTTTTTTTGTTTACGATCTCTGCCGTGGTTAATTCCGATGATAATGCAGATCGACGCCATGAATTAACGGTTTCAAGGTCTTCGGCTGAATCAACTAAAATTGATAATCTTAATGCTGAAGTTCCAAATGATGTGGCACGCGCCAGTTTGGAATTTAATGTAGACATTGATAATGATTCCTTAGAGGAATTGCGTGAAGAGTTTAAAACTGCTGAACCAGTCGGCTGTATGTTACGGCACTTTCTGCCAGATCGGCTTTCAATCCGAATTAATGCGATTAAGGAAGTTGCCCGGATTATACAGCTGGCATTAACGGATGATGGGCCAAGAATCCGGCGCTCATTATTTATGAAACGCGAGCTCGTGATACCCTATCCTCTAATTAAAGAACTTCAAAATCGACTTGGTGAAAAATATGCAGTCCTATTTGAAAAACAAACTAATCTCTTTGATGGGAATGAAGGCATGGCCGTTCGCGAGTGGATGGAGCGACTCCGTAAGCTTCCATTTGATAGAAGACGTGAATTACGCCGCACGTTAGCAGAGTGGTCTGATCTTGCCGAAATTATTGAGCGCGAATTACGTGATGCCTCACAAAAAGAGGACAAAGAGTATCTGCTGCTGCCGCTGCTTCTCCCCGCCGATTTGATGAATGCATCTTCTTACTTGGGTGCAATGTTTTCCAATGCGGTAAAATATTTAGGTCCGCTACGCGATGAGCCAAAACCTTTATATCCACTTACGGCTCATGCCGATCCAACCGATGTGGGATTTCAAGGGGAGATGACTGCTGCGGTCTTAAATTTACATCGCGAACGAAAAATCAGATACATTTCGTCTTCAGCTTTTGCAAAGACACCTTTTTTGCCCACGCCAGTGACACGCTCACTCGAATCGGCTGTTACCGATTGGTTGCAGTATTTAGGCGTTGCAGAAACAGCATACAGTATTGATAAAGGTAAACTGGGCCATGAGTTGAAAGTAAAGCTAACTGAAAATGGGCCAGTGCATGATCTTACGCATGTAGGCGTTGGTGTCAGTCAGGTGCTGCCTATTGTTGTTATGTCACTACTTGCTGACCGTGACACGACACTAATTTTTGAGCAACCGGAACTGCACCTGCACCCAAAGGTACAAACCAGACTGGCTGATTTCTTCTTGTCGATTGTATTGCTTGGTAAACAATGTCTGATAGAAACGCATAGTGAGTATCTCATTAATCGGCTTCGTTATCGGGCCGCCGCAGAAGACGAAAATAACCGTGTGAATGATAATCTCAAGATATATTTTGTTGAGAAAGAGAATGGTTCATCCAATTTCCGGGAAGTAAAAGTAAATGAATACGGAGCTATTTTAGAATGGCCGGAAGGATTCTTTGACCAGAGCCAAAGGGAGGCTGAAGATATTCTAAGGGCTGCAATGACAAAAAAGAAGAAAAAACAAAAACGTGAGAGCAAGGATAATGTCTGAGGCATTTCAACTGGCAATCGACCCATATATTCTTTGTCTTCCTAATCCCTGCAACTCATTAGAAGAAATTGAGTCGTTTGTTGACACATTGCTTGGCTGGAGCAGCACGCTGCAACAAAAGAATTCAAATATCTTAATTTCTGATGCTGCAAGAATTGCTCTTTTGGAGGATGGTGAATACCCACATCAGCATAGATTGCGTGATCTGATGCGCATACATAAATGTGAAGTAGCTGATCCTGAAACTGTAGGCCGCCTTACGCAAAGTTTGCTTGACCGTACACCATCACTTGAGGCGTTTTATGGGGTTAACTCAATACTCATCGATCCGGCAAAATCTTCAATTATGCCGGATGCTTTTTTTAAACGCCTCAAGGATAACACTCGTAATGCTTTAATTGAGATGCTGGTTATCGTATCAGCTGAACAGAATGCAGATTGCTCCCACATAGAAAAACATATATTCCTCGCAACATCAGATGATTTGATAGATAAGGATAACGATTTAACAGAAATTGAATGCGTTTCAGAGTTACATGACTGGCAGTGGCTGACTGAACCACTTCATGATTTACCAACAATGCCCGCAACGATTGAAGGTAAATTACCACTTGTGTTTAGTCATTACAGCTTTTTGCACCAACTTGGTATCTGGCATGTATGGAATAATGCGTCGGATGAACAAGCTGCTATTGACGCAATAAATCTATGCATCGAAGAAATCGTGAACACAGGCGCAACCGGTATCAGTAAGATAAATTTTCGATTGGGAACCTATTTTTTGGAGTCGGTGCGTGCGCAAAGCTTTGGAAGCCGAAGCGACTATGCAAGAGTGCTGATAGAATCTTGTGCACGCATCACATTAGACATCCCCAAAAACCCTGTTAAACCTTTCCGTGAAAGCGCAAACTCAATGCGCCAGAAAAGGCGTCATGACGGCGCTTTGGCATTTAGAACACACCTGACAAAAAAGGGTGTAGGTTTTCGTCTTATGTTGTGGAAGTTGTCAGATGGAACCATAGAATTTGCCAATGTTGGCTGCAAGGGTGAACTGGTAATTCTATGATGATAGAAAATTTACATCTCGGCGTTTGGTTATGGGCAATTGACCACAGTCAGCCCTGTCAGGTCATCGAAACCCAGACGCTCTGGGGCGAGACCATGTGCCGTGTTTGGATGCCAGGTCGCGACACGGTTGTCCGCATCCCCGCATCCCAGCTCATTTCTTTGGAGAAAGCAGACTCTGATTCACCACATAATATTGCCTACGCCGCTGCCGCGGCGCGTGTGGCCGATGCGCTGACCCAAGACATACTCCTTGCGCCAATAGCGTCTTCCGTTATTCCGCTCCCTCACCAGATAAGGGCTTTGTCCCGTGCCATAGCCAATGATCAGGTGCGCTATCTTCTGGCCGATGAAGTTGGATTAGGTAAAACGATTGAAGCAGGATTGATTTTTCGTGAACTTAAACTGCGTGGATTGGTCAAACGTGCGCTGGTGATTGCTCCCAAAGGGTTGGTGAATCAGTGGGTGGCTGAAATGCGGCTGCACTTCAACGAACATTTCCAGCTTGTCTTACCGGAAGATATAAAAACGCTGAGCCGCATTTCCGTAGTCCAAAGTCAAAAGTCCAAGGTCCAAGGTCAAGATTACAAAAGCATTCGACCTTGGACTTCGGACAGGGGACTTTGGACTTCAGGCAAGGGACCTTGGACTCTTTGTGATCAAGTTGTCGTGCCGATGGATTCTATAAAACCACTGGATAAACGCCGTGGGTGGAGCGCCGCTCAGGTTGGCGAGTATAATCGCGAGCGGTTTGAGGACTTGATTGCTGCGGGCTGGGATCTTGTCATCGTGGATGAGGCTCATCGTCTTGGCGGCAGCACGGATCAGGTGGCCCGCTTTAAGTTGGGTCAGGGGCTTGCCGAGGCTGCGCCTTATTTCCTTCTGCTTTCCGCAACGCCACACCAGGGGAAGACGGACGCTTTTCATCGCCTGGTTTCTTTGATCGATGCGCGGGAATTTCCGGATGTCGGCAGTGTCACGCGCACGCGCGTCTCGCCTTACGTGATCCGTACGGAAAAAAAACGTGCAATCGACGCCGAAGGAAAGCCTCTGTTTAAGTCGCGCCGCACGGAGTTGTTTGCGGTTTCCTGGGGCAAACGCCATCGGGAACAGCAGCTTCTTTATGAGGCGGTAACCGATTATGTGCGGGAAGGCTATAACCAGGCCATCCGGGAGAAGCGCAGTTACATCGGCTTTCTGATGATCCTGATGCAACGGCTGGTGGTTTCTAGCACAAGCGCCATCCGTACGACCCTTGAAAAGCGCCTGGATGTTCTGGCCTCACCCCAGGAACAACTGTCCTTGTTTCCGACGGCTTCGGAAGAGGAATGGACGGATCTTGACGGGCAGGAGCAGATGGAGATTCTGCTTAGCGCCCGTCTGAAAGCGCTTAAAAATGAGCGCGCCGAGGTCAAACTGCTTTTGGAGGCGGCTGCCCATTGTGAGCAGATCGGGCCCGATGCCAAGGCAGATGCTCTGCTGGAATGGCTTTATCGTCTCCAATCCGAAGAAAGTGATCCGGAACTGAAAGTGCTGATTTTTACTGAATTTGTTCCCACACAGGAAATGCTGCGGCGATTCCTGGTCGAGCGCGGGTTTTCGGTTGTTTGCCTGAATGGGTCCATGGATATGGACGAGCGCAAGCGTGTTCAGGATGCCTTTGCTAAGGATGTTCGCATTCTTATTTCAACCGATGCCGGCGGCGAGGGCTTAAATCTCCAGTTTTGTCATGCCGTGATTAATTATGATATCCCCTGGAATCCGATGCGGCTTGAACAACGGATCGGCCGCGTGGATCGCATCGGGCAGTCGCACGTTGTCCGCGCGGTAAATTTCGTTTTTGAAGGCTCGGTCGAACATCGGGTCCGCGAAGTGCTGGAACAGAAACTGGCCATCATTTTTGAGGAATTCGGTATTGATAAGACCGGCGATGTCCTCGACTCCGGCCAGGCAGGCAAGATGTTTGACGAAATGTATATCGACGCGATCCGCAATCCCGATAAAATTGAGGCTTCCGTGGAAAGTGTTGTAACCCGCATGCAGGAACAGGTTCGTGAAGCGCAGAATACCGTTGCTGTGCTCGGTAAAGCGGAAGATCTGGAGCCGTCTGAAGCGCAACGACTGCTCGGCCATCCCTTGCCTCATTGGGTGGAACGCATGACGGTCAGTTATCTCCAGGCAAACGGCGGTCGGGCTGAAAGGAAGAGCCAAGGCTGGAAGCTTACCTGGCCTGACGGTCAATATGATGAGGATGTTGTCTTTACCGGCAAGGAGGCAGAACGTTTTCCGGCCGCCCGGCACTTTACTCTGGAAGAATCAAAAATTCGCGGGTTGGCCATGCGGCTTCCCCGGTTTGTTTCCGGGCAACCGATTCCTGTGGTTTCCCTTCCCAGCATATCGCAAGAGATCAGCGGGTTATGGTCTTTATGGCAAATTGCCATATCCACAATGGGGTGGAATCGTCGAAGGATAATGCCATTATTTTTAGCAGACAGTGGCGCCGTATTGATGCCGACGGCCAGACACATCTGGAATACGCTTTTGGTCGAAAAAATCCAGACTCTATCCGTTGTGGATTCGTCCGCCTCTCTCACGTCTTTTAATGAACTGCAAAAAGTGGCCCAGGAGCATGGGAAAGCGATCTATGATGATTTACTTCAAGAGCACCGGACACGAATGATTCGCGAGCGCGAGAAAGGCGAATATGCCTTCGCCGCACGTCGCAGGATGATAGGAAGGATTGGTCTGTCTCAAGTCCGCAATCATCGTTTGGCCCTCCTGAATCAGGAAGAGAAGATTTTTAATGAACAGCTTGATCAAAAAAACCGAATCTATCCCGATATGTCGCCGCTGCTTGTAATTCGCGTGGAGGGGAATCATTAATGAATAGCTGGCGCGATCATGTCTTAAAAGAATTTACCCCGAAAGTATCCCGCCTGACCCTTGTGTCCGACCCGGACGGGCTTTTGCTGGAAGAAGGAATTCTCGAAGGAATCCGCAAACGGGGTTTTGATTTGATTCCATTCGAAGATCATGTCGCGTTTCGCTTTGCCTATGAATCAAAATACCGGTCGTGCTGGGATCGGGGAGAACAAACGGATCTGGTTGTCCTGCTTCGCTCCGAAATTAAAGATATTGATGGGCTGCCATATGATCTCCTCCAGTCGGGTCGAAAATTGTTTTTCAATGTTGGAGATGTTTTTCCAAAGCTCAGCCATCCGGTTATCGCTGCTTTGGACCGAAGTTATTTTGAAATCCTTTATCAGGCGCAGAAGCTACACGCGCCCGGCGAATTGGGAGAAAACGCAACAAAGGAGTTTATTCTCCGTCATGTCTTTGAAATTGCCCCGGAGTTAATCAGGCAGCCATCGAATCTTATGCAGGTTCTTTTGCGTCGTCACTATCGCGGGCAAGTGATCCCCCCTGTGCTAGACGAGAGGTTGATTCAACTTCTTCAGCAGAATAAGCAATTTGTGGGCTGGCCCCTGGAAACAATTGTTAAGGATCGTGAAGCTTTCTTTACTTTCCTCCAGGAACGCTGGCCGACATTTCTTGATAAAGAAGCTGTCCATGTGAAAAAAGGCGTTTATGAAGCGCATGATGAATATCATTTAGCCCTCAAGGGGCCGGTTGATCTGCCTTTTGATCATCATGATATTCGGATTTACATTGATAATCTCTTCATGGAAGGATTCTTACATCCTGTGCAGCATGAACATGCCGATGAATTGTCCAGGTCATGGGTGGCTGTAGGCATTCAAACAAATGCAGCCGAGGATCGTTCTCGACGTTTGTGTAAGCTTGCTGAAAGTTTGAAGGCGGCCATTCCTGCTGAAGATGCAAAACATTCGGATTGGTCGCATTTTGCGCGCAGTTGGGCGAAATTGATGTGTCTTGTAAACGAGGAACCCTCATCGGTTCCAGCCACAACAAAAAGTAAGATACGGACACTTCAGACGCAGATAGATATGGGTTTTTCAACCTGGCTTTTCAAACGTTATGCAGGACTGATTAATTTGCCTCCGGCGCCCCCCGTTATGCTGCATCACATTCCACGTTTTATTGCGCGCCAGATGAGTGATGCTGCTGGTTTAAAAGTGGCTTTGCTGGTTGTCGATGGTCTTTCTCTTGATCAATGGCTGGTTGTCAAAAATGTTCTTGATGCAAATTCATCGTCTTTCGTCTTTCGGGAGAAAACGGTTTTTGCTTGGATTCCTTCCATAACATCGATTTCCAGGCAGGCTGCGTTTTCCGGTAAAATGCCTGTTTTCTTTCCAGGCAGCATTTACACAACGGAAAAAGAAAGCCTCTTATGGTCGCAGTTTTGGACGGATCAAGGGCTGTCACAAAACGAGGTTGTTTATATCAAAGGACTGGGTGATGGCAGCCTGGATATGGTTTCTGAAATGATTTCCAGCCCCAGGGCAAGAGTTGCCGGTCTGGTCGTGGACAAAGTGGACCGGATTATGCACGGTATGGAGCTGGGCGCTGCCGGAATGCATAATCAGGTGGACCAATGGGCAAGGCAATTGTATCTGCAAACGCTTGTGGATTTGCTTTTGGATCAGGGGTTCCGTGTCTATCTGACGTCTGACCACGGCAACATCGATGCAGAAGGCTGTGGCCGACCGGCTGAGGGAGTGATAGCAGATTTGCGAGGCGAGCGCGTCCGTATTTATCCCGACATTTCCCTTCGCACTAAAATAAAAGGGCAATTTCCGGCTACAATCGAATGGAATAATGTTGGAATCCCGGATGATTGCGTTGCTCTTCTGGCACCGCATCGGCAAGCCTTTATAGAAACAAATCGTTGCACAGTAACTCACGGCGGTCTTTCATTGGAAGAGATTATCGTTCCATTTGTTCAGATTGAAAGGAAGATTAAATGACGTCAAAAAGATTTGAGCAAATTGGGCTTGATCGTCTTGTGCATTTAACGTGGCTCGAAAAAACGGCGAATTTAGCTCTCGCCGGCAATGATGCCAAAACGATTAAAAGCATCCTGCAAGATGAATTAGCGGGCGCATTTCGTTCAGCCAATAAAGAAGTACGCGGTTCCCTGGATAAGACCATTACGATCCTTTTAAAAATATGGCTTATGCCGCCGAAAGATTTTGAAACCTTGCGTCTTCTCGGGCTGGAACTGATGAAACAAACGCCTCTTAATGAGCGTATGCTTATTCATTGGGGAATGATCGCAGCCGTGTATCCATTTTGGTCCGCCGTGGCGGCACAAATCGGTCGCCTGTTGAGACTTCAGGGTACCGTTACGGCAATTCAAATCCAGCGTCGCATTCGTGAACAATATGGCGAAAGGGAAACAGTATCCCGCAGGGCACGATACATTATACGATCGTTTTTGGACTGGGGAGTGATTCAAGAAACAAATACAAAAGGGATCTACAAATCGGAAAACACTCTTGCCGTCGATGATATTCGGTTGATTGCCTGGTTGGTCGAAGCATCCCTTTATGCACGTTCCAACGGAGCAGTTCCTTTAAAAGACCTGATAGACAGTCCCGCTTTATTCCCCTTCCGGATGAAATCTATTCGCGCCGAAACCCTCATTGCGGTATCGCCCAGGCTTGATTTCCTGCGTCACGGTTTAGATGAAGATTTGATTATGCTGAAGCAATAACATAGAAGCAGGCGCATTTTTAATCACAGGAGGGGAAGATGAAAAACGTAGAAATGAAACTGGAAGGCGATATTCTGACGATCAAAGTGGACGTGACCAAAGAGTTCGGCCCGTCGGCCTCCGGGAAGACCATCATCATTGCGTCAACGGAAGGCAATATTTCCGTTCCGGAAAAGGATGACGTCAAAATCGGGCTGAATGTTTATCGAAAGAAACCGGTGGCGGCATAAAACCCGTCAAGCTATGAGAACCTTGATGGGTTGCGCCTATCAAACACATCAGATTGGCATACTCTACAGCACCGCAATCTCTTCCCTGTCCTGATTCCGTATGTAGTCGTCCCTGAAAAAGTCATTTATTTCTAAAGAGCATGAGCGGGGATCATTTTGAAGTGATCTTCGCTCATGCTCAGACCGATAAATCCAGCCGGATGATTAAAATATCGCCAAAACAGCCCCTGGGAAAAAAGCAAAAAGAAAGCTCTGAGGAGCTTTCTCAGATTAAAACCACATCCGGACAGAATCGCATTCATCCGATCACCATCTTGCCCTTGAAGATGATTCCGTTCCAACCGATGATCGGATTTCAGATGGCCGAAGATCGGCTCAATGGCTGACCGCCTGCTAAACCATTTCCAGAGACTGGCCTTCATGCTCTTTTTCTTCTTCCCGGATAAATGAACCTCTGTATCGGTTATCTCTTTCGCAACCCCTCGATAACCTTTGTCGCAATAAGCATGCAAAGGCTGCCAGCCGGTGTGTTCCTTCGCCTGTTGCAGTGCATCCTTCAACGTGTGCCCGTCGAACGGATTGCCGTGAAGAGCATCAATGGCCAATATCCAGTTGTCTTTGGAACTGCTGACCATGGAGACTTTGCAACCAAATTCATACTTTTTGTGGACTTTTCCCTTGGCAATACATTCCACTTCCGGGGCATGAACACTGTAAACCTTATTCTTGTCGTTTCTTTTCTGATGGAAGATGGCTCTGGCAATGTTCAAGACTTTGACTAAGCGTCCCTCCGGATTGCTACATTTTCTCTCAATATCCCGAATAACACAACCCAGCATGGTCTTGAGCTTCTTCGTTTCTTTCTTGGATCGATTGTACTGCCCGGCGCTTGCGTATCGTCCCTGTTTGAGAAAGACTTTCTTGCCGGTTCGTTCGTAGTTCTGTCGTAAATCAATGTGCATCTTCTTGGCTAATCTGACGAGGACGCGACGAGCCTTATGGTAAAGTCTGGCGTCCGTGGGAAAGGCAATGGCTTTCTCCTGAACGGTGGTATCCACATTCACTCTTTCCAAATGTCTCTCGGTTAAAAGCTTTTCTGCTTTGGCCGTATGGATGGTCACGGTCAAAAGTTCTTCGAGTTTATCCGGCCCCAAACGCTTGCGCCACCGTGTCATGGATGACGGGTCGATCGGCAGAGTGTGCTGAAAATGTTTGAACCCGCAAAAATACTGCCAGTATGGATTCTCTAGCAATCGGGCCACAACGGATTCGTCACTCTCATTGTAGGCGTGTTTCAAATAATGAAGGCCAACGACCAGTCTTGTCGGCAATGCCGGTCTTCCTTTCTTCTGCGCAAACAAAGCACCAAAGGAATGATCAAATCTCCACCAATCGATCTTGTTGGCCAGCGCATACAATGGATGGCTTCTATCAACGATCTGTTCCAAGCTCGACCGGAACAGGTCGCCATGGGATTGCTCAAAGCTGTTGTCTTTTGCTTGCATAAATTTGCCGGTTTTTAGCTCCTTTTCCTAAATTCCCGGTAATTATAGCACACAAAAATACGCTAATCAAGTAATAATATCAATATGTTGTAAATTTTTCAGGGAGGACTATGTAACCCATGCAGGGTCGCGTAACGATCCTATTTTTCAACCCGACGGGCCGCTTTTATCGCCCGGTCATTCAGAAGGCAAGAAATGCGGCTAATAGCTGACCGTCCGGCGAGCCTTTTCCAGACATTCGATGAGGTCCTGCATGTGCCGCTCTTCAATAAAAGGCGACATGACAAATGATTTGACGGGCTTGACCACAGGGCCGCTTTTATCTATAAGGAAGCCTGCGGAAACACCGCGGCGGAAAAAGAATAAACGCAAAAGGAGCCTGATTCATGTCATTACATCTGAACAAACTGAAAACCTTTTCGGGCCGGAAAGGCCCCCTGCTGTTGATTATCATGGACGGCATCGGCCTGGGCAAAGCCGATGAAACCAACGCCGTTTTCCGGGCCGACACCCCCAACCTTGACGAATTGTTCAAGTCAAAGCTCTACACACAGCTCAAAGCCCACGGCACAGCCGTCGGACTGCCCTCGGATGACGATATGGGCAACAGCGAAGTCGGACACAACGCGATGGGCGCGGGCCGGATTTTTGACCAGGGCGCCCGTCTGGTCAACGCCGCCCTCCAGACCGGCCGGATCTTTCAGACCGAAGTCTGGGACAGCATCGCCCGCCGCGCCGAAAACGGCGGGACGGTCCATTTTATCGGGCTGCTTTCCGACGGAAACGTCCATTCGCACATCGATCAGCTCTACATTCTGATCGACCGGTGCGCCGAACAGAGCTTCAAAAAGGTCCGGCTGCACACCCTGCTCGACGGCAGGGATGTCGGGGAAAAAACGGCCCTCAATTATCTGGGCCCCACCGAGGAAAAACTGAAGAAAATCTCGGCGGAAAAAGGATTGGATTACGCCATCGCCTCGGGCGGCGGGCGGATGACAACCACCATGGACCGCTACAATTCCGACTGGAACATCGTGAAGCGCGGCTGGGAAGCCCACGTTCTGGGAAAGGGCAGAGCCTTCCCTTCCGCTTCCGACGCGGTCAAAACTTTTTACGCGGAAGACCCGAAGGCGACGGACCAGTACCTGCCCGCGTTTGTGGTGACCGACGGCGCGGGCCGACCCGTCGGCAAAATCCAGGACGGGGACGCCGTCATCCTGTTTAACTTCCGGGGCGACCGCGCGATCGAAATCTCCCGCGCCTTTTCTGAAAAAGACTTTTCCGAATTCGACCGGGGACCCCTGCCGGATGTCTTTTACGCGGGCATGATGGAGTACGACGGCGACGCCCACATTCCGCCTCATTTTCTGGTGCAGCCTCCGGCCATCGACCGCGTCATCGGCGAATACCTCTGCGCGGAAAAGGTCAAAACCTTCGCCGTGTCGGAAACGCAGAAATACGGACATGTAACGTATTTCTGGAACGGCAACCGCTCCGGCTGCATCGATGAATCTCTCGAGAAATACGTGGAAATTCCTTCCGACCGGATTGAGTTTGACCGCGCGCCGAAGATGAAGGCCGAAGAAATAACGAACAGGGTGATCGATCTGCTCCAGAGCGGTGATTACCGTTTCGGCCGGACGAATTATCCCAACGGCGACATGGTCGGCCACACGGGTGTGACGGAAGCGGCCATTGTCGCGGTGGAAGCCGTCGATCAATGCGTCGGGAAGCTGCTGGACGTCATCCGGGAGCTGGGGGGCATCGCCGTGATCACGGCGGACCACGGCAACGCGGATCAGATGTTCACGATCGACAAAAAGGGCGTCAAATCAGTCAAGACCGCGCATTCCCTGAATCCCGTCCCCTTCGTCATTTACGATCCCCTGTACTCAGGGGAATACCGGATGGCGGATCTCGACAAGAAAGGTCTGTCCAATATCGCGGCGACGCTTTTGAATCTTCTGGGTTATGAGAAGCCGGAAGAGTATGATCCGTCTTTGATCGAAATGACACCGGCCGGATAAGGTAGTGATGCAAAGTCTCAAACCGAGACCTTTGAAAAATGTCATTTCGAGGAGCGCGAGCGACGAGAAATCCTAATGATGGTCGTTTGTTAAAGATTTCTCCCTTCGGTCGAAATGACAAAAATGCAGTTATTCAAAGCTCTCAAACCGTGAAGGGCCGGGGGTTTTGAACGGCATCGAGCTTTTCTATGCGCACAAAAAAGATTCGCCTGGATGAATTGCTGCTGTCACGGGGGCTCGCGCCGACATTTCAAAAAGCGCAGGCCCTGATTCTGGCGCGCGCCGTCAGGGTAAACGATGCACCGGTGGACAAGGCCTCCTCACTGGCGCCGGTGGACGCCGACATCCAGATCAAGGGGTCCGAAAATCCTTATGTCAGCCGCGGCGGATTGAAGTTGAAGGGGGCGCTGGATTTTTTTTCGCTGAACGTGGAAGGGATGGCTGCTCTGGATGTCGGGGCGTCCACGGGCGGCTTCACCGACTGCCTCCTCCAGGCGGGCGCGAGAAAGGTGTTTGCCGTGGACGTCGCTTACGGCCAGCTCGCCTGGAAGCTGCGGGAAGACCCGCGCGTCACGGTCATCGAACGAACGAACATCCGCCATTACAACGGCGCGGGGCTTGATGAAAAACCGTCGCTGGTCGTCATCGACGTTTCCTTCATCTCGCTCAAAACTGTGATTTCCGCAGTCCTGCCGCTTATCGGAGATTCTGCCCGGATCCTCGCTCTTGTCAAACCGCAGTTTGAAGCGCACAGGGAGGAAGTCGGCAAAAACGGCGTGGTGGAAGACGCGGCGGTTCAGGAGCGGGTGGTTCGCGAAATCGCCTCGCTTTGTCAATCCCTCGGCCTGCGCGTGGAAGGGACCTGCGCTTCGCCTCTTTTGGGGCCGGCCGGCAACAAAGAATTTTTTATCCTGGCGCGGAAGATCAACGAACATGGAAATTAAACTGGCCAAAACAGCCGGGTTCTGCATGGGCGTCCGCCGGGCGGTGGACACGGTTCTGGACGTTTCCCAGCACGAAACCGGCCGCAAGATCTACACTTACGGCCCCCTGATCCACAACCCGCAAACCATTGAACTCTTGAAAAGCCGGGGCATTACGGCCATCCAAAGCATCGATGAAATCCCCGATCGTCAAAACGCCCTGCTGATCATCCGGGCGCACGGCATCGCACCCGGCGAGCGAAAGAAAATCAAGGAAAGCGGCGTTAAAATTATTGACGCCACCTGTCCGAAGGTCGGCTACGTGCAGGCCATCATTAAAAAACACACGGCGCTGAACTACACGGTGATCATCGCCGGAGACCGCGAACATCCGGAGGTGGACGGCCTGTGGGGCTACACCGAAGGCCGGGGCATCATTGTCTCGACGCTGGAAGACGCGGAAAAAATCCCCACGCTGGCAAAGGTCTGCATCGTAGCCCAGACCACACAGGACAGCGACCACTACCGGGAAATCGTCCGGAAAATTCAGCAGAAAAACCCGCAGGCCGTCGTTTTCAACACGATCTGCTCC
>Ga0209201_1002082_pt1 | contig 20638 bp, 20 predicted proteins | sample AD_UKC055_MetaG_FD_184411 | JGI IMG/M metagenome (GOLD analysis project Ga0209201, IMG submission 184411) | Active sludge microbial communities of municipal wastewater-treating anaerobic digesters from USA - AD_UKC055_MetaG (SPAdes) (version 2) | ecosystem: Engineered > Bioreactor > Anaerobic >...
TATTTTTATATATATCATCTAAATTAACTTCTCTATTTTTGGGTTTCATAAAATCTTTTATGATTTTCAAAATTATTTCTAAAAATTTATCCTTACCTAAGTTTGTTATTTTTTCAAGAAAAATTACAAAAGATACTTCTATTATTTCACTTTTGCCTCTGAATGAAAAAAGTAAAAAATTCATATTGTTAGCATATTTTTCACTTTCGTTCCATATCTCTTTAATATCTAAATTTTTATCACAAAACTCTTTAAAATCATCAGATAAAAGATAACTTCTTATATCTTCATTCAATAAATAGTTATATATCCCTTTTAAATCTTTTTTAATATCAATTCTCATTGTTTTCTATATTATCATTTTCAATTTTTTTAATCAAATCAAACCACTTTTCCAAATCTATAATTCCACCTGTTGCTCTCTCATGTCCAAATCCAAGATCTTCTTCTATGCTTGGTTTAAGATATTTTCTTAAAAATGATAATAGAGATATATCGAGATTAGTTCTTATAGAAAAAGAGACTTTATCTTTCAGATATCCAAAATTTGCACATATAATAATATATTTTTCAAGAACATTTCTCCATATTTGAGCTATTATTGGATGTATTAAATTTGGTGAATTTATTTCAATTATTGCAATATTTTTTATAAATTTGGGCTTTGTTCTCTTCCATTTATCAACATCTTCTTTTATCACATCTTTATAATATAAGAGTTTTTTCATATATTCTGAATCAATCAATAAATCTTCGAAATTCTCAGAATTTATAAGATATTTTAATGAGGTTTTGATATCAAACTCCTTAACTCTTCTTGCAGAATTTATAAGAGATGAAACAAGAGAAATATTTTTCTTTTTATATTTTTTTATTAGTTCTTTAAAATATGGAGCATCTACTTCTAACCCATAATCTCCAACTTCACCTATTAAACCTAAATAATCTTTTGGATTATAGTTAATTTCTTTTAACAATAGATATGTAAGGTATGAAGTTGATATATATGGAGGTGGTGGAAATGATGATAAAAGAACACCATTATTTGGAATTCCTTCTGGTTTATGATGGTCAATTAAAATTATTTTTCTTATATTATCGAAATTCAAAGGGTATGCACCTAAATCCATAAAAAATAAAAAATCTGGTTTAGATGAATTTATTAAATTTTTAATTCTTTCAGAATATCCATTTTCTCCTTTTTTAGGATAAATTATATCTATATTTTTATAACCTTTATTAGTTAAAACTTTATACAATAAAACTCCAGATGAAACTCCATCAGAATCAACATGAGTTAAAATTATAATCCTATCTTTTTTATCTATATCAGAGATATTCTCTAAAAAAATATGTGATAGTTTTGTTAAATCTTCCATATATTATAATTATTATATGAAAAAAATTAAAAATAAAGGTATAGTTAAAAAAAGAGAGATTGTCAGTGATTTATGTCTTTTTTGTGATGTGCTCCTTGTTGTAAAGAAAATTTTGTTCCATTAAGTTATGAAGAGGTTAAAAGTAAAAGATATGAAATGGTTTTTGAATCTATATTTAATTTTAAAAATAAAAAAATTGAAGCAGGATATTTTTTAAAAAGGAAAGATGATGGTTCTTGCATATATTTAAATGATTTTGATATGTGTTCTATTTGGAGAGATAGACCAGAATCCTGTAGAATTTATTTTTGTGAAAGATTAAAGAAGCCTTGATTCATTAATATCAAGATGAAATTCACAATTTAAAATTTTAGAAGCATTTCTACACATAACCATTCTTGATAAAAAAATTTCAAAATATTCCATTGGTTTTGATATTTCAGTATCTATTGTTAATTCAAGAGTGATCTCTTTGTTCTTTTCATTCACTCTTAAAAAAGATTTTTCAACAGCATAGTTTACTCTATCATGAATATCAAAGTTCTCTGGCCTTGTTCTTACTCTTGATCTATGAGCATCAGATTTGTCAGCAAGAACAACAGCAGCAGTTATTGGATTTGATATAAAACCTGTTTTATCATCATGATTGCTTATTGCTTCCATTATTAATGAAATATCTTCAGGAGAATAATCCATATCTTTTAAAATAGTATAAGCAATTATGGCTCCTGATATTGTATGATTTTCTCTTCCAAGAAAATTTCCAATATCATGAAGATAGGCTGCAATTTTTGCAAGTAACTGATCTTTTTCTGAATAACCTAATCTCTTCAAAATATTCTCACTTATATCAGAGACAAGTAAAACATGTCTAAATCCATGTTCTGTATATCCTAAGGCTTCTAAATATTTATCCGATCTTTCTATAAATGTTTTTATGATTGGATTATTTTTAATTATTTCAAACTTTTCAATCATTTTTAAACATACTCTTCATTACTTAAAAAATCTTCATTATGTTCAAAAGAGAGAAGAACTGCATCAGGTAAATTTGATAAAAAATTTTCTATTGTAGATACTGTGGAATCAAGCTCTCTTCTATTTGTATTTAAAGATATCAAATAAATTTTTGAAACTTCAATTTTTTCATTATCTCTATCTTCTGCAATTGCTATATTGAATCTATTTTTTAATTTATTGATAACAGATGTTGTTACTTTTCTTTTATCTTTTAAAGATTTTGCTCCTGGTATTCCAATTTGAAATATTATTAAAGAAAAATACATTTATGACCCTTTTTCTTTTAATTCATAAACCTCTATAATATCCCCCTCATTTATTTCTTTAACACCTTCAACCCTTATACCACATTCATATCCCTCTAAAACCTCTTTTACATCATCCTTAAATCTTTTTAAAGAAGAGATTCTGCCTTCTCCAATTAATTTGCTTCCTCTAAAAACTTTTGCATTAGCATCTCTTACTATTTTTCCCTTTCTAACTATAGAACCTGCAACCAAACCTAACCCACCAATATCAAAAACTTCCTTAACTTCAGCTTTCCCAATAGTATTTTCAACAAATTCTGGTTTTACCATACCTTTTACAAATCTCACGACCCATTCCTGTAGTTCATATATCAAATCAAAAAGAAAAACTTTTACCCTTGATCTCTCTGGAATTTTTTTTACCATTGGATTTTCTTTTGTATTAAAACCTAAAATTATTGCATTTGATGCAGTAGCAAGGAGTATATCTGATTCATTAATACTTCCAACACCTGTATGAACAAATTCAATTTTAATATCTCCTGTATCAAGTGAATTTATAACAGATTTTATAGCTTCAAGAGAGCCATAAGTATCAGTTTTTAAAACTAAATTTAGTTTTTTCTCTTCCTCAAGTTTTTCAAATAGATCATCAAGAGAAATTGGTTTTTCTTGTTTTTTCTCTTTCTTTGCCATCTCTAACTTTTCAATCTTCTCCTTTATCTGCCCCTCAGATTTATAACCAATCAAAATTTCTCCAGGAAGGGGAGTGTCTTTCAGGCCTATAATTTCAACTGGGGCTGTTGCTTCTACCTCTTTTACCTGCTTTTGATTTGCTGTTGTTAGCATTCTTACTTTTCCATATTTTTCTCCAACCATTATCCAATCTCCGCATTTCAGCTCCCCAGCTTGTAAAATTAAATTAGCAGTAGGACCAACTCTTGGATCTAATTTTGCTTCTATTACAGTACCTCCTGGTCTTTTTTCATCAGATTTCGACAACTCTTCAATCTCTGAAATTAAAATAATATTTTCAAGAAGTTCATTTATTCCGATTCCTGTTTTTGCTGATGTATTAACAAATATTGTTTCTCCACCCCACTCCTCTGGTAACAAATTATAATTTGACATCTGCTGTCTAATTTTATCGGGATCAGCTCCTTCTTTGTCAATTTTATTAACTGCTACAATTATTGGGACATTTGCTGCCTTCGCATGATTAAGAGCTTCTATTGTCTGCTCTTTTGCTCCTTCATCAGCAGCGATAACAAGAATTACTATATCTGTCACAAAAGATCCTCTTATTCTCATCTCAGTAAATGCTTCATGCCCAGGTGTATCAACGAATATTATCTTTTTGCCTTCAAATTCAATTTCACTTGCACCAATTTTTTGTGTTATTCCACCTTTTTCTCTCAGTGCTATATTCGTTTTTCTTATAGAATCAAGCAGTGTCGTCTTACCATGATCTATATGACCCATTACAGTAACAATAGGGGGCCTTGTTTTATAATTTTTTGGTAAAGGTGGTAATATATCAGTTATTGGTTTTTTAAAGGAATTACATATTCTTCCAGCAACAGGAAATGGAATTTCTTCATTAATATCCTCTCTTACCAAACCCCATTTTAAAATATAAGGTCTAAGAAATTTAAAACTTATATTTAAATGCCTACAAATCTCAACTATTTTTATGTTTCCTTTTACTTCTTTTTCTCTTTTTGCTCTATTTTCTTTATCTTTTAAAACAAGATCTTTCACAATATTTGCATTTTCTTCATCAATTGTTGATAAATTACCTTTAACTTCAATTCCTAACTCCTTAAGATATTTTATCAACTCAGTTGTAGAAATTCCTATTTCATTTGCCAAAGAGAAAACTCTATATTTTTTCATTTATCACCTCTTCTATGTTTTCAATTAATTCACTCTTAAGATTTTCTTTTAAATCTTGAGGTATATTAGTAACTTTTAAACCTTTTTCAATTTTCTTTTTTGAAAAAGCATTATTTATACAATTTTTATTTTTACAGATATAAACACTTCTTCCAAAATATTTATATTCATTATCAAACAAAATATTTCCATTTTTTAATCTTACAATTCTTAAGAATTCATCTTTATTACCAACTTTTTTGCAATAAACGCATCTTCTTAATACTTTTTTCATTTTAGTTCTATTGAATATCCTGTTAATTTTGATGCAAGTTTCACATTAATTCCCTCTTTACCAATGGCTAAAGGTATCTGATCTGCTGGAAGATAAACAACCGCTTTTTTATCAAAAATTTCTACACTACTAATTTTAGCAGGAGATAAAGCATATTTTATATACTCTTTTGGATTGTCTGACCATCTAACAATATCAATTTTTTCATCTGAAAGTTCTTTCGATATATTTGTAATTCTTACACCTTTTGTTCCAATACAAGCGCCAACTGGATCAACATCACTTTTATACGAATGAACAGCGACTTTTGCTCTTTTTCCAGGTTCTCTAACTATTCCTTTTATTTCAACAATTCCATCGTTAATCTCGGGAATTTCTCTTTGAAGAAGATATTTTAGTAGGTTAGCATCAATTCTCGATAAAATAATATCAGGACCTCTTGATGTTTTTAAAACATCTAAAACATATACCTTTAACTCTTTTCCAACATAATATTCTTCATTAGGTATTCTTAGGCCTTGTGGGATTCTTCCTTCTCCTTTTTCGAGTTTCACATAAATATTACTTCCAATTATTCTTGAAACCTTTCCTGTTAAAACTTTACCTATTTTATCTTTAAACTCATCATAAATAACATCTCTCTCTAATGAAACAATTTTTTGTACAAGAATTTGCTTTGCAACCTGCATTGCAACAAATCCAAGTTTATCAGGCAAAATTTCTACATCAATTGTTTCATCAATTTGAGCATTATCTTTTATATTTTTCGCATCTTTTATAGAAATCTCTTTTACACTATGAGCATTTTCAACAATTTTTGCTCTTCTAAAAATCTTTATTTCACCTGTCTCTTTATTTATGTTGACAAATATATCTCCGCTATTTGGGAATTTTTTTTTATACGCAATTCTAATAGCATCCTCAAGAGATGACATAATCATCTCTTTTGGAATTCCTTTAAGTTTCTCAAATTCCTCAATAGCTTCAATTAATTCGTTGGTCAAAAGATTCTCCTCCTTAATCACTCTTAAAGTATTATAACATAAATAAAATATAATATTTGAAGTATTTTTTCCCAATAAGTTCTTAGTAATGTTGAGTTTTTTTCTTATCTTTTTTTTAGTGAAAAAAGTGACAGGCACCTTTTACACTACTCTTTAGTTTACAATAACAGACAGCCTACTTTTGCAAACTATTTTAATATACAAATTATTGAAATGTTGAGATTTGTCTGTTAAACTAAGTTAAATGGAATCTCTATTTGGCTATAAATTAGAAAATTTGAGTTTTGATGAAACAAAAAAGAAAATAATTGAATTTATTAACGAAGATAAAAAAGCAATAATCACACCTATCAATCCTGAAAAGATTATGAGGAGTTTTAAAGATGATAAATTGAAAGAAATTTTATTAAATTCAAATTTACTTCTTCCTGATGGATATGGCATTATCTTTGCATCGAAAATTTTAAAGATTCATATAAAGGAAAGAATAACTGGAATAGATATGTTTGAAGCACTCCTTGATTATGCAAATGAAAACAACTTATCAATATATTTTCTTGGTACTCAAGATGAGATACTTGAAAAGGTAATTGAAAGAATAGAGAAAGAGTATCCAGGAATTGAAATTGCTGGTTATCATAATGGTTTTTTTAAAGAAGAAAATGAAGTTTTAGAGGATTTAAAAGATAAAAAATTTGACATCCTTTTTGTTGCAATGGGTAGTCCAAAACAGGAATACTTTATTTATGATAATTTTGATAAAATAGATGCAAAAATTTTTATGGGAGTTGGTGGAAGTTTTGATGTTTTTTCTGGAAAATTTAAAAGAGCACCCAATTTGATTAGAAAACTTGGATTAGAATGGCTTTATAGATTTATTTTAGAACCAAGAAAAAGATTCCCAAGAGTTATTCAACTTTTTAATTTTATGATATTGGTTTTCAAAGAGAGGTTTAAATTTGGGAAGAGTTGATATTTTGGGAATACCTGTCGATAAAATAACTGAAAAGGAATTATTAGAAAAAATTATTAATTTTATAAATGAAAAGAGATTTCATTTAATTGTTACAATAAATTCAGAAAATGCAACAAAAGCTCTTGAAAATAAAATATTTCTTGATGTTATAAAAAATGCAGATTTAGTTATACCTGATGGAATAGGAATAATTTTTGCATCAAAAATATTGAGCGATAAACTTCCTGAAAGGATTCCTGGAATTGATTTGTCATATAAACTTTTAGAGATTTCAAATGAAAAGGGTTATAAAATAGTTCTAATAGGTGGTAAGGAAGGAGTGGCAGAAGGTGCAAAGGAAAATTTAAAGAAAATTTTTCCAAACTTAAACATAGCTATGACATATAATGGTTATTTTAATGAGGATGAAGAAAAAAAAATTGTTGAGGAGATTCAAAAAATTGAACCAGATATTTTGCTTGTTGGAATGGGTTCTGAAAAGCAAGAAATATGGATATGGAATAATAGAGAAAAGTTCAAAAATATAGGTGTATGTATAGGAGTTGGAGGAACTCTTGATATATGGGCTGGAAAGAAAAAAAGAGCACCAAAATTAGTTCAGAAACTTGGATTAGAATGGCTATATAGAGTGATAATTGAACCAAAAAGAATTTTTAGAGTATTAAAAATTTTTAACTTTTTAAATAAACTTTTTATTGAGAGATGGAAAAAATCCTTTTAGGTGGCTACTTTGGATTCGAAAATATTGGTGATGATGCCATACTTCTTTCAGAAGTGAATTTTCTAAATAGAGAAGGGTTTAAACCAATTATTTTAACAAATAGAGGCAAAAAAATTTTTAATGAGGAATCTATAAATAGATACAATATTTTTAAAATAATAAACCTTAGAAGAGAATTTAGAAATTTTATTCTTGGAGGTGGTGGAATTTTACAAGATTCTACAAGCTTCAGAAGCTTAATCTACTATCTATTCCTAATAAATTTGATGAAAAATTTAAATAAAAAGGTGATTTTATTAAATATTGGAATTGGGCCAATAAAAAGAGAAACCTCAAAAAATTTACTATATAAAACTTTAAAAAAATGCGATCTTTTAATTTTTAGAGATGAATATTCTTTTAATTTTTTTACTGATTTAAATAATAGTTTTTTATCATCTGATTCTTCTTTCACTTTAAACTTTCAAAAAAAAAGTAAAGAAGATTTAATTTTAATCTCTTTAAGACATTTTAAAAATCTTGATTTGGATAAATTTAAAAATTTTATTGATAGATTAAGAGAAAAGATAGATTTAAAACTTGAATTTATTGTATTTTCAAAAGAGGAGATAGAATTAGCAAATTTTTTAAAATTAGAATATTTTTATAGTTCAAATCCCATTGATATTATTGAAAAAATAGCAACTTCAAAGTTTTTAATTGGGACAAGATATCATTCAGTTATTTTCTCTATATTGACTGAAACACCATTTATAGGACTTATATATGATATTAAAGTAAAAAATATGATTGATGAGATAAAAATTGAAAATTATATTTTACCTGATGATTCAATTGAAAACTGGATTGAGGTATTTAATGTTAATTTTGAAAAAAGAGAGGAGATTTCAAAAATACTATCTGAAAAGAAAAATGAATTTATCAATAGAGTGAACAATGGATATTATATTTTGGGGAGATTTTTAAAGAATGAACCTATTTGATTTATTACCATTTATTTTTCCAAATGAGTGTCTTTTTTGTGGAAAAGAAAAAGAAGGTTCTATCTGTAAAAAATGTAAAACTAATATCTTTGTTAGGGGTGAATCAAAAACTCAATTAAACAATAAGTTATTCTATCTATCAATATATAAAAACAATGGAGAGAAGTTGATAGAATTTTTAAAAAATAGAAAATATTTTTCTTTAATCCCTTATTTGATTGATGAATCGCTATTTTTGTTGGATAATGAAAAAATTGATTATATAACTTCTGTTCCATCTCTTAAATTTTTATCGTATATTCCAGAACATCTTGAAGTCTTTTCAAAAGATTTATCAAAAAAGAGAAATATAAGATATTTAGAATTGATAACAAAAATTAAAAGAATTAAAAGTCAAGTGACACTGACTATTCAGGAAAGAAATATCAATCCTATCGGAGCATTCTCTATAAGAAGAGATTATAAAAATTTTATCAAAGATAAAAGAATTTTATTAATTGATGATGTTCATACAACTGGTTCAACTCTAAAAGAGTGTGAGAAATTAATTGAAAATAATGGTGGAGAAGTTTTATCACTTGTTTATTCAAAGGCAATTATATATTAAATTTAATAATTTGGAGGTAAAGAATGGAGAAAACACTTTTAATTTTAAAACCCGATGCATTTAAAAGAAATCTTGTTGGTGAAATAATCAAAAGAATTGAAATGAAGGGATTCAAAATTGTTAATATGAAATTTGAATTCCTTTCAAGAGAAAAGGCTGAAAAATTTTATGAAGTTCATAAAGGTAAAAATTTTTTTGATGATTTAATAAATTTTATGCTATCTGGTCCAATTCTTTCAATAGAGGTTGAGGGGGAAAATGCAATATATCTTATGAGAAAAGTTATTGGTGCAACAAAACCTGAGGAAAGAGAGATGGGTTCGATTAGAGGTGATTTGACAATTGGATTAACTGAAGATCTTGTTCATGCTTCTGATTCAAAAGAAAACTATGAATTTGAAAGAAAAATTATCTTTGAAGAGTAACTAAATAACATTTTGTTATTAAAAAACCTTATAGTTTTTATTTTGATTTAAAAATTTAATAATTTCAATAAATTTATCTCTTAAAGATTTCTTTTTAGTTTCAGATTCAAGAATCAATTTATCAATCTCTTCTTAATTTAAATTAGGATTTAAAGATTTTAAATAACTTTTTCTCAACTCAATTATAAGTTCATTTAATTCTTCAAGTTTTCTTAATTTTTCAATTACTTCATTCTTATCTAAATTTTCCGTTTTATTTTGGATATATAATTGTAACCTTTTTTTCTTTCTCATCCCACAAAACATTTGCACCAAGAGATTCTGATACTACTCTAATTGGAACAAATACTCTACCAGGTGGAAGTAAAAGTGGTGGAGAATCCATCAAATAAGGAATAGAATTAACATAATAATTTAATTTATCAACCCACATTGTAAGAGAGGTATCATATAAAGTTATCATAACTTTTTTCTCATTTCCTTCCCATATCACAAATCCACCAATTGATTCTGATATAAATCTTAATGGAACATAAGTTCTTCCGTTTCTTATAAATGGAGATACATCGAGTTTTACCTCTTTTCCATTTACAAAAGCTGTTGTTTTACCAACATAAAGAAAAATCTCTTTATTTTCAATTCTATAGATTGCTCTTGTTAGTTTTGTTTCATTTCCTGCTAAATCAACTGCTTTAATTTCAAATTTGTTATAGCCTAAAGAAAGAGGAAAATCTTTAAAGAATGTTCCATCCTCTCTTGGTTTAACCTCTATATTATTTATAATTAATTTAACATCTTTTTCTGTCTTTCCAGAAACTGTGAATGTCTCTGTTGTAACTTTATAAATAGATGGAATATTCAATGATAGGGTTGGTGGAGTTGTGTCTCTTGTAATTTTCAATATGTAATCTTTTCTATTCTGGAATTTATCTATTGCTGCAAATTTGAATAAATTATCACCTTCATTAAGTTGAATAAGAACTTTAAATGAGCCATCTTCATTTGTCTTGATCTCTTTATTTTCAAATAAAAGTAAAGCATCTTTCTCTGTCTTTCCTTCAATGAAAATCTCTTTTTTATTAGTTATAAAATTATTTTCAATATTGAATATTATTTCAGGTGGAATTGTATCTTTTTTGATTGAGAATATTATTTCTATCTCCTTATAATCATCAAAAGAATAAATTCTTATCTTATCAACTATTTTCTCTCCCTCCTTAAAATTGTTGGTATCAATTGTTCCTTCAATCTCTTCTTCTCCATCAAATTCATATTTGTTAAGTTTTATATAATCAGGTGATATAATTTTACCTTTTCCCTTAACAGTAAAATTAAATTTTAAAACATCACCCTTATCTATCTCTCCAAAATCAAATTTATTTTTATTTAGTTCAATTTGAGGAAATTTAAAAACCTGAATTCTATGGTTAAAAGTATCGGCAACATATATTATTCTATCTTTTACATAAACTGAAGATGGTTTTAAAAATTTTCCATAATCTTTCTTATAAAAATCTTCATTGAAATTTATGGTATTAAATCTCAACATTGGCCCACCCTGCTCTCCAAATGATCTTGTATAAATTCCATCTAATGTGAAGAAATCCATCCTTCCACCTTCACTTAAAACTACAACTTCATCTTCACTATACCTTGAAATTGAAACTGGATAAGATAAAATCTCTTTTCCAAAACTTTTTACGAATTTTCCACCTTTATCAAAAATATGAACCCTATTTCCAAATGTGTCACAAACTAACACTTTATAAACATCATCTAAAACTGTTATTCCTCTTGGACCATAACCACTTAAACCATATTTATCTAAAGAGACAGAGGAGGTTTTTGTGAATTGACCATCACCAGAACCAATCCCACCAAATTTAAATTTAAATTTTCCATTTTCATCAAAAACCTGAACCCTTGCATTATAATCTGTGACATAATAACTCTTATCATTCCCAATAGCAATAGAAAGTGGATACATAAACTCTCCATCAGCTCCCCCCATTCTTCCAAATGATCTTAAATATTTTCCATCTTTATCATAAACTTCTATGACATGGCTACCAGAATCTAAAACATAGATTTCATCTTTATTATTTACTGCAACTCCAAGAGGATATTGAATTTTTCCTGGTGCTGCTCCAAAAGATGAAAAAGATTTTATGAAATTTCCATCTTTATCAAAAATTGAGATTGTTGATGTTCCTGAATTTACAACAACTATACTTCCATCACTTAAAATTGCTATTCCTTGAGGAAAATATGTAGGTGAAGAAATTTCATCACCAATTTTATTTATAATTTTTCCATCAAAATCAAGAATATATATCTTATTATCATCTGAGTTTGAAGTAACCATAAAATCATTAAATCTTTCAATAGTTTCTAATGTTCCAGCTCTTTCTTTTACTTTTTTAATAAATTTTCCATTTTTATCAAAAATTTGAATCCTACCTAAACAACTTTCAACTATCCATAAATCACCATTTTTATCAAATGAAAATGAATTTGGACAATAAAGTTTTCCATCATCAGTTCCTACAGTTCCAAATTCAGAAAGATATCCTCCATTTGTATTTAAAATTTGCACTCTTGCATTTCCCGAATCAAGAACATATATTTTATTGTCAAAGAATTGTATATCAAGAGGTGCTTTAAACTCTTTTTTTCCACTTCCACTTTTTCCTATTATCATTTTTAGTTCATTATCTATTGAAAAAACTTTAACTGTATCATCTCCTCTATCAGTGATCCATATATTATAATTCGAATCTATTGTTATTGATGTTGGTAACATTTTTGGATATTGAATAAAAAATCCAGCAAATTCTCCATTGTGTCTAAAAACTTTAACTTTGTTAGAGTTTAAATCACATACAAAAATATAATCTTCATCAACAAAAATTGATGTTGGATTTACAAATGTATTCAGAGTATCACTAAATCCGCCAAAACCACTAATAAAATTAAAATCTTTATCAAATATTAAAACTCTATAGTGCATTGAATCAAGGACAAAAAAATTTCCATTAAAATATTTTATATCTTTAACATTATAGAAATTTTTATTAAGAGGTCCATATCCAAAAATCTTAACCTCTTCCTCTGATTTTACATATGAGATATTTATTACTCCAAATATCAATATTAAAATTGTAAAAATTAGTAATATTTTTCTCATATTTTAATTTTAACAGAAAATTTAACTCTCAAATGGATTTATAAAAATCTCTCTCTTTTTAGCAATAATAATATAAATTGAAAGTTCTTTTCCAGAATAACTTTTTTCATAAAATGGCTTTTTATATCCAATTTTTTCTAAAATTCCAATTGTCTCATTTATATCAGCTTTATGAAGTAATTTTACTTTAAACTCTTCAAGTAGTTTCATCTCTTTATTGAATAATAGAAAAAGTTTTCCATCATCCTTTAAAAATCTATATGTTAAAGAGAGATCTTCTAAAACATCTTTTTTTCTTAAATCAATTGAAGACCAGATAATAGAATCAAGAGCCTCTTTTTTGATGATATAAAATGCTTTTTTTGAAATTGGAAAAACTTTCTTTTCAAAACCAAACTCTTTAACCTTTTTATTAAAATCTTTTAAATTTCTACTTAAAGAAAGAATTTTACCATCTTCTAACTCAGTAGCTAAATCAAATATTGGAACATAATCTGTTGAATTTATGATAAGAATCTTAGAATCTTTATTAAATTTCTCTTTTTTAAAGAAAATAGATTCTAAGGTTTCATGCTTATTTAAATACCAGTTCATTTTATAAAATAAGTGAGATTCCAATATCCATAACATTATTACCAGTTGGCCCAGTAAAAATTAAATCGTTAAGTTTTAAAAAAAGATTATATGAATCATTGTTATCTAAAAATTCATCAATATTTAGTTTTAAACTCTCAATTCTATTAAATGTTTCTCCATCGCAAATAGCACCAGCTGCATCTGTTATTCCATCTATACCATCTGTGCCTATGGATAAAAATAGAATTTTTTTATCTTTAATAAATTTTGACATCAAAAGTGTGAGCTCCTGATTTCTTCCACCTTTTCCATCTCCTTTTACAAAAACTGTTGTCTCACCTCCAAAAATTATAGCTACTGGCTTTTTAATATCTATTTTTCCTTCATATATATCTATAATAATTTCACCTAAAATTTTACTTACCTCTTTAACCTCACCTTGAATTTTTGAGCCAAGATAGAAAACAGAATATCCTTTATTCTTAAAAAATTCTATTAAATATTTACACGCAATGCTATTTGATAAAATAACATAATTTTTTACCCTTTCATTCGGAAAATCATTTTCTTTTAATGTTTCTTCTATTTCTCCTCTCAAGCCCTTTTCAATTATTTCTATTACGCTTTCAGGAATAATATTCAAGATTTCATATCTATTCAAAATATCATAAGCATCTTTAAATGTTGAATTATCAAAATAGGTTGGACCAGATGCAATAGTATCAATTTTATCTCCAATGACATCAGAAATTATTAATGAATAAACCTTTCCTTTTAAATAATTTAAAAATTTGCCACCTTTAATATTTGATAGATGTTTTCTAATAATATTTATCTCATTTATTGAAAGGCCATACCTCAACATAATTTTTGTTAATTCCTTTAAATCTTGAAGAGGAATAAGAGAATCTTCTACAAGAGATGAACCTCCACCAGAAATTAGAACAATAGATAAATCATTTTCTTTTGTTTCTTTTGCAAGTTCAATTAACTTTTTTCCACCTAATAAACTACCTTCTCCTGGTATAGGATGATCACCTTTTATATATTCTATATTTTGAGGTAAATCATTAGTTTCAACATTACCAATTACAACTCCTTTATATACATTTAATTCTGAAATCACTCCTTTTGTCATCTTTATACTTCCTTTGCCAAATGCAAACAAAAATATTCTCTTAAATTCATTCAAATTTACTTCTTCATCTAATATTTTTAATTTTCCATCTTCTTTTTTCGAAATCTCCTTAATTCTATTTTCTGGATCAATTTTTTCAAAAAGATATTCTAATGAGGATAGGATATCTTCTCTTAGTTTTTTGAATATGACTGAGCCATTATTAATAAGTTCATCTCTATTTTTTATAACCATTAATTAAAATTTTATCAGATTAATGATTTTTTATTAACATTTTAAAATAGTTTACAAAATAGGCTGTCTGTTTTTGTAAACTAAAAATAGTGCACAAAGGAGACATACACCCTATACATTAAATATATTCTATAATATCTAAAATCAGTTAAAATAATGTTATGGGAGGTAGTATGAAAAAAATTTTTATATATTTTATGGTTTTAACACTGTTTTTTACTGGATGTGGTAAAAAAACTGAAGAAGAGTATCAAAAGATTGATATAAAAAGTAGTATATTAAAAGAAAATGAGATGATGCCTGAAAAATATACTTGTAATGGAGATGATATTTCACCACCTCTTGAATGGAGTAATATTCCAGATAAAACAGTTTCTTTTTGTTTAATTATGGATGATCCAGATGCACCAAGTGGAGTTTTTACTCATTGGCTTGTTTATAATATACCCTCAAATGTAAATAAATTTAATGAAGGAATACCAAATATTGAAGAATTAATTAGTGGGATAAAACAAGGAAAAAATGATTTCAATAAGATTGGTTATAGTGGACCTTGTCCTCCTTCAAATTCAACTCATCACTATAGATTTAAAATTTATGCAATAGATAAAATTTTAGATTTAAAAAGTGGAATAAAAGTAGATGAACTTATGAAAGAAATAGAGAATCATATTTTAGGTAAGGGTGAATTAATTTGTATTTACAAACATTAAAGAGGTGAAGATATGTGTGATACCTTTGTTGTTTTAAGAAGTAAAAGTGGTTATCCAATATTTGGAAAAAATAGCGATAGGGATGCGAATGAACCACAAATATTTACATTTATAGGAAAAGAAGATTATAAAGAAAAAATAAAAACTACTTATATAGAGATAGAGCCATATGAAAAGAGATATTCTATTTTCCTATCAAAACCAGTTTGGCTTTGGGGTGGAGAAATGGGGATAAATGAAGTAGGTGTTTCAATCGGAAATGAGGCAGTTTTTACAAAAATAAAATATAAAGAGACAGGACTTACTGGAATGGATATGATTAGAATTGCACTTGAGACATCTCAAACTTCTCTTGAAGCAGTTAATAAATTGATTGAAATAAATGAAAAATATGGACAAGGTGGAAATTGTGGTTATGAAAAGAAAATGTTTTATCATAACTCCTTTTTAATATCAGATTCAAATGATGCATATATTTTAGAACTTGTTGATAAATATTATGCATATAAAAAAATTGATGAATTTTACAATATCAGTAATAAATTATCAATAAAAAATGATTTTGATAAAATCCACCCAGAATTGAGTAAAATTATAAATTTTGAAAAGCAGTTTTCAAATAAAATTTATACATTTTTTAGTGGAAGCAGTGTAAGAGAAAAAAGAGGAAAAGAGCTTCTTGAAAAAGAGGAAAAACACTCAAAAGAATCTTTCATTAAAATCTTATCAGATAGAGGAACAGATAAATTTGCATCTATGAAAAATATATCAATGAATGCAGGTGGTGGATTAATTTCAAGTCAAACTACATCTTCAATGATTATTGAATATGGAAAGATTAATACTATTTGGTTTACAACGAGCCCTAATCCCGAAATTTCACTTTTTAAACCAACTTTTTTCACAGATGAAAACAATCCTTTAAACATAAAAAATGATGAAAAACTCATTAAAATCTGGAAATTAAATAATCTCTTTTTCAGAAAATTCATACAAAATTACGAAGAAAATTTAGGAAAAATTGTTGAATTAAAATCTGATTATCAAACTAAAATCTTTAATCTATTAGACAAGAAAAGTTTAGAAAAATTATCAAATGAAGAGTTGAATAAAATAACAGTTGATAGTTTAGAAATTGAAGAAGAATACAGAAACAAAGGATTAGAGATTATGGAAAATAGTAAAAAGAGAAATTATTTTTATTTTTCAAATTATTGGAATAAAGAGAATAAAAAATTAATTGAGGAAGAGAAGGATGAAGATTTAAAAAAATTATATATAAAATTACTCTTTTAATTTTCTTTTCAATTCATCAATAATTTTTACAGGTAGAGGTTCAACATCTTTTAGATACGCAAGTTTAATAGAAATGTAATCACCAAGTGGAATTAAAGAGTATAAATTCAATAGTTTTTTCTCTCCAAAAGAGAATAGTTCTAAAACTTCCCAACCTCTTTCTTTCAACAATTCAATTGATATATCAATTCTTTTTTTCATTTGAGATGAATCAAATTTATCTCTTAATATGATGAAGATTATTTTTTCTTTTAACTCTTTACATTCCCAAAAGACAGATTCATTGTGATTTAACTCTGGAAATGAAAGATTATATGCAATATATTTTGAATTTTCATTTATCTCCTGTTTCCAACGAAGTCCTACTGGATTCAACGAATCAGAAGTGTAAATTATTGGAATTCTATCTTTTATTTTATTAACTATATCATCGACTGAATTGTTCTCTTTTTTGAACTCATTATATATCGAATCAATCTTTTCAAAAAATTCATCCTCACCAAAATCAAAAGAGGTAAAATTTTTTAATATATAATAAATTGGATAAAATAGATATGGAAAAGCCATTCTTGGTGGTAAGTTCTCTAAAATTTTGAAATATAGATGTTTTTCTTTTGTCTTTTCTAAGAGCTCTCCATCAGAAGTGATAGAAATTATTTTTGCTTCCCTTTTTTCTCCTTCATAAAGATTTGAGAGTGTCTCTTCAGTGTTTCCAGAATATGAGACAAGAAAAAGAAGACTATTTTGATTTACAAAATTTGGGAGGTTGTAATTTTTATTTATTATAATTGGAATATTTATAAAATCTTTAAAAAGATAAAGGATAAAATCTGCAGAGAAACCAGAACCACCCATTCCAGAGATAACTATATTTTGAATATCCTTATATAAATTAAAATTTATATCTTTACTTAAAGTTAATTTTTTTGAATTTCTAAAGTCATCAGGAAAATTAAAAAATAGATTAAACATTCTTCACCTCTTTTAAATTTTTAATGAAATTTAAAATTTTTTCATCAATATAGGTAAAAAGATTTTTATTTTGTGTTTCGAAATAAACTCTCACAACATTTTCAGTACCAGAAACCCTGAATAAAATAAATGAAGGTTCTTCCTCTAAATTTAAAAGAAGACCATCTTTTTTATCAATATTTTTTATATTTAATTCAAATATTTTATCATCAGAAAATTTATCAATAAAATTTTTAACCAATTCCCTCTCTTCATCACCAAATCTTAAATCAATTCTTTTTGTATAAAATTTTCCAAATCTATTATACAAATCATCAATCAAATCTTTTGGAGTAACTTTTTCATTCTCACAAATTTCAACAAGAAGCATATCTGCAAGAATCCCATCTTTTTCTGGAAGCCACCCTTTAATTGAAAGACCACCACTCTCCTCTCCTCCAATAAATATTTTTCCATCTCTTATCAACATTCCTATAAATTTAAAACCAACTGGTGTCTCAAAAACTTCAAGATTGTAATAATTTGCAATTTTATCAATCAATCTTGTAGTTGAAATTGTCCTTCCTATACCCTCTTTTTTATCTTTTCCAAGATAAAATGATAAAATCGATAAAACTTCATTTGGAGTTATAAACGTTCCATCTGATGAAATTACTCCAAATCTATCTGCATCTCCATCAAGAGCAAGTCCTAAAAATGCTCTTTTGTCCAAAACTTCACTTTTTAATTCTGAGAGAAACTCTTCATATGGAACAGGCTCTAAACCTCCAAAAAGTGGATCAAATTTGTTATGTATAAAAATAACTTTATCATTATCTTTAAATAATTTTTTTAAATAATTTATACCTGTTCCATACATTGGATCAAAAACTATTTTATAATTTATATTCAGTTCATATGGAAGAATTTTTAACAAACTCTCAAGGTAATCGTTGCTTGGATCAATAATTTCAATAATCCCTTCTTTTACAAAATAATCAAAACTTTCTTTTATCTCATCATCACTCTCTTTATACACTAACTCTTCAATTTTTTTTGTAACTTCAGGTTCTGCTGGTCCACCCCAAGATGGTGAATATTTCAATCCAGAGTAATAATAAGGATTATGTGAGGCAGTAATGTTTACACCACCAGAAGTTTTGTATTTCAATATAGTATATGAGATAACAGGTGTTGGAGCAGGTTCATTTATAAATAAAACTTTAATCTTAGATTCTGCAAAAATTTTTGCTATCTCTTTTGCAAACTCTTTTGATAAAAACCTTGTATCATATCCAATTACTATTCCTTTATCAGAAAAATTTTCTTCAATAAGGTATTTTCTAATTCCTCTTCCAACTTTTCTAACATTTTTAAAAGTAAAATCTTCAGCAATAATTCCTCTCCACCCAGATGTTCCGAATTTTATTCTATAATCCATTTTTCTATCTCCTCTTTCTTCTCATTCATTTTTTTTATCTCTTTATCCAATGATGTGTAGGAAGAGTATATATGAATAACAGCTCTATCACTATCAGGAAGAACAAAAACAAAACCATCACTATCATTAAGTTTTATTCCTTCGATCGTATCACTATCAAAAGATTTTACTTCAGATAATTTCCTCATAACTTTTCCTTTTATCTCAAAAGGACAATTTATTTCAATATGTGAAGGATCTCTTTCAGGTGTATACTTTTTTAGTTCTACTAAAGTTTTATTACTTTTAGCTAATAACTCAATGAATTTTCCAATTGTAAATATTCCATCAAAAAAAGGTAAAAAGTTTTCAAATATAAATCCACCAACAAGATCAACTCCAAAATCACTATTTGCTGAATCTCTAATTATATTTCTTGAAATTGTTGAGGTTAAATTAAATTTAACATCATTTTCATTTAAAAAATTGATGAGTTCATAAGATGCATTAACAGGTATAGTAACTGACAAATTTTGTTTTTCAAGTAGCAAAAGTTTTATAAAAATGGAAACCAATCTTGTATTTGAATATATCTCTCCACTATTATCAATAACAAAAACTTTCTCTCCATTTGCATCAATAAGAACCCCAAAATCACTATTTATTGATTTCACCATCATAGCGATTTTATTGAGAGCATCTTGGAATTCTTGAAAGCTTCTAACAGATTTTCTTCCATCCATATAGGCATTCAACGAAAATATCTCAAGATCAAAATCACCAATAATATTAGGTAAAAACATTACAGTTGATCCAAAAGAGTAATCAACAACAAATTTTAGGTTTGAACTTTTGATAATTTTTAAGTCAAGTGAATCAAGATAATAATTTCTATATGACTCTACTATCCTCGTTGGAACATCTATTGTACCAATTTCTTCTATATTTCCTCTATAGAACTCTTCTCTAAAAAAAATTCTCTCTATATTCTGCTCCATTGATACTGATAAATCGAAACCCTCTTTATCAAAAAATTTAATATTTGTTAAATGTGGGTCAAAAGGAGATCTCTTTACATGAACTCCACCTGAAGAACCCTGGGTTCTAATTGCAAATCTTAAAATTGGTACAGGAGTTGCTCTTAAATCTTGAACATTAACACCAGTAGAAATTAGACCAGCTATCATTGCTCTTTTTAACATTCTTGAAGATTTATCTACATCTCTACCTGTAAAGACTTCTGATCCTTTACCAAGAATAGTTCCATATGCACAACCAATTTTTGCTGCAAATTCAGGAGTTACTTCTACATTGTTTGCTCCGATTATTCCATATGAACCAAAAAGAGAGGTTGACCATGATTTTCCCCATACTAAACTATGTGTTACTATTGAATTATCAGTGACTATCTTTGAAGGCCAAATGAATACTCCCTTTTTTAAAGTAACATATTTTCCAATATTACATTCATCAGATACTATATTTTCTCCTTCAAGAGTTGTCTTTTCATCTATAAATACCTTTTTACATAAAATAGAATCAGAAATTTTACACTCTTTTTTAATTTTTGTGTTTTCCCATATTATTGAA
>Ga0209201_1002094_pt1 | contig 20528 bp, 13 predicted proteins | sample AD_UKC055_MetaG_FD_184411 | JGI IMG/M metagenome (GOLD analysis project Ga0209201, IMG submission 184411) | Active sludge microbial communities of municipal wastewater-treating anaerobic digesters from USA - AD_UKC055_MetaG (SPAdes) (version 2) | ecosystem: Engineered > Bioreactor > Anaerobic >...
GGCGTTGGGTAGTCGAATCGGCTGTGCCATGCTCCAAAAACAGCATGGCGGGCAAAGGTTGTCCAGCTTTTTCTAACGCTCCTTCCAACCCGCATTAAGGCTTACTGCTTTTCTTGAATCAGCCGTGCAGGGCATTGGCTTGGGCTCCACTGCTGCTTGAGTTTTATCGTCGCGCAGGCAGCGAGACGATTCGTTCGCTCCTCCGGAACTGGATCGTAAAGTGGGAGGGGGGGCCTGGCTATTCGTTGACGATCCGCCAGATATTGAAGAAGTTCCACGGGGTGGAGGTCGGCCTTTATACCGTTGGACCCTGCTGGATGAAACCGCAGTTGTTCCATCGTGGAACCGTTATCGGCCGATACGCTTTTGTTGCGGACTCAGTCCGCACCTTCACTCGGAATCACCCCAGGAATACAAAGTCTACGCATGGGTTGTTCTACAACCCTGCCCTGGGCATGGTTTCAACGGCCCCGCTGCGCTTTAACCAGTTGGTCATCGGCAACGGAGTCTGGCTTGGACACAACGTGATTGTTCTGCCACCGACCAGCCAGGTCGGAGACGGGGCGGTGCTGACCGCCGGGGCGGTCGTGTATGGCAACGTCCCCCCCTACGCGGTTGTCAGTGGAAATCCCGCGCGGGTAGTGGATTATCGTTTTCCCCGGGAGGTTATTGCCAACCTGCTCGACTCGCGGTGGTGGGAGAGACGTCCAGACCAGTTGGACGGACAAGGCGTGCCACAGCAAGCGATCGGGGATTGCTGCGCCTCAACGCACTTCAAGACATGAACCTTAGCGAAATCCCTCAATCCGAAACCCAAAGAAGACCCAGGAGCTCAGTCCGAGCGCGGCGGTCCCCGTTCAGCGGTGCGCTATTTGCCTTGTACCGCCTGCGCATTCTCCGTCCAGCGATCCGAGCGATGTTGAACTGGCTGGAGGGCGGGTCTATGTTCTCGGAAACCCTGCGGCTGGTGTATGAGCATTACTACCAGGTCACAGTGGGCGCATTCAGCTATGGCCCGGGACTGAAACCGGGCGCGTTCTGGCCGGGGACGCGAATCGGGAACTTTTCAAGCATCGCCGAAGGCGTGAAGGCGTTGCGCCGCAACCATCCGACGGACCGGCTGTCTCAGCACCCGCTGTTTTTCAACCATGTCGTCGGCCTGGTTGCCGCAGACACCATTCCTTCCGTCGTCGCGAATCCTCTAGTCATCGGACACGATGTGTGGATTGGTTTGGAAGTAGTCATTTGTCCCGGTTGCCGCAACCTCGGCAACGGAGCGATCATCGCTGCAGGGGCGGTGGTGACCAAGGATGTGGCGCCTTACACCATCGTCGGAGGCAATCCTGCCCGCCCCATCCGCAAGCGTTTCGCTCCCGAGGTCGAGGCTGCGGTGGCGGCCTCGGAATGGTGGCTACGGCCGCTCCCCGAGTTGGTGGAGCACTTGGACTTGTTTGCCCGGCCGCTCACCGAGGAATCTCTTGCCGGCCTCATCGCCGCGTTTCCTGCGCGACAAGACACCGATGATCGTTCCTCCCCGGCTTTCCGTCAGTGCGGCGCATGAGCATACGACACAAATCGGTTCGAGGTTCCCTGATGCTAACCTTCGGGGAGGGCGTCATTTACGGATCCTCCTTCATTCGGAACATGATCCTTGCCCGGATGCTGACGAAGGCGGATTTCGGCATCGCGGCGGCGTTTTCGATGATCATCACGCTCCTCGAGTTTTCGGCGAAGCTTGGTATTTCGCGCTTCGTCATCCGCGACAAGGAAGGCGATCAACCGGATTTTCTGGCTGCTGCCCATTTCATTCAGGCAATGGCGGCGGTGCTCAGCTCGCTGTTGATGGTTGCATTCGCCTGGCCGATCGCGCGGCTTTTCGGCATCGGCGATCAGGTGGGGGCGCTCCTCGTGCTCTCCGCCATCCCGCTCCTGAACGGCATCACCCACCTCGACGTGAAACGGTTCGAGCGCGAGTTGCGTTTTGGCCCGTCAGTTTGGGTGGAGATGGCCCCCCAGATTGCTATCACCTTGGCCGCCTGGCCCGTGGCCAAGTGGCTTGGAGATTATCGGGCGGTCCTGCTGTTGTTGGTCATTAAAGCTGTCTGCAGTTGCCTTGGCTCGCATTTCCTGTCTGAGCAGCCTTACCGCTGGCGTGTCCACCGCGAATATGTCATCCGCATGCTGCGGTTCGGCTGGCCGCTGGTCGTCACAGGCTTTCTTATGTTCGGCGTTCTGCAGGGCGACCAGTTCCTCGTGGCCAGCTTCTACAGTATGGCAGACCTTGCTCCCTACGCGGGAGCCGCCGCCCTGACGATGGCGCCCAGTTTCTTCTTCGGGCGCGTGTTCAATTCCGTCGCTCTGCCCGTCATGGCCAAAGTTCAGGACGACCCACTGAGGTTTCGGCGCCATTATCGCCTGATTATTGCCATCATCTGCGCTTTCTCCGCAGCCTATTCGGTTGGGATGATCATCGGGGCCGAGGCGCTTATGCGATGCGTGTATGGTAGTAAGTACGCCGGCGCAGGCGTTATTCTGGCCTGGTTGGCTGCCGCAAACGCTTTCCGCAATATCCGCATCGCCCCTGCGATTGCCGCGATGGCACGGGGGGACTCGCAAAACCAGATGGTCTCGAACCTTGCGCGCGTTGTGGCCCTGCTGCCGGCCTTTGCAGTCGCTCTTGCCCGCCAGCCTGTCTGGGTGATCGCCTGCAGCGGCTTGCTCGGCGAAGCCCTGGCTTGCGCCGTTTCCTTCCGCCGCCTGTCGAACTGCCACGGCGTGCCCCTTGCGTGCAGCCTCCGGCCCACCGCCCTTGTCACCGCGGTGGTCCTGACTGCAGGAGCCGCCGGGTATCTCGGGCTGCAGTATCTACAGCCTGTGCTCTCACTTTCCTTGGCCGCTTTCGGCGCACTTGTAGGCGGCCTGAGCGTGATCTGGTTGCTCCCGGACTCCCGGGTGGAAGCCATCCGCCTCTGGAGTGATGTTCGGAGAGCTGGCTTCCGTGGCTTCCTGCCTCTCATCAGGGGCGGCGGAATCGCTTCCAAGACAGCTGCTTAGACCGACCGTTGGAACGTTGGGGGCCTTCCGGCCTGGCAGGAAGCTGCCAATACCGTAGTGGCAAGCTGCTTCCTCCGTTGCTCCTCCGTCCCTCCTCCGTTCCCCCTCCCACCCCCAATCGGAGGTGGAACGGAGGTGGAACGGAGGAGCAACGGAGGAAGGACGGAGGAGCAACGGGGGTACTATGGCCGAAGGAGGGGGGTATGGTGAGGGGGGGTATTGGACTTGCGGCGTTTCCAACGGGTTAGGATGTCTGAGGCTTTGTCAGCGTCAAGAACTCGGATCAGGCGCGGCAGTGCTTCCCACATGCCAGGTCTGCAGAGTAGCGTGAACACGAATCCGTGCCCACAGGGGGTGGAAGCAGAGGCAGGGCACCCCGGATTCTCTCGCGTCTCAATTTGCTACAGTCCTCTACTCTGGGGGTTCAAATGACGGCGAGAACGAGCTTACTTGCACTATCCTTCCGACGGCACTGAAATTGCTTCCTAGGAACGTCCTGAGGCCCCCCGGGGTCTTCCCAGTAGACCGGGAAAAGTTTTACGGTTTTAGTTAGCCAGCGATTGAGTTAAGACATGAAGATCCTTTTTTGGTTGTTGGCGTGGTCTGTGACGGCGGCGGTGCAGGGGAGTGTGCATGCGGCGAATTACGTCGTGTCAACGTCCGGAAATGACGCCAATACCGGTTCAGAAAGCCAGCCCTGGAGGACGATTCAGAAGGCCGCCAATACCGTCCTCCCCGGTGATGTTGTCATGGTCAAACGCGGTGACTATGGCGAGTTGGTGAATTTCGCACGGCCTGCAACTCCCGGTCAGCCGATCACTTTTCGCAGCGACGGAGCGGAGGTTGGTGGTTTCAACTGCCGAAAGTCAGACTACGTCATCCAGGGATTTCGGTTGGGCGGCACCAATGCCAGCATGGCTAGCGCGGGAGCGTTGGTTTATGTCTACGCCGACGCGCACCGCGTTCAGGTGCTTGATAACTACTTCCACGATTCGCCCGGTTCCAAATACGGGGTATGGCTGACCCAAGGGCCCGGCACCGACCTCGCGAAGAGTTCCAGCTTCAATGTCATCTCCAATAACGCCTTTGTAGGCATCGATTACATCAATATTTGCGGCGGGGGCGCGAGCAACCGATTTATTCGTAATCTCTTCAAGGATAGCAATGGCCAGGCGGATATTTTCCGGCTCTGGGGAGAGGGGCATGTGGCGGCCGATAACTTCGTTACCAACATCTCCGCGCTGGTTGAGAATCACAGCGACTTCTTCCAGGTGTTCGGTCCCCAAACGATTAGAACAACCAACGACTACAGCGTGGTGCGTAATATCGTGCTGGAACGCAACGTGGTGGCCGATAGCCGTATTCAGATTTGCCAGCTCGAGACTTTTCTGAATCCGCCGGGCCACATGACGAACCTGGTCTTCCGAAACAACGTGTTCATCAATATATCCTACGCGGCCAATGTTGATATGGATGGCACCAAGTGGTTTAACAACCTGTTTTGCCGCGTGAACTACGGCAACGGTGGCCATGTCTTCGCATTTGGAGGACCCAAAGGTTCCGCGTATGGCACGGAGATCATTAACAACGTGTTCTACGAATGTGGCAACGGCCAAGACTGGGTCGGCTGGTACCCGACCGTAGGTCTTGGTGGAATCACGAACTTCAACGTCCGCGCAGATCATAATTTCGTCTGTGGTCCTGGCTTCGCCCCAAAACAGACCTTCGCTCTGTCTCCCAATGGTTGGGGAAGCCAAGGACAGGATGCTCATGGCATCAATGGCGGGAACCCCGGCTTTGCGTCCGCCAGCATTCGCGACTTCCGCCTCGCGGCCGGTAGTCCCTTGATCAATGCCGGAGGGATCCTCAGTGGCTTTGCCAACGATTTGCTGGGGCGGTCCCGAAGTGACGGGAGATGGGATATTGGCCCGTACGAGTATCAGGTCGAGGGTAGACCTTCGGCCCCAGGAAACCTTCGAACGGAGAGTGAACAATGACAGCTCCCACGAGCCTGCGGTATCGCGGCATCCGGTCGTTACTTCCAGCGGCTGCCGGGCTTGTTTGCCTGGCTGTTGGGCTGATGGGGGGGGCCTTAGGTGCCACCTACCACGTGTCTATGCAGGGCAATGACACGAATGCGGGAACGGCCGCGTCTCCGTGGCGCACGATCCAGAAAGCCGCTAATGTCATGGTCGCGGGGGACACTGTTTTGGTCAGCCCGGGAAACTATGCTGAGTACGTACGGACAAGGGCGCATGGGATGAGTAGTGCCCCGGTGACCTTCCGGGCGAGTCCTGCGAACGATCCAGATAATCAAGTCATCGCCACCCAGTTTCGCGTCCAGCACAGATTCAACGTGATCGAGGGCTTTAACCTGACCGGCGCTCAGGATGTGAGCATCGCCACCATCCGGGTTGAGTTCAATCCTCCCTCGGTTGATGGCAGCCACACGGTGGTCACCAACAACACTTTCCGGGATGGTGTATACCTCATGTCAGACGACCTCCACTTCTCGAGTGCGAGCAATTCCATCACCTCATGGAAAGAGAGCTGGCTGGCGCAGGGTTTTGCCCCTGGAGGCTATGTGTTTCTTGGATCCAATTCCAAGAACCCCTACCAGAATCACGATACCGCATGGCGGGTCAAGCAGGTTAGCGAACGCACGATCTACCTTACGAACACTGCAGGCACAGCCTTTCTTGCGGAACCTTCCTCCAACGTCTGGGGTGTGGTCTATGCGGGAAACGGAAACAACGGTTGCCCGGGCATTGATATCGTGCCGGGCCCCGGGATTTCAGCCGCCACAAACTGCACCATCGCGGGTAACACCTTCAGCAACCTGTTCGGCTGCCCAATCAAGTTTCGCGGTGAAAACCACCTGGTGGAGAATAACTTCATTACCCGCATCCACGGCTATTACGGGATGCAGCCGGCGGGCCGGAGTCATCTGATTCGCAATAACCTGTTCAAGGATTGCACAAACTTCATCTTCTTTACCCAGCACGAGATGGGGAATATCCCGCATCCCGAGGGGGGAAACTACTTCGATTACCAGGTCGCGTTCATAAGCAGCTTCGTAAACGAGAGCACCAACATCGTCTTCGAGCGAAATTGGCTTGAGAACATCCACAACCAGCTGGCATTGATTTCGCACGCGGAGGGCAGTCGCGGGTTTGCCATAAGGAGCAATGTCTTTGTTGGGGTGCAGACGCATATGAGCGGCAGCCAATCCGGACTCGTCATCGAAAACAACACCTTCTACCGCTGCTCCTACGACGAAGGCCGAAGCGTTGTCCTTGGATTGGGGGGGGTTCGTGGGGTGGCACAGGAGGGCCTTTCTGTGCAACGCAATCTCTTCATTGACTGCGGCTGCCATTACTCTCTCGATTATGAGGGGTATTATGCGCTGACTGATTCAACCAACTACATCACCGACTATAATTTTGTTTGTGGCCCTGAAACGGTGGGCTATGCCGGGAAGCGTTATTTCCTCGAAGCCCATGGGGTGAATGGCGGGGATCCTGTATTGCGCGACCCGACCAACCCGCTCGGTCCGGATGGCCGCCCGTTCACCGAAGATGATGGGCTCCGGCCCCTGGCGAGCTCGGTGTTCGGAAGTCGCCCCTGGGGAGCTCTGCCGGCTTACACTCCCCCCGCGGGTGTGCCAGTTGCCCATTTCCGCGTCGTGAGTCCAGTGGGCTGGTTTGATAAGATTGGCACTAACTTTAATCCGAACTGGGTCCACTTGGCACCTTATCAACGCGGTGACGTCATCCGGCCTTACACTACGGCAGACTCCGTCGGGGCGGCTCCCGTCAAAGTGGTCTTTTCGGCCACCAATTCGCTGCACGGGCTTGATATTCAGAGCCCGACATCCGCCGGCATTGTATCTTACGAGTGGGACTTTGGCAACGGGAACGCCGTCGTTACCAGCCACCCGACCGCCACCAATCTCTACACCTGGCCGGGGACCTTTAGTGTGAGCCTGACGGTGTCGAATGCGCTGGGGAAGACGGCTCGGATTTCGCGGGCCTTCCGGGTCCTTCAACCGGATGTTTATAGACCCAGTCCTCCCAGCAATTTGCGGACGAATTCATCGGCCGGAAACTAGCGAGGACGCCGGGCCTGAATCCCAGGCCCACTTCTTGTCTTCGTGACGACCACCACAAGCTAGCCGTGGAGTGTGGCGAACCGCTTTGAATCCAGCTTGAACGCGCAACATGGAAACTGTTGTTCTCGAAGGTAGAAAGCCGGCCCTGCAGGAGGGCGTCCTTGAATGCCGCGTGGAGACCAGCTACGACGGTCTGGCCCCGATGCGGGCCGAATGGGATGAGGCGGTGCTGCGCCTCAGGGGGCCCATCTACATGTCGTTCGACTGGACAAGGTTGTGGTGGCAGTTTTACGGTGGAAATCGCTCTCTGCGACTCTTCGTTTTCCGGGTTAACGGCGGAATTGTAGGGATCATTCCCATCTACATTGACTCGATTGGAGGCTGGCCTCTCAGGCTTCGAGTGGCTCGTCTCGTTGGGGCCTGCATACCTCCCAAGGTCTTTGATCCCCCAATCGAAACCACTTGGGCCCGCGGGATTTGGTTGGCCGTGCTGGAAAGCTTGTTTAGAAGCAAGAGCTGCGACTTTTTCAGCCTTGGGCCAGTTGACGGCGACTATCAGGCCCTGGGCTCTCTTGTTGATGCCTGTCAGCAATCCAACCTGGCCGCTGTGCTGGAGGAGGCTGAGGGCGAAGTTCACACCGTGTATCATCTGCCTCAGAGTTACGAGGCATATTTCTCCTCGTTGGACGGCAAGGAGCGGAAGGTTCGACGGAAGAAACTCCGGGAACTCGAGGCCCTCTCTCCCGTCTCCAGCGAGGTCGTCAGCGAAGGCACACGATTGACCGATGAGTTTGAACGGTTTGCGGAGCAGCACCGGCTCCAGTGGGAGGCGGAAGGCCGCCCCGGGCACTTCCATGCCTGGCCGAACGCTTTGAACTACAACCGGGCGCTGGTGAGCACCCTCGGCTCGCTCGGACGCGCGAGATTCTTCAATCTCAAAGTAGGAGAAGAGGTTGTTTGCCGACAATATGCGTTCGCGTTCGGCGGCACTTTGTTTGCGGAACTGCCGTCACGGGTGAACGGACCACGCTGGCATAAGCTGAGCCTGGGATGCACGAGTCAGATCAAGCTGATCGAGTCGGCGATCGCAGGCAGGTTTAATGTGATGGAGAGCGGTCTTGGCCATTACGATTACAAGATCCTGACTGGCGGCAAGGAAAGGCCCGTGCGCGTGTTGCGCGTGGCCCGCCGTGGCGCCGCCAACCACCTGAGAGTGGCGGCCTTCAGTGGCCTGAGCGCGTTCTCCCGGCTGGTTTTGCAGAAAGCCTGGTATCGGAGAATCATGCCCCGTTTGCCTGCGAAGTTCCACACCGGGCAATCCCGACTTCAGCTTCGTCTGGACTTTTAGCGGCGTCCCCGGTCGGTTCCGACGTTGTCACTACGACAGCGCGCAAGCGGTAATCCTCCGCAGGAGAAATGCAACCTGCCTTGTGGGCTGAGGGTTCGGCGGGCACGGTTACCTCAGAGCAGTTGACGGTCACTATTGCATGACCTTGGAGCGGAGCAATGGGCCTCGCATACGCAAGGTCCTGAGGCTCGCAATAATCAGCCTGGTGTGCACCGATGCCGTGCTGTGTCACGCTTCGGAGAGCGTCTACGTTGATGCGAGCAACCCTCAGAACGGCGACGGCTCGGAGGCAAGTCCTTTCCAACGATTGGCGCTCATCGATTGGCAGTTCGTTTCCAATCGCATCGCTGCCGGGGCGCAGGTGAGCGTCAAGCTGAAGCGCGGTTCTACCTTTCGTGAGAATCTGACTTTAGGCGCCTCTGGAAGTGACCTTGCCCCCGTTATCATAACCAGCTACGGCGAGGGGCCCGCACCGATCATCCGAGGGGATACTGCGGTGACGGGATGGACGGCCCAGTCAACCAATCCGGCAGCGGTATGGTACGCCAACTGGCCAAGCCCCGTCTCGTACGTCTGGCTGGATGGAACATACGCTTCGAAAGGGGCGAGCGTCGAGTCTCTCCAGGACAGGCAGTGGTTTTCCGTCAACAACCGCCTCTACCTGCGCAACGATAGTGGGCATCCCGAGGAAACAGACCTGACTGTAACCGCTTCCGTGCGCAACAGTGCTGCGGTTATCTCGGGGCGTTCCCATGTCCGGCTGGAGCAACTTGATTTGAGGCATAGCGCCTCTTACCTGCTTCGGGTAGTGAACTCCGCAGATGTTGAGATTCGCGGTTGTCAGTTGAGTGAGGCGGGCGGGCTTCTGGATGTCAATTCAAGCACGAATGCCCGGATTTTGGGGTGCAATTTCGACGGCGCCTATGGCTGGCCGATACTGGCCTTATCCGGCTCAGCCACGACCGCCACGCTCATGTTTTCGGTCCTGCACAATGCGGCCTCAAACATGGCAGTTTACGTGAGCGCCTGCCAAAGGCTGGACATAGTCAATTGCAGCCTTATCGGCGCCAGGACCCGAAGCATTCAGAACACATCCTCCGGCTTGGTGAACATCCGCAATTGTCTGGTAACTGCGACAGGCTCCAGGGAGTCCATCGGCTCTGACACCATTTCCAGTACCGCCGGCACAATGTTGCTGGGTAACTCGCTGGTTCTCCCAAATGGAAGGAACACTGCGCTGCATCTCAAGGGACTTGTGGACCTCGGCGGCAATGTGTTCGGTGATCCGCGTTTCAAGCAGACCCGGCGCGAGGGTATTTGGGTCATCATTGAGGACGACTGCGGGTCTCTAGCGGATTGGGCCAAACTGGCCCGCTTCGCGCAGACGAACTACGGCTACGCCTCGACCCTGGCTCTCAATAGCACGGATCGTATCCACCCCGAACACAGGGAGCTTCTTCAGGCGCTGATCACTGAGGGGCATGACATCGTTTCGCACACCCGGTCGCATGCCAACCTCGCGCAGCCGGATGCCTTCTTGATCCAGTATGTCGGACCCGGCACTAACTGCGGTCTGACAATCTCGAACGGGTGGCTCAGGACTGCGGTCGGAGGAGGCCCAACGAACGAGGAGTTGGACATTAATCTGACAGCCCCCCAAGTGGCGCGGTTGGAGAACTTGATCCCCTTCGTGGACAAACTCGCGGCATACACATGCGCCTACAATGGATCTCGGGGGGCCTATAATCACGCGGTTCCCGTCCATCTGCTTGAAGACACTGTGAACATCGAGATCAAGCCCACTCCCCGGTTGATTCGTTTTGATCGCGGTCGGTTCTACACTAACGAACTCTTGTCGTCGAGAACGGACATTGAAACGTCCTTCACGAACTCTTCGGGTGGACCTTACTCCTGCAAGTACCTCGTTTATCCTGGGGGTTACTATAACGATGAAGCAATCACCAATGCCATAGCCACAGGGTACCTCGGCGCCCGGATTGACAGTCCAACCGGAGGCTCATGGCTGATGGAGAAGTTCGACATGTTTCTCGCGCAGGTCGCGGTTGGGATCAATGGGCACATGCTGAGTATCTTCTTCGAGAACAGCACCAGCGACAGTTCGCCCGCACAAAACTCATTTTCGGCCTCCGCTATGGGCTACTCGACCAACGCCTACCGGCTTTCTTATGCGGGGAGGTTTGACGGCTCAAACTCGTTCCTGTCCCGGATTGCAGATGCACATTTCGATTTCTCAAAAGGCGATTGGCATCTCTCGACTCATATCTGGCCGGACCACCGGGAGGGCACGAGGACCATCTTCGCGGGCGGGTCGGATTCCAACACGTTCTTCCGGGTGTTTCTGGACAGTTCGGGTGCGTTGCATGTGCGCTTGGTCTCCGACGGCGCCGAGCGTTTGAACCTGGCCACCCGCGATGGGCTGATTCACAACACCGGATGGCAGAAAATCAGCGTTCAGCAGCTCTTCGACCAGTGGATGATCCGGGTTGATGATACCCTCGTTCTTGACGCGAGGAATGAAAGCCGGCTCAAGCCCTTCTCTGGAGATGTCCGTATTGGCTGTGACAGTGATTTCCCCTCATCCTCGCGAACCGGTCACTATGCCGGGCTGATGGATGATGTTGTCATGTCCAATGGAACCTTCCACAAGACGCAAGCTGTCGCGGATTTATTGTGTGAGGTGGGAGGAATGGGGATGGCCATGTCTCACGGCGAGACGGGAACACCACGCGAGGTCTGGCGCATTGTGCTCGACGCGCTTAAGAACTACTCGGGCAGGCTCAAAGTAATGCCCTACACCGCTGCTTGCGACTACATGTACTCCCAGGGTCAGTTACAAGCTGATGGACGGACGATTGTCAGAACGGCGTGGGAAGGAGCGGCGAATTACGGCCTCCGAAACGACTCGCCCTGTCTTCGCGCGGGAGACAACGCGGCGGTTGAGGGGATCCCGGACTTGACAGATGCGAGCGGTATGCCCGTCACCGACGGTGCCGGTGGAATTCTCGTTAACGGCGGCAGATTGAGCATTGGTGCCCTCCAACCGACCCTGGGCATCATCTCAGAGCAACTCTACACTGTCATTTTCGCCGAGGCCTGCCGCATTGAGTTTCAATCGCTCGGCGGCGTTGGTGCCCACCAATGGTGCCTGGCTGAAGCTTCTGCGCCACTTCCTGCCGGCCTCCTGCTATCGCCCGAGGGCGTCTTGTCTGGTGTTCCAGCCGTCTATGGGACTTTCAATGTGACTCTTGAGATTCGGGACGAGGCGGGCGGTGTTGCTCAGGGTGCGGTGACGTTGCTGGTGCAGCCACACCCCCGCCCCATTCTGCTTTTCCCGCAACGCCAGCCGGATGAATCATTCCGCTTCAGTGTCTACTCGCCTCTGAGTGCCACGTTGACTGCCGAAGCATCGTCCAACCTGTTGGACTGGGTGCCTGTCGCAACGATCGCCGTGACCAACGGCACCACGCAGTGGAGTGACCTGCAGGCGACCAACCAGTCGTCTCGGTATTACCGAACCCGGTTTTGAAAGCCCGTGATCACTGCGGAGTGGAATCTACCTGCCATGCGGTGGCGTTTGCGGGGCTAAACGGACTCTCGCGTTTCCACCCGAGTAATTTCAGCATAATGTGCCGGATTGCGCCGAAACTGGCAATACTGTGCCTCTTGATGCGGTTCGCCGTACATGGGGCGACACCCCACGTGATGCTCGATCGGTCCGGAGATCTAAGCTGGTCGCTCCCTTTCAGCAGCGGGCAACTGATCATAGCTTCGACTACGAACCTCACTGGCCCCTGGGCGCCTTACTCCGCGATGGTGCTCTCCGAAAGCACCGGCAGCATGTGGCTGCCGTTCACCAATCAATCGCAACTCTACCAAGTGTTTGTGGTGGATTCCGCCTCGGCACCTCCCGGAATGAGGCTGGTCCCTTCCGGCGACTTCCTGATGGGCGATGATAACCCGGCTACTTACCCCAACGAAAAACCTCGACGTGCCGTGAGGGTGAGCGCGTTCCTGGTGGACCAGTTTGAGGTGACTAACCAGCAGATGCGAGACATGCTCCAATGGGCTTATGAGTTGGGGAGGATTTCGGTAGACCTGTCCAGAATGGCCTCGATCTCGGCGCTTTTTGGCGAAGTCCAGCCGCTGGTCCAGTGCAAAGGTCTGGTGGATTCGACGGCACACAGCCAGGTTACCTTCACGAATGGGGTGTTCGGCATCGAGGAAGGCAAGACAAACCATCCCTGTGTGGGGATAAGCTGGTATGGAGCGGCAGCCTACTGCAATTGGCGTAGCGAACGGGAAGGCTTGGAGCAGTGCTTTAGCCTCACAAATTGGACCTGCGATTTCAATCGTTCGGGTTATCGGCTGCCCACCGAGGCAGAGTGGGAAAAGGCGGCACGCGGAGGGTTCACCGGCCAGCATTACCCATGGCTAAGTCCAATGGTGCCCGGTGTGACATGGACGTCGTACATTACCACAAACTTCGCGACCTACACTCCCGTTGGACTCCCTCATCCTTTTCGAACAACTGCTGTGGGATACTACAACGGGACGCAATTGCCTCCAGGCCCGGACACGATGAATGGCTACGGGCTCTATGACGTGGTGGGGAACGTGCGTGAATGGTGTTGGGATTGGTACCGCTCCAACTATTACTCGAGCGTTGAGGCAACCTTCGACGATCCAGTTGGCCCAATCGCTGGCGATGTCATCAGTTGGAACGGTGGAAGTGGACCTACACGTGTAACGCGTGGCGGGAGCTTTGACGAAAACCAGAAGAATGTGCGCTGCGCGTTCCGCGGACAACCGTACCAATCCGCGCCGAGGTTTGCCCATTGGTATCACGGTATGCGCTGTGTGCGCCGCCCATGAAGTTGGTTGGTTGACAACCACGCGGGGTTGGACGAGGGTTAGTATGGGAGTGCTCGCACCCCAGAGATGAAGATGAAGGTGGGACTAGTATGGTGGATTTGCTTGGCTTGGTTGGCGCCGGGATGGAGCGCCGAGCCCCCACTATTTTTCAGGCTGACTGCCTCAACCAACAGTGCCATCATTGGTTTATCGAGCAGCGGTGTCCTGACCTGGAGCAACTCCGCGGATCAGGGCACTTACCTTGTTGAGCGATCGAGAAATCTCATGCCAGATGCCTGGGGGCCCATCACGCGGGGCAATTTCTCAAGCCACGTTTGGACGGCCAAGGTGGACGACCCGTCTCCTCCCGCAAGGATGCGTTTCATACCGGGTGGCCGTTTTACGATGGGTGACATCCTGGGTGATTTCGCGAACGCAACTCCTGTTCACACGGTTTACATCAGTCCCTTCTATCTCGCGGAACATGAGGTTACCAATGATGACATGCGAGAGGTTCTGCAGTGGGCTTACGAGCGCGAGTGGATTTCAGTGACTGCCAGCGGCATACCCAGCACGGATGGATCGACCAACTTGCTGTTTGCCTTGAATAGGTACAATTCCGAAATCCAATTCACCTCAGGCACCTTCACGGTCAGGGCCGGGCGAGGGCAGTACCCTTGCGTGTTGGTTAGTTGGTATGGCGCTGTCGCCTACTGCAATTTCCTGAGCCTGATGCACGGCCGCCAGCCGTGCTACGACTTGACGAATTGGACCTTCCAAGCGTCGCCTGACGGCTATCGGTTGCCGACGGAATCGCAATGGGAAATTGCCGCGCGAGGTGGATACGAAGGGCTTCGCTTTCCCTGGCCCGATACGAACGTGATCACCCATAGCCGGGCGAACTATCGGGCTACAACAAATTTCTCCTACGATGCCAGCCCAACTTTGGGCTTTCATCCTGCCTACGCCAACGCGCATCCCCGGACCAGCCCAGTCGGTTCCTTCAGTCCCAATAATTTCGGCCTCTACGATATGTCCGGCAATGTCTGGGAGTGGTGCTGGGATTGGGTGGGGAAGTACCCGGCTGCAGTGCAATACGATCCCCTCGGCCCAGCGACCGGCACCAATAGGACTTTTCGTGGAGGGTCGTGGCTGACTGTTGCGCAGAGCACCACGTGCGCGTCTCGTTACACCTCCATGTTGCCGTCCAAGGTGTTTGATGACATCGGCCTTCGGGTCGCGTTGCCCTGCCCGCCCTAACGCGACTGCGGCCATGAGATACAAACCTATTTGCGGGACTTTCATAATCTTCGCAGTGACGGGGCTTATGTTCTTCTGTTCCTTTCCGATTTGCGGTCAGGTCAGGGGACAACAATCCGATTCCGGGCTGGTGCTCCATTTCGACTTTGAGGGCGTGTCGTTCAGCAACATGGTGCCGGATTTGAGCGGACGGGGTAATCACGGCTGGCAATACAACGTAACGAACCAGCTCACGGTCAGCAACGGCGTGTTCGGAAGTCAGGCAGCGCAGTTCAGTTATGTGGGATTTCTCAGCAACGACTTTCCCAGCGTCTACCCGTTTTCGCAGTACATCGCCGTCACCAACCTGGCGGGGTTTGAGTACCTTACGAATGGCACGATCAGCCTTTGGGCTCGGTTTGATACCAACAATGACCGCGGGATGTACCTCCTCGATAACGGATACCGTGTGCTTTACGCGCCGGCAGCCTCCAACTCCTGGACAATCGGTCGTTCCTCCACGACCTACCTGAACCTGATCACCTATCCGCCGGATGGCAGTGCACGGAAGGTTGTGAGTTGGCCGAACGACGTCGTGCGTCCGGGCGGCTTGTCGCCGGACCTCTCCACGACCGCATTCCACCTCTATACCGTCACGTTCGACTGCCTGGCGAACCGGGCTGTCTCTTATTATGATGGTGTGCCCTGGCAGACGAACAGCATTGATCTCCCGTGGCTGCGAGTCTACGGCTCGGCATCGCTTCCCTGGCTCTGTATAGGTTCGATGTCGCACCTTGGCACCCCTTACTGGGGTGACGACAAGTATCCCAACTCTGCATATTTCGTGGGGCGGATGGACGACCTGCGGATTTATGATCGGACGCTTTCGGCGGACGAGGTGATGAACTTGTACCTCGGCGCCGGGAGCGGCGCCGAAGCACGCGACGTGGCGATTCGCAGGTCGGCCTCTAGTTCAGTCGAGGTGTCGTGGAGCGGGCGATCAAACACGGTCTACCAGGTTCAGTATCGTTCGGATGCTGCCACCCGAGGATGGACCAACATTGGCCAGCCAATAGCGAGTGACGAAGGACCAGATGTCTTCTATGACTCGATCATGGGCGCGAATAGTAAATACTACCGGGTTTGCCCCCTGCCATAGGAGATGCGTTGGGCTGTAGCATTGAAAGCCTGGAGCCGGGGGTTCCCGCTGTTCGTCAGGGGTGTGGTCCAATCCAACGGTGCTGGAATCCCGGCAAAGACATGAACAGCGCCAACCGCGAGATCTACCTCATGGGGGCATCGCTCGGCACGGGCAACCGTGGGGTGTCTGCTCTGGGTGCCTCACTGGTCAAGCTGGCGCGCGAGTATTGCCCGGACGCTGAGGTCCGGATGCTGCTGGGGCGCCGAACAAATACCCCCTTTCAGTTGCGGTCTAACGGACAGCAACTGCAGGTGGGGGTGGTCAACTACCGATTGTCCCCCGGCGCTAAGCCACGTGAACACTTTGCCCTGTGGCTCTTGTTGGCCTTCTTGTACCGGGTGTTTCCCTTGGAAAGCTGGCGGGACCTGCTCCGGCGTCGCCATCCCTTGATTCGAGCCAGCGCGCAGGCCGCATTTGTGGGGGACATTCGAGGCGGCGACAGTTTCAGTGACATCTACGGCCTCAAGAACTTCGTGCTGGGCTCGCTGGAAGTTCTGGCTGTTGTCCTGGTGAGGCGGGAAGTTGTTCTGCTTCCGCAAACCTACGGCCCCTACAAGTCATGGATATCTCGAAAGATCGCGCGATTTATTTTACGCCGCTCCTCTACAATCCTCTCGCGCGACCGGCAGAGCATTGCCACGGCAGAAGGCTTGGCCGGGAGACCCGGTAGTTGCCGTTTCTGTCCGGACGTGGCTTTTTCCCTCGAATCCCGTTTGCCCGAAAAACTCTGTATCGATCCACCTCTGCCGTCCTCGGTACTCAGCCCACCGGCCCCCGCCGTTCTCATCGGTCTGAATGTCAACGGGCTCATGTACCGGGGCGGGTATACTCGGGACAACATGTTCGGGCTGCGGTTGGATTATCGCGAGTATCTATCGTCGGTTTCAAGGGTGCTTTTGGCCGACCCGCGAAGGCATCTGCTGTTCGTGCCGCACACTTTCGCCCCGCCCGAAAGCGTGGAAAGTGATCCGGCCGCGTGTCAGGAGGTTCGCGCCGCCTTGCCGGCGGAATTGCAGGGTCGGGTGCATCTACTGGAAGGCGAATACGACCAGAGTGAGATCAAGTGGATCATTGGGCAATGCGGGTTTTTTATCGGATCGCGAATGCATTCCTGCATTGCCGCCCTGTCGCAGGGCATTCCAACCGTTGGCGTCGCCTACAGCAAGAAGTTTGCAGGAGTTTTTGACTCGGTTGGGGCCGCGGATTGGGTGGTGGACGGGAGACAGCTCGACTCTGCGCAGGCTGTAGCCAAGACGATGGAGATCCTCCAGGGGAGGGAGGCGCTCTGCGGGCCCTTAGCAGGCCGGGTGCGAGCCGCTCAAGCGGAACTCCAAACCACCTTTGAGCAGATGCTCGCGGCTGCTGTGGCTCCGAACGGCAAGCTCCGGATAACCGCCATGGCGTTGACCGCCTGATTGCATGCGCCAGCAGTGGTCCAATCCTCCACGGGGAACCCGCAATGCCAGGAGACAGGGCGGACTGCCGTCTATCCTGCTTCGGCACGGTTCCTCATGGGGCTTGGTTTTGGGCAGTGTTCTGGCGGTTCTCTACCCGGCCAGCGTAGCGGGTGCCAACGAGGCGTCCGCAGAGGGAGGCGAGCGGGGCGAGCTGACGTTGCGGGCCAGCGTTCACCAGCACGGGATCACCTGGTCGTTCGCGGCTCCGAGCCGGGTTGGGCGTTTTGTCAATGGGGATTGGTATGTAGTAGGGCCCACGGAGGTGGTAGCGATTCAGCCGAAGCCGCTTTGGGGCGAAGCCGTGAGCCCGCTAATCGATCGCGACTCGGTGCGGGAGACCAAGTATCCAGGCAAACAAGCGAGACACGGGTCGGTCATCAATCCTCCGGCAAAAAGCCGGATGGGTGGTTTCGACAGCCGGATTCCCTCAGGACGCTATGATCCGGGCCTTTTTGCGCACCTGCCGATCCGGATGAATCCCGGGGATTCGCTCGTCTCCACAATCAGCCGCCCCAACGAGGAGATCACCCGTTTCGGCGGACAGCACGTGGATCCGCTGAAGGTTGCGGCAGTTCTCACCTGCGTGGAGAAACCTCAGCCTGCCGATGCATTCCGGCCCTCGTTCTGCGACCCGAAGAACAGCGGCATCCACCTCGCTCGAAACCTCCGCCGTGATCGCCTGCTTAAGCTTCGGCGCACATCTTCGGCACCAAACAACTTGGATACCTACGTCAAGGCCGTCCAGAAACCCTGGCTGGATGTTGTCGAGTTCGGGTTTGCGGCGCCCGTCGAGAACCTCCCGCACTACGGGCAGGAAATGGCCCAGGTCGTCGGGGAGGCCAGTCTCCTGTTGTTGATGGATTACCCATCCGGGCAGAAAGAAGCACTCCTGGTCAACCTGGTCCAGGTCGGCATTGACCTATGGGGAACTGCCCGTGCCGGCATGACTTGGCCCGCTCACGGCGGGCTCAACAGCGGCCGCAAATGGCCCATCATCTTCGCTGGCCTCATGCTTGGTGATGCAGCTATGCAATCACCAACCAATGACCTTCCGGATCTCCATTTTGGCGAGGACGACCAGACGGCGCTCTGTCCCTACGAATACGACGGAATAACTTATTCCCAGGGCTGGACCGGTGCCAAGGCCATCTTCACAGGTCATTCCCTTGCCGGAACCGGGGGCGGGCGAGGTGAATGGGCAAGGGGCTGGGGGCCTGTGGACCTCTTTCCGCCATCCCGTTGGCCAAAGCGTGAGCGGGGCGGTCTGCCAAGCAGCGAAAGCTACCGGCGCGCCAATACGAGTGGCGCCTGGGTTAGTCAAGCGCTGGCGGCTCGCCTTCTTCACGCCGAGCCGGTCTGGAAGCATGATGCCTTCTTCGCTTACGTGGACCGCTGGATGACGGAGGACGACACCCCATTTCTCAGCGCGATCAAGGAAGCAGGGTTCGGTGATCTCACTCGCATCCCTCCTCGAACTTTTCAGCGCCAGGGACATATTTGGGGGCCGAAGTTCGTGCGAGAAATGTGGGAAGCCTATCGCGATCGGCTCCCGCCATCGGATTCCGGCCGGAGAAACGTGCCTGCAGCAGAAACCTGGAAGTGACTCGCCCCGTATCGGAAGTTGGCTGCCGACCGTGGATTTGAACCACGACTCAGAGAATCAATTTCTCCTGTGCTAGCCTTTACACCAGTCGGCGATGGTCCAATCTTGCAGAATTTCCCTAAATCGGTCAATTCCGTACTTGTGCGTCTCGATCGTCCCGCATTAACCCGACCGACGATGCCGTGCTGGCTGAATGTGCAAGGCTCGCTATGGTAAGAGTAATCATCGCCGCGGACATCTGCCCCATTGGCTCCAACCAGGCCTTGCTGAAGGCTGGCAATGCCTCCGCGCTGCTTACTGATTTGCTGCCTGAGATCGAACAGGCCGATATTGCAATCAGCAACCTCGAATGCCCGCTTATTGAGAAGCAGTCGCCCATTCGCAAGACCGGTCCTAACTTCGGTGAACCACCGGCGTGCATCCGAGGCATCCAGCAAGCCGGGTTTGATGTTCTCAACCTCGCGAACAATCATATTCTGGACCATGGACCCCAAGGTCTGCGAAGCACGATAGAAACCTGTAAGAAAGCCGGTATTGCGACGGTCGGTGCCGGAGAGAACCTGGAGGCAGCGCGCCGCCTTCTTGTCCTCCAGGCCGGCGGGCTGCGCATCGGTTTTCTTTCGATGGCCGAGCACGAGTTTTCAATGGCCACGGAAAAGTTCGCCGGCGCAAATCCGCTCGACCTGATAGATTTCGTCCGCAATACGCGTGAGCGCCGCTCAGATTACGACTACCTCATTGTCCTGCTCCACGGCGCGCACGAGTTCCAGCCCATCACACCCCGCATCCAAAACACCTGCCGGTTCCTCGTGGAAATGGGCGCCAACGCCGTAATTGTTCAGCACCCCCACACCTTGGGGGGATACGAAACTTATCGCGGCGGGCACATCGTCTACGGTCAGGGTGCGCTGCTGATGGACGAGGCGATCTACCGTGACCGCGCTTCCTTCCACGAAGGCTTCCTCGTGAAACTCACCGTTGCACCGGATGTCTCCTCCACGATGGAGATCATCCCTTTCACTCAGTCCAACCCGCAGCCGGGGGCGTGCCGGCTGCAGGGCGAGCGCGAAGCACAGTTCCAGCGCCGGCTTGAGGAGCGCAGCCGCAAGTTACTCGATGAATCCTTCGTTCAGGAGGAGTGGCTGCACTTTTGCGAACAGCACAAGCACGGTTACATTGCCAGCTTGCTCGGGTTCAACCGCGCGATGCACAAACTCAACCGAAACGGCCTCTTGTTCCGTCTCCTTTACGGCAAGAGTTCGCTGCTCGGTGTCCGCAACATCGTCCAGTGCGAGACCCATCGCGAAGCGATTCAAACGATCTTTGATGAAGGCATGCTTTAGGCCACAGACTGCGGACTACCCTTCTTCCGTGGCACCGCGGTATAGGGTTGGACATGCTGTTTCTGTTGCCTCACGGGAAAATGACACCACAGCGATGGGCCCCCCCCCCACACACCCTTCCCCTTCTTAAGTCATATGTATTGTGAGTCAATTCGGGGTCAATTACTTGCTGCCACGGCTGATTCAAGAAAAGCAGTAAGCCTTAATGCGGGTTGGAAGGAGCGTTAGAAAAAGCTGGACAACCTTTGCCCGCCATGCTGTTTTTGGAGCATGGCACAGCCGATTCGACTACCCAACGCC
>Ga0209201_1002098_pt1 | contig 20515 bp, 13 predicted proteins | sample AD_UKC055_MetaG_FD_184411 | JGI IMG/M metagenome (GOLD analysis project Ga0209201, IMG submission 184411) | Active sludge microbial communities of municipal wastewater-treating anaerobic digesters from USA - AD_UKC055_MetaG (SPAdes) (version 2) | ecosystem: Engineered > Bioreactor > Anaerobic >...
CTGGCCGTCAGGACCAATAGCAAAATCAGAAATGTCTATCGATTTCCAATCTGCATTTTTCCCAAAATCAGAATCAACTATGAGTTGTATTTCCCCTTTCTTGTAGATATCAATTAGATCAGCCGAAAGATTACCCTGAGTGCCAATGAGAAATAAAACTAATATTATCTTATACTGACCCCCTGAGGAGGTGGACACCTCAAAGAGATAGAGATTATACTGAGTAAGGAGGTGCCAGGATGAAGCTAAGGAAATGGAGTTCAGAGGAGAAGATGGCCATAGTGCTGGAGGGGTTAAAGGGGCAGAAGTCGGTAGCTGAGATCTGTCGGGAGCACCAGATAAGCCAGGCATTGTATTATCGGTGGCGGGACAGGTTTTTGGAGGCAGGTCAGAAGGGATTAAGCAACGGGGGCAGTGAGGATGAAACGAAGGTGCTTCAAGCGCAGATAGAGAAGCTGGAGAAGATCATAGGGCGGCAGACGATTGCCATTGAGGCTTTAAAAAAAACTCAAGGGTTAATCTCGGGGAAGTAGTCGAGCTGATGAGGGAGAGAGGGATGAGCCTGAAATCGGCCTGTGAGACTCTCGGGATAAGCCGGAGTGGGCAGTATCGGAAGGAGAGCCAAAGGCAGAACTCGGATAGGGATGGGGTTGTGATGGAAAAGCTCAAGGAGCTTAAGTCGTTGCATCCCTTCTGGGGATACAGGCGGATGACAGCCTGGCTGAATCATCGGGAAGGTCTTTTAGTTAATCGGAAGCGTGTTTACAGGTTGATGAGGCAGAATGGCCTTATAGTAGAACAAGTGAGGCATAAAGCAGTGCGTAGCGCTCAAAGAGGGAAACCGAAGGCAACCCGGCCTAACCAGTATTGGGGAATAGACATGACGAAGTTTATCTTAGGCTCTTCAGGCTGGTGTTATCTCATTGTGGTGCTGGACTGGTATACCAAGGAGATAGTAGGCTGGAAGCTATCACTACGAGCTAAAACCTCTGAATGGAAAGAAGCACTGGACAGGGCACTGTGTCGGAAGTTTCCCTGTGGAGTAAGAGGCCAGGGACTAAGTCTTATCTCAGACAATGGGTCACAGCCGACCTCTGTAGCCTTTATGACCGAGACAGCCGGACTGGATATTAATCAGATTTTCTGTTCTTATGACAATCCACGGGGTAATGCTGAGACCGAAAGGGTTATACGGACCATCAAAGAAGAGCTGCTGTGGTTAAACGAGTTCGGCTCTTTTGAGGAAGCCGAAGCCAGGATCGGTGCCTGGATAGAGGAAGACTATAATCGTCTCTATGTCCACTCGGCTCTGGGGTATCTAAGCCCGGAGGAGTTTGCTCAGCAATGGGCTCAATCACAGGAAGCTGCATCGCAGGGAGCTCAAATATGAACCGGTCCGAGACCACAGTTTGTAAGCCAAACCAGATGGATTATTCTTTTGGTAAGAACTCTATCTCTCAAAGCGAGAAAAAGTGTCTTGCTTTTCGGGGTTCACTACAATCTTCTTTACATTCATGCTCATGCTAAACCCCCTGCAGTTTGCTAATAATAGGCTAAGAACTTTCTCTGGCATTGTCAAGCATGTTGTGCAAAACAACTATCCAGCCATAACGATTGATCAAACTTTTTTTCGTCGAATAATTTTATTTATCGCAGTACCTACGATAAGAAAATTGGCCTGGACAACTAATAAATAATCCAGGCTCAGCAATAAAGGATGGCGAAACAAAAAAAGCGTTTAAGGTTTCTTTCTGCCTTACAGTAACCTGTAAACAATGGGAAATCCATTTACCGCAGCTATGGGATTTCTGCTAACCTTTAACGTTGCATTTCTGTTTACCGTTACCCTGGGGTTTCAGCTTACCGTTTCTGGTTTTTCTTTCAATGTACCGTGTCCTGGCCGGAATGAAAAATCTGATTGCTGATAATTGTATTTGCAGATATAATCTAAATAATTTCTATATAAAAAAGGAGGGTGCTTGAATATGGGCAAAAGAGAAATAAACGAGCGAGCTATTTACGAGGCAGCTATAGAATTTCTTTTAAATCAGAAGGAGAAAGGGATCACCAGAGAATTGCTTGATTGCTGCCTTAAACAAAATGATCAGGAGAAAAAGAGGCCCGATTCACTCAACGGCATATATCTAACCCTGCTTAAATCTGCACAGAATGCCCAGGGAAAATCCAATATTATCGGCAAGAGTTTGGGCGAAGGAGGAGTTGAGCGGCTGGGGCCGGTTCTTGGCAATTTCGATCCCCTTTATGTAAAAGGAAGATTCACATCCTGGGAGACCCTGTTTGATACAATCCGGGCTCAGCTTCACCCTCGCGGGAAAGTGCGCGAGGAGTCTCAAAGTACCTGGCCAAATTATTGCAAAACAATTATCGACAGCGCCAACTTTCTGTCAGGTTTTAAATCAGCTGAAGAATTTTATAGATTTATTGACCCTTTCGCCAATGATACTGATCCACATGTTCATCTGGCGGTTCCCATACTTTTAGACCACGCTATCAAAGGAATTGGTTATGCGCTCGCCTGTGATTTTCTCATGGCTCTGGGCTATAAAAACTATGGGAAACCCGACGTTCACATAAAAAACATTCTTGGCGAGCTTGGTGTGTGCGAGAGAAAAGGCCATGATTATGATTTCAGTCTCGCCCTGAACAGAATTGCCAAGAAAGCACACGTTTCACCCCGCATGGTTGACAAAGCCTTATGGCTGATCGGAAGCGGGAATTTTAAAGAGTGCACTAAATCCATAGGGAAAAACGGCGAGTTGCCGAGCATGACCGATGAGTTTGTAAAATTCGCCAAGAAGAGGATTTACTAATCTTAGCGCAGTCTTAACGATATCACGGTCAATTAAAAATCATCTTTCCGTTGTCTGGTTTTAATCACGTTCCATTTTCCAGTCCCAAGGCCATCTAGGCGGCAAATGGATTCTTTTTCTACGTAATAATATTCGTCTTTTGAACCATCTAAAATAAAGAGGATAAACCATTTATCCACGCATTGTCGGACTTCCGCTTTTTTATATGCTTCCTCATATTTTTTTATGATCTCTTTCCTTGCCCTCGAAATTCTCCCCATGCTTGCTTTTCCTTCTTTGGCTCCCTGAGACTGAGGGAGAATGTGGAAAAAGCATGCTCCTTTGATATCATTTGGTTCAGCCATCATTTTCTTGAAATCCTTTATTATGTTATAAAGGACCGGCTGGCTGCGCTTGAACTCGACGATAATAGAAGGAAGCTCCGTATCGGGCCCATCATAAATAGCCAGATCTATAAGGGCCCTTCTAGTAGTCTGTTTCACTTGCTTTTGGAATCTTTCCCTTGTTGAAACCTCAATTCCATAATAGATCTTTTTCTCCTCCAATATCTTCGCCATAACATTCCTGACTTCAGCTTCACCTAATCTGGATTTGTCTAATCTGTGGTACTTATAGCTGTTCTTTACACATCTCCTCGCTGTCAGAATCAAAATCCTCAGAAACTCACTCTTTTCTATGCACTCCTCCTCAAACTTTTTAAATTATCAGAATCTTAAGCCTCAGTCTGATACCTAAGTTTAAGGTCCAGCTCAAATTCTAGGCCGGAATAGCTATTATGCGTTACTTTGAAATGCTGCCAATGACCTGGCACTATGTCTCTAAAGTTATGCTTACCGAATCCATAGGCACTTCTTATGGTCTTATGAGGAGCATCAACATGGGCAATAAGTATTTTAAAGCCTTCGCTGTCTAATCTTTTAATGGTCTCCTTATTTATCGCCATAATCTTCCTAAACTCAATACACTTGTCCCAGCCATGGTTTTTCGCAAAATTCATAAAGGAAGTATATTGGTCATTTTTCAGGCAAGCTACGGCAACACGATTGTTCTTAATAAAGGCAGCAGGTACTTCTACTAATGGTAGTCCTGTTTCTACTGCGCCTTTGGGCAGCTCTTTAGATAACTTTATCACAGCATTGGCAGTTTGATATTTCTTCTGCTCGTCATTCACAAGCTCAAGAATCTTCTGAGGATCCTCACCTGCTAGGTATCCACTTGCCCATCTCGTCTGACGAGGCTGAAAATCACCTAATGCGACAACATGCCTTATTCCATATCTGCTGAACTTCGGCCAATCTATCAGGTTGCTATATTTTATATTGCAGCAGCAATCTACTATGCAGTCTATTTTTATCTGATGGTTCCACAGCTGGTTCAGATAATACTGAAGGGCTTTGGTTACCACATTACTTTTCTTCCACTCTTCTGAAATCTCATTGCTCAATTCAAGATCATAGTTTTGTATCGGCTCTTTAGAATGAACAAGACCATACAAAGCTGAAATAAAAAACAATTGGTTGTTATTTACCCAGTTCTCCAGATCAGCCCCAGAGCTTTCCAGACCACTCATAAAATCGCCTTGCCCGTATCTTTTAAATGCCCGGAGGTATAGCCCTTCTCCTGCGCCGCCTCCAAAATCTGGCCCCCTTACTGGTTTTTCTAAACCAGATTTCATTGTTTCCATGACCATTTTTCTTGTCCTCAGAAGTTCTGGAATGGCCTTATAATCCCAACTGTAGTCCGTTATTGGGTACCCCCTGCCCTTCTTTACCATAGAACAGGTTGTTATGTATACGATCATTTCGTCCCCTCCTTCTTGGCAACTATTCTCTTTTAGAGAATTGTCCTTCTTTTTCGTAGCGTTTTGGCTTTTTATATTTATTAAAATAAATAAGCCGCCAGTCGACTTTGTCAAGGCAAAAATTACTTTTGCTATAAATTTATGTTTTTTTTAAAATATAGCAAAGTTAAAGAAAATGTGTTCTAAATTGTTAACCCTGCATAAGGGCGGAGGGTCAGAGGAAGTCGAGCGCAATTGATTTGCAACACTCGGAACTTGCAAAACTTTAGATTTTTTATGTATGGAATTTTATTTTAATATTAAAGGGTGTTTTGTCACCCATCTGAGGACTTTAAAGGAGGTATTCAGTGAGCCAAGATTATTTAAATGCTCCAGACCAGGAGATAAATGAAGACAATGAGCTTGGATTTACCTGGATCCCAGTTTACCAAGAAATAGCCAGAGCTCTTCTGGCCTACGAACATCGGCAATCAGAATTAATAGAAATGATAAGAGAACTGGAGCAGGAAGGGCTGCCAATGATTTCTCTTAAAGACGAAAATTCCCAGGGCCAGACTATTCTTCTCAGGGAAATTGATCCGTTTACTTTTTTCGCTAATTGGAATCGCAATATATCTGAAGCTAAAAGAAAGGAAATTATAAAAAGGGTTCAAGTCTTTTTAAACTTGCCAGTGAAGCCACCTAAAGATTTCTGGGGTGTACCGACTATGTCCAAATATCAGAGCTGGTTTTTTTGGTGGGAAAAAGATCGGTCTCCAGACGATGTACCCACTTTATGGAAGCTTTTTAAGGAGGCTCTTAATGGAGATATAAATCAAGATACCTTCAATTCTGTTTTGAAGATTAAGGGAATAAAATACAACGTTACAATCGGGCTTTATTGGATAAACCCTTATAACTTCCTCAACCTGGATAGCACGAATCGCGAATATTTGAACTCTCACAATATTAAAGTAGATTACCTGGACAGTTTTGATACTTATCAAAGAATTCTAAACGAGGTAAAAGAGAAGATAAAAGAGCCATTTTATAAGATCTCTTATAAAGCCTGGGTCTCAAATCGTGATAAACCTAGACGCTACTGGCTGTATAGCCCCGGTGAAAATGCTAAATACTGGGACGAATTCTACGAGCGTGGCATCATGGCTATAGGCTGGGAATATATGGGAGACCTGTCCGACTACCCTGATAAGACCTCATTGGGAGAGGCTTTAAGCAAGGCTGAAGGAAAGCCGGTAAGTTCTTTACTAGCTGACATCGCAGCTCTTCATTCTTTTACCCACTTAATAAAAGAAGGCGATATTGTCTATGCCAAAGCTGGTAGCAACAAAATTGTTGGTCGTGGCCTGGTCTCTTCTACTTATTTCTATGATAATAGCCGTCCCTATTATAAGCATGTAAGGAAGGTAGAATGGCAAGCCAGAGGTGACTGGGAGCTGCCAGAAGGAGAACAACAATTACCATTGAAAACGTTAACTGACATTACAAAAAATGAACATCTCGTTTCTCTATTATCAGAACTGACTAATGATAAAAACGAGTCATTAAAAAATTATTGGTGGCTTAATGCTGATCCTAAGATATGGAATCCGCTTGATTTCCCAGATAATACTACCCAAACCTATACTACCCATAATGAAAAAGGAAAGAAAAGGAGGATACATTCGTATTTCCAAAAGGTGAAACCCGGAGATCCAGTGATTTTCTATTTAACGTCTCCGGAAAAAGCTCTGGTAGCGGAAGGAGAAATAACAAAATCTGCCTACACAAATGAAAATAATCAGGAACAAATAGAAATTAAAAAGATAAGGAATTTTAAATCCCCTATAAAATTAGATCAGTTAAATTCAATCCCAGAACTGCAAGGTGCTGAACCTTTAACATTTTCTCGGGGTACTCTTTTTAAATTGACGGCAGATCAATATGAAGCTATAACCAGCTTGATCAATCAAACTACTCCGCCGATAGAAACACCCGTTCAAGTCCAATATACTATCGAAGACGCCATCAGGGAGCTGTTTATTAGCAAAGAGCAAATAGAGAAAGCAAAGGAGTTACTTCTCTTAAAGAAAAACATCATCCTTCAAGGTCCACCTGGCGTTGGCAAGACATTTTTTGCCAAGCGCCTGGCCTATTTGGCCATAGGAAGTAAAGATGACGACAAAATAAAGATGATTCAGTTTCACCAGTCCTATTCGTACGAGGATTTTATACAAGGATATCGGCCAAATGATAAGGGCAGCTTCGAATTGAAAAATGGTCTCTTTTATCAGTTCTGCAAGAGGGCTCAAGAAGATCCTAAGAACAAATACTTTTTGATAATTGATGAGATAAACAGGGGTAATCTAAGCAAAATATTTGGCGAACTGATGATGCTTATAGAGTCTGACAAAAGGGGGAAAGAATTCGCTATCCCCTTGACTTATTCAGATTCCCTAAGTGACACTTTTTATATCCCTGATAATCTCCATATAATTGGCACTATGAATACCGCCGACAGGTCTCTGGCTATGGTTGACTATGCTTTGAGGAGAAGATTTTCTTTTATAGATCTTGAGCCTGCTTTTAGCAGTCCAAGCTTTAGAGAATACTTGATCAGCCACGAGGTAGCCGAAAGTCTAACCGATAAAATAATAGATAAAATGAATAGGCTTAACGAACAAATCGAGGGAGATAACAACCTCGGGCATGGTTTCAAAATTGGGCACAGCTACTTTTGCCCGCTCCCAGGTAAAAAACCAGATGAGACCTGGTATAAATGGGTTATTGAAACAGAAATTGTTCCTTTACTCAAGGAGTATTGGTTTGATAATCCCAAAAAAGTTGACGAAAACAGGCAGGAGCTTTTAGATATACATCAATGAAGATTCCAATTCAAAATATATATTATCTGCTGTGCTACGCCTGGGATAAGCTAGACGAAGGCGATATTGTCGAAGTTAAAGGAATCGAATCGACGGAACTGTGCGACCTATTTGCTAAAGTCTTAATCTCTGGCACTTCTCATCTTCTGAAAATGGGACTTGATCGTGGATATCTGCTTATTGGAGAAGAAATATCTGGCATAAAGGGGAAAATTGATTTTTCAAGTTCTTTAAAAGATAATCTTTTAAAAAAAGCCAGGGCCTATTGCCTATTTGATGAGCTTGACCATAATATTCTCCATAACCAGATTTTAAAATCCACACTTCTGAAACTGGCTTTGGTTGATGAACTTGATGATACTTTAAGGGCATCTCTTTATAATTTGCTAAGGAGGCTAAGTGAAATCAATGAAATTCACTTGAGCCAGGCTGTCTTTAGGAAAGTTCAGCTAAATCATAATAATGCTTTTTACGATTTTCTGCTTAAGATCTGTGAGCTTGTAATTGATAACCTCTTGCCGACGCAGGAGCGCGGACGTTCTAAATTTCGTAATTTTTTGGAAGACGAAAAGCAGATGAGTACTCTTTTTGAATCTTTTGTCCGCAATTTCTACAGATTGGAACAAAAAACTTATAAGGTAGGTCGAGAAGATATCCATTGGGACATAAGCTGTGATGATCGCCGTGATGATAACCGTGATTATCGGTATTTGTTGCCTAAAATGCAAACTGATATCTCTTTAGAAAGCGATGACAAGAAGATAATAATTGATACCAAATACTATAGCGAAGCTCTATCTGAACATTATGGAGTGAAAAAAATTAGAGAACCAAACTTATATCAGATATTCGCCTATTTGAAAAACATAGAAAAGAAGAGTGAAAAGGATAAATTTTCAACCGGAATCTTACTATACCCTTATGTAAATCAAAATCTGAATTACAGAGTGAACATTCAGGGCCACGAGATCGTAATCAGGACTATTAACCTCTATCAGGAGTGGCATAAAATTCATGCAGACCTTCTGGCCATAATTGGCCTATCTACACCTCAGCTGTCAACTTAAGTAAATCTTATAGCGAGATTTCCAGAATAATAACCTTTGGCATTCAATTTCCAAATTATCCTCTGCTTAATCATTGCCCTTCTTCACGATCAAATAATCACCCATGTCAAAGACGTTATATGATTCGTAATCTTCGTTTTCTTCCTTTTCGTCGAGAAACTCTTCAATATAGTCATCTATCAATTCTTCATAATTCTCCTGGAGATAATCGTCAACTCGCTGTTCCATTAACTTATCGAGCGAGATCCACTGCTCCCGGTTAAAATCCCAGTATATCTCATCAAAAGTGTAGCAATACGGCCTAGGCAATTTGCTTAGCATGGATATTATCTTTTCAAAGGGAAGACCAGAATTTATCAGTCCTTTGAGAAACCTGACTTCAATTACTTCCTTCTCATCGAATATTTCTTGTTTTTCAGGATCAAAACTTAAAAGATTCACCTGGTGCCACATCTTTAACGTCTTCAAATCAACTCCAACTTCTTCTACAAGCTCTTCTCTGTTTCTTTTGAATAATGATTCTTCATATAGCCAGTTTGATTGATCTTCAATTCCGGACATAAAAAGCCCTTCTATTCTGGGTTCTTCTACCTCAAATTTCTCACCAGATAAGACCCATTTCCTTCTGCCTTCCGTCGTTATCTCTAGAATAATAAGATGCCGTTCTCTTTCGACAGCATATTGCTCTCCAAGTCTTCTAATAGCTTCCTGATAGGCACTGTGGATATGAGATTCAAGGTCTTTCATCATCCCGCCTTCTGGCATTCTTTTATCGCGCAAGATGACATTAAGAGAATAAACAACTTCAAAGGGATTGCTTTTATCGAGAAGCTTTACGAAGTCATAAATAACTTCCTCATTAGACCAACCGTATTTAAGAGTCATCTCAATCCCAATCTTTGGGGCTTCATATTCACCGATAGCAAAGTCGATGAAACCAGCCGTTCCTTCTGCACACGGCATATATTTTCCTGGTTCAGAATCCCCAGGCTTATTCTCCTTTCTATATTTACCATAGTCTATTCCTGTCGCTTTTTTATAAGTCGGCCATTCCGGATGAAAGATTAAGTTTTCATTTTCTTTTATCAAACTAATTTCTTGCTTATTTTCGTGCTCATAGAGGCCCAACCACTTATGAGAAAAATAATGATGGAGATACCTCTCATTGAATAAAACGCTTTTAAAAGAAAATGACCTTTCAATACTTTTGATGATTTTTTCGATCCTGTCTTTTTCTTTGCCTAGATCGATCATATTTATCCCCGTCTCATAAAATTTCGTAGTTTTATTTATATGACAATTCGATTATTAAATCAAAGATAATCATGTCATTGCTTTACATTGAGATAATTCAGATGATTCGATACGGGCATCAAAAGCACATCTTATATAGGCCCTTTTTTTCTACAAACTATGGGGAATGCCTTAGTCTTATCTTTAGCCGAACTTATATGATTGGCATAACAAAAACTGCCAATCCACAATCTTGCTATAGAGGATAACCTTGATATAATAAAGTTGATGGAAAAAGTTATGCTAAAGCAGCTTAGGGAGCTTATTGACACCCATCCCAGGCAAGCAATCGCCAAAGCCCGCAAGTTGGAAACAGGCACAGATTTGGAATTTACAAAGGCTGCAATTTTCATTGAGGCAGGTTATGCATTAAAAGACAAAGAAATAATTAGAGAAGGGGTAATGTTAATAAGACATTTGTTAACTGTTTGCCCCGATAATATTAGCCTTAAATACAATTTAGGTAATGGCTTGTACTACCTAGCGTTATTGGAAGAACCTAAAGTTCCATCCTGGCATTTAAAAACGAAGGAAAAACGATTAGAAGCTCGTTCTTTGCTATCTGAAGTTGCATCGAACAAAAATACTAATTATAAGCTTGCAACTCAGGCGTATACAAATTTGGGGAACTTATTGCTTTCTTCTTATAGATGGGTAGAAGCATATGATGCTTACCATGAGGCTCTGAAAAAAGATCAAAGAAACGGTGTTGCTGCTGCTGGTTTAGTAAAGATTCTAGACCGCTTTATATCTATTGGCATTGGTGATACTCAGGATATGTGCAAGGTGGCTCATAAATATGCAATGTTAGCAGCCCAATGTGACCAACAAATAAGAGAATATGCTGGATTAAGATCATACCAAACTATAAAGGATCAAATTGCCAAATATTTAGATGGTAAGAAATATTCCTACGAAACTTCTGCATTGACATTATATCAAAAGTTTATAAAAGCAAATCGACTACATTTATCTCTAACAATTGAGGGTGCGTCTTTTTCTCAAAAACGATGGGACTCTTTAACTATAAGCGCAATTACCGAAGATATAAATGCCGAGCATGAAGTTCCGCCAATTTTTGCTATGATGAACATGATGAAAGCTGATTATCTTGCCGCACGTTGGCTTGCGTTCACTTCGCTTTATCATAATAAACATCCAGAAAGCGGATACTATTCTGACACACTTGATTATGCTCTTTATGGGATGAAATATTCGTTAATAACCCATTCACAAAGGGTTGCTTTTGATATTCTTGATAAAATTGCAGTAGCCATAGCAGATTATTTGGGTTTTGAAAGGCCCGAAAAAGCATCTTTTAGTTCAATATGGCATAGAGATAAAGGCGAAAAGCTGGAAGAAAATTACTGTTTCCCTAAAAAGATACAAGCTGAAATAGAAGAAGGCAATATCCCATTGATAGCCTTATCTGAGATCGCAGATGATTTAAACGAAAACAAATATCTATATGTTAAAAAAGAAATGCGGCGTTCATCTACGCATCGGTTTACAATTTTGCATGATGAGCTTATAGGAACTTATCGGAACAATAGATGTATTAGTCATTTCAACATTATGGACTTTGAAAAAGGCTTGATTGAAACTCTGCAACTAGCGCGTGCTTCATTGATCTATTTTGTCGAAATGATTGCTTTACATGAGGCTAGGAAAAACAGGGAGTCGAAACCTATTATTCCCCTAATGGTTCCAAGCCATCATTTTGTTCGCGGCCAAGACTGAACTGTTTAACATAACTAGACATTTGGATCTTGACTTGATATCCCTTGATGCTTAAACTAGCGGACTTTCAACTAAAATGATTGAATATGAACTTCAAGATAGACAATCCATTGCCTTAATCCCATCTATCTCAGCTCTTCGAAAACAACAATCTGAGCATATTTAGGCTCGATATCTGGCCGTTTGATCGCAGGTGCATCTTTTAAGACTTGCCTAATTTTTGCTTCAAGTTCATTAAGAATATCAATTTTTTTCATACCGAATTTGTTTTTATAGCTTCTAGTTTGGGCTCTTAGGAATTTTGTTTGCTCAAGATTTAGTTGTTTTGATAAAACAAATGATAGCAAGTTATCAAATCTAAATTGTATTTCCTTTGGTTCCCTTCTTTTCATCCATTTTATTAGTTGTTCAAATTCTTTTTTCACGGGATCGGTAACAAGCTTCTTATCCTGTTCTCTTTTATTGGCTTCCACCTCAAATTCCTTCTTAGAAATCTCAGCCAATTGATAATACTTATGATCTATTTTCTGTCCGGGTTCATTAACCCCGCATTTTAGCAGCCCTAATATCTTCCAGTCGTCAGCACTTATTAACTCCCCATTTCCATTTATGTGCCTTAGTCTGTAATAATCATCTGCCCGGCAAAAGGTAATCAATCCTTTTTCCTCTGAGCTACGGGCCACATTTGTCATAGCTGGCAGCTCAATGGCTTTTTGATATTCTTCAGGATATTCAGAGGTAAGCTTTTTGAATTCTAACTCAAAACGTCTTGGGCTTGATTGTTCTTCCGGTTCTTCTGTACCTTCTAGCTTTTCGGTATAAATTTCAAATAGCTTTTTCCTGACAGTAGGTTCATTTAGGTTAATAGTCTTCTCGTCGTAACCAAAGTTATGAATAATTTCATCTATTCGCCTGTTCACTTTATCTTCAATCTTAATCTGCTTTTCAGCCTGCGTCTCTGGAAAGAAATTATAGACATAAATCTCATCATGTTTACTTGATATTCGATCAATACGTCCTATCCTCTGAATGATCCTTACTGGATTCCAATGTAATTCATAATTGATTATTACCTGGCCATCTTGCAGGTTTAATCCCTCAGAAAGGACTTCGGTTGTGATCAATACCTTTATTTCCTCCTCGGGTCTTATCTTGGCTTTATTGGCGACAGGAGCAAATCTTTTGATCTTATCATATAGGCCTTTTCCCCCAGCAATATAATCTACCTTAGGCAATATTGTTTTGATGTTTTCATATAGATACTTAACGGTGGATTCAAAGCAACTAAAAATTATTATTTTTTTACCTAAGAGTTCGTCGCTTTTAAGCAGCTCAATGAGTCTTAAGAGCTTATCGTCATTCTCTGCTTTCAAATTGCTTGTGTAATCCTTCATCAATTCAAATATCTCGATATCGGTAGCTAAATCTCGAGAAAGCTGGCCTTTATCAAACTTATCAGCATCATAATAATTTTCTCTTTCTACCCAATCAACTTCGTCTCCATTTTCTAATTTTTCTATTATGTCTTCTAAGTCATCAAGCTCGCCTATCCAGACCTTATTCTCGTCCTCTAAAATCTTTTTAAAAGAATGGTGTACTTTTAAATGCGTATCAATAGAATCCTTAAATGCTTGAATACTGCTTTCTAGTCTTCGAAAAAGATTGATTTGTACTAATCTTTTTAAGTTTTCCCATGCAACGGTAAGTCTCTGTAGTTCATCAGGATCAAATTCTTCTTTTTTAGCATATTTGCCTAAGTTATACCTCGCATACCTTAGCCGCGAGATTAATTTCTTCAACTTATCATATAAGCCACCTTCATATACCTTATCGATCGAGTAATCAACTCGATAAGGCCCTTTCCTTGCAGGAAAATAAATCCGTTCATCCGGGTAAAATTCTTTGATGTCGCTTCTGGTCCTACGAATAAAAATCTGAGAAATTAAATCGTCAATATTGGCTTCACCTTTGTCACAAGCATCAAAATATCTTTTTATTTCAACAGGATATATTCTTAACTTATGATTTGCTTCATAAGGAGTAAACAGCTTTAGTTGCCAATAAATATCCCATATGTTCAAATTCTGTGGGGTAGCCGAAACTAAGATAACTTCTTTCCCTTCACATATTTTTGCTAAATCTCGGTACCTTTTCGTCTCGGGATTACGGAAATGATGAGATTCGTCAACTAGAACCACCTTCTTCTTCAAATACGATTCATTTTCAAACGCTTCTTCAATTTTCCCTGAGGAGATAACCCTGGCTTTTGATGCACCAAAATTGGCTAAAATCTCTCGCCAGTATTCTACGAGTCGGGGCGGAGCAACAACCAGTGCAGGTTTCCCTTCGGTCTCCAGATGAGAGAGAAGAGCAGCCCCAATATAGGTTTTGCCGAGGCCTGGTACGTCTGAAATGAAAACACCGTTATATTTCTTCAAGCGGCGATAGGCATCTATGACTGCATCTCTTTGGAACCTAAAAAGTTCAGCCTCTAATTCTATTTCAGGCTCAGGTTCTTTATAGCTAAAGATTTCATGTAAAACTTTTAGATATATCTTAAATGGGGTGACCTCATTGTTAAATGCCCACGATTGTTCAATGGCCTTTTGAGCTAATGGGCTAAATTCCGTCAGCTTACTCTCCTGCCATCTTTCTTCGAACCATTGGTTAAGCTGATTGAAATTATCATCGCCGAGAACTCTGACGTTAAGTTCAGTTTTTGTCTCAAGGCCTCCTAATGAAAGATTACTCGAGCCAACAATGGCTTCTCCCTCACCATGTTTTTTATCCTTATAGTCAAAAAGATATAACTTGGCGTGAAGTGGAGCTTTATGATAAATGCGAATCTCTATCTTTTTCTGACTTATGTTTTCCCACAGCCATTTTAAAAAACTCGCATTATTTTCGTTGGGCTCCATACTACTGAGGTTTTCGACAATTCCTTTAAATTCTTCTTCTAATAGCCTCTTTCTTTCGTCTTCTGGTAAGAATTCTTTCTTAGCTAATATATCTTTGACAGCTTTTTCATATTTTTTTTCAAGAAGCAGGGCTTCCACTGTTTGCTTATTTGTTCTAGCTCCAGCCAATATTTCCAATTTCTCGAGGCCATCTATTTCATTCCTTATGTTTTCGAACCCACTTAAAAATAACCAGCCCACTGCAAATCTGGCTTTACGAGAAATAGAAAGCTTATCCTTTAGGACATCTAACATTTTGACTTTAGAGTTATCAATTATATCTTCGCTCATTTGGCTAACCCTTTATTTCAATAATTATTGCTTAATCCACATTTTTTATACGCTTTTTGCTTTCTTCAATCTATTTTGAACCATTTCTGCGACAGCCCAATACACCTCTTTCTTTTCGCCTTCATTTAATTCCAATAAATCAAATATTTTGTCATCAATCAGTTTAAGATCGTGATCGGGAACGGGTACTTGGTCTCTTATGTTTAGCTTAGGATTCAGCTTAAGAGATTCAAATATCGACTTGAATTGTTTCTCAAATATCTGAGGGTCAGCTTCAATTATTGATGGATTGATAACATAAATTTTTTTTACATCTTTTACTGAAAGCTCAGCTAGCGTATATGAACCTGTATATTCTTTAGCTTCTACCTCTATAAATAATCTCTGTACAGTAGAATTGAGGCAAGTTAATAACTGTTCCTTATTGCATTTTATATTTAACAGAGGATACAATTTCTGATCTACAAAGGTTACCTGCGATGAATAGAAACAGGCAAATCTTTCTCCTATTCTTTTCTGCCAAAAAACATCCGAAAGTAAATCTTGATCAACTATACAACTATACCAATATTTTCTACCTTTCAGAGACTTAATTTTCGGAAGAGGCACACCTTTTGATTGCTTTTGCCTTCCCGGCGTTGCTAACATCGCTCCCCATATGATGTATTCATTTGCTCTGAATGAAGTCTTTTTAAAATTTATCTCGGGATACGAAAACAAGAGTTTATTAGGCTTTATTGCTATAGATTTGAAATCGCCATAGTCATCAACGACAGGCCTTAAAAATCCAGCTTCAATTTCTCCTATCCAACCAGCATCATTTTGCACTTTTATCAGGGCAGAAGGATCTGACTTGGCTATTTGAGCCACCTGCTCTACCGTCTTTTCTACAGGTTTGAGATAAAAAAATTCATTTGCACCTGTTGTAATACCCCTTCTTATATCCGCTATATCTTGGAGCCTAACCAGTTTGTCTTTCCCCTTCTCGAGGATTTTCCAATATATATCAGGTGCTCTAAGATATTTGTTTCCCCATTTGTTCCCTTCATACTTACCTGATTCATCATCTTTGCCAAAATCGTATAAATCTAATTGATTTATTACCACTATCCTAAAAATATCGGTGTCCTTTTTTCTTCCCTCAAGAAAAGTTTCAAGCTTATCGTTACTTTCAATTTTAACAAATGTATCGGGGTCCATAACCCCCTCAAATGGCACCTTAAAAAGGATAAACCTGACATTGTTCTTTTTAATCTGGGAATCAAAATCCTTCAAAACAGGAGACCTTAATAAAACAATTATAGTATTTATATCAGCATGTTTAAAACTTCTTTTGACCCGGTTATCATAGATGGCAATAATGGGTACCCTTTTCAGTAATATTTCTTGAAGTTTTGCACCATAATTAACATCCAGCCAAGAATTGGAAGAAATATAGCAGAGGGTACCACTCTCATTTAGAAGTTTTAACCCTTTAAGATAAAAATAGACATACAAGTCGGATTTTTTATCAAATTTAAAGTTATTTAGTGGATTTAAAGAAGGCTTGCCATAAAAATCATATCCCCAATCAAGTTTCATCTGTTCTATAAGCTTCTCTTTGTAAGCGCTTTTATCGTAAAAGCCAGTTAAATCGGAAATCGATTCTTGGCGTACATAGGGCGGATTAGCGATCACTATATCAAATCCGTTTTTCATCAGAAAAACTTCAGCAAAGGCTAGGTCCCAGATAAAAGGTGGTTCCTTAGCCTCTTTAATTTCACCTTGGATTACCGCTATTTCGTCAAACCTTTTTCCTAAATAGTAAATTTCCGTTTCTATATCAATCTTTTTCTTTCGACCTACCTCTTCTAATCCCGGCACCGTTACGCCGGAACCCCTCACGTCTGAAATCTCATTTCTAATAGACTCTTGCATATCAGACAGAATGTCCACTAAAAGTCTCTTTTCAAGGCCAATGGCTTCTTTATATTCAGCTGGCGTACCGTGTTTATAAACGCTTTCCTTTTTCTGTACGAGTTCTTTTAGTAGAGCACTCTGCTTGCCTATATTTCCCCTTATGTTTCTTAACGGAACAAGATTGTGGCCGATACGCTGAATTAGAGAGTCGCCAACCCGCAGTTTAAAATTCAGGTTAGGAAGCAAAGGCTCATATTCACGTCTTAATACTTCGCTGTCAGCATCAACCAAAAGTTCTAGCCAGAGTCGCAGTTTGGCTATGTTTAAAGCCCATTCCTTGATGTCAACCCCATAGATATTTCTCTCTATTATTTGTTTTTTTACTTCATATTTATCCTGATGGGATTTTTTGAGGAGCTCCCAAATGAGTTCCTTTAGTTCATAAAGGATTTGGGCTACTACTACAAGATAATGACCAGAGCCGCAGGCCGGATCAACTATTATGATGTCATCTAATTCTTTTATTATTTGCTCAGCTTGTTGGCTGGACAAAGTAAACAATGAAGTTTCGTAGGCCGAAAAGACAAATTTATAAAGTACCTTTTTCTCAATTCCTGTTTTATTCCATAGAAACTCAACAAGAGATCTTCGGACCATAAGCTCTATTTCGGACCGTGGAGTATAAAAAATCCCAGCTCGACTCTGTTCTTCCTGTTCTTCAGCATTAACTAAATGTTCATAAATGTTACCTAACATTTCAGGATTGATGGCGATCTCAATTTCCATAGGGGTTGATTCTTCTATTGTAAAATTATAGCTCTGGAAAAATTCGAATATATCTTCAAAGAGTTCGTCTGAGATTAGCCAGCCAACTTCATCTAGCGGATTCCTTTCAAACAGACCACCATTTAAATAGGGGGCGTACTTTAATAGGCGATTTATGTCTTTTGAAAAGTAAGATTTATCCTGATAGAGCCAACTTGGCTGAGAAAGAGATTCGAAGAATAGAATTTCTATCCACTCTTTATGAAACTTGTTTGTTCCAGGATATTTTTCTTTATATTCATCCCAAAAATTTATCAGAAATTCCTTGTTGCCATTGAAGCATCCTTTCTTTTGAACATAATGCAGAAACATTATGCGATTCAAAATAAGATGGACATAATTCAATAAAGCCTTGTCGGGTTCTTCCAGTGCACACTCGAGTTTTTGTTTTTTAAGGTTACGTGATATTTTGCGAAAAATTTCGATATAGCTATTATAAAAGCGTTCGGAAAGTTCCTCTACATTAAAAGCCTCGATAATTTGATTATTGATTGTAACCGAGTCTTTCCTCTCCGGCTGAAGCTTTAGTTTCCCTAGCTGTTCTGCAGCAGTCCTTAATCTAAGCCGATTCTCAGGGTTTATTGAGAATTTTTTGATTTGTACACGTTCACCTAACTTTTCGAATTTCACAAAATCATGATAATTACCGTCACCGGCTCTAAAAATAAAAAGAGTCTTACCCAGTAGATCCTTTATTTTTTTTATTCCTGATATTTTCCTCTGAATCTTTTTTAATTCCTTTGTTGGATCTGCAATATTAAGATCCAGAAGGACAATGCTAATGTCGGCCTCCTCTGCTATTATTTTAATTGTGTCAACTTTATTTTTTATTTCGTCTGGTAAATCAAGATATAAATCGGCAATCGCAGGCTGAGACCAATTCCAGTCTTGAATAAATAGTTTCTTTAAATCTTGCTCTGTCCTAATATTAGATAAATATGTATTTGCGCCAGAAGCCGGCATTTTGTTTCTCCCTTGTTAGAAACTATTGAGAAAATTCCAAAGCTCTATATGATATATTGATTATACTGCAAGAAAATCGTACCAGAAGTCAAGATAAATTAGGTTTGATATAAAAATTTGACTTTGTTTAATTTCTGCCCGTATTCCCCCAATTAAAAGAAACCATTTTTATTATCGCTCAAACTCACTTCTTACCAGCTTGAGCTTATCTATGCTGCTAACAACATCATTTAGTTTTTCATGTATTTCTTTGACTTCAAAAGCATCCCCGAAGCCCAGGGCCTTCCTAAAGTTTTCTGGAAGCGCGCTCGTTTCTTGTCTTATTTTTTCTAGTTGAGCAACATCAGAAACACCTATTATCTTTTGGACCGTTGGATTAGCCATTGCTTTCTGCAAATTAAGGATTAAGCCATTTCTAGTATTATTTTTCAGCCAAATATTCATACAGGGATTTGAAAGAGGAAATGGCACGGATTATTTCGTCCTTGAAACTTTCATCTTCCATTTCCGGATGATCTTTGAAGAAATATCTTGTTCTGATCATGAGCTGGCCGTTGTAGCTTGTCTTACGGGCAAGTGTGTTTCTCAGGCCCTCCCACAATGCTTTATTCTTTTTGACGTTCTCTTCGGGATTACCATTTATTGTGTCCAAATTCAGCTCGATCATCCCGTCGATAACACCATCTTTTCTCCCCACATAATGGCGCTGCAAAAACTCGAGGTAGATATTAGGCAGCTTACTTCTTAGCTCAAAGAGCTGGCTTTCAAACTCTCGGAAAAGATTATCATCCTGACATATTGCCTTAAGTCTTTGCCACCTCTGGCCAGCATTATGGGGAATTGTCAGTCCGATAAACAAATTGGTCTCGCCCAAGGAGAATGTAAAATGTAAATCCTTAGTAAAATCTTCCTGGGGAGCCAGGTAGCCCCAGGCCGCTTCAGGATAAATCTGGTAAGGATTTTTTGTTCGTTTGTAATACTGCTTTTCGTATTCAAAACCTTGATAAATTTCTTGAACTCTGGGTTTTATAGCCCGGATTAAATTCCGGAGAATGTTATTGGCCTGCTCAAGATCATATCCTTCTTCCCACTTTTTAAACCCACAAAACCCGATCAAATCGTTTTGCATGTATAAAAACTCCTTTAGCTGACTTTGAAGAAACTCTTCAGCGTTCTTCTGGCTCTTATAGTCACCAAGCATTTCATAGATTTCACGCCAGGACAACCAGATCGAATTGACATCAATTTCGCCCCTGGCTTTAAGGTCTTCTATAGGTGATGAATCATCAGGTGTAATCACGCAAAGATAATTTTCATTATGGCGCTCAAGTTTTTTAAGGTGCGATCTCAACTGCTCTGGCCTGACGGCACCTTTCACAATTTTCGACTCAATTGCTATGGCCGTTTCTTCTCCGAATAGAATGAGACCATCTGGAATGGACTGGGTTTGTTCCTCGGAGCTTTTTATATCTTCATCAGCTCCGGGCTTCCTAAAAGCTTTGAAAACAATGTCCTCGTTTTTGGCTATTGTTCTACCTATAACCTTCTTGAGAAAACTGTCTAATAGCCGCCTGTCTCGCTGCAGGGTTTGTAATAAGGCATTGGTTACACGATTTTCGGGCACCTGATACTGATCAAAGATATTTCTCAAGCCTTGATTGCCCATTGCTTTTTTCTCGCCCTTTAGCCCTCAGAAGGCAAACATTGAGTCAAAGTTTATATAAAAATTGTTTTTATTTTATAAGACTTCCAAAGAAAATTCAAATTGTCCTATCTGAAGCAAAGAACATCACGGGCAGGCTATAAAAACTGGTTTTCCCCACAAAAAAAGTCTCTTCCTTGACAATTGGCACCCGGCGGCTTATTTTATTAAATGAACGGTTAGTTAAGAGGGGCAAAAAGCATGCACCCCAGAGAAAACGGAGCTACCAAAGAGAAAATCATTGAAACGTCAACTGAGCTTTTCTCGAGAAAAGGCTTCGAT
>Ga0209201_1002103_pt1 | contig 20478 bp, 20 predicted proteins | sample AD_UKC055_MetaG_FD_184411 | JGI IMG/M metagenome (GOLD analysis project Ga0209201, IMG submission 184411) | Active sludge microbial communities of municipal wastewater-treating anaerobic digesters from USA - AD_UKC055_MetaG (SPAdes) (version 2) | ecosystem: Engineered > Bioreactor > Anaerobic >...
AAATGAAGTCCTCATACATAGACTATTCAATGTCAGTTATAGTCTCCCGTGCGTTACCTGACGCACGCGATGGACTTAAACCGGTACACCGCCGCATATTGTACAGTATGATGCGTGACGGTAACACATCCGACAAGGGTTACCGCAAATCGGCACGTACGGTAGGTAATGTGCTTGGACACTTCCATCCTCATGGAGACTTATCAGTATATGGTACACTTGTGCGACTTGCGCAGGATTGGATAATGCGTTATCCTTTGGTTGACGGTCAGGGCAATTTCGGTTCGGTTGACGGTGATAGTCCGGCTGCAATGCGTTACACCGAAGTACGCCTTAGGAAAATAGGCGAAGAGATGATGCAGGACATAAACAAGAACACCGTTGATTTTGTACCCAACTATGACAATAAGGAGGAGGAGCCGACAATTCTTCCGACCTGCATTCCAAATTTGCTTGTGAACGGCTCGTCGGGAATAGCCGTAGGTATGGCAACCAATATGCCGCCTCATAACCTTACAGAGGTTCTCAATGGCTGTATGGCAATGATTGACAATCCGGATATTACCGTTGAAGAGCTTATGCAGTATGTCAAGGCCCCTGATTTCCCCACCGGAGGATTCATTTACGGAATAAGCGGCGTACGTGATGCATTCGAAACCGGACGCGGCCGTGTCATAATGCGTGCCCGCACCGAAATTGAGTCTGAACCGCAACATGACAAAATAATAGTAACCGAAATACCTTACGGAGTAAACAAGGCCGATCTCATCAAGTTTATAGCTAATCTTGTTAATGACAAGAAGATTGAGGGTATAAGCAATGTGAATGATGAGTCGGACCGTGAAGGCATGCGCATAGTGATTGATATTAAAAGGGATGCCAATGCCGGTGTGGTGTTAAACAAGTTGTTCAAGATGACCTCGTTACAGACATCATTCAGTGTGAACAACATTGCACTCGTCAAAGGCCGTCCCAAATGCCTTAACCTGCGCGAACTCATAGAGTGCTTCAATGAGCACCGTCACGAGGTGGTGACACGCCGTACTCAGTATGATCTCGATGAAGCCAAAAAACGTGCTCATATAATTGAAGGACTGATAATAGCATCGGATAACATAGATGAAGTTATACATATTATAAGGTCCGCAAAGAATCCGAACGACGCCATACAGGAACTTATGGAGCGTTTTGAACTGGATGAAATCCAGGCAAAAGCTATAGTGGATATGCGACTGAGACAGTTGACCGGACTAATGCAGGACCAACTTCACAACGAGTATAATGATATGTTGGCACGCATAGAAGAGTTGCAAAGCATTCTGAATGACCCTGAAAAATGTAAGCAGTTAATCAAGGATGAGATGCAGTCTATAATAGATAAGTACGGTGACGGGCGGAAAACGGAGATTGTGTTGGCAAGCGAAGAGTTTAATCCGGAGGATTTCTATGCCGATGAACCCATGATTATAACTATATCAAATTTGGGTTACATAAAACGCACTGCACTTACCGAATACCGTCTGCAGGGTAGGGGTGGAGTAGGCTCCAAAGGCAGCGATAAACGTGACGAAGACTTTATTGAGCATATTTTTACAGCCACAACGCACAACTACATTCTATTCTTTACACAAAAAGGACGCTGTTACTGGCTCAGAGTATTTGATATACCGGAAGGCAGCAAGACTTCGAAAGGACGCGCAATACAGAACATGCTCAATATTGAGCCCGATGATGCCATAAACGCTTACATTGCTATAGAAAGCCTTGATGATGAAGAGTTTATATCAAATCACTATCTGGTGTTCTGCACACAGAACGGCTTAATAAAAAAGACAATACTTAAAGATTATTCGCGTCCAAGGCAGAACGGCATAATAGCTATCAAACTGAACGACGGCGACAAGGTAATCGACGTGCTGCTAACTGACGGCAATAAAGAGATAATCATTGCCAACCGCAACGGACGCGCAATACGCTTCAACGAAAGCACCGTGCGGGCCATGGGCCGCGTGTCGATAGGCGTTCGGGCTATGACTCTTGACGATGACGGTGAGGATTGCGTGGTAGGCATGATTGCCGTTGATGAGCAGCCTGAGGAGACCATCATGGTAATTTCGGAACAGGGTTACGGTAAGCGTTCGGAGATAGAAGATTACCGTAAGACCAACCGTGGCGGAAAGGGTGTTAAGACCCTAAATATAACTGAAAAAACCGGCAAACTGGTCTCTATCCAGGCCGTGACCGATGACAATGACCTGGTAATAATCAACAAATCAGGCATTACGCTACGTGTCAGCGTTTCGGATTTCCGTATAATGGGACGTGCAACTCAAGGCGTTATACTTATTAATTTGGAAAAACGTAATGACGAAATAGGCTCTGTTTGCAAAGTTGACAGTGAACCGGAGGAATTAGAAGAACCGCAAATTGAGTATATAGATGGAGATGAAGAAGATTTTGCAAATCATAAGCCTGAAGAGGAAGAAGAAAACTATACTTAACATTATTAACACGATTATATATATATTTTAAATGTTAACTCATAAAACAGTTCAATTATGAAAAGATTTTTATTTGTTTTGATTGCATCCTTGGGTTTATTTTTAATCTACCCACCGTGTGCTTATGCCCAAATGAGCAAAAAGGAACAGAAAGAGCTTAAAAAAGCCACAAAAGATGCTCAAAAGAATGTGAGAAATGCCAGAAGCTTCTATGAAAGAGATGACGCAAGTCAGGGAGATAAAGCTCAGGGTAAGAGGATTATTGATGCAGCTATCAAAGATCCATTGCTTATAGACTGGGATCAAACCTGGTCCACTGCAGCTCTTATCTATAGGGAAAATTTCTATGCCGAGACCATTAATTTCAACACTGGGGCAAGGACTGACACAGTAGCCATGTATGACTATCTTGTCAAGTGGTACGAGTACACGATAATCGCAGACTCGATACAACGTAACCCCTCTGATCCCAAAGTCAAACCTAGCAATGAAGCCCGCAACAAACATGCTGAATCGATTAATAGCACTCTCTCAATGCTTGTAAACGGCGGCATTTTCTTCTTCAACAACCGCGCCGATTTCAACAAATCGTATGAGCTATTTGATATGTTTTACGTTATGGCTGAGGCTGACATAATCAAAGACTATGTTTCACAACGTCCTGAGTTTGAGGAAGACAAAATCAAATTTGCATATTTCCCTGCATTGGCAGCATACAGGCTGGAGAATTGGGAAAACGTCCTCAAATATGGCGAACTTGCCATGAAGGATATAGGACTGGCCGAGGACGACCATAACGGCGAACTTGCAACTGAGATTGTCTGCGAGGCTTACGGCAATCTGGGAGATACCGTCAATTGGCTTAAAACCCTGAAAGAAGGTATGCTTCTATATCCTAGCGTTGACTACTATTACAACAAGCTTCTGAACTATTACAATGACAGGAACAACATGGAAGAACTAGCAGAATTCGTTAGCGAGATGATTGAACAGGATCCTGAAAAGGCCTATAACTATTATGTTCTTGGATATATACATCAGAAGGCCGGAGAATATACACAAGCTCAGGATTACTACAAGACTGCCATTGAGAAGGATGCCACTCTGACTGACGCATATAACAACTTAGGACTTAGCTATCTTGAGGAGGCGGAAGTATTCTGGAATGCCAACGAAAATGTTGACATAAGGTCAAGAGAGTATCAGCAATTAATGGAAAAGGAAAAAGTATATTATCAGAACGCACTTCCGGTGTTTGAAAAATTGCGTGAGATGCTTCCCGGTGATAGTGATAAATGGGCTCTGCCACTGTATAGAATCTACTACAAGCTCAATATGAGCAAAGAGCTGAATGCCATTGAGCAATTACTTGATCTAGGTGATTAATGAATATTTAATCTATTACTAAAGTTTAAGCCGGGACCATTTAGGTTCCGGCTTATTTTGTAAAAAAATTACTGTAAGTAAAATCTTGCCTGTTAGGGGAGCATCCTATATTCGCTATTTAACATAATAGTTATTATGCAAATAATGGCTCGGTGAATCAAATGACACTTGTTCTTGATTCTGCCAGTATCTCAAGTGCACGGTCCAGAACTGTCGTATCATCGATAACTACAATACCTCCCTGAGGTCCCGGTTCAATATGAAAACCTACTGCAGAGCCCATTTTATAATCGGTTCCTCCGAAAAAGTTTCTGACTGTGGCTACTTCCATATTCAACTCTTTTGCTATACGATGCATACTGCCCTCAGGCAACTGAGCCTTGATCCGACGAAGCTCATCAAATGTAATTAGTCTAGTCATATAAGTATTATATTTATCTGTAATTAATCATTTTCAATCAAATATAGGATTCTCAGAGCTGTTTGTTACCAAATCATACAGGAGCTTATCAGGATAACTATGTATGTACCTGATAAGACAGACAAAAATGAATGGATATCTTTCCTGAGAAATCCGGTTTTTGTATAAAGCACAGAATCTCTAAAAGGAACCTTGCGCTTACGTATGAGAAAAGTGTAAATAAGATATAAAAGCGTGCCGACAATAATACCGAAAATTGCGCCCACAACTATATCACCTAAAAAATGGACACCCAAATAGACCCTTATATACGAGTTCAACGCTGCCCATATACCAACAGAAACGTTAAACCACGTGTCACGTACCAACCACATAAATAGCGTCGCCAAACCGAAAGAATTGGCGGCATGTCCTGAAAAAAAACCATAAAGTCCTCCACGATAGCCATTTACGGTATCTATCATGTTGATAAGATGTGGATCATGTGTAGGTCTTAGCCTGTGAAAGAACGGTTTACAAAACGATGATGAGACTTGATCGCAAATCAGAACGGTTAACACCACCATGAACAACACAAGAATAAGCCTTTGCGGTATTATATTCCTTAGAATCAAAAAGATTGCTGCAAGTGCCAATGGTATCCAGATATAGATTGAAGTGAATATTCCGGCCACACTATCCAAAAAGAGAGAGTCACTGCCATTGATTGAAAGCGTGACCATTCTGTCTATCTCTATGAGACTCTGCAACAATTCAGTCATTCATTCCATTTATTTATATCCTAAATGATTTCCATTACTTTCTGTAACACCCAACCCGTATTACCATCTTCCAGCCTTATTTGAACCCACTCTTTCATTGAATTGTCTAATATGTCAACCTTACGGCCTTCATGGATAATAAACAGGTCCGTTCCACTTTCACTGGGAGTACTTTTCACTGTCACACTGGGCGAAACTATTATCGCTGTGTCACGATGTGTGATGTTGTTCTTCTGTGTTGAAGCGAAGATAAAGGATAAAACGGAAAATACAAAGAAAATAACCCCAAAAGAGAAAGATAATTTCCTGACAGAGACTTTTCCGGTTAAAACAGAAAGCCCCAACAAAACTGTAGCAATCAAGAAAAGCGTCAGCGTAAGAATAGCCCATGTATTGAGATCAAGCGCTGCAACCAGCTTTTTGAACCAGACAACGAAGAAAAGCTGATTCTTAGGCGTTACCTTATCTACGGTTTTTGTACGGGCAAGCTCCAGATTGAACTTCACATCGGGGTCAGACGGGTCAAGAAGATAGGCTCGCTCATACCAAAGTATAGCCTGAGCAATCTCGTCCAGTTTGAAATACGAATTACCTAAATTCATGTAGAGTGTGGCCGATACACCCTGAGCCTCTATCACATTCTTATAAATGTTGATAGCTGTCAAATAGTCACCTTGAATATAGGCGCTGTCAGCATCGGACAGGGACATCTGTCTTACGCTTGCAGAATCCTGTTGTTGGCCCAGATAAATAACACTGGTCTCATCCTCCTGCTCCTGTGCAACAAGTGTCATAACAGGAGCCATAATCATTAACGCCAGAAATATTTTTTTCATAATCAGTCTCTCTCTATTTGATGATGTTTTCCAATTCTCCTATAGTGTTGGCAGCCTCTTCATACATACGATCCATACGCCCGGTGTCATCGCCCGGAGCATATCTGACAAACTCACAATCATCAAGCAGCCGTTTTACCCGTTCTATAAGTTCATCGGACACACTCTTTTTCCCTAATTCTTCTATAATACTCTGCTTTGAGAGATTGGCAACCGGAATAACCAATTTATCACTCAGGTAACCGTAAACTGCACGAAGTATCTCATCATAGAACTTATCCTTGTTGCCGTCATTCATAAGCTTGCGGGCAACTTTCAGGCGCTTGGCAGCCACAGAACTGGCCTTTTTAATCCTTACTCTGGTAATATTGGCGTTATCCGATATCCTTTTGCGTAAAATAATTACCAAAACAAAAAGAAGAACTGCCGGCAACGACAAAAGGATCCAGAAAACAGCTGAACCGAAAAACATATCGTTCACATTGCTGAGTTTGCCGCCTGTAGTGCGAAAACGGACATCCTGTCCAACAAATTTCAGGTCCTCCTTACTCACATACGACATGGATACGTGAGATTCACCACCTTGGCCTTTGGCAACATTCAGAGTATAACCATCGGTCAAAAGAGTCTTGTATGAGCCGCTTTTGATGTCAAAATACTGAAACTCTAATGGCGGTATATTATATTCACCGGCATGACGCGGTATAAAAAGATATTCGAAAACCTTGTTTCCGGTCTGACGCCCATTTTTTATGGTATATTTATTATCAACTTTAGGATCATAAATATCAAAATCCTGAGGAAGAGTCAGATTAGGAGTCATGACAAGCTTTAGATTGCCGGTTCCTGAAAGAACAACATTAATCGTAACAGCATCATTAGCTGTTATATCAGTCGCACTTATTGTTGAACTTATTGTAAACTCCCCTACTCCACCATAAAAATTTTTTGACTTTCCGGAAGGTAAAGGTTTGACATTTATAGCTATCCTTCTGGTAGTCAGATCTCTTTTTATGTCGATATATCTGTTGGAATTATAGAAAAAATCAAAAATATCATTGGTACTGCTCCTGACAGGTTGTGATATCACACCTTCAAATGTAGTAGATGGAATCTCCAGTTCACCCGACTGTTGCGGGAACAGAACATACTGTGACCAGATAACAGTTTTATAGTTGCGGCCGTTATAATGCTCAAGCTGAAATTCTTTATTACGCGGCAATTCAACCTCCTGAACATGAAAATTTTTGAGGTCCGGCATCCTGTTGCTCAGACTTGTAAGATTGAGCGAGGGTGAACAATAGACCTTAAATGTCAGCAGTACAGCCTCTTGTTCATACAATGAGGTCTTATCGACAGTTGCAAGCATGAACAGATCATCGCTGCTTATTTCATCGGGTGTCTGTTGTCCGCTTTGCGAAGATCCGCCGGACTGGCTGCTACTGCTACTCTGACCGGATTGTTGCCTGCTCTGCGGCTGGGAACTGTCCGGGGGCAGAGCTTTGATTGTCAATCCGTTTGAGGTGTAGTTCTTATCTCCTACGGTTACTGTCGCCCCTTCAATAGTGTAGTCACCCTCCTCCTCGGCAACGACAATGAAAGTATAAGAGACCGACGCTGTTGTGGTCATCTGTCCGTTAACATATGTCATGCCCTGTGATGTTGATGTACTGGGACCGGCAAGAACAGAGAGTCCTTTCATATCCGGAGCCCTGAATTGCTTGGGATTGGCACTGTTAACTCTGTATGTTATCCTGAAACGTTCACCGCGCACCACAGCCTGAGGGGCCTGGGCGGTAAATGTGACCTCATCATCGGCATAAACATAGGTACCGGTCGTTACCAGAATGACGACCGTAAAAAGTAGTTTTGTTATCTTCTCGAATATTTTCATACTATTACCAATCTTTATCCAACTCCTGTTTAGGTTGTACCTGCAGCATTCGCTGAACTCTATCCTGAACATCTTTTTCATCCTGAAGTGCGGCATCCAGCAACTGCTCGGCATTTTCTAGGGAAATCTCCTCCCGTTCCTCCGGTTCCTGCTGTTGTTGCCGGTCTTCCTGTTGTTGCTGTTGTTGTTGTTCTTGCTGTTGTTGTTCTTGCTGCTGATCTTGCTGATCTTGTTGCTGTTGCTGCTCTTCCAGCATTCTCTGCGCCAGAATCATATTGTAACGTGTCTCATCATCAAGCGGATTGTTACGCAGAGCTTCACGATAAGCGCTTACAGCCTTGTCATACTGTTCGCTCACATGATAAACCAACCCTGTGTTATGGTAAACACTTGCCAATTCACTCTTTACCTTTTCATATTCGTCGCTTGAAGTTTGATTGTTCTCAAGAAGAGACTTCTTTTCACCTTCTAATCTGTTGATTGTGCGACCGAACTGCTGAATAGCTTCATTAGGTTTTTGCTGAGCAATATAAGAGTTTCCCAGATTGTAAATACCCTGATATAACTCCGGATTAGCATCTATGGCTTTGAGATAGTTTTCCTCGGCCTTTATAAAGAGGCTGTCTTTGAACATCTTGTTGCCCCGGCGCACATACGATCGGTCCGTACGTTGTGCACTCAATGTATAGGCCGAAGCAAGCAACATTAAAAATATAACGGATTTTTTCATCTCTCCTATTCTCCTCGATGTTTAAAAAACAAATTTTATCAGGTCTCAATAATCAATCAGACGTAGTTTTAAAAAATTGCATAAAACTAAATCTCCCCTTTCTCGGACTGCTGTTGTCGCCAACAAATACCTCAATCAGCAGAAGGACAAGAATTATCCATGCAAATATACTGAACTGTTCATCATATTCGGTATAGACAGTAGTCTCTATGTCCGCTTTAGCCAGACGGTCAAGCTCTGTCTGCAACGCTTTTTCGGCAGAATTAGAGTTATCAACATAAAAATATGCACCACCCCCGGCTGCTGCAATCTCGCGGCACATGTTCTCATCAAGACGGGTAACAATCACGTTTCCATCCCTATCCTTACGAAATTCGCCGCTTCTTTCACCCGGTATGGGAGTTCCCGATGGCAATCCCACACCTAACACATAGACTAGATATCCCTTATCAGCGGCAATTTGAGCTGCCTCAACAGCACCTCCTTCATGGTTCTCGCCATCGGTAATAACTATAATAGCCTTACCCACTCCCTCATTGGGCGTAAAGCTTTTGACAGCTAAATCTATGGCATCTTTTATATTTGTACCCTGCCGCGCAACCATTCCCGGTGATATGGAGTTGAGAAAAACCTTCGCCGAAATAAAATCACTGGTAATGGGCAGCTGTACAAACGCGTCCCCGGCAAATACTATAAGACCTATCTTGTCATCCTTGAGCTGGTCAGTCAGACCGGAAATGATACGTTTCGATTTTTCCAAACGGCTGGGCATCACATCATCGGCAAGCATGGAGTTCGAGACATCCAGAGCAATAATGGTTTCAATGCCTTTACGGGTTATCGTCTCCTGCCTGGAACCGAACTGAGGACGTGCCAGCAGGAAACATCCCATGACAAAAGCAACCGTGAGCAACCAGAACTTCAGTCTGGGACGTCTGTCCGATGCCCCGGGCATAAGCCGCGTTAAAAGTGCCGGATCACCCCAATTCTCAAGATGCCGACGTCTTCTTATATTGGTAAGAATATGTAGAACTATTACCAGCGGAATAACCGCCAGCAGATAGAGATATTCAGGATTCGCAAATTTAAACATAGTCTATATTTATTAAGGAATCGTCTTAAGAACAGTCTGTTTGAGCAGAATGATAAGCAGTATTACCAGCAAAAGAGCCATCGCAAACGGTTGATAAACCTCCTGATTCTTGCTGAATTCCTTTACTTGCAGTTTGGTCCGTTCAAGTTTATCAATCTCTTCATAAACGTCCTTCAATTTGGTGTTGCTTGTAGCCCTGTAATACTGGCCGTTGGCAGTCTGGGCAATCTTGCGGAGCACATCCTCGTCTATTTCGACCGGTACATTTATATACTGTACACCGAATGACGAATATACAGGATAAGGTGCAGTTCCGTTCGTGCCTACACCGATGGTATATACCCTTATGCCGAAACTCTTTGCCATTTCGGCGGCAGTTAGCGGTGAAATCTCGCCCCGGTTGTTGGAACCGTCTGTCAGAAGAATGATCACCTTCGATTTGGCCTGACTGTCCTTGAGCCTGCTTATAGCATTGGCCAGTCCCATACCTATAGCCGTTCCGTCCTCAATAATACCGTTGGCGGCAATATCGCTGCTGACGTTGTGTAAAACATTGAGCAGAACTGCATGGTCGACGGTCATCGGGCATTGTGTAAATGCCTCGCCTGCGAAAATGGACAATCCAATATTGTCATTAGGACGTCCGCTTATGAATTCCGATACCACCGACTTAGCTGCCTCTATGCGGTTAGGTTTGAGATCCTCGGCCAGCATACTGGTGGAGACATCCACACACATCATTATCTCTATACCCTCTATTTCGGTATCATGCCACCGGTCGGTTGTCTGAGGCCGTGCCAATATTATTACCAGCAGAACAAAAGCCGTCATCTCAAGAATAAAAGGCAGGTGGATCAGATAAGATTTCCAGCTCTTGCCTATTCCGCTGAACATTCCGGTAGAGGGAATCATCAGTGAAGCCTTTCTCTTACGGCCTTTCATTATGTACCATACCACTATCGGAATAACCAACAGCAGAAGAAACAGGTATGCATCGTTTGCAAATGTCATAATCCGGTTTATTTAAAATAATACATAATAAAGCCTATACAGAGAAACAACTAGCATTACTAGTGCTACGGCAGACACAGCCAGCGTTACACTGATCAGGACCATTCTGGCCCCTTTACTTCTCTTCTCAATCACTACAGTCTCTTCCTTGGGCAAAAGCTCCTCCTCGGGAACTTCGGCCATTGTATCTTTAACAAATTCTACAGCACTCAGCAGGTTCCGGTCATTTTCATTTATATGCGGTTTGAATTTGGCAAATTTTACCAAATCCGACGTTGACAACAGTTCGGCAAGCTCACGTAGTGATCCGCGGTCTTGGCTCTCGTAGAGATGCTCCAATATCTCGTTCGATGTCATTTCGGTAGCATTGAATCCAAACCGCTCATTAATGTATTCACGCAGCAGGTCGGTAAGTCTGGTATAATACTCCTTATGGTTATCGCCGCGGCGGCCGATATCCGATTGGCGAAGCTTTTCCATACCGTCCAGTGTACGTTCGTGGATAGGTATTTTAGGCTCCACTTTTATATGCCTGATGATAGGTTTATCATCTTTATACCTTCTATAAAGAAAGATTGCTGCCACAATGGCCAATATGGACAGCATATAGAGCAGAACCGGGAACCATAACTCACGAAACTGTATTGGAGTACGCATATTCTCCTTAGGCCCGAACAGTTGAGTCTCCTGACCTTCGGGAATATCATAGGTCATGAAAGCCAATGCCAGACTATTGGAACGGTATTCCTGACCGTCAACCATAACCGGTATGGGTGCAATATAGATCAATGCCGAATCAAAACAGGTCACCGTATAGTGACGGGATACTGTCATGCGTTTTCCGTCATTGATAAATGCCGTATCGGTAATCACCGGCGGAATTATCTCCAGACCACTCACTATGGTGTCCCGGTAAGCCGGAAAATATATCTGCTGTCCCGGATCGCATGTAACCTCAAGATGCAGACCGGTCTGCTGACCTACCCACATCATCATGGAATCCAGTTCGGCCTTCACAAAAACATCCGATCCGAACAGAGGAACCGATACCGCAAACATCGACACAAAGCAGATATATACTGATAATCGTCTCATTTTCAATTTCTTTTAGCAAACAGGTCCATAAGAGCCTTTACATAATCCTGGTCGGTGCGTATCGAAATACTGTCAACACGGCTCCTGGTAAGAGTATCCTTAATGCGTGCCCGGTTCTCTTCAAACCATCTCCTGTGGGCTGTGCGTACAGCCTTTGACGATGTGTCCAGATAGATAGATTGGCCGGTCTCGGCATCGAGCACTTCCATCAGTCCGGTATCGGGCAACTCCTCCATACGTTTGTCATAGACCTGTATGGCTACAAGATCATGCTTGCGGTTGGCTATGGTCAACGCATTCTTGTAATCGTTATCGTCAATAAAGTCACTCATAAGGAACGCAGTACAACGTTTCTTTACCGCTCCCATAAGAAATTCGAGCGGCACCGAAATGTTAGTAGCGTTACTCTCAGGTTCGAAGTCTATAAGCTCACGGATCAGGTAGAGTATGTGCTTACGGCCTTTCTTAGGCGGAATGAATTTTTCAATTCGGTCGCTGAAAAACATCAACCCCACTTTATCATTGTTTTCAATAGCCGCAAAAGCTATGGTGGCAGCAATTTCAGTCACCATATCCCGTTTCATGCATACCGATGTGCCGAAATTAAGGCTGTTTGAAATATCCACCAGAAGCATCACGGTCAACTCACGCTCCTCCTCAAACACCTTTGTATATAGCTTGTTCATACGTGCCGTAACATTCCAGTCAATGTCACGCGGCTCGTCGCCATACTGATACTCACGTACTTCGCTAAAAGCCATACCACGCCCTTTGAAGGCGGTCTGATACTGGCCGGCAAAGATGTTGTTTGACAATCCCCGGGTTTTTATTTCAATCTTCCGGACCTTTTTTATCAGTTCACTTGTTTCCATAAAAAACTGATTATAAAGGTTTTAAATCAAGGAACTTCAACCTTGTTGAGTATGCGGCTTACAAGTTCATCCTGCGTGACGTTAGTAGCCTCGGCCTCATAAGTAAGTCCGATGCGGTGACGCAAAACGTCGTGGGCAATAGCACGTACGTCCTCGGGGATTACATATCCGCGACGTTTTATAAAGGCGTATGAACGGGCTGCAAGAGCCAGATTAATTGATGCACGCGGTGAACCGCCGAATGAAATGAGTTCCTTTATCTCCTTAAGACCGTACTTTTCAGGATAGCGTGTGGCAAATACTATATCTACTATGTATTGCTCAATCTTTTCATCAAGATAGACCATATCGACCACTTTGCGAACCTCAATGATCTCGGATGTGCTCATTACAGCTTTTACAGTGCCTACTTTATTATGTATCTGCTGATTGACAATTTTTTTCTCCTCATCAATCCTGGGATAGTCAACCACAGCTTTCAGCATAAAACGGTCCACCTGAGCCTCGGGCAAAGGATAGGTCCCCTCCTGCTCAATGGGATTCTGAGTAGCCATCACCAAAAAAGGCTTGGGCAGACTGAATGTCTCGCCCCCTAACGTCACCTGGCGCTCCTGCATGGCCTCAAGCAATGCACTCTGAACCTTGGCCGGAGCACGGTTTATCTCATCGGCCAGAATAAAATTGGCAAATACAGGGCCTTTCTTAGGTATGAATACCTCCTCCTTCTGGCTGTAGATCATCGTTCCTATAACGTCGGCAGGCAAAAGGTCAGGTGTAAACTGTATCCTGTTGAAATCGGCATCAATAAGGGATGCCAGAGTCTTGATGGCAAGAGTCTTGGCCAGACCGGGAACACCTTCAAGCAGAATGTGTCCGTCCGAAAGCAGTCCTATCAGTAACGATTCAATCAGATGTTTCTGACCTACGATCACCTGGTCCATGCCGGCCATCAGATTAGTAACGAAAGCGCTCTCTTTCTCAATGCGCTCATTCAGTTCTCGAATGTCAACTTTTTCACTCATAAGTATAATTGAAATTATGTCAATATTTCTCTTCTCCGGTCGATTCCGACCGTTGTATGCCTCAAATATAGCTCTAATAAGAATCCTTCGGAACTAAAAAAGTTTAAATAGTGTTGTTATTATCCGAATTTTAAAGATTCTTAAACAACATTTATTTCAAATGCCTTCCCAAATGTCTCTTATTTCGCTTCAAGAACGGGAATAAGTAGTTTCCTGCCTATTTTTAAGGCATTATAGTTGCTCATTTTATTATAAGCCGCAATGTAGGGCCACAATTTTTTAGTTCCATAATAGTTGAGAGCAATCCTTGTCAATGTCTCGCCGGATTTCACATAATGTGTACTCATTGTACCTGTCATGCGGTAATTAACCGTATCGGCGGCAGTAAAGTCGGCCAGATCCTTGTTTTGGTCTGCAACATTCAGCCTGAATACGGCCGATGGCGTCGAACTTGACCGTATCTGCTCCGGTTGCACCACTTCTTCCGTCGGTTCCACCCCTGCCGGTTCCATTGACTCTGCTCCCGGCTGCATCGTTACATCACCGGCATCCTGATCAATCACTGTTTCAATCCTGTCGGTCTTACGTCTGCTCTCAATGTCAAACTGTTTGAAAAATTTCTGTCCCAGCAACGGCCAGAAAAGATAGGTCAAAACCAGCAGTACAAGCAGTATGGCAAGAATCCATAACAAAAACTTCAAGATAAGACGTGTCCCACGCTTCCGGGTGATCTCCTTTACCTGAGGTTCACCTACCTTTGCAGAAATCTTTTCTCCGGTTTTACGGGCCTTTTCTGATTTAGACTTCGGTTTGGATTTGGATTTGGATTTCGGTTTTGACTCCTGTTTAGACACTTTTTCAGTAACAGGTTCCTGAGCCGAAACAGGTTCCGATGCAGATTCCCGCTTCTGACCGGAAGAAGACTCTGTTACCTTAGCTGCATCAGTTGGTCGCTTTGCAGCTTTGGATTCCGGTTCATCGACTGTCTCTAAAAGTCCGGCCTGTGTATCGGTCAATACTACAGTCTCAAAAGCACTGAAAGGCTTATTTATAGACTCCTTAAGGTTATTATCGGGGGTAAACGCTACTTTGCGGTATCCGGGTATAACAAAACGCTCGCCGGTGTTTACCCTTACGCTCTCACGGTCTTTGACCTGTACAACCCTGAAAGTACCCAGGCCCTTAATCTTAACTCTGCCGTTAACCATCAGACCTTCGGATATCATATCGAAGAAAGATTTTATAAACCTCTCCGAATCGGTTTTAGACATACCGGTCTGTGTCGCGAATGCATCGGTCAGCTGCGACAAATTATACCTCTTCGCCATAGTTCTTTGTATTTACTTTCTCCTTCAGCACCGGACTAGGCTTATATGTAAGCACTAATTTCGGCGGCACAAGCATTTTAACACCAGTCGAGGGACTGACCGAGACCCTCTCTTTCTTCTTTCTCACTCCCAGCAAACCGAACCCCGACAGGTTTACAGAATCTCCGTCATGCCAAATACTTTCCATGACATTTATCAAAGCTTCCGCATTCTTTTCCGTCTCTGTTACGGATAGATTGCACCGTTTTGAGAGTTCAGCCAAAAACTGTTTATTATTCATAATGTGGTTAGTTAGGATTATCATCAACAACTGTTCCATAAAGGTCAAAGGCCTCGACATGGTCAACCCTGACATTCAGGAACTCTCCTGTAAGCAACTCCCTGTCAGCCTTGATAAGTATCTCAGGGTCAACCTCAGGTGAATCATATTCTGTACGACCAATATAGTAGTCACCTTCAAGACGGTCAATTACGGTCTTGAAAGTCTTTCCAACCTTGGTCTGATTATTTTCATACGAAATATCTTCCTGCAGGTGCATCAACGTTGACATACGCGACTGCTTTATGCTGTCAGGCACATCGTCTCTGTAATGGAGCGCCGAATAGGTATCTTCAACCTCACAATAGGCAAATGCGCCCATACGCTCAAATCGCTGTTCCCTGACAAAATCCAACAACTGTTGAAAATCGTTGTCGGTCTCGCCCGGGAAACCGGTCATAAGCGTTGTCCTGATATGGATGCCGGGGACCTCCTCCCTGATTCGGGTCAGCAGACTGCGGGTCTCTTCGGCCGTAATATTGCGTTTCATGCGTCTTAAAACATCATCGCTGATATGCTGCAACGCTATATCCAGATATTTACACACATTGTCCCGCTCACGCATTACCGGCAAGAGATCCACAGGAAAATCATCGGGATAGCCGTAGTGCAAACGGAGCCACTCCACACCGGGCAGGTCCGAAAGACGCTTTACCATATCGGCAATCATGGGTTTTCCATCAGTATCTATACCATAATATGTCAGGTCCTGGGCAATAAGCTGTAATTCCTTCACGCCCCGGGCCACAAGACGCTGTGCCTCGTCAATTATATCATCCTTGCTGCGGGAGCGGTACCGTCCGGTCATGAGCGGTATGGCACAATAGGCACAATGACGATTGCACCCTTCGGCTATTTTCAGATAGGCATAATGCGGCGGTGTTGTAAGATACCGCTCATTTTCAAGCTCATCGTACCAAACATGACCGGTTTTTTTTAAAATGGTATTCCAGTCAAACTTCCCATACCAACCGTCAACTTCAGGTATTTCGGCTTGAAGCTCCTTGCGGAATTTCTGCGAAAGGCATCCCATTACGTAAAGAGAGCCTATTCTGCCCTCTTTCTTAAGCTCTCCGCACTCTAAAATCATCCGGATTGACTCCTCCTGGGCATCGCCTATAAAACCGCATGTATTGATTATAACCGTCTTGGCACTGACACTCTCAGGGTCGTGCCTTACCTGAAGACCTGAAGCTTTTAGCTGAGCCATAAGTTTCTCAGAATCAACAAGATTCTTAGAACATCCTAAAGTAATTATATCAACTGCTCCGGGCTTCATTCCACATCGGTCTTGAACAGTGAATCTACAAATTCCCTTTTGTTGAAGACCTGAAGGTTATCAACACCCTCGCCAAGTCCGACATATTTCACGGGTATTTTGAACTGATCCGAAATGCCTATCATAACACCCCCTTTTGCCGTTCCGTCCAGTTTGGTAACAGCCAATTGGGTAACTTTTGTGGCCAGTGTAAACTGCTTTGCCTGTTCAAAGGCATTCTGTCCGGTCGAACCGTCAAGGATAAGCAGCACATCATCGGGAGTGCCTTCAACCACTTTGTTCATGACGTTACGGATCTTCGTAAGTTCGTTCATTAGGTCTACCTTGTTATGAAGACGGCCGGCTGTGTCAACAAGAACCACGTCAATATCGTTTGCTACGGCTGAATTAAGTGTATCGTAAGCCACCGAAGCGGGATCGGAACCCATGTCTTGACGAATAACCGGCACATCAACCCTGCGACCCCACTCCTGCAACTGCTCAATGGCTGCGGCACGGAAGGTATCGGCTGCTCCAAGCATTACCTTGAGGCCGCGCTTTTTGAACTGATATGCCAGTTTGCCTATAGTTGTGGTCTTACCTACGCCGTTAACGCCGACCACCAGCACCACATAGGGCTTACGGCCTGACGGTACGCTGAAAGGTTCAGCTTCATCATCACTGTTGCTTTCAACTAAAAGAGCCGAAATCTCATCTCTAAGTATCTCCGTTAGTTCCGATGTTCCCATGTACTTATCACGGGCTACACGCTCTTCTATACGCCTGATAATCTTAAGAGTAGTATCTACACCCACATCGGAAGTGACTAGCACCTCTTCTAGATTGTCCAAAACTTCGTCATCGACCGTTGATTTTCCGGCAACCGCACGTGCAAGCTTGGAAAACATGCTGGATTTGGTCTTTTCAAGGCCTTTATCCAGGACTATCTTTTTATTCTTTGAGAAAAATGAAAACAGACCCATATTCAAGTATTCAGAATGCGGAAAAAATATCCCTTATCCGTAAACCGCAAAATTATATAAATAAGGTGATAAATGCAATAATATGTTTTAATCGAACACAAAAAAAAGAGCAGCTACAGGGCTGCCCTTTAAATTCTATTTCTAAAGTAAAATTAGCTCTTTAGATCATTTTCTTAAGCTGTTCTTCAGAGACAATCTTCTCTGTGAAGATATAAGCGCCGGTCTTAGGTGACTTCTCCATCTTAATGACCTTTGCCAACGACACCTTACCCTGATGCAGGGCTGCTACTGCTTTCTTTGCCATGTTTTAGGGATATTATTTAATCTCACGATGGACTGTCATCCTCTTGAGAATTGGGTTATACTTCTTAAGTTCCAGTCTCTCAGGAGTATTCTTCCTGTTCTTAGTGGTAATATAACGGGAAGTACCCGGCATACCGCTATCCTTGTGCTCGGTGCATTCCAGTATGACCTGAACCCTGTTGCCTTTTAATTTCTTTGACATAATATCTACTCCTTTCTGTTATTACGCAATTATTCTTATGTCTTTCCAATCGCAATAGCCGTTAGCGACAGCCTCCTTAAGAGCGGCATCAAGACCCTTCTTATTGATGATTCTCAGGCCGGCAGCGCTGAGACGAAGGCTAATCCAACAGTCCTCTTCAACATAGAAGAACTTCTTTCTAAACAGGTTAACATCAAATGTCCTCTTGGTTCTGCGTTTTGAATGAGAAACATTATTGCCAACCATAGCCCTCTTTCCGGTGATCTGACAAATTCTTGACATATCTGTATTATTTATTTTTTATTTAATTCCTGCTTTATCAAAACAGGGTGCAAAATAACATAAAATTTCTCACTCTGCCAAATATCCGCCAAATATTATTGATTTTTCTAACGTTTTTTATTTTGTCTTCGGCAAATCCGGCCCCATTGTCAAAAGTAATTCCAAACTGTAAGGATTATCTGTTAAAAAACTTTTTTCCATTCTGAATTATTAGTGATGCGATAAATTAGTATTTAATTTTTATAACTTATTAATATGTAACGCTTTATACATGTTTTTACTTGTTCACGATTTGAATCGCACTTCGATGCGATAATGTGATTCAACATCGTTTCAAGTTATTAACTACAAATAATTTAAATTGCTCTTTGACATTTCACGATTTGAGGTGAGCGTTTGGTTATTTTTGTGGCTGTCAAAAGCCTAAAATCATGAACCAAGGCAAATATGTTTTCTCCCAAGTAATGGAGTTCTTCCCTAGGTGGGTCTTTGAAAAGGCCGTCAAGAAGTACGCAGGAGACTTTCACGCAAAAAGCCTTAACAGCTACAGCCATTGTCTTCACTTGATGTTTGGCCAAATGGCCGGATGCAAGTCACTGAAGGACATCTCTTTAGTTCTTAAATCTCTTAAGAAGTCTGTATATCATCTTGGTATCCCGACGGCTGTTGATTCTTCATCCTTGTCTAGGGCAAACGAAGTCAGGGATTACAGGATCTTCGAGGAACTCGGCATGTGGCTCATCAATAAAGTACGTCCCATGTACGCAAAGGAGAACATTCCTGATGTTTACCTTCCAGGCTGGGAAATCTTCGCGATTGACTCTACAACAATCCCGTGCAGTATCAAACTGGCTGAATGGGCTCTTGGAAAGTACTCGAAAGGTGGCGTTAAGATGCATACTGTCCTAGACTTGCGTGGAAGTATACCGGAAACCATCTATGTCACGGACAGCAGATGGCATGACAGCAACTTCCTAGATGTGTATGAGCCATACAAATGGGCAATATACACGATGGACAAGGCCTATGTTGACTTCGAAGCCCTTTACAGAATGCAACTCCATAAGACCTACTTCATCACCAGGGCAAAGGACACCATGAAGTATGAGGTAGTTAATACAAACTACAACATCGATGACCTTGCAAGCATTGTCGGGGATCAGATTATTCACCTTTCTGGATATATCAGCGAGAAAAAGTACCCGGAAGACTTACGACTTGTGAAGTTCTACGATGCTGAAAACGATGAGGTAATATCATTTATAACCAACAACATGGAACTTGGGCCACTCGTCATAGCCAACATCTATCGCAACCGATGGCAAATCGAAACGTTTTTCAAATGGATCAAGGGAAACCTGACGGTCAAATTGTTCTGGGGATATTCAGAGAACGCTGTCAAGATCCATCTTTGGGTTGCAATCAGTTCTTACCTGTTGCTTGCCTGGATAAAAGCAGCGCTCAAAAGCCCGCTTACAATCACGGAAGTTTCCAAAGTTGTTGAAGTATCAATCCTTTCCAAGGCTGATATCAGAGAACTTCTGGATGTTCAAATCCCGCTCACTAAAAATCAAAATGTCAATGAACTAGTTATAAACTTTTAAAAAAAATTATCGCATCAGTAGTAATTCTGAATAATAACACCTTCCGTTTGCTCACCTACCCTCTGTCCTGAGATATTGTATGTAGCTCCATTGGCGAATGAGTTATCCGTTACAGAGCTGATTACCGTATAAACATCAACAATAGTAGTTTTTTTAAGCATGAATTAACTATTAAACTTATTCATGCTTTTAACTTGTCTTTTTTTCTGCAAAAAACGGTTGATATCCACCCACCCAAATCGGTGATATCCGTTCACTTTTTGTCTTGTTTCATCTCAAAGGCAGTGCAAGGTTAATCATTTTTTTTAAATTTCACTCTGTTTTGCAGTTGTTTTCTTTCTCATGCTCTCTCCTTTCAGCTCAAAACGTACTGCAGTGTGCACCAACCTGTCCAGTATGGCATCGGCTGCAGTGGTGTTCTTTTTGAGAACCTCATACCAGTCGGCAACAGGCAGTTGCGACACTATGACCGTGGATTTTTGTCCATGCCTATCCTCGATGATCTCCATAAAGTCCAGTAACTGTTGGCCGTCGAGTACCTTCATGCCGAAGTCATCCAATATGAGCAGGTCTGTCT
>Ga0209201_1002110_pt1 | contig 20453 bp, 18 predicted proteins | sample AD_UKC055_MetaG_FD_184411 | JGI IMG/M metagenome (GOLD analysis project Ga0209201, IMG submission 184411) | Active sludge microbial communities of municipal wastewater-treating anaerobic digesters from USA - AD_UKC055_MetaG (SPAdes) (version 2) | ecosystem: Engineered > Bioreactor > Anaerobic >...
CTCATTACCGGCAAGGATCCACAGATTACAGCCAAGGACGGAAGAAATACCATATTTATTATAGAAAAAGCAATCATCAGTTCGCAGGAACAGCAAATACTGACCTTATAAAGGAGAGAATATGTCAACTACGCAGGAAGTACTTCAAAAATGCCTAAAAGACCTTAAAAGTCTAAATATATACAATACTCCTTACCTTACGGTTCATACATCCATGAAATCAATAAATGAAAAAGCACTGACACCCCAGATACTACTTGAGTGCCTGAGGCAAAGCATATCTCCATCATCTCACCTCATAGTTCCGACTTTAAGCTACATCTCAACAGAAAATGCCGGAGATGTTTTTAATGTGAGAACTACGCCTTCGGATGTTGGACTTTTCCCAGAAACGGTACGCAAACTTTTTCCTCAAAATCGCTCCCTGCATCCGACACATTCTGTATGTGTTTTCGGAGATAACTCCGAAAAAATGTGCCTGGATCATTTCAAAGATTCAACTCCGGCAGGTAAATACTCGCCTTTATCAATAAACCTACACAATGACGGTTTGATAATGATGATAGGCTGTGGCCCTTTTCCAAATACAACCATGCATGCGGTTGAAGAATTGGTTAATCCCGGCTATCTTTTTTCAGATAAAAAAAGATACTCTATTATAGACATAAATCAAAACCGATCGATAAAAGAGTATCTTCCACACGGATTTAAAACAGTCATGCAGAGATATGACAGACTTATTGAACTGCTCAGCAGAAATGATTACCTTCAGGGAGAACTTTTCTCTGCCGGAGTGCTGGTCATTAAATGCTCCGCTATTCTAAAAAAAGCAGTTCCTGTGCTCGAAAAACTCCCGTATTACTTTGTTGATGAAATCAATTAAGTTAGTATAAAAATATGTCCGTATAGATAAGAAAGTCGTATGATATAGAGAAATCATGAATTACCAAAAAAGGATGAATGTATGAAAAAACCAACCTTTAAAAGCACAAAATTATTTTTAAAAGTTCTTTTAAAATCTTTTAAACTGTTTTTCATTGCAGGAAAAGCGCAACTTATCCTGTTGCTTTTTTTTACTGTTATTCAAGGACTGGTTCCCATAATGATAGCCCAAAGCACCAGAACTATTCTCGACAGCCTGAACATTTTAAAAGATAGTTCGCTGACTTTTGCGGTTGTGATTTTAGTCATAACCTGGGGTTTTTGGAATCTGATAAACTTCATTATAAATCCCTTATCATTACATATACAGGGAAACCTCACGGATAAACTTATTCTATCTTGTAATCTGAAGGCTCTTGAAACCATGCGCAGAATTAACGACCTTTCTACAATGGAAGAAAGCAGGTTCTTTGACGAACAACAGCTTTTGGAACAGGAGCTTGCATGGCGGCCGGTAAATCTCATAGTATTTACCTTCAGTTTTATCAGAGGATTTATCACTGTACTATCAATGATGGTCAGTCTCATACCTTTTCATCTGCTTATTCCGGTATTATTGCTTCTGTCGCTTATGCCTCAGGCAGTTCAGCTTTACCGATTACAGCAGGAAGCTTTTGAAAACATGGTCGAAAGAAATCCTCTTTCTCGAAAGATGCAGTATTGGAGCCATCTTCTCCTTGAACGTACAACCTTCAGGGAAGCAAAGATATTCGGATATGAAAGCTATGCCATATCAAAGTACCAAAATCTTTTTTCGCAGATATATGAAAAATCTTCAGCAGACAGAAAGAAAAAGACCGTTTCAACCCTTATGTTCTTTATAATCGGTGCCGCAGGATCAACTGCTTGTTTTCTGTGGGTAATCTCCCAATTTCGAACTAATAATCTATCCATAGGAAGTATCGGCTTATTTTCAACCTATATAATCATAAGCTCACAGAGTTTTATAACCCTTATACAGGACGGAGCACTTTTATACGATACTTGCCTTTTTATGGATAAGTATTTTTCATTTATAGATCGCAAACCTGCTTTAAAAAACGGAACTATAAAGCTCAAGAGTATCTCCAGCATTGAATTTAGAAACGTTACTTTCTACTATCCCGGAACAGATCATCCGGCTTTAAAAAACTTAAGCTTTAAAATGGAGGGTAAAAAACAATATGCAATAGTTGGAGAAAACGGAAGTGGAAAAACGACCATTCTAAATCTTATATGCAGATTTTACGATCCGCAGGAGGGACAGGTTCTTATAAACGGATACCCTTTGAGCTCTCTTGAAATAAACTCATACAGAACCCATATTTCCATGCTTTTTCAGGATTACGCAAGATACGAGCTTACCGCAAAGGAAAATATATCTATTTCGGACACTTCAAAAGAACCAGTAGTTCAAAAAATAAACGATTCCCTTAAAAATTCTGGACTGTATAACAAATTTTCGACTTTTGCCGATGGCATTGACCAGCAGCTAGGTAAAAAGTTTGAAAACGGAACCGAACTTTCCGGTGGCGAATGGCAAAAAGTCGCTCTGGCAAGATCTTTATACAGAGATTGCTCCCTTTTTATTCTTGACGAACCCTCTTCTTCTATGGATGCAATAAGCCAAGCTGTTTTCTGGAAAAATATCTCCGAATATACTAAAAACAAGCTATCTGTTATGGTAACCCATAAAGTTAGCAGTCTGAAAAATACAGATTGTATTTTTGTATTAAAAAACGGATCTGTAGCCGAGCAGGGAAAACATAGTCAGCTGACGGAACAAAATGGTCTTTATTCCGGCTTGTTAACCGCCGAATCAATGGAAAGTGTAACTTCGGATCATGCTGACTTTTAGATCACGTATGAAAGCTATTTTACTCTCTGAAAATTGAATTTACAATTTCCGCAGCCTGTAGTGCATCTTTTGCATAGTAATCAGCTCCGATCATGGTTGCGTACTCCTCGTTCAGTACAGCTCCGCCGACTATAAAAACAAACTCATCAGAGTTGTCCTTTATGTACTTTATAGTACTCTCCATACTTGAAACCGTGGTTGTCATAAGTGCACTTAATCCTATGAGTCTGACCTTATTCTCAATGGCTGCTTTAAGTATATCATGTTCTGAAACATCCTTCCCCAGATCTATAACCTCATACCCATGGTTTTCCAGCACAACCTTCACAATGTTCTTGCCTATATCGTGTATATCACCTCTGACTGTGGCAAGAAGTATTTTTCCTTTTTTCAGCATCTGCCCGTTAGCCTTCATATGATCCTTAAGCACTTCAAATGCAGCTTTTACAGCCTCCGCAGTCTGCATAAGCTGCGGAAGAAAGAGTTCTGCATTTTCATATTTTTTTCCAACCGTCTGAAGAAGCGGTGAGATGATTTCATCTATAATCTGCATAGGCGTCCTTTTATTAAGCTCTGCCAGTGTACTCTCCCTTATACTTCCCTTGAGTCCTTTCGAAAGCACATACTCAAGACCAAATTGATTTTCCTGCTTATCTGCAGGGAGTTCAGCCTTCTGCTGTGCATATTTTTTTATGTACTTGCCGGAACCCAAGTCTTTTGCGCTCAGAACATTGAATGCGTCATAAACACCCATCATTTCAACATTACCGGTATTAACTATTGCACAGTCCAGGCCATAACTCATCGCCATTACAAAAAAAGTCTTATTAAGAAGTTCTCTTGAGGGAAGTCCATAAGAAACATTGCTTACCCCAAGGACAGTTTTTACATTGAGCTTATATTTCACATCCCTCAAAGCTTTAAGAGTCTGGATTATATTCTCCTGCTCGGCACTTGCTGTAAGAACCAGGCAGTCAATCAGAATATTCTTTTTAGGTATGCCGTACTCTTGAGCTGTACTGACTATCTTTTGTGCAATTTCAACTCTTTTCTCTGCAGTTTTTGGTATTCCATTTTCATCAAGCGTAAGCCCTATCACACAGCAGCCATATTTTTTGGCTATCGGGAATACCTTTTCCATAGATTCTGCCTTGCCGTTTACTGAATTGATAACCGCTTTTCCGTTATAGACCCTGGCAGCATTCTCCATAGTTTCATAATCTGAACTGTCTATCTGAAGTGGAATATCGCAAACCTTCTGTATCTGTCTGATAATATGCGGCAAAACTGTTTTTTCTTCAATTCCCGGCAGCCCAGCATTTACATCCAGTATCTCTGCTCCTTCTTCGTTCTGTTTTACCGCTTCGCCCAGAATATAAGTATAGTTTTTTTCCTCAAGAGCTTTTTTCAGCTTAGGCTTTCCTGTCGGATTTATTCTTTCGCCGATAAGAGTTACTTTATCACCGACTAATACTGTCCGGCAGTAAGAAGAAATCATTGTAAATTCTTTCGGAAATATTTTTTTTGGAATTTTATCTTTTACCCTTTCTGAAAGTTTTTTTATAAAGCTTTCATCCGTTCCGCAACATCCCCCTACTATCCGTACCCCTATGTCTACCATATCGCAGACTCTTTTCACAAAATATTCTGCCGTAAGACCGTAAACTGTCTGTCCGTTTATTATTTTAGGAAGTCCGGCATTGGGCTGGACTATAACCGGAACAGATGAGTACTCAAGCACTTTCTTTACATGAGCATACATTTCATCTGGCCCCAGAGAACAGTTCAGTCCTAAGGCATCAACTCCAAGGCCTTCAAGAACATTTACCATAGTAAGTATATCTGTTCCTGTAAAGGTTCTACCGTCATGCCCCAGAGTCATCGTACATATGACGGGCAGGTGGGAATTTTCCTTTGCTGCAAGTACCGCAGCTTTTGCTTCATAAATATCGGATAAGGTTTCTATTATTATAAGATCTACCTTGTTTTCTGCTCCAGCTAAAACCTGTTCCATGAAAAGCTCATATGCCTGTTCAAAGCTCATCGGACCTGACGGCTCCATAAGCATACCCACAGGACCGATGTCTAGTGCTACTTTTCTGTCCTTAGATACCTTTTTGGCATTCTTCACAGCAGCGCCGATAACGTCATTTACAGTGTATGTACTATCCAAAAGCTTATACCTATTTGCCCCGAAAGTATTAGTTGTGACTATATCACAGCCAGCATCAATATACTTTCTATGGATCTGTTGTATAACTTGCGGTTCTGTTATATTATAAAGTTCGGGTATTTTTGAACCTCTAAGCCCCTGTTTCTGAATCATTGTACCCATAGCACCGTCAAAAACAGTTATTTTATTTTCATCAAACATACTCCCACCTCTTTATTTTAATCCCATAATAGCGGTAATTGATTTTTCAGGTATTAACAGACAGCGTTCATTTACATATAGTCCTATGCTTTTTTCTGTCTGGAGGAGTTCGATTATTTCCTTTTGAACCTCAAGCCCAAGATCCCCATATCCCGGACTAAAAGGAAAGGTATTATATCCGGCTTTTGCATCCTTTCTGACCTGATCGGCTGCATAAGAAAGAACCTCCTCCACATATACATTTGCACAGGCGTTATATATAACTGCCCTGCTCATATCTGCGCTCTGATAATAGCTTATTTTCTTATCAACAGGCAACCCAAGAGTCACAGCAATAACCGCACATTCCCTGTAGCCTGCCAGATGCCCTGCCAGATGTCCTGAATTGAAAACCACTGTTCCTTTTCCCAGGACTACCCGTTTATCCTTCAGTTCAAGGTCATAGATCCCGTAAATATTTCTTGGGACCGAATCCTTTACCAATTCATCAAAAAGAGCCATCACCTGTTCGATAAAAGCACCAGACTTTTCAATAGATGTGTATCCCAGATAACGCAATACATTTTCGTATCTTTCCATCATACGTCACCGCTTTTCAGAGATTTCATGACAGACTTTATGTTCTGGGTTATCTTTCTTGCCACCTGCGGCTTATTCATAACATAAAGATGAATCCCGTCTACCCCAGAGGAGAGCAAATCTATTATCTGGTCTGTCGCATATGCAACTCCCGCATCGGTAAGTGCCTGTTTGTCAGCCTGATACTTGTTCATTACTTTTATGAACTTTTCTGGAATAAATGCTCCGCACATTGAAGTTATTCTTTCAATCTGATTTTTATTTGTTACCGGCATTATCCCCGCCTGAACAGGAATCCTAATACTCCTATTTCTGAGCTTTGAAGCAAAGTCATAATAAAAAGTATTATCAAAAAAAAGCTGCGTAATCAAAAAGTCAACCCCGCTGGATACCTTTTTTTCAAGATAATAAAGATCCAATGATTTATTTCTTGCCTCAATGTGTCCTTCAGGATAACACGCCCCAGCCAGACAGAACTTATCATTATACTCATCCCTTATAAACTGAATAAGCTCCTGGGCATATTTAAAATCTTTAGCTTCAGGCTCTCCGGATAAATTATCTCCGCGAAGTACAAGAATATTCTCTATATTATTATCATACATTTTTTCCACTTCTTTTTTTATATCCTCCTTGCTGTTTCTTACAGCTGTTATATGTGCAAGCGGATCTATACCATACCTGTTCTTTATTATGGAAGCTATTTCTGAAGTGCGGCTACTCTGCCCTCCTGTTGCACCGTAAGTAACGCTTATATAATCGGGTTTAAGATCAGCAAGCTCATCAATGGTTTTAAAAATGCTGCTTAACGGACTGTCCTTTTGAGGCGGAAATATTTCAAAAGATATCAAAGGTCTTTCTGAAAATTTTTCTGCTATCTTCATACTTATCCCTCCTAAACCAGTTTTATTTTCCCTTTTATACCGATCTTCCCGCCGATGATTATCACCACTCCTTCTACACCCTCAATGCTCATTGAAAATTCTATGGCCCTATGAATATTTTCTTCTCTCTTAACCATATTACATGCAGCAGTTGCAACACAATCTGCCAGTACAGGATCATGAGCGATTATGGTTGCTGCATCGGCTTTTCCGTAGCTGAAAGAATGCCCCAGAGTTCCGGATGAGGTACACACACCCCACTCCCCTGACTGCACAAGTATTTTTATCTTATCCCCAAAGTACTTATTGGCAGTATGAATCTTGACTGTTCTGTTCTCAGCAGACTTTATATATATATCGCCGCCGTTTTCAATTATAAGCTCTTGACATTGAACTCCTAAAGAGGCATAGTATGCAACTGCCCCCGCCACTCCTGCCATTGGTCCTACACCAGCACTTGATGATGCCTGCTGCATATGCCGGATTATATCATGAGCATTTATATCGTATAACAATGGTTCATGTGTAGTTAAAAAAATAGAATTTGTCGATCCATACTCTTCAATTATTCTCCTGTACCTACAAACATTTTTATATATACTTTCATTTACATCTCTATCGCAGAAGACTCTTAGATCACTTTCATAAACTTTTATATCAAACGATTTAAGACCGCCAGGATTCATTACTCTTCTGTAGGTTCTCTCTTCATACATCTTTTCGGATCACCTTTATAATTCTCAGAGGACAAGCTTTGAAACAGATAAGGCACTCCCGACATTTTCCCGGATCATAACAAAGTATAAAGTCACTGTCCATATACAAAGCATTATAGTTGCATGCGGCTACACATGTCCCGCAGTCTATACACCTTGATTTATCTATGGCTATCTTCATTTTTACCAGTCCTTTCAAGGGATTTTAATTTTGTATCGTTATCAAAGGTTTTAACAGGCTCTGTAATAGTAAATCTGCCAGATGTCACCATCTCTTTTAGAATTTGCGCAATTTCTCGTGCTTTTCGTATACTTGACAACGGTGATGATCTGACATAGCGGCCGTTGATTTCAACCTTGCCGGATATAAGCTCGGCATAGCTTACTTTCTTTATTACCGGTCTGCTCCTTGACGGATAGCCGTAATCAATTATATTAGTGAAAATATCCCGGTCAGAAACACAAAGATATCTGAGCATATCTTCATCAAGAACTGGAATTGGTATTCCTATACCCATATACATGCTTACACCGTACTTCTCAAAAACAGCTGGCTTAATAAACCTGCTGTCCATTTCTTTAAGATTTCCAGTAACAGCAAGAGTACCTCCCGGACCTATGGGTACACCATTTTCTCCTCTGGGAGCTGACGACTTGAACTGTGTTCCGGACCATGCGACATAACCGATACTTCCACCTATAAATATCCTTGTGCCGACTCCAATAGTCCGATAATACGGATCATTTATGAGAGGACTAAGCTCGCCTGCTCCGCTGTAGGTTACATTCCCGATAAAAGGATTAAGAATTCCCATATACGTATACAATAACTTTTCTGAACTGTTTGCTGCTGCATTATAGTTTTGGTATACATTTCTTGGATTGTAAAGATAAGCTTCATTTATACTGTCAATATCAATGTAAGTATCTATTTCTCTTTCCGGATAACAATCCGTTCCATAAGAATAAGCCTTAAGATGTATCTTTTTCCTTTCTATCAGATCACTTATAACATGCGCCCCTCCATACTCCATTCCCATATCCTGTGAATTCTGGGTAGCACCCAGATAAGCATCTACAGCAGCAAGACCAGAATAAGCCTCTACACCGTTCAGATAAGTTTTTGTCATTCGTATAGGAGGATCGGAATGTCCAAAGTTAAGAAATACTCCGCTTGAACACATCGGTCCAAAAGTTGCCGTTGTTACCACATCAACATATTCTGCAGCTTGCTTTATTCCTTTTTCCTGGGCGATACCGATTATCTCCTGAGCTGTTACGACTACAGCCTCTCCTCTTTGAATCTTCCTATTTATCTCTTCATAGCTTTTACCCATAAACTCACCCTCTTAAAGCATTCTTCTGCACTATAAAAACATCATGCAGAAGATTTACGCCTTTTTCCGCATATCTTTCATCAACAATACACGATATTTTTATCTCCGAACAGCTTATCATCTCTATATCTATACCGTTATCCAAAAGAACTTTCATTACTTTTGAAGCAATTCCCGGAGTCGATTTTATACCTGTTCCAATAACTGAGAGTTTGCACTTGTTTTTTTCGACTTGTATATCGCAGTTATCAAGCCTAGTTTTAAGCCGCAAATACAGCTCATCTGTTTTATATGCCTCATCCTTACTCATTGTAAAAGCAACACAGGTATACCCGTTAAGGGCAATATCAGAGATAATATCTATATTTATATTCAGTTCGTTTACAATGTCAAAAATATCCGTTATGGTAGCCGGAAAAGTATTTTTCTGAGTTATCACTACCTTGGTTTCGTTTAAAGAATGTGAAATTGCTCTTATTACGGGTTCCTCCATAGTATTGACCTCCATACTTATAACTGTTCCAAGATTGTTTTTATCATCACTTCTAAAAGATGATCTGACATAAATCTTAAGTCCATGCTTCATACCTACCTCAACACTTCTTGAATTAAGCGCTTTCGTTCCGGATGCAGCCATTTCAAGCATCTCGTCATATGTGACTCGTTCAATAAGCATAGCATCCTTACAAACTCTCGGATCTGCCGTAAAAATACCATCCACATCTTTGCATATCTCAACGTATTCAGCTTCCAGCGCCGCCCCGATAGCAACGGCTGTAATATCTGAGCCACCACGGCCAAAAGTTGTAATTTCATTATAATCGTTTACACCTTGAAATCCTGCTATAATCACAATTTCTCCTTTATCAAGATGCTGTAGTATTTTATCGGTATCAATCTTTTTTATCCTTGCTTTACTGTACACATTATCAGTATGTATCGCACACTGATATCCCAAAAGAGCAACAGCCTTCCTTCCTGCCTCGTTAACAGCAATAGACAAAAGAGAAGAAGCTATCTGTTCGCCTGAGGACAAAAGCATATCCACATCCCTTTCATTAGGCATGCTGGACAGTCTGAATACCTTTTCCAGAAACATATCCGTAATCCCTAACTGAGCAGACACAACAACCACAACTTTATAACCGTTATCATGAAATTTTATAACTCTTTCAGCAACTCTTTTTATAGCAGTTTCATCGGCAACAGACGATCCACCATACTTTTGAACAATGATACCCATAATTTTCCTCCCATATTCACTGATCCGAAAAGTATAAAAAAATACCCTTTCCTTTATGAAAGAGTAATTTTATATATCTTATCTTTCATTTCGGATGAAATGCTGGATTTAGCACCACGCTGTTCGCAGGTTGCTGAAGGGTCAACAGGCCAGTCCCTCGCCTTCTCTTGATAAGTTTTATATTAAATTTTATTAATAATATCATACCCTTACTTCTTTGTCAAATCCGTACGCTTTATAAAAACTGCCCTTTGGACTTTTGTTCTTGATACATTAACCGCTGTAATTCTTTCTAATTAATGGTTATAGTTTTTTATTTTTTCTAGGTCTTTTTTGCATCATATCCTAAAGTACGCTTTGTAAACCATATTGAAGTTTTTTTTCTTTTTGTTTTTAATTTGACTTCATCGGTCTTTTGAGATATAATTTCGTTATTGTTTTTATTTAATCCGATTTAATTGGCTTTTTCTCCGCTATACTCCATAAATCTCTATTTATATTAAAAATCTTTTTGTTTCATATTCTATTCTTTAAGGGAGGAGTTCCCATGGCCAAGAAAGAAGAAGTACTAAGAAAGATATCGGAAGAAGGGGTAAAGTTTATACGCCTTCAGATAACCGACATCAACGGTACCCTGAAAAATGTTGAGATTCCTGCAGATGAGCTGGAAAACTCTCTGAAAAACGGAACCATGTTCGACGGTTCATCTATTGAAGGCTTTGTAAGGATTGAAGAATCAGATATGATTCTCAAACCGGATATAGACACCTTCTGCATCCTTCCATGGACAATGGAAAAAGAAAAGGTTGCCAGGTTCATCTGTGATGTCTACACTCCTGATGGAAAACCTTTCCCAGGTGATCCCAGAAGAATTTTGAGAAATGTAACCGAAGAACTTGCCAAGCACGGATACACAGGCTTTGCGGGGCCGGAGCCGGAATTTTTCCTTCTTCCCAGAGACGAAGCCACAAGAAAACCTAAACTGGCCTTTATGGATGAAGGCGATTATTTTGACCTTCTGCCCATAGATCTTGGCGAAGAAACAAGAAAACAGATAGTAGTTTCCCTCGAAGAAATGGGATTGAATGTCGAAGCATCCCACCACGAAGCAGCCCCCTCGCAGCACGAAATAGACTTCACCTACGCAGATATTCTCAAAACAGCAGACAACATACAGACTTTCAAACTGGTAGTAAAAACTATCGCCCTCTTAAGAGGCCTCCATGCAACTTTCATGCCTAAACCCTTCTTTGGAATTAACGGTTCTGGAATGCACGTACATACGAGTCTTTTCAGCAACGGAAACAACATTTTTTTCTCTGAAAACTCACCATATCAGATAAGCAATGAATTAAGATGGTTCGTTGGAGGAGTATTTAATCATATTGATGCCATAACAGCTATTGCCAATCCTTCTGTTAACTCATACAAAAGGCTTGTTCCTGGTTATGAAGCCCCTGTAAACATAGCATGGTCGGCATCAAACAGAACAGCACTCATACGTGTGCCGGCAACCAGAGGAAAAGGCACAAGGGTTGAGTTCAGAAGTCCTGACGCTACTTCAAATCCATACTTGCTTCTTGCTGTTGTTTTCGCATGCGGCCTTGATGGAATTATAAACAAAAATGAGCCACATGAATCTGTAAATGAGAATATTTATCTTATGACAGAAGAAAGAAAAAAAGAGCTTAATATCCGACAGCTTCCGCAGAACCTTCAGGAATCAATTGACGCTCTGAAGAAAGATTCTTTCATTAAAGGTGTAATGGGAGAACATGTTTTCTCAAAGTTCATACAACTCAAAGAGCAGGAACACCACTCATTCTCCTGCAGCGTTACCGATTGGGAAATTAAAAAGTACCTGCATCTTATATAAAAAATAAAAGGGCGGAAATCCGCCCTTTTATACATTTTCTACAATGCCTGAAAGCTCTATTTTTTCTTCTTCGGTAAGGAGTTTGTCTATGTCAAGTATGATGATCATCTCGTTATTTAATCTTGCAACCCCGCTTATGAATCTTGAATTTTTTAATCCGCCGATGTCCGGGGTTTCTTCAAGTACATTTGCAGGAATCGACATTACTTCTTTTACTTCATCAACCATTGCCCCAATTTTCTTGTTTTCCATCTTTATGACTATAACCTTGGATTTTGTTTTGTCAGCAAAATCTTTCATTTTGAATTTTTTTCTTAGGTTAATGAGGGGAAGAACCTCACGTTTCCTGAAATTTATTATTCCTTCGACATAGTCCGCTGCCTGAGGAAGAACTGTGACTTCTTCATAATCTGCTACTGCATCTATCTTCATTATATCCAGTCCGTACTTTTCTTTGCCAAGATTGAAAGTAACTATCTTTACTTCCGTCATATTAATACCTCCCGGAAAATTAGATATTTTTCATAATCCCTTTTCTAAAATAAATTATATCACATATTACTGCATTACTGTAAAGATATTAATTTACTTTTCTGTAAGTTTCCCGGGTATCTTGAAATTTGTGAAGTATCTGAAGCCCGTGAAAAATATTAATATCCCGAAAAGCACTCCCAAAGGTATGCCCCTTATCTGTGAGACAAGAAATCCTATACTTGCACCATTAATAATCCATGAGAAAAGATAGAATATCTTTTTCCCACTTAAAAAACCTACCGAGCTTACAAAGGCAGCTGTATTATATAGAACAAGAAAAAGACCCGAATTTATATCTCTTATTGAGCCTATAAGCGTAAGTATGACAGAAAGAAAAAGTACCAGGGTCGTGAGTTTATCAAACTTTTTGTGTTTGATGGTTATCAGCAGTATGGCTGCCAGCGGAATAAGTGAAATCCAGAAGTAAAGTTTATCAACTGTGAAAAACCATCCTCCTGCTGCATTTAATACAATAAAAATAAGCGAATAAAGCATTTTTTCCTCCTATTTTCCTAAAAGAACGTCATCTATAGTTCTTTCTTTTTTTTCTCTGTTTTTCCTTGCCTTAATCTTAATACCTTTTATATTAAGTTTGTTCATTATATATACGCTCAGAAAGTATTCAAAAAAAAGCCATGAAACATGATCAATAGGCAAAAGATACCGTTTTGGTTTTTTGAGTTCTTCCCACAAAAGCTTCCTTCCGAGTATAGGAATGGTTCTGTCAAATATAGCTTCAAAAAATGTTACTTTTGAGCTGTCTACCAGATGCGCATAGGATATGGGATCAACCTTGAAAATAGGGTGTATCTCTTCTGACTCAATAAGCTGGGTTAGGCTCATATTTCTTACCAGCGGCATTTGTTTTTCATAGATTTTATAGATTCTTTCTTTCTCTTCAATAAACGAGAGGTTTCTTTTCTGCTGAATGTATCTTGAGGATCTCGTGGCCGGTGATTCATAAAGTATCTTTGGGAGATGTCCGCCTGCGGTCATTAGTATAAGCTCACCTATGTCATCTCTCATGCTTGAAACTATCGTTCCTACCATTCCGCCAAGGCAGTAGCCTAATACGCAGTTGTTCTCAGCCCACATCTCTTTTTCCTTGAGAAAATCTATCGTGCTCATAACGTCAACAACTGCATGTTGCCAGAAATTATACATGACATTTATGTCCGGATAAACATAGCCTCTGCCGGAAGTTGAATTGTCATCAACTCTTGTATAATTTCCTGGAAGAATCAATATTGAAGCATCAATACCGCTTGATGCAAGATGATTTCCCATCCAAAGCAGAAATTTCACATTAGAACTTCCCAATCCATGAAGTATAAGTACAGATGCCATAGACTTTTCCCGCGCCTGGAAATTATATAGCTCAACTGTCTCTGTTCCTCGCGCAGGAGTTTTATAAAGGGTGGGAAAACGTATGTAGTTGCATTTATATCCAGAACCTTTGTATATATATCCTGAAATAAAATCAATCGGTTTTTTTTCATACGAAAAATCAATCTTCATTTTTAATATGCTCCTTCATAAAGTTAACCGTGTCTCTTATAATTTTAAGAGTATCTATATCCTTGAGTTCAAATTCGAAGGTATGTCCGCCGTGCCGGTGAATAATCAGTTCGCTGTCAACTTTATAGTTCAAAAGGCTTTCATACATATCATATGATGATTTTACAGGAACAGTTTTATCTTCTTTTCCGTGCACCAACAAAACCGGAACCATACGCTCACTTATCCATTTTATTGGAGAGTACATGGCATACTCGTTTGGCAGTTTTTTCGGACTGCCTTTCAGTGTCGTTCTGGTAGCAATTTTTGCAAAAACAGAATCCGTCACACTAAACACCTCCTGAAGATCAGAAGGAGCATAATATGCGACAACTGCCCTTACACCTTTCATGGCATTGAAATCTCTTACAAAAGTATTATATGCACCATACAGCAAAGACATATGACCGCCTGCCGACAGTCCCATAAGGAAAATGTTTTTATCATCAAATCCAAGTCTTTGTGAATGTTCCCTTATATACTTTAAAGCATCATCATAATCCGAGAGTATATCAAACATCGTACTTTTTATTCCATATCTGTAATCTATCGAAACTGCGGCAAAACCTCTGCTTGCAAGGTACCGGCACCATGAAACATTGTTGGGCTGATTCCTGAACCCGGCAATCCATCCTCCGCCATGTGCAAAGAATACCACAGGATATTTTTTTCTTGTTTCAAGAGGATACCATATATCTAATTTGAGTTTATCTTTCTTTTCCTGTTTATAAACATAAGTATATGGTCCGTCATACTCGTCAGTCTGCAACGGAAGACGACTGGTTAGTACTTTTATTATAAAAAGAACTACCAATGTTATAAAACTATAGATTAATATTATACCATTAAATATTATACTTAATATGAATACGCCTATAAGGATTATTCTGGCTATTACAAACTTAAACTTAACCAAAAAGTACTTACGTGCATTACTGCTTATTATTTTTAATTTTTCCATTATCCACCTTTCCTTGGTTTTACATTTATTATACCCCAGCAAAGCAAAAAAATACTAAGTTTTCCAGATAATTATTTTAAATACCTAGTTAGATTATGATAAAATTTTACGGGAGGTGATTTTATGGACAGGCTTCTTATTTATTATGGATTTCCTTCTTCCGTAAATCATGCCGATAGTATCCTTCGGGCAACAGAGTACTTTTCGGTATACGATACAGTAGTCTTTGCAGGCTCAAGAAAAAATTTCAAAAGCATAGAGTTTGCAGAACATATAGATCATAAAAATAGTGAAGCCATAATAAAAAATCTTAAAAATAATACCTTCGGTTATGTTGCCTGCGGAAACCGTGATGGGGTAGATTCGTGCTGGACAAACTCCGAAATAAAAGAGCTTTGCATAAGATGGAAAAACATGGGCGTAAAAGGAATTTTCCTTGATGAGCTTGGATATGACTTCAATAACTTTAAAAGCAGGAAAATCGATATTTTGAATATTGTACGCAATCTTTCCCTCAATGTTTTTGCAAACTGCTGGAATCCGGAAGATCTTTTTGATGACTCCCCAGAGCTTTTTATAAAGAATGACCACTATCTGCTTGAGTCGCTTTTCTTCTTTGCCAATGGAGAAATAACAGAGTTTCAGTCTTTCAATGATTCCTTTCAAAGGCTCTCAATTGCTCAAAGGTACCGTAATACTTTAGGTTTCAAGCTGGCGTGTGTCAACTCCTTCGGAAAAGACTATGCTCTTATAGGATCTGATTTTATGGATTTCACTGTTTCCGCAGCTGATTTTTTCTCACTTGATGCTCTTTCTATAACAAAGGGCAACTATCATTCAAATGATGTGGATCTTATTTCTTTCATTCCTAAAGAGTCAGGATATTCAAAAAAATTTAGACTGAAGCTTTTTTTAAAAACTGTAAAACGCAGTGATCAGAATGACAAGTACATTAAATTCTTAAAGAATATAACTTCCCAACTTCCTGTCGAGTATTACCTATAAAAAAACTGTTTTGGGTTTCCCCAAAACAGTCAATTTTTGTTTCCTAGAATCACGGATAGATGCCTCTTAATTTTGTGGTATTGTAAACTCTGCTGACTGCAACTATGTAAGCGGCTGTTCTCATATCAGTATCGTACTTCTCCATCTGCTTTATTGTATCTGCAAAAGCGGAAGTCATTTTCTGCTTGAGTGCCTTTCTTACTTCGTCAATTCCCCAGAAGTGCCACTGCATACCCTGTACCCATTCAAAGTATGAAACTGTAACTCCGCCTGAGTTTGCAAGGAAGTCAGGAACTATAAATATACCTTTGCTAAGAAGTATTTCGTCTCCGTCGGGAGTGATAGGTCCGTTAGCGCCTTCAACAATAAGCTTTGCCTTAACGCTTGCTGCGTTCCTTTCGGTAATAACTTCCTGAAGAGCACATGGACAAAGAATATCAACGTCAAGAGTAAGCAAATCTTCGTTGGTAATCTTTTTGTAGCCAGGATTTACAGCATCAAGGAGAACTCTTCTTGCCAATATCTTTTCCATCATTTCTCGCATTTCTTTTCCAGTAAATCCATCTTCCTTGTAAAGACCTGTGGAAGCATCGGATATACCGACAACTTTTAAGCCAAGCTCTTCGGCTATCAGAATGGCTGCATATGACCCTACGTTTCCGAATCCCTGAACAGCAATTGTAAGCTCATTATTCTTCTTAGTGATCTTACCTTTTGATCTTAAGTACTCTACTGCTTCACCGACACTGATCATAACGCCTCTGCCTGTTGCCTCGGTTCTTCCCTGTGATCCGCCTATTTCAAGGGGTTTACCTGTTACAACTGCAAGATCAGGCTGCCCGATATTCATTGAGTATGTATCCATATACCATGCCATTACTCTTCCGTCTGTTCCCATATCAGGAGCAGGAATATCTTTCTCGTCGCCAACAATTACCTGTATTTCAGAAAAATATCTTCTTGAAAGTCTTTCCAATTCGCCTTCTGATAATTTCTTAGGATCAACACATACTCCGCCTTTGCCTCCGCCGTATGGAATATCTGCAACTGCACATTTCCATGTCATCCAGAATGCAAGTGCTTTTACTTCGTCAAGGTTTACGTCAAGAGAATACCTAACTCCACCCTTTGCCGGACCTCTGGCAATGTTGTGTTGTACCCTGTGACCTGTGAATACCTGAATCTTACCATTGTCCATCTTTACAGGAAAGTTTACTGTAAGCTCTCTTTTAGGCTTAGTTAAAACTTCTTTGTAATCATCTGGAAGTTCCATGATCTTAGCGGCTTTGTTAAACTGTCTAACTGCGCTTTCATACAAACTGCTCATGCTTTAAGCCTCCCTCTCAAAATTCTGTTTAACCATAAAATTTATCTCGGTCTACAATAATTTTAGAACTTTATTCGTTAAAAATAAAGTCCTAAAATCTAATATATGTATGATTTAACGGTAAATAAGCTAAAATAATCAACTTTAAATTGATTTTAAGCAGAACTATGAAAATTTTTTCACGAAATCCCTTTCATTACTGTTTTAATCCGTCACCAACAGTTTTTTGGGCCGATACTGCAACAGGAAGTTCATACTTTTCTAATATTACAGGCAGATATTTGTCCTGAAATTTATGTTTGTCCAAATAACCCATAAATACAAAGGAAAGCGCAGTTGCTGCCAACCCCATCAAAAACGATACATAATCCCCGAAATTAAGGTAGTAAAATAAAACTGTAAATACAATAAAAGCAATCAGAGGTATTCCATAAACAAGAAAAGAAAGCTTAGTAACTGAGACATTAGGCAGTTCAACAACCACATAATCCCCTTCTTTCAGACCAAGTTTATCTATATTTTTAGCTTTCACTTTTGTATCTGGGCTCCCCATAATGCTGCACGCACCACTCATTGCACAGCTTTCGCAAGTTACTTTTCTTTGTGTCAGCATGTAGACGTATCCATCTTTTACTTCTTTTACGTTCATCAGTTCTCTCATCAAACCACTCCTAATATTTTTATATGCGATAAAACTACTCTGCTTTATTTTTAATTATAAACCATAAATATCATCAACTTTGAAATACATGGTTACAACTTTATCTTTTAATCGGGAACTATTTACTGACATTTATATTATTTTTTCTTGTTCAATAAGCTTTGCAAGTCTTTTTCGGGCATAATACAAACCGCTTTTAACACTCCCTAATGGCTTTTCAAGCAACTTGGAAATTTCTTTATAACTAAGTCTGTCCACATCACGCATTTGTATAAGGAGCCTGTCTCCAGGCGATAATTTCTCCATTGTTTTTATAATAGAACTATAATTTACCCCTTGTAAAGCATCATCCTGAGATTCGCTGCTGACAGAACTTTTCAGATACTTTTCATTGACATCATTCTGAAGATCAATGGTTTGAATCTTATCTTCAGAATATTTTTTCACATAATCTTTCCCGACATTGACAGCTATGCGGTATATCCATGTTGAAAGTTTTGAACTTCCCCTAAACTTATTTATTCCTCTGAAAACTCTCAGAAAAACCTCCTGCATTGCATCATCAATTTCTCCTGGTCTTACAAAGTTCCGCAATATGCTGAAAACCATAGCAGTATATTCAGAATATAGCTTTTCAAATGCTTTTGAATCTTTATTCTTCAACTCTTCGAGAAATTTTTCTTCTTTCAGACGCACTCCCCCTTCCACAGTACCGTGGTATAAAGTATTGTAAATATAAATATCAAAAATTATAGTTGTTTCAAAGCCTTGTTAACTATTTTCTGGTAAAATATACCGATGAGTTTTTTCAGGAGGCAATATGGCATTTAAAATTACATATGACAGCACAAGGATCTTTATTTCTGATCTACCCTCAATCGATGTTTGCGTGGCTAAGGATCTTTTGAGCAGCATTCAGGATATACCAGAAAAATGTGTAAAAGAGTATTTCTTTGATTTTTCAAATCTTACATATCTTGACAGCGCTGGTCTTGGGGTACTCCTGGCATTACACCGCAAAGCCTCTAAAACTAACGGAAAGATAATAATTAAAGGTGCTAAAGATAATATAAAAGAGCTTTTCATCATCACCAAATTAGACAGCATATTTGAACTTCAAAATTAGTAACTTACAAAATACTTTCCGATAATTTATTATACATCAGCAATGTCTTTATATAAAAACCTTTCTTATACCTTCAGAAAACAAGTGGTTGTTACAGTTTGAATTTCAAGTTGACAAACTGTTCAATATGCGGTATACTTATATTGACGACGAGTTAAACTCAATTTTTTCCTCTTTGGATTTGAACGGTGTTACTGTAACTGATTAGTATTATGTATATGTTCACTGGTACTAATTTTTTAAGTACAGTAAGTGGTTTATATTTCCGTTGAGGTATACTGTTCCTTTAACGTCGTTTTTATTTTTTGTTCTGAAGTAACTTGCATTCTGAAAAAAGAAAGTGTATCATGCTTCTGTTTTTTGTAGCATTAAAGGTTCCTTAAGTAAAGAAAATAAAATGTTGTCATCCAAAGAGGGAGTGGCGGGGGTAAAGCCCCGCCATTTGTTATTGTTGACAGAAAAATATTATTATGCTATACTATATTTTAAATGTCAGACAAGAGGTGTGGATATGTTAAAGTATAAGCTTTCTATAACAACTACCACCAACAGCGCCGGTAAAAGACGTTGTAAGTTTTGACATATCAAAACAAACAATGGTCAGTGCCGGCAAAAAGCCGGCACTGATTTTTTTTAGGAGGAGATATTATGAAGAGACCGCTCTTTCAGATGACCTTTGATTTTTACAAAGCATGTCTTGGAAAAAAAATCAAAGGAGATGAATTTTATGATAATTACGCAGGAAAAGAGAAAAACGCTTTGGCATTTATCTTTGCACCTTCTAGCAATCGCTGTAAAAAAACTTTATCCTCAAGCTAAGCTTGGCAACGGTCAGGTAACAGATGAAGGCTTTTTTTATGATTTTGACAATTTGACAATCAAAACTTCTGATCTGACACTTATACAGGACGAGATGAAAAAGCTTATAGATGAAGGAATCAATTGTGAAAATATACTTCTTTCGGTACAACAGGCTTTAGATTTTTTCTGCAACGAACCTTACAAACTTCAGATTCTTGAAAGAATAGAAAAAACTGAAAAGATCTCCCTATGCAGCATCGGAGATTTTTATGATATATGTTCCCAAAATCATAGTGATAAGTGCAGCAATCTTATAGCCGTAAAGCTTTTAAGCATCGGAGGAGCTTACTGGATGGGAAATCCAAAAAACCAGATGCTCACAAGAATTTCAGGCATAGCGTTTGAAAACCAAGAAGCATTAGGAGAGTTCATAGCCTATTCAGAACTGCTTAAAAAGCATGATCACAGGGTAATAGGAAAACAGCTTGAGCTTTTTTCATTTCATCCACAGGCTCCCGGAAGTGTTTTCTGGCATGAAAATGGCCTTATCCTGCGCAATCTTATTGTAAGCTACTGGAGAAAAGTACACAGAAAGAACGGTTTCAGGGAAATAAGCACTCCTATACTTTTAGATTCAAGCTTATGGAAACAATCGGGTCACTGGGAGCTTTACAAAGAGAGTATGTATACAAC